>Ga0207641_10000355_pt1 | contig 54773 bp, 42 predicted proteins | sample KBSSwiS62_FD_184306 | JGI IMG/M metagenome (GOLD analysis project Ga0207641, IMG submission 184306) | Switchgrass rhizosphere microbial communities from Kellogg Biological Station, Michigan, USA - KBS Switchgrass S6-2 (SPAdes) (version 2) | ecosystem: Host-associated > Plants > Roots >...
CTGGAGTACGAAGGCGTCACCTATGACTGCGGCGACAAGATCGGCCTTTTGCGCGCCAACGTCGCCTTCGCCCTGCGCCGGCCCGACCTCGCCGACGCCGCCCGCAAGGCCATCCAGGACCTGCTGTGAAGTTGAGAGGCGAGCATTGTGGCAGGGTTGCAGGCATGCAGAACGCAACTTCAGGACGGCGGCGCAAGGATGCTTCGTTTCTCAAATGCTTGCTGCATTGCACATCAAGCAAGCGCGCTATTGCCCCTATCAGGGCGCCGCAGGACGGCGTTCGCGTTAGAAACGATTCCGCTAACACTACTCCAACGGGTGTGATACCACGCCTCTTGCTACCATTTTGCCGCAGCGCAACATGCAGTGGGGACCGGCATGACAGATTATGAATCCATTGCTGGCGAAACCTTTGGCGTGGCGGGGACCGGGGTCCCGCTCAGCGTCGCCCGCAGCGTTTCGAAGCGCACGCTCGACATCGCCGTAGCTCTCCTGGCCATCCTGGCGCTGCTGCCCTTACTTGCGGTGGTGGCTCTGCTCGTCTGGCTGGAGGACGGTTCGCCGATCATCTTCAAGCAAACCCGCACGGGCCTGAACGGAAAGCCCTTTACGGTCTTCAAGTTCCGCTCGATGCGCAGCGAGCCGGCCGAACAGAACGTTCGCCAGGCCACCAAGGGCGACTCGCGGGTCACGAAGACCGGGGCGGTGCTTCGCGCCCTCAGCATCGATGAGCTGCCGCAACTCTTCAACATTCTGCGGGGCGACATGTCGCTCGTCGGCCCCCGCCCGCACGCGCTGAGCCACGACACCCAGTGGAGCCAGTTCGTGCCGCACTACAGCGACCGCTTCCGCGCCAAGCCCGGCCTGACGGGCTACGCCCAGGTGTCCGGCCTGCGCGGCGAGGTTCACGCCCTCGACGACGTCCGCTCGCGGATCGCCGCGGACAACGAATATATCGACAAGTGGACGATTGGACTCGATCTGATGATCCTGTTGCGGACGGTCCCGCTGATGTTCCACGATCCGCGGGCCTACTGATCGTAGGCGAGGCCCGCGCCTCGCTCGAGACACCCGCCCCTCCGGCGACGGCCAAGACGCGACGCTCTCGGGGACCAGCCGTTCCCGAGAGCGTTTTTTTATCGGGCCAAGTTTCGTCGGACCGCCTCGTATCCGGGGCGGCCGGCTTGCCCGGTGGGAACCACGACCAGTCCCTGGACTGACGTGACCAGCGTCTCCGGCGCCGCCGAGCGATAGATTCCGGTCTTGAAGTAGGTCGCTGCGGTGTCGGCGAAACAGGGGTTTTCGCCCCGGATGCTCGCCCGTTCGACGTCGTTGATCCAGAACGCCAGATAGCCGTCGTCCGGGGCGCAGCGAAGCTCCAGTTGCACCTTATAGAGAACGCCCCGCCGCAGCTGTCGGCGATCGCGCCAGAGCTCTCGATAGGTGGGGTCCTTGGGATCTCCGTAGCGCATGACCAGGCGCAACGCCTCGCCGTGCAGTTCGAGGCCGAGGATCGGGAAGCCCGAGAAGCTGCCGGACGCGTCGCGACGCTGGACCTGCGCCAGGACGACCCAGGCGGCGGTGTTCGGCCGGCCCGGCTTGACCGTAAGCCCGAAGCTCGCCCGCAGGGTCTGGCCCGCCGGCACCATGGGCGTGGCGACCTCGACGCGCTCCTTGATCTTGTACTGATTGTCCCCGGGCCATCGCTCGCCTGGCCGCAACTCGAAGCGGAGGACGTCGGCCGCGGCATTGTAGGTGACGGCGTCGGGGCGTCCCGAACTCTGCACCGAGACCCCCTGCCCGCGGCCGATCGTCAGCGCCCCCGCCGCCGCCAGCATCGTCAACGCAATCATCCACAGTCTCCGACTTGGGCGTCAGATCAGCCGCCCCGACCCCCATGGGCCGCCTTGACCTTGGGCGCAACCCGCGCCTCTAGCGCAGCCGAGTCCCTGCGACGAGACAGTTCTGAAAGCGGATTCACCACGCCGGTTCACCGAACCTTACCCTCGGATCGTCAGGGTGTTTGCGGAAAACAGTTCAGGCGGCACGGTCTTGCGTCTCCCCCCGTTGATGTTGCTCATCCGCGCTGCGGCGCTGCTCGGCGCCGGAGCGGGCGCCTATCTCATGCTCGATCCCGGGCTCGGCCTGCCCCCCGGCTGGGACAAGCTCGCCCACATGGCCGGGTTCTACGTCGTCACCCTGGTCGCGCTGGTCGCGCTGCCCTGGCATCGAAAGGGCGAGGTGATCCGCGCCGTGGCGCTGGTCGGAGCCCTGACTGAATTCACCCAGACCCTCACCGGGCGTTCGATGGACGCTATGGACCTGGTCGCAGACCTCGTTGGGCTGGGCCTGGCGGCGATCCCGATCTACGCCGCCGGCTTCCGACAGTATGCGCAGCGCGCCGTGCGCCCCCATACGGCCGCCCGCCGCCGCCGATCCGATCGGCCTCGCCAGCAGGCCAGCGACGGCGCGCCTCAGCCGGCGCCTCAAGCCGACTTCGACATCGAGGCCGCCCCGGCTCTGTAGGCGCACCCCGGCGCCCGGGCCAAGGCCGCGCCGCCGCCCTGCGTACTTAACAGCCCCGCCGACCCGGCGGCCGAAGGCAGCCTCCCCGCCTCGTCGTCGAGGCGGGCCGCAACGCGTCCGCCTTCCGCCGATCGACAACGCCCTCCCCTCGTTCGCCGTCACGCGGCGAGCAAGCGCAGCCTTAACATTGGTTGCGAGGACATCGCGCCCGAAGACAACAAATGATTATGCATAATTCATTTTAACTATCCCGAGTTGCTTCTAGTAAACTATCATTACTAGCAAGAACTTATACAGTCCTCCCGCAGATTAGGGGCATTGAAGCTCATCGGGAGAACCAGAACTTGCTTCGCGACCTTTTCATTGGGGCAATGTTCACTGCTGCGGCGACCTTCGCGGCTACCAGCCCGTTCGCCGCCGAACGGCACGCCGCGCCGATGCGGCTGGGTGCGATCGCCGCGACGCCCTACGGCTTCATGCAGTTTTGCCGGCGCGATCCAGCCGAATGCGGCGTGACCCCGACCATGATCGCCGAGGCGACCATGCCCGGCGCAGCGGTCCCCATAGGCGCGGATTCGGCGACAAGCGCTTCCTTCCCGGACGCGGCCTCGGACGCCAAGGCCGCGGTTTCGACCATTCCCCGCGTGGCAGGCTCGCGGGCCGACCTCCTGAAACTGATCAATCGGGTCAACCGCCAGGTGAACCGGGCGATCATCTTCGAAAGCGATCAGGCCCAGTATGGGGTCCCGGAGTTCTGGACCGTGCCTAGCGAGGCCGGCACGCGATACGGCGACTGCGAAGACTATGTGCTGGAAAAGCGCCATGCCTTGATCGCGCTCGGCTTCGCGCCCTCGTCCCTGTCGATCGCGACCGTCACCACCAGCTGGGGCCAGTCCCATGCGCTTCTGCTCGTCGCGATCGACGACGAGGAATATGTGTTGGACAGCCTGACGCCCTGGATCGTGCGGGTCCGCGACGCGCCCTACGTCTGGCGCGAGCGGCAAGTCCAGGGTCAGGCGCTCGTCTGGGCGAAGATCAAGCAGCCGGACGAAGATTTGGGCGCCATGCAGGTGGCGAGCTCCCAGGACGTGGCCGACTTGCAGACAACGTCGCGTTGAGCTTAATGGCCAAAACTGGGCGGGGCTAAGCGTGAACCACCAGCCTCCAGGGGCCATTTACAAGCGACGGTCGATCGCAGCGACGCCGAGCTTCGCAATCGGCGCGCGGCGTGACTTCAGCCGTGTGCCGATGCTCATCGGCGTCATCGCCCTTTTCGTCGGACATGGCCTTCAGGCCGCGATTCCGTCGCAGGTCTCATTGACCCTGGTGATCGTCGAGGCAGCCGTCCTGGCCAGCCTGCTTTGCTGGCGCAGGATCAGGGACGCTCTGGGTCGCCTACGCGGGCTGGCCTGGCCGGCCGGCCTGTTCATCATGGTTCTGGTGGTCGGCCTCGTCACCCTCACGCCCTACGGCGTCGGCGGGGCCAATCCGGTCTGGGCGGTCGTCGCTCACGTTCCAGCGGCGGTGACGATCGACAAGAGCTCGACGCTCGCGGAGTTGATCAAGCTCGGCGGCCTTGGCTGCATCTTCATGTTCGGCGCCCTGAGCGGAGCCTCCGACCGCACCGGCCGGGATCTGATGCGAGGCATCGTCCTGCTGGGCGTGGTGTTCGCCTTCGGCGCACTCGTCGCCTTCGGATGGCAGCAACTCGCGACCGATCCGCCGAAGCGGCTGGAGGCGACCTTTCTCAATCCCAACACCGCCGGCACCTTCTTCGCCGCGATCCTGCTGCTCGCGACCCCGTTTGCGGCGCCCATCGACCAATTCCGGCTGACGACGCGCCCGCCGCCCAAGGCCATGCTTACCGCCGCGGCTGGCGGCGCGCTTGGACTGGGCCTGCTCCTCACCGGATCGCGCGGCGCCTTCGTCGCCCTCACGCTGGCCGTCGCCGTCCTCACCCTGTTCCGCCTGGGCCGCCGGCGGCTCGGCCTTGCGCGGCTGGGCCGTGGCGTCCTCATCGTCGCGGGCTTGCTGATCATCTTCGGCGCCGCCGACCAGGTCTTCGAGCGCTTCGCCCACCTGCAGGCCGACGCCTTGGTCCGCACGGCGATCTGGTCGGAACACTGGCGCGCGGTCCAGGCTGCGCCGTGGATGGGCTACGGCCTGGGGAGCCCCGAGACCGTCAACAAGATGCTGTTGACGCCCGCCACCCTGGGCGATCTCTGGATCATCCGCGCCCCCCTGAACGTCTACCTGCAATGGCTGGAGCAGGCCGGCGTCATCGGAGCCGCGCCGATGTTCCTGTGCATCGCTACGATCATCGTGCCGACGGTCCGAGGGGCGCTGCGCCGCACCCGCATGCGTTCGGAATTGCAGGCGCTGATCGCCGTCGACGTGCTCTATCTCGCCCACGGAGCCACCGACTTCGCGCTCGAGGCCTACTCGATGGCCGCCTTCTGGTCCTACCTTCTGGGCCTTCAATTCGCTCTCTCGCAAGGTCTGAACCGGAAATGGGCGCCAAAAGCCTGAAAATCGGCGCTTGTGCGGCGCTCGCCGCCGGCTCCGCCGCTTTCGCCGGCGCCGCCCTATTCGCCCTGGTGGGCGGCACGCCGCTCGTGGTCGGCGACGTGACCCTCACGCCGATGGCGGCGGGTTACGATATGGCCTTCGTGCGCCTGATGACCACGCGTCCGTCGGCGTCGGACTTCAAGGCGGCCGAGGCGGTCAGCCGAAAGGCCATCGCCCTCTATCCCTATGACATTCAGTCCTGGCTGCGCCTGGCGTTCGTCGATGTCGAGCTGCACGGAGCCTTGACGCCCTCGGGCCAAGCGGCGCTTCTGCAGAGCTATGATCTCGCCCCTCTCGACCAACACCAGAGTTCGTGGCGGATCTGGTTCGCGCTGGAGCATTGGGACGAGCTATCCCAAACGACCCAGAATGCAGCGCGCTTCGAGGCCGTCACCCTTGCTCGCAACTGGATGACGCGCCCTATTGTCGCCGGCGCCGTCACCGCAGTGCAAAACCCGGTCGGACGCTCCGTCGGCTACGTATGGCTGCAGGAACGACCAAATTCGCCTTATTTATAGTGAACGGCCGCACAAGTGTTGCATTCAGCAAAAAGCTAAGTCACATAGCGGAGGTTAGGGTCGGTGCTGCACCGCAGCATGGGCCGGGGAAAGTCCTGCCAAGAACCGGGGGTGGTCTGGTGAACAGAAGCCACGCACTACTGATTACGTGCCTGCAATTCGGCGCTATCGCCAGCGGTACAGTTGTAGCCGTCTCGCCTGTGGTCGCGGTCGCGCAGGTGGACGTCGCCGCCGTCGCGAAGGCGATCGCCGACACGATCAATGGGATCGTTCACGCAAACCCGACCGCCCCGCCGGAAAATCTGGCGGCGATGATCGTCACAGCCGTGCGCCCGCAAGTCGCCGCGCTTCCTGACGATCAGAAGTGTCAGGTGCTCTACCAGGCGCGCGCCCTGATCAACCCCCGGCCTCCGGCGGTCGATGCTGCCCTCAGGTCGCTTGAACCGGCCGACGGCTGCACCAGCCCGACGGCCGCCGGGCCGCGCGGTCCGGGCTCCTGGCCGGGTTCCAACAATCCTGGCCTGGGCGGCGGCGGCGGCGGCGGCGGATCTCACGGCTCCAGCAGCTAGGCTGCTCGCTTCGCCGGTCTCCGGCCGTTCCAAAGACCAAACCATCACGAGCAAACGTCAGAAGGTCAATCAGGTGCCTGCCTCCAAACGCGCGCTCTTCGCATCGATCGCATTTCTCGGAGCCGGCGCCGCCGGCGCCGTGGCTCACGCCCAGGTCGCCATGGGCGACATCGAGCGGGCCAACCTCCCGAACAGCAACTTCGTGCGTGATCGCAACATCAGCGTGCAGGATCGGCCCAAGCCCGGCTACGAGGCCATCGGCGTGCCGGCGGGCAGTTTCATCATCTGGCCGAAAGCCCAGCTGACCACCGAGTACAACGACAACATCTATGCGACGAAGGACGACACCGTCGACGATCTCATCACCGAGGTCGCCCCCCAGGTGACCATCGTCTCGGATTGGGGTCGCCACGCCCTGGTGGGCTACGCCCGCGCCAACTTCGCGCGGCACGCCGACTACCACCACGAAAACACCGACGACTACGAGGTCGGCACGCGCGGCCGTCTCGACGTCACCCGGTCGATGACGCTCAACGGTCAGCTGGAATACGACCAGGAGCACGAGCCGAGAACCTCGGCGAACGTCACCGACGCCATCAGCCCGACCCAGTTCGAAGTCGGCCACGTCGCGGCGACCGCCCGATATGAGCTGAACCGCCTGCTGTTGAGCGGCCAGACGGATTTCCGCACCTACAAGTTCAACAACGGGATCGCGGAGGACGGCACGGTGGTCGTCCAGGACGATCGCGACCGCAACGAGTTCGTCTTCACCGGACGCGGCGACTACGCGATCAGCCCCGACACGGCGGTGTTCATCGAGGCGACGGGCGAGACCCGCGACTACAAGCGCGGCACCTTCTCAGGGGTGGTCAACCGTCTCGTCACCCGCGATTCCGATGGCTACATCCTGCTCACCGGCGCCAACTTCGAGCTCGGGTCGCTGACCCGCGGCGAGATCGCGCTGGGCTACATGAGCCAGAGCTACGACGACTCGGCGTTCAAGAACGTCAACGGCTTCAGCGCCCGCGTGCGCGTCGAATGGTTCCCGACCGAGCTCACCACCGTCACTCTGACGGGAGCCCGGACCATCGAGGAGAGCGCGGTGATCGGCGCCGCCGGCTATATCGCCAGCTCGCTCGAGGCGCGCGTCGACCACGAGCTGCTACGAAATGTCATACTTACCGGTCAAATTTCCTATGCCAATGACGATTACCAAGGAGCGAGTTCGAACGGCTTCACCTTCGACCGGACCGACGACATTCTAAATTTTGGGCTAAGTGCGACCTATTTGCTCAATCGTCACACAGGCCTGACATTCAACTACGGCTATCTGAAGCAGAATTCCAAAGGTCGCGAGGCTGGTCGGGACTTCACCGTCAATCAGGTTGGACTCACCCTCGTGCTCCAGTACTGAAGAAACGTCGGCGGGCCACTCACAAGTCGGATTGGCCCATCGGCGCTTTTTCGATCCGCGTGCCTGTAGTCGCCAGGCCCGCCTTTTTGAGGTCAACGGGCAGCTATGAACATGGTCACTCCCAACACGCCGGCGGAGACGCAGACCTATGGGCCGCCTGACGGCTATGCTGCCGGCCTGACGGAGCAGCTCGATCTTCGCCGCCTCTGGGCCATGTTCCGGCGGCGGCTGGTCCTGTTCGCCGCCGTCGCGGGAGCCATCCTGGCCGCCGCGATCATCTTCACCCTCGTGGCGCCGCGCCAATACACCGCGACCGCCTCGGTGATGCTCAACACCCGCCAACAGGACGTCACGCCTGGCCGGTCCGTGCTGTCGGACCTGCCCAAGGTCGAGGGCGTCGTCGACTCGGAAGTGGAAGTCCTGAAGTCGCGCGAGCTGACGGAGCGGGTGATCCAGGCGCTCAAGCTCGACCAGGATGTCACCTTCAACAAGGCGCTGAAGGACGGCAAGCCGAAGACGCAAGCCGACGCGGACCTCCAGCACACCAAGCTTGTCGACACCGTCCAGGATGGCCTGAAGATCAGCCGCGCCGGCCTGACGTTCGTCATCAACATCGACTACACGGCGCCCTCCCCTCAGATGGCCGCCGCCATCGCTGAGAAGTACGCCGAGATCTATCTGGACAACCAGACCGAGGCCAAGGTCGACGCCACCCAACAGGCGACGAACCTGCTGAACAGCCGCCTGAAGGAACTCGCCGACCAGGTGCAGAAGGACGACGCCGCCGTCCAGCAGTACAAGATCGACCATGGCCTGCTGAGCGCCGGCGCCAGCAGCCTGACCGAACAGGAAATCTCCAACTACAACATCCAGCTCTCGCAGGCGAAGGCCCAGGTCGCCGAAGACCAGGCGCGGCTCGCGATCGCCCGTCGCCAGATGGCGAACGGATCGACCGGCGACGATGTCGGCGAGGCGCTCGCCTCCCCGGTGATCCAGCGCCTGCGCGAACAGCGCGCCGAAGTCAGCGGCGTGATGGCCGACCTCGCCGGCCGCTACGGCCCGCGCCACCCGGAGATGCTGAAGGCCAAGCGCCAGCTGGCCGACATCGACGCGCAGATCCAGCAAGAGATCCAGCGGCTCGTCTCCAACCTGCAGGCGCAGGCCCAGGTCTCGCAGCAGCGCGCCGCCGCGGTCGCCGCCAGCGCCAACGGCGCCAAGAGCGATCTCGTGCAGAACAATCAGGCCGCGGTCGGCCTGGCCGAGCTGCAGCGCCAGGCCGACGCCTCGCGCGCCCTCTACGAGAGCTATCTCAGCCGCTTCAAGGACACGAGCAACCAGCAGGGGATGGAGCGTCCCGACGCCGAGATCGTCACCCACGCCAAGCAGCCGCCGGAGCCGAGCTCGCCGAAGGTCGCGCTCAACCTCGCCCTCGGCCTGATGCTCGGCCTCGGCGCCGGCCTCGGTTCGGTGGTCGTCGCGGAAATGATCGACGCCGGCATCGCCACGGCGCAGGACGTCGAGCGTCGCCTGCGGGCTCCGTTCGCCGGCAGCGTCCCCCTGCTCTCCTCGGTGGTTCCCGAGAAGGGCGTCGATCCGATCACCTACATTCTTCAGAAGCCCTTCTCGAGCTTCACGGAGTCCTTCCGCAGCCTGCGCACCTCGCTGCTGAACGCCCGTCAGGGTGAGCCGGTGAAGGTCGTGGCGGTCACCTCCTCGCTGCCGGGCGAAGGCAAGACCACGACCACCATCTGCCTCGCGCGAACCGCGGCGCAGCAAGGCTCGAAAGTCGTGATCGTCGACTGCGACCTTCGGCGTCCGACCCTCGGGCGGATGCTGCAGCTGAACCGCACCGTCGGCCTGATCGAGGTGATCTCCGGCGCCGCCACGCTCGAGGAAGCCCTCGTCACCGACGCCGACAGCAACGTCAGCATCCTGCCGATCGTCAGCGCCAACGCGACGCCGGAGGACATCTTCCGCTCGGGCGGCATGCAGAAGCTGATCGGCACCCTGCGCCAGCAGTACGACTTTGTGGTCCTCGACACCCCGCCGCTGCTGCCGGTCTCCGATACCCGCAGCATCGCCCCGTGGGCGGACGTGACCCTGTTCCTCGTGCGCTGGCGGCGGACGCCGAAGCACGCCGTCGAAACCGCGCTTCGCAGCCTCGACGGAACCGGTGCGCTGGTCGGCGGCGTCGCGCTGACCCAGGTCGATATGAAGCAGCAGACGAAGGTCGGCTTCGGCGATCCAGCGTACTATTATTCCCAATATAAGGATTATTACACGAGCTGATGTCATACCGGTTCGGCTCGTCTCCTGAATCGAAACCACCCTGGTTCGGCGCCTTGCTGCCCGGGATGTTTCTCAAGAGCAGGCGCACGGCGAGCTTGACCAGACCTCCGCGGAATCCGGCTCAGATGCGAACAAAGCGGCTATTGCTGATAGCCTCGGCCGGGGGGCACTGGATCCAGTTGTGCCGCCTCAGCGCCGCTTTCGAAGGCATGGAGGCGCTTTACGTGACGACGTTCGAGGGCGCGGTGGCGCCATCCGGGCGGCGGCCGGTAGCGGTGGTGCGGGACGCCTCACAGGCCACGCCGATCCGGATGGTGTTCCTATTACTCCAGTTGCTTATGACCATGATCCGCTTCCGCCCAGATATCGTGCTGACGACCGGTGCGGCCCCGGGCCTGATCGCCATTCGCCTGGCGCGTCTGCTCGGCGCGCACACCATCTGGATCGATAGCCTCGCCAATTCCGAGGAGATGTCGCTCTCGGGCCGTTTGGCTCGCGAACATGTCGACCTTTGGCTGACCCAATGGCCGGACCTGGCAGACCAGTATCCCGGCCTCAGCTATTTCGGCTCAGTGATCTGACGCCGATGTTCGACTCCCCCCTTCCCCATCCGCCGATTGAGATCCGGCGGCCTCCTTCCAGGAGCGCCCCCAAGCCTCGGCAGACCGCTTGCGGACGCGTTTGCAGCATCTTGCCTGCATGGCGACCTGAAATGTTAAGCATTAAGCGCCATTCTGAGCTTCGCCAGAGATTAAGTTCAGGTGGGCCGCCGGCTAAGATGCTTATTCTGGTCGGGGGAAGCTATGGCGCGTAAGCGATTGCTGTTGATCGCATCAGCCGGCGGACACTGGATCGAACTTTGCCGTCTGAGCCGCGCTTTTGAGGGAATGGAAGCACTCTATGTCACAACTTTCACGGGCGCTATTCCGCCTTCCGGCAGTCGTCCCGTAACCGTGGTCCGCGACGCGTCAAGATCGACACCGGTTCGCGGGATACTTCTTCTTGCGCAACTGATGCTTGTAGTTCTCCGCTTCCGGCCTCATGTCGTCATTACTACGGGGGCGGCGCCCGGCCTGATCGCCGTGCGCCTGGCGCGTCTGTTCGGCGCGCGCACGGTGTGGATCGATAGTATGGCGAATTCCGAGGAGTTGTCGTTGTCGGGAAAGCTGGCGGGTGACCATGTCGACCTTTGGTTGACCCAATGGCCGGACCTTACCGATAAATATCCGGGCCTCAGATACTACGGATCGGTCCTGTGATTCTCGTCGCCGTAGGAACGCAGATCCCCTTCGACCGCCTGATCAGCGCGGTCGATCGGTGGGCGCTGACCCGTGGGCGCACGGATGTCCTGGCGCAGATCGGCGAGTCCGACTACGCGGCCACGACGGTGAAGACCTTCGACTTCGTCGGCCTCGACAAATTCCGCGCGCTGCAGGAGACCTGTACGGCGCTGGTGAGCCACGCCGGCATGGGTTCGATCCTGACGGCGATGGAGCTCGGCAAACCGATCGTGATTATGCCTCGCGACCATCATCGCGGCGAACATCGCAACGGTCACCAACTCGCGACGGCCAAGCGGTTCCAAGGCGTGCCGGGCGTCTATGTGGCGATGGATGAGGCCGCCCTCGTCGAACAGCTGGACAATCTGGCCTCGCGATCAGGCGCTCCGGTGGTCGATTCCAAGGCGCTGACGGACTTTACGGATCGTCTGCGCGACTATCTTCAGCATCTCGGCGGCGCCCCGCGAAGCTCGGCAATTCCTGCATCGCGGCTGGTCGCCCGCAGCGGCTGAGGTGCGGAACTTTCCCTCGATGGGTTTTCGATTGTAGGTGGCGTCGCGCCTCCAGCGGGCTCATGACAGATAGGCGCCGCCGGGGGGCGGAAATTTAGTCGGGCTGTCCGGAGTGCAAGACCAGGTGAGCGAATTAGCGAGCCAAGGTATGGGCAGGGCCGCCTTAATGTCCCGGCCTGTGCGCAGCGTGTCAGCTCTGGAGCACGTGCAGCAACGCCGCCGGTTCAGCAGGACCGCGGAGATCTGGTTCTGGGCGGTCTGCATCTTCCTGCTGACGACGCCCTTCTACTTCCAGATCACCGGCACCGATCCGGTCGCCGGCGCCGCACGCAATCTCAGCACGGGCCGCGCCACCGAGGGCACCCAGCTGCCGCTCTATCTGCTGCGTGTCGCGATCATGGCGCTGGCGCTGGCGTCAATCGCGCCGAGGTGGCGCGCGGCCCTGACCTCGCTGCGACAGATGGCGCCTGTCGGCGCATTCCTCACCTGGGCGGCCGCCTCGCTGATCTGGACCGACTCGTTCGGCGCGACGCTCAACGGGGTGATCAGCCTGTCGGCGCTGATCCTGGTGGGCTTTTGCCTGTCCGTGCGCCTGCCGCCACACCACGCCGCCCGCGCTCTGCTCTGCTCGGGGCTGGTGATGGCGGTGCTGTCGGTGATCTGGGTGCTGGTGCTGCCCCGCTACGGCGTTCACCAGCAGGCCGACGCCAGCCAGGCCATTCACGCCGGGGCCTGGCGCGGCGTCTATATCCACAAAAACCACCTCGGCCAGGTGTCGGCGATCTACGCCGGAGCCGTCATCACCTCCGGGCCCTCAGTCATCCGTTCCAAGCTCCTCAAGACGCTGACGCTGCTGCTGCTGCTGCTGCTGATCGCCAGAAGCCGATCGGCCAGTTCCATTGTCGTACTCGCCGCGGCGCCGGTCATGACCTGGATGCTGCTGCGACTGCGCGGCGCCCGCCAGGCGGTCGTGCTGCTGCTCGCGGCGGCCGTGGTGATCATCGCCAGCACCAGCCTCGCCGCCGTCCTGGAAATGCTCGGGCGTGACACCACCCTGACCGGCCGGACGGATATCTGGAAATTGGCGCTGGATGGCATCGAGAGCCGCCCGGCGGCAGGATTCGGCTTCATGTCGGCGACCTATGGAGGGATCGCCCAGCTCTTCTTCGAGAGAGGCCACGTGCTGGATCCGCACAACGGCTTCCTGGATCTGACGTTGGGCCTTGGCCTGATCGGCCTGCTGTTGATCCTGACCTGTTTCATCGCCAGCGCGCGCTCGGCCCAGCGCCTTCGCACCGACAGCGAGACGGGAGACGCCGCCCTGGCCTTCTTCGGCGCGCTGATGGGCTGGATCGTCGCCGGCAACGCCGAGTCCGACTTTCGCCCGCTCGGCGCGGTCGGCGCCATCGGATATCTGAGCCTCACCGCCTTGCTTGCGGCGCGCGCAAAGGCTCGTGGTCCCGTCCTCGCCGGCCCTCGCAAGGCCTTGTTCTCACCGGCGGCGGCGCGCGCCTGGGCCATGGCCACCGGGCGCGCGCCCGATCCGAGCCCGGCGGACGCGCCCGAGCCGTTCGCCTTCCCGGCGCCGATCGGATCGCCAGCCGTAGCACAGGCCTGGGCGATGGCGGCGACCGCAGGCGCGGGCGATGCGAGCCAGGTCCACGCATCGCGTCCCTCACCCGCCCCGTACAGCCTGAGGCTCGGGGACAGCTGGCGCATCACGACATCTTACGGGACCTCGCGGACGTCGCTCCCCCTCCCCCCCGGCGATCTGCCGGCGGCAAACCCGTCTCCCAAGGTCAGCGTCGTCATTCCGGCCTACGACGCCGCAAGACACCTGCCGCAGGCCATCCAGTCTGTGCGCGCCCAGACCATGCCGGATTGGGAATTGATCATCGTCGACGATTGCTCGCCGATCGATCCGGCGCCCTCGCTGGCGCCCTTGCTGGCGGATCCGCGCATCCGTCTCGTGCGGCTGGACGCCAACGGCGGCGCCTCGGCGGCGCGCAACTTCGGAATCTCCCTGGCCCGTGGGCGCTTCGTCGCCTTCCTCGACGCCGATGACAGCTGGGCGCCGTCGAAGCTCGAGCGCCAGCTTGCCGCCGTGCTGGCCTGCGCCGATCCCGAGCGCGTCTTCTGCGTCACCCAGACCGTGGTTCAGCTCGGGCTCGGACGGCATCTCATCCGGCCGATCCGGCCCAAACGCGCGGAGGAGGCCCTCGGCGACTTCATCTTCGTCGAGGGCGGCTTCTGCCAGACCAGCTCGTTCCTGCTCTCTCGCCGGCTGGCCAGCGAAATCGGCTTCCGATCGCTGACCACCGGCGAAGACCACCTGTTTGCGATCGACGCCTGCCGCGCGGGCGCCGCCTACCTGCTCGTCGAGGAGCCGCTGGTCACCTACAACAACGATCCGCGGCCGGGCCGCCTCAGCAACGAGAACCAGCTGCGGCACGGTTACGCCTTTCTGACCGCGACCGCCGACCTTCTCTCCGAGCGCGCCAGGCTCGCCTATGAGATCCGCTACATGGGCGTGCGGCTGCTGCGCGAGACGCCCGTGAAGGGGCTGTCGACGCTGGTTCGCGCCTTGCGGCGCGGCGCGCTCAAGCCACGGTTCGCCCTCTTCGTCGTCCTGCGGGCGATGACGCCCTCGAGCGTCTACAACCTGTTCCGCACCACAGCCCTGGGACGCCGGAGGATGCAGCTTGGCTCCTGAAAGGCCACGCCTGCTGACGCTCGAGGCGGCGCGCTTCGTCGCCGCGCTGAGCGTGGTGCTGTTTCACTATACGGAGGTCGTCGTTCACTTCCGGAATAAGCTCGTGTTCGGCGACGCCTTCCGCGCCGGCCACTCCGGGGTGCCCTTCTTCTTCGTCCTCAGCGGATTCATCATCTACCATACGCACCGGACCGAGATCGGCAGCGGGGCGGGCGCGGGCCGCTTTCTGCTGAAGCGCTTCATCAGGCTTTTCCCGGCCTTCTGGGGCGTGTCGCTGGTCATGTTGGCGGCCTTCCTGCTGGTTCCCAGCCTTGCGGAACAGAGGGTCCTGACGCCGGCGGGCCTGGCGGCGGACTTCCTGCTGCTGCCGCATTCGGACGCCGTCCTGGCCATCTCCTGGACGCTTCGCCACGAGATCATCTTCTACCTGCTGTTCGCCCTGGCGCTCTGGTTCGGACGGCCGGCGTTCTGGCTGATCGGCGGATGGCTGGCGATCAGCCTGCTGGGCGCGGCGGCGAACCTCGACCGCGATGCGCTGGGCAGCTGGTCGGTCATCGGCAGTTCGTTGAACCTCGGCTTCGGTCTGGGGATGATCATCGCCGCAACCATGGACCGGCCGGCGATCATCTCGCCGAAGCTGGCGGTCGCCGCAGGCTTGGGGCTGTATGCGGCTCTTGCGGGGGTTGAATGGCGCCTGGGGCATGGCGTGCCGCATGAGGTCGTCGTGCTCGGAATGGCCGGGTCGATCGGATATCTGCTGGCCGCCGCCATCCTGATCTACGGCCTGGTGCGCTACGAGACCGAACAGCGTCCCCCTGTTCCCAGTCTGTTCGGCAGCCTCGGAGGCGCCTCCTATCTCCTGTACCTCATTCACCAACCGCTGGGATCCGTGGCGCTGCGCGCCCTGCGGCCGCTCCGCACCGTCAGCCCGGAACTGGCCTTTATCGTTCTGGTCAGCGCTGCGGTCGCGCTGGCGCTGATCGTTCATCTCACGCTCGAGCAGCGCCTTCTGCGCGCGCTGACGACCTGGCTCGCGCCTCGCAGGCGGCCAACCCCGGCGCCCGCCCTGGCCGCGGGCGCCGCGCAGGACGAAGCCGCCGGGTAGTCCCATGGGCGCCGAACGCCCCTGCCGCAGGCGAAGACTCGTTCACGACAAGACTTCATAGTAAATTAGATTTAACCAAAGCGCTTAGTCTTAACTTATCCGCATCAATTAAGCGGATCATGATGGGTCGATCATAAGGTCTCCTGACTACGGGAGACGACTATGATCTTGGATACATCTCACTTCTACATACAAAACACCGGAAAGGCCTGGAGCTATCAAGCTTCGGAAGGCGTAACGCGGTTTGAAGTGCGGGGTGGAGATCACTGGTCGGGCGACGCCGGCGCCGATAAGGAACGGGCCGAGATCGCCGAGACCACGACGTTCCAGATCGGGCAGGCCTACCACATCGATTTCAATGTGATGGTCGAGGCCGGTGCGAAGAACACCGCCGCCTGGCTCACCCTGGCGCAGATCCAATCCACCTTCGATGCGGGCGAAGCCGGCCACAGCCCGCCGTTCGCCATCGAAATGGTCGGCGAGCGGATGCGCATCGTCACCCGATCGTCGAGCGCCGCCATCTCCAGCAACGCCGATACGACCTACGTCAATCAATGGACCGACAGCACCGACATTGTCCGGGGACACGAATATCACTTCAGCATCGATGTGAAGTTCGACGCTTTCGGCAAGGGCTACCTGCAGGTTTCGCGCGACGACGTTCCGCTGGTCAACTACAGCGGCGCGCTCGGGTTCAATGACATCGTCGGCGGCTATTGGAAGGAAGGCATCTACCGCCAGGGCGCCAGCGAGACGATCGCCGCCGACTATTCCGGCCTGTCGATCACGTCCGCCAGCGGCCCGACGGCCAACGCCCTGACGGCGAACGTCTCCAACAACATCGTCACCACCGTGCTGGACGGGGGCATCGGCAAGCTGCTGGCCGGCGGCTTGGCGGCCGACAGCCTCAGCGGCGGGGCCGGCGGCGACATTCTGCGCGGCGGCGGCGGCCGCGACATCCTCGACGGCGGAGCCGGGCTCGACACCGCCGACTATGGCGACAAGACGCTCGGCGTGAAGATCGAGCTGACGCCCGGCGGCGACACCGTCGCCTACGTCGGCGGCGTCGCCGAGGACACCCTGCGCAACATCGAGAACCTGACCGGCGGCGCCGGCGCCGACACCCTGGCCGGCAACGGCCTGGCCAACGTGATCCTCGGCGGCGACGGCGACGACCGGCTGAGGGGCGGCCTCGGCGCCGACACCCTCGACGGCGGCGCCGGCAGCGACACCGCCGACTACAGCGACAAGACGGCCGCCATCTCGGTCAGCCTCAACGGCGCCGCCGACGCCGTCGTCAAGGTCGGCGGCCTCGCCGAGGACATCCTGCGCAACGTCGAGAACCTCACCGGCGGCGCGGGCTCCGACAGCCTGGTCGGCGACGCCAAGGACAACAGCTTCGCCGGCGGCGCCGGCGACGACTTCATGCGCGGCGGCGGCGGCCACGACGTGCTCGACGGCGGCGCCGGCGTCGACACCGCCGACTACCAGGACAAGTCGCAGTCGGTGGCCGTCAGCCTCAACATCAACAACGCCGTCACCGTCTACGTCGGCGGCGTCGCCGAGGACACCCTCAGCAACGTCGAGAACGTCAACGGCGGCTCCGCCGGCGACACCCTCACCGGCGACACCAAGGACAACACCTTCTACGGCTACGGCGGGGCGGATTCCCTCAGCGGCGGCCTCGGCAAGGACCTGCTGGTCGGCGGCGACGGGGCCGACAGCCTCAACGGCGGCGACGGCGCCGACGCCCTGGTCGGCGGCGCCGGCGCGGACCTGCTCACCGGCGGGACCGGCGTCGACACCTTCCGTTTCCTGGCGCTCTCCGACAGCACCCCCGCGGCCATGGACCGGATCACCGACTACGTCGCCGGCGAGGTCATCGACCTCTCCGCCCTCGACGCCAACAGCCAGCTCGCCGGCGACCAGGCCTTCAAGCTGGTCAGTAGCTTCTCCCACGCCGCCGGCCAGCTGATGCTGTCCTACGCCGACGGCGTCACCACCGTCCTGGCCGACGTCAACGGCGACGCCGCCGCCGACTTCGCCTTCCAGATCAACGGCAAGCTCGCCTCGACCAGCGGCTGGATCCTCTAGCTGTCCGCCGCCCCGCCCGCCGCCCAGGCGGGCGGGCGCCGTGCAGTTGACTTGATCTTCCCGCACAACCTCGATCGTTGCGGCGCAGCCTCCTTGCTGCGCCGCTATTTGCGCTTGGACGCACGAGCGAGGGCACGGACGAAGATGACGGACACCGGCCGCTTCCCGCCCCGCCCGCCTGCGGCCGCGCCCGACAGGACCAGAACAGCCGAAATCGCGCGGAGTTCAAGTTTCAACGTTTTCAGGAAATGTTACCGGCCGTTTATTGTAAACAGAATGGTCAGGTCGTCAGTATATTCCACAATCTTAGGTTTGTTGATTTGCCTTAACCAACTCAGTCAACCAGGATTTCAAGAGATCAACCGTACATATGTCCCGACGGAGGGGCATATGCCAACTTACATCACAGCGACCGGCGCGACGCTTGCGCTATCTCAATCCCCGAATGGCTGGCCGAAGGGAACTTCGTCGAAGGAGACGCTTAACGGCGGTTCCACCAACGACGAATTCCAAGGTTCGGGCGGGGATCTGCTGGTTGGCGGCCTTGGGGACGACACCTATCATCTGTGGGACAAGGCCTCCTCCATCGTCGAAAAGGCGAATGAAGGCGTCGACACCATGGTCGACCACTATTGGGGCGCCGCGGTTCTTCCCAGTAATGTCGAAAATCTGATCCTGAGCTCGGGCGGCGCCACCTCCGGCACGGGCAACGAGCTTAACAACATCATCATCGCCGGCCCGGTCGGCGCGACCCTCGATGGGCGGGCCGGGAACGACGTGCTGGTCGGCGGCGCCGGCGCCGACCTCTTCCGCGTCACGGCCGGAAACGGCTCGGACGCCATCATGAACTTCAAGCCGAGCAGCGACGTCATCCAGTTGCAGGGCTACGGCGTCACCAGCTTCGCCCAGCTGAAGTCGCTGGCGACCCAGGTCGGCTCGGACGTGAAGTTCGGCTTCGCCAACGGCGAGGCCCTGGTCGTGCGCGACGTCAGCCTCTCGTCGCTGTCGGCCTATGACTTCGGCCTGCCGGCGACGCCGGTCGCGGCCCCGGACGGGTACAAGGATCTGACCGGCCCCGGCCAAGTCTATTCGGTCAAGGGCTGGTACGTCCTGAACAACGTCTGGAACCCGGGGACGCTCAAGTACGGGTCCGACTATACGGTCAGCAGCACCTCCGACCCGACCAACCCGACCAGCGGAACCACCTTCAACTGGTCCTTCCCGGTGGTCACCGACGCCTTTCAGACGATCCGGGCCTATCCGGAACTCATCTTCGGGCCGGCGCCGATGGCCGGCGCGGCCAAGGCCACCGACATCGGCGGGGTGTTTCCGCTGCAGGTCGGCTCGCTGACCAAGCTGACCGCCGACTACAGCGTCGCCTACAAGGGCAACACCGACGGCTTCGACGTCTCCTTCGACATCTGGCTCACCAACAAGGCGGGCGGCGACAAGTCGACCATCACCAACGAGGTGATGGTCTGGCTGCACAAGGGCGGGGTGACGCCGTTCGGCGACGTCGTCGGAACCTACACCGCGGGCGACCAGACCGCGAAGATCTACATGTCCAAGGGCGACTGGACCTACACCGCAATCGTCTTCGACACCGATCGCCCGGTCGGCCAGATCGACATCGCCGACATGCTGAAGACGCTCAAGGGCCTCGGCATCGTCAAGTCCTCGGAATATGTCGCCTCCGTCGAGCTCGGCGCCGAAGTGGTTTCCGGCGCCGGCTCGCTGAGCATCAACAAGCTCGACATCGCAGCCCAGACCCAGAGCTCGAACGGCGCCCTCACCGACTATTTCGCATCGGGCAAGGGAAGCACGTCGAGCGCGACGACCACCACCGCGGCGACCGCCGTGACCCCAAGCGAGGTGACGACGAACGTGGCGGCGACCACCACCACCGGCCCCACGAACACGAGCGTGGCCGACACCCCGTCGTCGACCTCCGTCACGTCGGACCTGCCGCCGGCGGACCTCGCGAAACTGCTGAGCGGCAGTTCCGCGGCCGACAGCCTCAGCGGCGGCGCCCCGGATGACAGGATCTACGGTCTGGGCGGCGCAGACAGCCTCAGCGGCGGGACCGGCGACGACATCCTGCGCGGCGGCGACGGCCGCGACATCCTCGACGGCGGGACCGGGCTCGACACCGCCGACTACGGCGACAAGACGCTCGGGGTGAAGATCGAGCTGACGCCCAGCGACACCGTCGCCTACGTCGGCGGCGTCGCCGAGGACACCCTGCGCAACATCGAGAACCTGACCGGCGGCGCCGGCGCCGACACCCTGACCGGCAACGGCCTGGCCAACGTGATCCTCGGCGGCGACGGCGACGACCGGCTGAAGGGCGGCCTGGGCGCCGACACCCTCGACGGCGGCGCCGGCAGCGACACCGCCGACTACAGCGACAAGACCGCCGCCATCTCGGTCAGCCTCAACGGCGCCGCCGACGCCGTCGTCAAGGTCGGCGGCGTCGCCGAGGACATCCTGCGCAACGTCGAGAACCTCACCGGCGGCGCGGGCGCCGACAGCCTCGTCGGCGACGCCAAGGACAACAGCTTCGCCGGCGGCGCCGGCGACGACTTCATGCGCGGCGGCGGCGGCCGCGACGTGCTCGACGGCGGCGCCGGCGTCGACACCGCCGACTACCAGGACAAGGCGCAGTCGGTGGCCGTCAGCCTCAACATCAACAACGCCGTCACCGTCTACGTCGGCGGCGTCGCCGAGGACACCCTCAGCAACGTCGAGAACGTCAACGGCGGCTCCGCCGGCGACACCCTCACCGGCGACACCAAGGACAACACCCTCTACGGCTACGGCGGGGCCGATTCCCTCAGCGGCGGCCTCGGCAAGGACCTGCTGGTCGGCGGCGACGGGGCCGACAGCCTCAACGGCGGCGACGGCGCCGACACCCTGGTCGGCGGCGCCGGGGCGGACCTGCTCACCGGCGGGACCGGCGTCGACACCTTCCGCTTCCTGGCGCTCTCCGACAGCACCCCCGCGGCCATGGACCGGATCACCGACTACGTCGCCGGCGAGGTCATCGACCTCTCCGCCCTCGACGCCAACAGCCAGCTCGCTGGCGACCAGGCCTTCAAGCTGGTCAGCAGCTTCTCCCACGCCGCCGGCCAGCTGATGCTGTCCTACGCCGACGGCGTCACCACCGTCCTGGCCGACGTCAACGGCGACGCCGTCGCCGACTTCGCCTTCCAGATCAACGGCAAGCTCGCCTCGACCAGCGGCTGGATCCTCTAGCTGTCCGCCGCCCCGCCCGCCGCCCAGGCGGGCGGGCGATGCGTTGACGCACTTCCTGCGGCTACGAGACCTATGCGATCGGTCTGCCGGTGTGGCAGTGTCCGAAGGTCGGGGAGCTTTAGAGATGACCATCAATTCCGCTGCTGCGGCCGAAGGCCGCACCCGCAAGTTTAGCCGCACGGCGATCCGCCGGCTGTGGTGGAAGCTTCCCTCTCGGCTACGCTACGCCCTGGCCCTGCCGCCCTATGTGCTGTCGGTCGCGCCGCGGCTGCTGGGCGACAAGCCCTACGAGTGCCCGGTCTGTCGCACGCACGCGCGCTTTCTCGCCTTCGGACAGCCTCCGGTCTACAACGCCCGCTGCGTGAATTGCGGCTCTCAGTCGCGCCACCGGCTGATCGCGCTGGCCATCGAACAGATGTCGCTCGCCTCGCCTGAGGACCGGCTGTTGCACTTCGCGCCGGAGCCGCCGCTGGCGCCGCTGCTGCGCCGCCACGTCGGGACCTATGTGGCCGCCGACCTCGACCCAAACACGGCCGACCTCGTCCTCAACATCGAAAACATCGACCAGCCCGACGGCAGCGTCGACATCGTCGTCGTCAATCACGTCTTGGAGCATGTCGACGACGCCAAGGCGCTCAGCGAGATCTTCCGGGTGCTGAGGCCGGGCGGCCGGTTGATCGCCACGGTGCCGCTGATCGAGGGCTGGGACGCGACCTACGAGAATCCCGAGGTCGTCGAACCGGCCGCGCGGGCGGCGCACTTCGGCCAGTGGGACCACGTCCGCTTCTACGGTCGGGATTTCCGCGACCGGATGCGCGCGGCCGGATTCGAGCTTTCCGAGTTCGTCGCCGACGGCGAAGCCGTCGTTCGCTACTCCCTGCTGCGCGGCGAGCGCGTCTTCATCGGACGCAAGCCGGGCTCATAGCAGGGCTTAGAACGGCAGGTCGACCCCCGCCATCGCCTGCCGCGCGCCCGACGCCGTCAGGTGCTGGAAGTCGGAATAATACACCGCCCCATCGGCCGCATACCGGCAGGCGCCTTGCGAGCACAGCGCGCGCGCGGGGTCGATCACAAACACTTCAGGGCGCCGGCGTGAAATCTCCGCCAGCAGATCCCCGGAGGTGTCGGGAACGGTCTCGGCCGCCGCCGCGGCGACGCCCGGCTCGGCGCCGGCGAGCCTTTGCGCGAACCACCGCCGCAGGGGCATGAACTCTGCGAAGGTCCGCGCATAGGGGTCGAAGCGGAAGATCGGCACGTCGCGCACCAGCACCACCCTGCGGCCCATCGCCTCGAGACGTCGGATGGTGTCGTCGAGGGCCACACCGAGCGCCTCAGGCTGGCCAGCCCGGGTCTCGAGTTGCAGGCCCGCCGACCAATAGCCGGCGAGCACGACGACCTTCACCTCGGGATGCTGCTCCACATAGCGGAAGGCCTGATCCTGGTAGCGCAGGCATTCGTCGAGATGCGACGGCCGATCCGGCAGAGCCCGTCCGGCTCCGAGCAGGGGCAGGCAGGACGACTTGGTCATCTCGCCGAAGCCGAGCCCGTGGGCCTGCACCAGCGCCTTGACGCCCGGCGCTATGGCGTCGGCATGGCTGTCGCCGAGGATGACGGCGCGGGCCCGCCCATCCGTCGGCAGGCAGACAGCAACGTTGGCCGGCGACGTCGCGCCGTAGGGCGCCAGGCACGGGCTGGCGCGCGACGCGGCCACCGCGCCGGCCATGCGTTGCGCCTGCGGACCCAAGCGACCGGGCGCGCCGCCCGCCACGTAGAAGAGGGCTCCGGCGACCGCGACGGCGCAGATCAAGGCTCCGTAAGCGCTCAGCACCCGCCATTCGGGCGCGCGCCGGGCGCGGAACGGTTGCTCGATGAAGCGCCAAGAGAGCACCGCGAGCGCGAACGAGACCAGGATCAGGACCGGCGCCGGCTGGCTCGGCGCGCCGCCGGCGAACGCTCGCTGCAGATAGAAGACCGGCCAGTGCCAGAGGTACCAGGAATAGGAAATCTTGCCGATGAACGGCAACGGCCGGCATGTGAGCACCCAGCGATTGAACCCGCTGGCGCGGCTGGCCAGGAGCAGGACCGCCCCCAGCGTCGGCAGGGCGGCGAAGGCGCCGGGGAACTCGAAGCCGGGCGAATAGGCGAAGAGCGCCGCCAAGATCAGCGCGCCGCCCAGCAGGGCCGCCCCTTCGGCGAAGGCGCTCCCCGCGCCGAAAGCCGCCGCCTGCGGGCGACGATGCTCCCAGAGCGCCAGCAGCGCACCCAGCCCGAGCTCCCACGCGCGGGTCGGAATGAGGTAGAAGGCGGCCTTCTGATTGACGTGGGTCAGGACGATCGAGCCGGCGAACGACAGCAGGCTCAAGACGGCGAGGACGCCGATCCGCCGTCGCTCCGGGAGCCGGACCAGGGCCAGGACGATCAGCGGGAAGATCAGGTAGAACTGCTCCTCCACCCCCAGCGACCAGCTCATCAGCAGGGGATCGTATTCGGCCGCCGGCTCGAAATAGCCGCCGCCGCTGAAGAACAGCAGGTTCGACAGGCCGAGGATCGCCGCGACCGCTTCCTTGCCGAGTTCCCGAAGCTCCAGCGGCGTCAGCACAAGGCTGCCCAGCAGCAGGAAGCCGACGAGCATCCCGGCGAGGGCGGGCAGGATGCGTCGCGCCCGCCGCGCGTAGAAGCCTCGGAAGGTGAATCGGCGCTCCGCCACCTCGCGATAGATCTGCGCTGCGATCAGGTAGCCCGAGATGACGAAGAAGACGTCCACGCCCACAAAGCCGCCGGGAATCGGTAGCCCGGCGTGGTAAAGCACCACCGCCATGACCGAGATGGCGCGCAGCCCGTCGATGTCCGGCCGATAGGCCGGCGCCTGCGCCCCCGCGGCCGCAGCAGCCTTCCGCGACAGCGGCCGTGTCCGCTCGACCTGGTTCATGATCCCCAACCGCACGGCCGCCGCGCCGGCGCCCCTTCCCTAACCTACGCCAACAGCCTGGCCACACGGAAGGCGCATGCGCTTGCGTCACGGTGATGCTGTCGGCATTGTGCGCTGCGGGAGCATGAGGCCCGGCAGGACAGGGGCTTGCCGGGCGCGCAGCTTCGTGTGGGGATTCTGTGCGTCGAGGATCATGCAGCTTCAGCTGACCGAGTCACCCTCGGACGAGGCCTCGCGCCAGGCGGTGATGGGCGGTCTGCAGGCCAGACGCCAAACCCGGGTCGCGCTCCTTGCGTCCGAAGGCGCCGACGGCAAAGGCGGCATCGGCCGTCAGCTGACCTATCTGACGCGTTATCTCCACGAGTGCGTCGCCGACGTCGACCCCATCGTGCTGCGGACACGCTATTCCGATCGCGCGGTGCTGAAGCACGCCACCATGCCGCTGGCCCTGGCCGCGTTCGTGCTGGCCTGCCTGGTCCGGCGCATCGACGTCGTGCACATCAATGTGGCGCCGCGCGGTTCGACCTGGCGCAAGGCGCTGTTCCAGCGCGCGGCGCTCGCCATGGGCCGGCCGGTGATCCTGCACCTTCACGGCAGCGGCTATGACGACTTCTACGCTGGCCTGGACTCGCGCAGGCAGGCCGCGGTGCGACGAATGTTCCAGCGCGCCAGCAGGGTGGTGTCGCTCAGCGGATACTGGACGAATTTCCTGCAGACCACGCTCCAGACGCCGCGAGACCGCATCGTCGAGGTCCCGAACGGGGTTCCAGCGGCCCCAGCGCCACGGCGGAAGCCGTCGTCGGCGCCCCCGGTCCTGCTGTTCCTCGGCCAGGTCGGCCACCGCAAGGGCGTCGACGTCCTGCTCCAGGCGCTGCAAGGGCTACGCGCCGAGGGCCTCGCCTGGCGTGCGGTGATCGCCGGCGACGGCGAGGTCGAGCAGGCTGCGGCCACCGCCGCGGCCATGGGACTGGGCGAACAGGTCGAGTTCGCCGGCTGGGTGGACGAGGCTGGCGCCAACGACCTGCTCGCCGCCGCCGACATCTTCGTCCTGCCTTCGCGCGCCGAGAACCAGCCGGTGGCCATTCTCGAAGCGATGGCCCACGGCCTGCCGGTGGTCGCGACCGCCATCGGCGCGATCCCCGAACAGGTGGCCGACGGGGAATCCGGCCTGCTGGCGCCGGCAGGCGACGCCGGGGCGCTGCAACGGGCGCTGTCGGACCTGCTGCGGTCCCCGGAGCGGCGGCGGCAAATGGGGGAAGCCGGGCGGCGGCGGTTCCAGGCGCAATTCTCCCTCGCCTCGACCGGCGAGCGCATCGCCGCGGTCTATCGCGCGCTAGGCGGCGGAAACGCCCGCTCGCCGGATCGTCGGAGCATCGTCTTTCTGGTCTCGCACTCGTCGCAGGGCGGCGCGGCGGCCATCTGGGAAAATCTGGCGGAGGGGTTCCGCGGGCTGGGTTTCCAGGTGCAACTCGTGGCCCTCTATCCATTCTACCTGCCGATCCAGGAGACCTCGAAGCACCTGCCCTGGGTTCACATCCTGGAGAAGCGTCCGACCCGGCCGCACGAGATGGCGCAGCTGCTGTGGGCGATGGTGCGATTTTTCCGCACCGAGCGTCCGGAAGTGGTCTTCTCTGCCCTGCCGGCGGCGAACGTGCTGACTCCGCTGCTCGCCACCGCGAGCCTGACGGGGACCAAGGTCGTCACGTCGCATCATAGCGAGGTGGACACCTACAGCCCTGCATTGAACCTGGTCGACGGACTGGTCAGCTGCCTGCCCGCGGTGACCTCGATCATCAGCGTTTCCGACAGCGTGCGCCGCTCGCAGGATCGGCGGCCGCGCCTCTACCGGGCCAAGCGCCGCACCATCCACAACGCCCTGCCGCCGCAAATCGAAGCCCATCTCGAAGAGCTCGCGGCTCGCCGCGAGGGCGCCCGCCAGTACGGCCGCAAGGTGGTCGCCACCGGCCGGCTGGTGCCCCAGAAGAACTACCCGGTCCTCGTGCGCGCGGCCGCCCAGATGCCCGACGTCACCATCCAGATCATCGGCGAGGGCCAGGAATCCGCCGCCCTCGAGGCGCTCTGCCAGGAGCTCGGCGTCCGCGACCGCATCCAGTTCCTCGGATACAAGCCGCGTCTGGAGACCTTGGCGCTGCTGGCGGCCGGCGACGTCTTCGTGCAGCCGAGCCTTTTCGAAGGCCATAGTCTCGGTCTCATCGAGGCCGCAAAGCTCGGCCTGCCCCTGGTGGTGTCAGACGCCCCCGTTCAGATCGAAGGGGTCACGGCGAAGGATGGCGAGCTTTGCGGGATCGTGGTTCCGACGCACGACGCAGACGCTCTCGCCGCCGCCCTGCTCCGCCTGCTAAACGATCGCGACCAGCGCGAGATGTGGGCCGCGCGAGCGCGGCGTCTCGCCGCCGGGGCGTCTTTTAAGGCGACGTTGAACACCTATCGCGATCTTATCCCCTAGGCGGTCGGCCGGAATACGCCCGCGCCTCGAGACCTTTTTAGTTCCGGAGAAGAGTTCATGACGGTGACGGCCAGCGAAAGAGCCAAGATCGGAGCGTCTTGGCGCAAGTTCGCCGCCGCTGGGGCCCTGATGGCGCTGTTCGCCATGGCCATCATCGGGCTGCACCCGCTCTCGCCGATCACCGACGCCCAACTCACCGGCGGCGGCGATATCCAGCGTCAGCTCGTCTACGGGCTGATCCTGGTCTTCCTCGTGGTCACGTCCCGGCTCTACAGCGACCCGAAGCGCGCGCTGGTCATTCCGACGCCGCTGGTCCTGTCGCTCGCCTGGTGCTGGGTCAGCCTGATCTGGGCGATCGCGCCCGGGGTCGGCGTCCGCCGCCTGACTCTGACGACCATCGTCGTCTGGAGCATTTTCAAGGCCGTCGAGCAGGCCGGAAACACCCGCACGCTACAGGCGATCCGCATCGTCCTCGTCGTCACCCTGCTGCTGAACTACCTCGCCATCGCGATCAGTCCAGAGGCCGTGCACCAAATCGCGTCGTCGATCGACAAGAACCTCATCGGCAACTGGCGCGGGATGCTCCAGCACAAGAACTATACCGGCGCGGTATGCGCTTACACGATCATTCTGTTCATTTTCGCCGCGCGCGACATCAACAAGTATGTACGGATCGCCGTTCTTCTCGCGACCAGCTTCTATCTGATGAAGACCCGATCGGAGACCTCAGCCGGCATGCTGGCGATCTCCCTCGCGGTTGCTGGCGCATTCCGTTATTACAACCCCAAGATCAAGTGGCCGATCTACATCGGCCTGGGCATGCTGGTCGCGGTCGGCATCGGCGCGATCTACGTCAACGCCGAGTCGCTCTACAACACGTTCCTCGATCCCAAGGCGGTGACTGGGCGCGGCACCATCTGGATGGCGCTGGTGGGATACCTAAAGGACCACTGGCTGCTCGGCGCCGGTTACGGGTCCTTCTGGGACATCGGCGACAGATCACCGATCTACTACTTCAGCAACAGCTGGGCCCGAAACATGTTCCAGGGTCACAACGGCTATCTGGATCTTGCGGCGACGACTGGAATATTCGGCCTTGTCCTCGCCTTGTCCGCCACGGTCGTTCTGCCCCTCGTGCAGCTCTTCAATTCGACGGAGATTTCCCGCTCCCGGGCCGCACTCTACATGGCGATGATCATCTTCTCCGCGGGTCACAATTTCACCGAGTCGAGCCTGCTGGATCGCGACGCTATCGTGGAGGTGTTCCTGATGCTTTGCCTGGCCCTGCTGCACTTCGAGGCCAAGCGGAAACGGCGCAAGAGCGCGAGCACGGCTGGGGCGGAGGTCGGGGCCGATCCCTACGAGAAGTTCTACGCCCAAAATCCCAGCCTGCGCCCGCGCTGAGCGGAAACACGAACCTGCCGCCCCCGCCCGTCTCCAACTCATGAAGCTCCTCCGTTACGGCCTGGCCGGGGTCGGCCCGATCGGCGCAGCCGGCGCGCAGTTCCTGCTGTCCGTCCACCTGCTGCATAGCCTCGAGCCGGCGGCCTTCGGGCTGTTCACCTTCCTCACGGTGATCGTGCAGCTGAGCCTCGGCGCCTGGAGCGCCCTGTTCGCCGCCCCGATGCCGCTGCTGCTGGCGCAGGGTTCCGACCTCGAACGGGCGGAGACCCGCCGCGGGCTGCTGTCGGCCAACCTGATCTTCTGCGTCGCATCGATCCTGATCTTCGCCGCGGTGGCCTGGGGCCTGCACGCCTCCCCCGCCGTCGATCTCGTGTTCGGCGGCTATGCGGCGCTTATGCTGATGCGATCGTTCGCGCGCGCCCTGGCCTATTCCAGCGGCCTTCAGGGGCGCTCGGTCGCCTCCGACGGGATCTACAGCGTCGCCCTGCTGGCGGGGACGGCGCTGATCGTGATCGGCAAGACCCATGATCTGACCGCCCCCTTCGTAGCGCTGCTCGTCAGCGCTGCGGTGAGCCTGCTGGCGTTCGGATCGGCGTTCGCGCGCGAACAGCTGGCGGTGCGGCTGGGCGAGGCGAAACGCTACCTCGCGGTCTGGCGGGCGCATTCCCGCTGGGCGCTGCTCGGCGTCGTCACCACCGAGGCGACCGCCAACGCCCATGCCTACATCGTCACCGCCCTGGGCGGGTCGGCCGCCTTCGCCCCGCTCGCCGCCGCGGCGCTGCTGATGCGGCCCGTGAGCCTGGTCACCAATGCGCTGACCGACTGGGAGCGGCCGCAGCTCGGCCGTCGCGTCGCCGCCGGAGATCATGCCGGCGCGACGTCCAGCGTGCGGCTGTTCCGCGCCATGCTGGTGCTGGCCTGGATCGGCACGGTCGCGGTTGCGGCGGGGCTGGTGATCTGGGCGCCGGCGCTCCTCTTCCCGCCGAAGTACGACCGCGGCGTGTTGATGACCGGGATGATCCTGTCCCTGGCCGTCGCCCTGGTCCGGCTGCTGCGGTCGCCAGAGAGCGTGTTGCTGCAGGCCGCCGGCGAGTTTCGCCCGCTGGCCAACGCCAGCCTGGTCTGCTGTTTCGTCTCCGTCATCCTGGTCGTGCTGATGGTCTGGCTTTGGACGCCGGTCTGGTCGCTGCTGGGGATTTTCGCCGGCGAGGCGATCTTCGCCGTCTCCATCTGGCGCGCGTGCGCCCGATGGTCGGCGCAGGCCCGCGGTGGCAGGCTTGCGGGCGAACGGCCTGCACGCGGCGGCATCTTCGAAGAGCAGGCGCAGACGTGACCCTGACGATCGGCGTCAAGGCGCTCAACGAAGAGGCGCACATCGGCGATTCGCTCCGCAGCGCGCTGGCGGCGGCCGCGCCGTTCGGCGGCGACGTGGTGCTCGCAGACAGCGGATCGACGGATCGGACGCTGGAGATCGCCCGATCGCTTCCAGTCCGCATCGTCCAGCTCGCCGACCCGTCCGAGCGCTCCTGCGGCACGGGCGCGCAACTGGCCTTCCAGCACGCCAGCGGCGACTATTTCTACCTGCTCGACGGCGACATGGTGATGGCGGCCGACTTCCTGCCGGCCGCCGTCGCCTTCCTGGAAGCTAATCCCGAGTTCGCCGCCGTCGGCGGCCTGGTTCGCGAGGCGAACACCGAGGGCCAGGAGTTTCAGATCCGGGCGAAGACGGTCAGGACCGACCCCAACTGGCTGCCCGGCGTCGTCGACCGGCTGGACTGCGGCGGGCTCTACCGCGCCGCGGCGGTCCGGGAGTGCGGCTACTTCGCCGACCGCAATCTGCACGCCTTCGAGGAGTTCGAGCTGGCGGCGCGCCTGCGCAGCCGCGGTTGGAAGCTGGCCCGGATCGACGCGCTGGCTGTGCAGCATTACGGCCACCAAATCGACGGATACAGGCTGCTCTGGCGGCGACTGGCGTCCGGCTACGCCGGCGCGCCGGGCCAGGTGCTGCGCGGCGCCCTCGGCAAGCGGCACCTGCCGGTGGTGCTGGGCGGCTTCAGCCATCTGCGCATCGGGCTGAGCGTCGTCGCCTGGTGGCTGCTGCTCGCCGCCGCCGCGGCCGCGCCGCTGCCGCCGCTCCTGCGCCTTGCCGGGCTCCTGCTCCTCGTCGCCAGCCCGGCGACGCTGCTGACCTGGCGACGCGGCTCGTTGCGGCTGGGCCTCTACTCGCTGGCCTCCTGGAACGTCAGCGCGCTGGGCTTGATCCATGGCCTGGTCCGACGCCGCCGCCCGCCCGAGCACCCGATCGCCGCCAACCTTCTGGCGTCGCCCCAAAGCCTCGAGACCTGAGGCGCGAGCCGGGGCCATGCGCAAGAATGTTCTGCTGTTCCTGAGCGGCCGTCTCGTCGCCCTGGCGATCCTGGTCGCCTTCCAGATCTTCGTGGTTCGACAGCTGCCGCGGGCGCAGTACGCCGTCTATGCGCTGGTGCTGGCCTTCGGCGTCCTCACGCAGACCGTCGGGGCCATGGGCATTCCCCGGCTGATCCCGAAATATGTCTCGCAGGCCGGGGTCAGCCTGTCGCCGCTGCGGGTCCGCCGGTTGATCGCCCAACTGCTCGCGACCCGGTTCGCGAGCAGCCTTGTGCTCCTGGTCCTGGTGGCCGCCGGCCTCAGCCTGACCGGCACGCCGGGAATGACGGCCGAGCGGGTCGCCGCGGCCTTCCTGTTCTCCCTGGCCGGCGCGGTGCAGGTCGACGCCGACGCCATGGCCCAGTCGCTCGGATTGCAGATCGCCTCGCGCAACTGCACCGTCGTCGAGGCCGCCGTTCGGCTTGCGCTGGTCGGCTGGTTCGTCGGGGTGCAAGGCTCGCCCAGCGCCGACGTCGTGCTGTGGTGCAGCGCCCTGACCTCGGGCTCGGCCGCGGTCGTCCTGGCCTGGGCGGTCCTCCGGCGCCTGGCCAAGCTGGCCGAGCCGGAAAATCCGGCGCCGCTCGCCTGGCCGGAACTGCGCGCCACCGCGCTCGGCGGCTACTCGAGCTCCATGGCGTGGTTCGCCTCCAGCCCGGCGGTGCTGCGGTTCATCGCGGCCAAGCTTCTGCCGGTCGCGGTGTTCTCCGGTTATGCCTTCGCCCAGGGCCTGATCATCAGCGTTCAGCGCTATACGCCCGGGTCGCTGACCTTTCCCTTCATCGAGCCGGCGGTCATGCGCGCCTACGCCAGGACCGGCGACCGCAGCCAGCTGGAGAGCGCGCTTTCGCTGATCTCCAAGATCGACATCTTCTTCATCGGCGCGGCCGTCGTCGGCGCCGCCGTGGCCGGCACGGAGGTGGTCGACCTGATCACCCGCGGGAAATACGGCGCCCAGGCCTATGCCTTCGTCTGGCTGCTCATCTACATCGTCACAAATTCGGTCTACCGCACCTTCGAGATCATGGCGGTGGCGCTCGGCGCCTCGGGGGCGCTCCGAAAGACCCTGTCGCTGAGCCTGGTCTGGCTGGTGGCGGCGGTCCTGCTGACGCGCGAGCTCGGGTTGCTCGCCCTGCTGATCTGCCCGATCGGCGACGCCGCCTCGCGCCTCGTCGTGCTCTACCGGGGTCTGCGGCGCGCCGGCATCCGCAGGCCGGTGGACCTGCGCTTCACGGCCGTCGCGCTGGTCGTGGCGACTGGCCTTGGCCTGGGCGGGCGTGAGGCCGCCGCTACGCTCGGCCTCTCCGCCGGCTGGACCATCGGCCTCGGCGTGGCGGCGGCGCTGCTTTATTGGGCGGGCCTGGCGCTCTCCAGGCCACTACGGCGCGGCGAGGCGGACCTCGTCGCCGGCGGCGCCCGCCACCCGGTATTCCGGTTGATGCCGATCCTGACGCGCGGCTGAGCCGGCGACGCCTACGTCAGGCCGGCGCGGCGACCTCGGCGGGTTCGTCCGCCTCGGCGTCCGCCGTCGCGTCCCTCGCCTGCAGCACGAAGGGTTCCGCGCCATCGAGGCGCAGGGCCGTCAGGATGCCGCTGTAATACGCGCCGGTGTCGATGCCCATGCGATGCTTGGTGATCTGCACCTCTCGCCGCGGCGTGTGGCCGTGAACGATGATCTTGCCGAACGGCCCCGGCGCCCGCAGGAATTCGCCGCGGATCCACAGCAGGTCGGTCTCGCTCTGTCGCTCCAGCGGCACGCCGGGCCGCACGCCCGCGTGGACGAAGGCGAAGTCGCCGAGCACGATGGCCAATTCCAGGCCGCAATAGAACAGCCGATGCGACGAGGGGACCAGGGCTTCCAGCCGGGCTCGCGCCGGCTCCCAGGCGTCCGGATCGAGCGTGTTCTCCGGGGCCTCGACGCCGTAGGACTGCAGGGTCGCCACCCCGCCGTGCTGCGCCCAGACCGGGCCGAAGGTCGCCTCCTCGAGGAACCTCAGCAGGGCCTGCTCGTGGTTGCCCTTCAGGGCGCGCACCTGGAACCGGGCATCGCGCTTGAGCTCGAGGATCTGTTCGACGACGCCCGCAGAGTCCGCGCCCCGGTCGACGTAATCACCGAGGAATATGATCAGCGGCGGCTGATCGCCGCGTCGAGCATCGGCGTCCGCCCGCACGGTCTCGAGCAGGTCACACAAGAGGTCGGCCCGGCCGTGAACGTCGCCGATCGCATAGACCAGCCGCCCGCCGGTCGAGGGCTCAGGCGGGCGCTTATTGAGGAGACGGAAGCGGGAAAACACTCGATGTCACCAGATGTCGACCAGTCCCACGCAGACTAGCAAAAAGCAAACATCACGGGAACGGCCACGGTCGGCATGTCGCGGAGACTCGCCGAAACGCAACGGATCTCCTCACACCAGGCCGCGCCGGCTCAAGGCTGCGGCGCCTCGCGGCAGTTCACGAACCTCGGACCTCCGCCGGGGCCGCCGGCGGCCAGGGGCTGCATATCGCTGCGGAGATCTTTTCGCGCCTTCAGGCTCATGTTGGCGAACAACACGTCGCGTCGGCCCCGGCCGGTGGCCTCGTAGAGCGCGCCGCGCGCATGGATTTCGCCGTCCTGGACCTGCAGCCCGTCGGTTCGCCGGTCGCCTGCCAGCACCACGCCGACATCCACGCCGGAGAAGCTCGGCTGCTCGACCACCGTGCCCGTAAAGTCGGACATCGTCGCCTCTTGATAGAAGCCGTAGACGTGGGGTGTGCGGTCGGGCGCATCGGACACCTGCAGGTCGCAGACCGGCCGCACGAAGCTCGCCCGGGCCGAGGCGCCGGACTCCACGAAGGCCCGCAGATAGAAGGACGCGTTCTGTACCGAACCGCTCACGCGGCAGTCCGTGAAGCGATTGCCCTGGCTGACCGCGGGCGGCAGCGGCGGCCGCGGCCCCGTGCGCTGGGAAAAGCAATCCAGGCTCCGCTTGAGCGTGAATTCCCGGAACACGACGGAGCACTGATCGAAGTCGTTGAATGACGCGCCGAAGTCCGCCTCGATCGCGCCCTGTCCGCGGGGATTCTCGATCGACGCCAGGCGCACCGTATTGCGCTGCGTCGCCGGTCCACACAGCTCGATGGCGTTCTTGTTGCCGCCGAAGCCACGCAGGTTCTCGATCAAATTCCGTTCGGCGAACAGGCCGTCCGGCGCCAGCGGCTCGCGGAACGGCGTGAGGATGCGGGCATGGAAGCCAGCGTCCGGGTTGTCGGACGTGCAGCCGCGGATGCGGTTGCCGGTCACCGACGACCTGGCCTGCGGCGTCAGCCAGATCAGGAACCCGCCGCCATTGCCGCCCGCCTTCGTAAAGGAGGCCGCCGTCGCCCCGGAATTGATCGAGCGGCAACGATCGACCGTGGCGTTGGAGGCGTCGATGACCATGCAGCCAAAGACATAGTCCCGCAACTCGCCGCTGGCCTCGCGTTCCTGCAAGCCGCCATCGAGCACCAGGTCCGCGGCCACCGCGCCGGCGCCGAGCTGGATGACCGCCCGGCTGGCGTTCGCCCCGGTCGCCACCAGGCGTAGAACCGTGCTGCCATCCGCCGCTCCGGTCAGCACACATCCCGGAGGGATGACCAGCGTCGTCTGCAGGCCGTACTCCCCCGGCCCGAGCGCAACCCTGCCCCCCGCCGCCAGGGCCGCACCGATCCTGGGCGCGGCGTCGACGCTGCTGCGCCGCGGCGGGCCGAGTTGGCGGGCTGCGGCGCGGCCATGGCCTGCCAAGGCCGCCACGCTCATCATGCCCACGAAGGTGCGGCGATCCATGGGGACCTACTCCTGACCGAACACCTCCAGCAGACGGTCGGTATGGCGCTTTATAGTATAAAGATCGGCCGTTCTTAAGCTGTTCGCACTCATGCTGGCGCGCAAGGCCGGGTTATTTCGCAGGCGATTGAGGGCCTCCGCGAAGCCGCCGCTGTCACCCGGTTCGACGAACAGCGCAGACTCGGCGTAGGCGCCGAGCACCTCACGCGACACGTCGAGCCCCGTGGCCACCAGCGGAAGCCCGTTCGCCGCCGCCTCGATGAGCGCCAGGCCGAAGGTTTCCCAGCGCGATGAAAAAGCGAACACGTCAGCGGCTCGGAACAACAGTCCAACGCGGGTTCGCGGGATCTCCCCGAGCAGGGTGACGCGATCCTGCAGCCCGGCATTGGCGATCTGATGCTCCAGATCCGGACGAAGCTCGCCCTCCCCAGCGATCACCAGTCGGCCGTCAACCTGCGACATGGCGGAAACAAGCGTCGCCTGGCCCTTCTGCGGCGACAGCCTGCCGACATTCATGACGACGAAGTCGTCCTGTTTGATGCCGAAGGCGTAACGCGCCTCTTGGCGGTCGGCCGTGGAAAACGGCGGCGAGATCCCGTCCTTCACGATCTTCATATGCTGCAGATAGGACTTATTGTAACCCGTGAAGCAGCTACGGGTCCAATCGGAGTTGGCGATATTAACGGTGTAGAATCCGAGAGATCCCACCTGCCGGTCCAAAAACCTCAACGCCGCTGATACCCGTTGCGGAGGCTGAGTTTGAACTGATATTCGTGTATTCAGTCCAGCTATGCGCCCGCATACGCTTCCGAGTATATTTGCCGGCGCCGTATTTGTGACCAAAACGTCATATTGGTTACTCTTAAACTGATTCACTAACTTGGCGAGAAGTCCAGGCGCGGATATCGCTGACGGCTTTCCGGCCTCATGCAATATAATCTTTTTTTCTGTCTCGAAACACGATCTCTTCTTGTACAAGAAAATGACGTCGACCCAATGCCCCCGAGATCTCAATTCGGCAGCCGTCTCAAAAACGCGCGTCTGAGCCCCTCCCATTTCCAACTGGGTGAGCAAAAACGCGATTTTCATGGCGGGTTGCCGCTCTGGTTCCACGTGATCTATGATTTCCGGGTATTCTATTCGTTTCGATATGAACATAATTCCCGCCAATCCTGCCGAGGTGCCTCTCCATTGTTTATAGGTTTGTGTCATCATTTTGACGCCCGGTTTTCGACCAGGCAATGTTCAGATATGGTATGATTGTGTGCAAACTGTAATGCAAAATTGAGCACGCCAGATCACGAGGAACACCGGCCTAAGTCGCATATAATCTAATATATTCGTATTTATTCTTTCAACGATTAGGTTTTTGTCGCCAATACCGCCTGAAAAATAAAAAAGGCGAATTGGCCTCCGCAGTCTCGGCAGGAACACCTGCTCGCCCGGAGCGACTTCGACTGTCCTCGGTATTTCGGTCCTTCTTCACCGCGCGACCAGCTCAGCCGGATGCATGACAATCCGGCGTCGGCAGCACTTCGTTCGTCAGCCGGGCGGCGCAGGCGTGCGCGCTGGCGGCCGGACTGTCCAGCACGCGGCGCCTACGCCTCAGGCAGGCGGCAAATTATCCGTCGCAAGACAGGTTTGGGTGAGCGTCGGAAGCGCGGAGCGATGGCTCAGGAGGCCTGCAACACCTCGAGCAGGCGATCGACGTGGCGTTCGATGGTGAAGTAGCCAGCCGTCTTGAGGCTGCGCTGCTTCATCTCCTCGCGAAGCGCAGGGTCCGCGGCGACGCGTTGCAGGGCCTCGGTAAAGCCGGCGGCGTCGCCGGGCTGAATGAACAGTGCAGACGCCTCGTCGGTGCCCAGCACCTCGCGCGAGACGTCGAGATCGGTGACGACCAGAGGCAGCCCCATCGACGCCGCCTCCACCAAGGCCAGTCCGAAGGTCTCCCAGCGGGAGGAGAAGGCGAACACGTCGGCGGCATGGAACAGGTCGGCGACGCGCGGCCGTGGCATCTCGCCAAGCAGGGTCACCCGCTTTGCGATCCCGGCGTCCTCGGCCTGCTTCTCCAGGTCCTCGCGCAGTTCGCCCTCGCCGGCGACCAGCAGCCGGCCGCTGACGCCGGCCATCGCCGCGATCAACGTGGTCTGATCCTTTTGCGGCGACAGGCGGCCGACGTTCACCACGACGAATTCGTCCTCGCTCAGGCCGAACGAGGCTCGGGCCTCGGCGCGCGAGGCGTCACTGACCGGCGGCGCGATCCCGTTTTTCACCACGACCATCCGCTTGCGATAGGCCGCCGGGTATTTCGAGAAGCAATTCCGCGTCCATTCCGAATTGGCGATGTTCACCGTGTAGACGCCGAGCCGACCCGCGAGGGTATCGACCAGCCTCAGCGGCTTGGACAGCCGCTGCGGAGGCTGGGTCTGCACCGCGAACCGGCGCTTCATGCCCGCGAGCCAGCCCACCGAGCAGCCAAGCACGTTGGCCGGAGCGGTGTTGGTCACCAGGACATCGTACCTCCCCTTGGTGAGGAACCGACGCAGCTTCATCAGCAGGCCCGGGAGCTTCGCCGGCGACGGCCGCGCGCCCTGATGCAGGATCACCTTCGGTTCCGCCAGGAAGCAGCTGCGCTTTTCGTAGAGGAAGACGACATCCACCTCATGGCCGCGCCGCCGCAGTTCGGCCGCGGTCGCGAAGACGCGAGTCTGAGCGCCCCCGATCTCCAGTTGCGTGAGAAGAAACGCTAATCTCACGCTCTTTGCTCCATTCTCACCGGGCGGGGGCGGGGCTGGCGGGCGGCATTGCTCATGCGAACGACGCCCTCGTAGTGCACTCTCAGGGCGGCGACGATGAACATGATCCAAAGCAGATTGGAGGGCCGGAAGAAGTTGCTTTCCGTTATGTTCATGAAGAGCATCAGCAGGAAAGTCGCGATCACCAGAGATCTTGTGTAAGGATTGAGCGATGCTTTCGAGACCCGCGCCAGGAGGGCGATTACACTCGAAAACACGATCACGGCGCCGACGATGCCAAGCTCGAGCAAGAGGTCGATGAGGCCGTTATGCGCCATTTCCGGGACCCATCGCAGGTGGGCCAAGAGGTAGGCGTCGCTCTCCGGCGTCCCGAGGAAATAGGCGTCGAAGCCGTAGCCGAGGAGCGGACGCTTGGCGATTTCGCCGAGCGCGAAGATCCACAGCGGCACTCGTCCCGTCAGGCTCGCGTCGCGCCCGAGCTCGCCCGCCGCGGCGCCCACCGCGGTCGTCGCGGCGGGGACCAGCAGGACCAGTCCGATAAACAGTGCAATCGTCGCCAGCAGCCGAATGGCCGTGGGGGCGCGGCTGAGCGCCAGGAAGAACGGATAGCCGACGAAAAACAGGCCCACCGCGAGCAGCGCGGTCGCCGATGTCGATCGCAACAGCATGAACAGGGCGAAGGCGCCGACGAGCGCATAGCCGAGGCGCTTGCCGACGGACCTCTCGGTCATCGCCAGCACCATGCTGATGGCGGTGGCGATGAGCGCTCCGCGGCCGAGCACGTTCTTCTGGCCGTAGATCCCGCGCCATGCGCCGGGGTGGAAATCGGTGGTGCCGGCGAGGTTCGGCAGCAGGATCACCGCCACAAGCGAAATGACCAGGGCGATGACGGCGCCGAGAAGGATGCCCTGCACCACCTGTTTTGCGTTCAACCGGACGACCACCCAGGCGACGCTGAGCACGACCATCACCAGGGTCAGGCCCTTGACCAGGGACCCGATCGGATTTTGCGACCAGACGGCCGAGAGTGCGGCCCAGCCCGCCCCGACCAGCAACAGCATCGGCAACGGGCCGACCAGCAGCCTCCCGGCTCCGCTGTAGAGGGATAGGAGGCTCATGATCGGCAGAAGGCCGAGCAGCACGATCTGGTTGAGACCGAGGCCGGCGACGGAGCCCGGCACAATGTCCTTGGCGAAGGTGCCGACGCTCAAGAGACAGATCAGGGTCCAGATCGCGAAGGGGATCAGCCCCCCGCGTCTCGCTCGCGGTTCGCTCACGAAACTGCCTCCTCCGCCCTAGGTGGCTGGGCGCGATTCCCCCCAACGACAAGGAACGCCAGGACCACGGCGAGAATACCCGCGACCGCCCCTGCCGCAATGTTTCCAATCATCGACGAGCCCGACGCGAGCCGCGCGCCGGAGAAGAACAGATAGCCGATCGCCACGATCGCCAAGGGCATGACCAGCGGCACCATCCCCGGCAGCGCCTTCCTCGCGAGCACGCCGGCGATCACGAAGCTGGCCAGCTGACTGGCGGCGACCGCCATGCTGACGCCGATGATCCCGTAGGTGTGCGACAGCAGGAAGATGCCCGCCACCTGCACCGCAAGGCCAGAGATGCTGATCGCGATCTGCCAGCGCGTACGGCGGGTGATCTCGAGCACCAGGTCCAGCACGCAGGTCCGGATCGCCTCGATCAGATAGGCCAGGCTGGCGACCCGCAGAACCATCGTCGCCGATCCATGCAGGCTCTTCTTCAGCAAGGGCGCGACGAACTCGGGGCCGAACGCCGAGATCCCCCCGGCGAGCGGGATCCCGATCATCAGCACGGACGCCACCACGAGGCGGATGCTCGCGCGCGTCTCCTCGGCGTCCCCCTTGTCGAAGGCCACCACCGCGCGCCGTCCGAGCACAAGCCGAGCATTGATGGTGACGCCCTGGATCACGCGACGCGCCAGGTCGGAGGCGAGACTGTACTGGCCTGCCGCCGCCGGCCCGAGCAGGTAGCCGACCAGCAGCCGGTCCCCGCGTTCCAGCGGCTGCCGGAACAGCTGCGCCGTCATCACCGGCCAGCAGAAGATCAAGGCTTCCTTGATATAGGTCGGCTTGAAAAACCCGTCCCGAATGGACTGCCGAAGGTAGCGGGACGAGGCGACCACGGAAACCAGGGCGGAGCCCGCGTAGAGAAGAATGACCGTCGAGGCCTCGCGGTGCTGGATCGGCAAGGTCGCAGCCATGACCCAGACGCCGCCGAGCACCAGTACGCTTCGCAGGCAGACGGCGATGAAGTAGCCGGTGTGATCGCTGCGGGTCGAGACGAGATAGGTGAACTGGGAGAAGATCGTCTCGCCCAGGGCATAGGCCAGGGCTCCGCAGGCGAGGCGGCACCAGGGTGGCAGGGCGGTCCCGGCAAGCTGAGTCGCAACGCTGACGCCAAGAAAGGCGAGGCACCCGATCAGCGACGGAACGAAAAGCGTCTTGGTGAAGTCCCGCGCGCCCTCGGCGTCGTGCGGCGTAAGTCGCTGGATGCCGGATGACAGGAACGAAAACGCGATGAACGACGCCGCGATCCCGAAGGCCGACACGATATAGTATTCACCCAGCTCGGAAAGTTGGAGCGATCGCGCAATCTGCACGATCGACAAGAATCCGAAGGCCAGCTGCACAATACGCGCGCCAGCGCTTACGCCGAAACCGGCTATCAGTTTAGCAGGGATACGCATTTTGACTTAGGGCTCTACGATCAAAGCCAGTTGGCGGCGGTGATGATATCGATCGCCTTCATCCCCGAACCGAGCGCCCCGGTCCCCCCGGCCAGTAGCAAGCACTCATGATAGGTTGCGAGCGCTCCCGGCAGCTTATGCAATGTGTAGCCCTCGGGGACTTCCCCGCTGAAGAAGTCCTCGATGCTCCTCATCATCTCACGCGCGCGGGCCTCATACTTGCGGGCCGCGTCGGAGTTCTGCTTCATCGCCGTGCGGACGATCTGCACGATGTCGAAGTCGAGGCAATAGGGCACGGATTCCATGTACGGACTGTGCGCCAGGAACAGGTCGCCCGCGGTCTTGCACAGGGCGTCGTTCGCGACATAGGCGATCCCCATGGCGTGGTTGACCCAGGTGACATGGGCGACGCCGCCGACATCTCCCAGGTCCGGATCGTGCCGCACGCCATAGAACAGGCGGAAGGCGGACTGCAGCAGCTTGACCTTGTACAGGCGGATCAACCCGGTCTTCGGATCCAACGAGCGGTTGGTCCGCTCGATCAGCGCCTCGGCCCGGGCGCGGTGCGCCGCGCGATCCGGCAGGTCGGCCATGGACAGCGAAAGGAAGATCGAGGGAATGCCGCCCAGCCAGTGGCTGACCCGCCAGTTGTGGTGCGCCAGCCAGCGCGGATAGAGCGGGAGACCGGTCTTGCCGTCGATCAGTTGGTCGAACGCCGGCTCCCGCCCCTGCAGGACACGGCCATAGAGATCGCGGCCGGTGATCGTGCGCAGCAGGTTCAGGGCGCCGAAGGCGTAGGCCACGTTGTGAACCGTGAGCCGGTCCTTGCCGGTCGCCTTCCAGCCCGGAAAATCGACCTTCGCCAGGGCGTCGCAGAAGGCGTCCGGGGCGGCGGCCGCCAGCCGCCCACCTTCGCCGAGCAGGAACAGCGAATAGATGACGTCGCAACAGTCCTGGACACCGATGTCGCCGCCGCCGGTTCCATTTTCCAGGAAGGAGAGGACGTTCGCGTGCTGGCGTTCCAGCCGCGCGATGACATCGCCCTTGAGCGAAGGGGATGAAAGGACCTCAACCACTGTATCTCACCATGCGGTAAATCGACTGCGGGTTGGTCAGCAGATAGCGCGGGCCAAGGCGCCGCGGCTCCAGCGAGGCGCGGTAGAGCCATTCGAGCCCGGCCGCCTGCATCCAGCCCGGCGCGCGCGGAGAGTCGCCGGCCAGGAACGAGTAGAGGCCGCCACAGGTCTTCAGCCAGCCGACGCCGCGCAGCCGCTCACGATTGGCGACGGACCACAGTTCCTGCTTCGGCTTGCCGAGGCCGACCCAGAGCACGTCCGCGCCGCTGTCGACGATCCCCTTGCAGACGTCGGCGTCTTCGTCGGGGTTGAAATAGCCGTTGCGCCGCCCGGCGATCTGCAGCCCCGGGTACAGGCGCTGCATGGCCTCCGTCGCTTCCCGGTTCTGGCTCTCCTTGCCACCCAGCACGTAGAAGCGCAGCCCGGCCTTCAACGCCGCCGTCGCCGCGTCATGGAAGAAGTCCGTCGTCGCCACCCGTTCCGGCAACGGTGTGCGCGTCAGCACCCGCGAGGCGTTCACCACCGACATGCCGTCGGCGTGAATGACGTCGGCCTGCGCCATCGCGCGTGCGAACTCCGCATTCTCGCCGGCATAGGCGATGCCCTGCCCATTCGAAGAGAAGACCAGCTTCGGCGCGAGGGGCGCGTGGCTCTGCGCGCGGGCCGCGAGGCAATGCTCGACCATCAGGTCGGCCAATTGCTGCCGCGTCGCGGCAATCGTCATGAAGCCCCCGATCCTGACCTCAGGATAGGCGTGCGAGCGCGAGCTGTTGGCAGAGTCGATCATCGTCGTGCCGCTGCCCTGCCCGTATCTAGCGTTCGCTGGAGCTATAAAATCCATGATACCATTCCACGAACTTAGGAAGACCGACGGAGATCGGTATGGACGGAGCGTAGCCGGTGACTTCCGTCAACCTCATGACATCGGCGTAGGTCACGGTCACGTCCCCAGGCTGCATCGGCTCGAAGATCTTTTCCGCGGTGCGGCCCAGCGCGTTCTCGAGCGCCGCAATCATGTCCATCAGGCCTTCTGGCCGGCCGCCGCCGATATTCAGGATCCGATTCACCCCCGCCGGCGGCGGATGACCGAGCGCCCCAAGAACACCATCGACGATGTCGTCGATATAGGTGAAGTCGCGCGCCATCTGCCCTTGGCCGAAGACCTTGATCGGTTCACCGGCAAGAATCTTCTGAGTGAACGAAAAATAGGCCATGTCGGGACGTCCCCACGGGCCATATACGGTGAAGAACCGCAGCCCCGTCTGCGGGAACCCATAGAGCTTCGCGTAGGAAAAGCTCATCAATTCGCAGGCGCGCTTGGTCGCCGCGTAGAGCGACACCGGCTCGGCCGCCGCGTCGTCCTCGTGGAAACTCGCCCCAGCGCCAGGCCGATCGCCATAGACCGAAGAGGACGAGGCGTAGACGAGGTGCTCCAGCCCCTCGACCCGCCGGCAGGCCTCCAGGACGGAAAGATGCCCGGCCAGGTTTGACCGCTCGTAGGCGAACGGCGCCTCGATCGAATAGCGGACCCCGGCCTGCGCCGCCAGGTGGACGACCTGCTTCGCTCCGCTCTCGCGCACCACCTTGGCCAGTTCGTCGGCCTCGGCGATGTCGAGACGCACCATCCGGAAGCCGCGGCGCGCGTCGAGCCTTTCCGCGCGCGCCGCCTTCAACCTAGGGTCGTAGTACTCCGTGAAGCTATCGATTCCGACTACATCTTCGCCGCGGTCGAGCAACCGTTCCGCGACATGCATTCCGACGAAGCCGGCGGCCCCGGTCACGACAACAGTCACACGTCAGCTCCGGCCGACGCTCAGGTAGGTGAAGCCCTGTTTCCGGACGTCCTCCGGATCGTAGACGTTCCGCAAATCGATCATGATCGGCTTCTTCATCAGCCCCTTGAGCCGGCTCAGGTCCAACGCCCGGAACTGGTCCCATTCGGTGATCAGAACGAGAGCGTCGGCGCCGTCGGCCACGGCGTAGGCGTCGTCGAGGAAGTCGACGGCGTCGAGCATCTTGTGCGCCTCATGGCCCTGCGGATCGAAGGCCTGGACCTTCGCGCCCTGCGCCAGCAGCGCGGGAATGATGTCGAGGCTGGGCGCGTCGCGCATGTCGTCGGTGTTCGGCTTGAAGGTGACGCCGAGCACGCCGATGGTCTTTCCGGCGAGATCGCCGGAGAGCGCGTCGGACACCTTGGTCGCCATCGCCTTCTTCCGCGCGTCGTTGACCTCGACCGTGGTCTCGATCAGCCGCGCCGGCGCCCCATAGTCCTGGGCCGTCTTCACCAGCGCCAGGGTGTCCTTTGGGAAGCAGGAGCCGCCGTAGCCGGGGCCGGCATGCAGGAACTTCGAGCCGATCCGCTTGTCCAGGCCGATGCCGCGCGCGACGTGCTGCACGTCCGCGCCGACCGCCTCGCAGAGATCCGCCATCTCGTTGATGAAGGTGATCTTCATCGCCAGGAAGGCGTTCGCCGCATATTTGATGAGCTCGCTCGTCCGCCGGCCGGTGAACTGGATCGGCGTCTCGTTCAGGTACAACGGGCGGTAGAGTTCCGACATGACCGGACGGGCGCGCTCGTCTTCGATGCCGACCACGACGCGGTCGGGACGCTTGAAGTCCTCGATCGCCGCGCCCTCGCGCAGGAATTCCGGATTGGAGACGACCGCGAATTGCGCATCCGGTCGGACGCGGCGCACGATCTTTTCGATCTCGTCGCCGGTGCCGACCGGGACGGTCGACTTGGTGACGATCACGGTGAAGCCTTCGATGAGGCCGGCGATCTCCTCCGCCGCAGAGTAGACGTACGACAGGTCGGCATGGCCATCGCCGCGGCGAGACGGAGTGCCGACCGCGATGAACACCGCATCCGCGCTGCGGACTACGTCCGAAGCTTCGGTGGTGAACGACAGCCGCCCTTCCTGGACGTTCTTGGCGACGAGCAGATCGAGGCCCGGCTCGTAGATGGGGATCCCGCCTGACTTCAGGCGCTCGATCTTACCGGCATCCTTGTCAATACAGGTCACGTCATGACCAAAGTCGGCGAAACAGGCGCCGCTTACCAGTCCGACGTAGCCCGTTCCGATCATTGCAACGCGCATTATTAATGCCCCCGCTTACTTTCGCGTGTTTGACCACAGCCTCTGCGGGAGGGCAACCCTCCCGCATCGCAGCATCGCCTTTGTGCGCCGCAATACGGCACTCCTGCTAGCCGACGGTGCTCTCGCAGGCAACATTTGTAGCACCGCTCGATGACAGGAAACCTGCGCCGCAAGCGTAATTGGCGCCGCGCGGGCCGCGAAGGCCCGCCGAGCCCGATCTTCGCACAGCCACGCCCAGACCGGCCCTCGCCAGCGCGACGCGGGACATGCGAAGCCTCCGGGCGCTCTCCTGCCGGGGCGGCCCTGTCACCTGCAGGCGGGCGCGGCATTGATGTCATCGAACGGGCGGCGTCCCGTGCGGCATGCTGATTGTATGCGCATGACCCAGCTGGGCCGCATAAATACTTCGCATGAATGGCCGGCTCCCAGCGCATGATTTCGAAAATTCAACCTAGGTTGGATGTGGGAGTGCGGACCGCCTTAACTAAACTTCCCAATTCGGAAGGACAAATGCACGAAACGACGAAACTACTTCGCGCCTCGGCAACGAGAGTCCCCACACGACGCGACGAAGATCAAGAGGGAACCGCGTCAGACCGAGCGCGGCAGTAGGACGCAATGGGCGATGACGAGCACACCGGCGCGCGGCTTCCCCGCATCGTTCGCACCGCCGTCATCCTCGCCGCGGCAGGCGCGCTGTGGTCGGCGCTCATCTGCGGGATCGCCGTGCTGAGCGGCCGCGTACGCTTCTGACGCGCTCCGAGCCAACGGCTCAGGACGTCGCCAACTGCGGCGCCGGCGTCGCGCGGCGGCGAGCCAGCCACCCGTGGATCGGCCGCTCGACATAGCGCCAGGTCAGCCAGGCGAGGATCAGCGCCATGCACCAGGCGATCACGACCTCGATGACGATCACCATCGGCCCGCGGAATGGAAGCTTCACGAACGCCGCGCAAATCGGGCCCAGGATAAAGCTGTGGGTCAGGTAGACCGCGTAGGAGGTGTCCCCCAGAACCCGGCAAATCGCGCCCCAGCGCGGCGCGGGCGCGGCCCCTCGCAACAGGCTCGCCAGGGCCACGGCGAGCAACGCCGCCAGCAGGTCGGGGATCTGCGCCGAGATGCCGGCGATCAGCAGGGCGGCGCCGGCGACGGCGCACAGCAGCAGGTCCGGCGCCCGCGTCTGCCTGGCGCCCCATCGGCGGTGCAGGACCGCGATCACCACGCCGAGGGCGAAATAGAGAGCGATCGGGTCGGCGTAGAAGGCGGCCAATGCGCCCAGCTGTCCGGTCGCCATCTCGCCATCGGGCGCGAACTGGCCGCCCCCCGCCAGCATCGCCAGCACGGCCAAGACCAGCGGCAGGCCGATGCGCAGCGGGAGCAGCATCGCCGCGGCGAACAGCAGGTAGAAGAAGACCTCCCAGTTCAACGTCCAGCCCAGCTCGTAGACCGGCCGGAGCATGCCCGGAGCGCTCCAGTACGGAATGAAGGCAAGGCTGCGCGCCAGCTCACTCAACGCCGGCGGCGGCTCGTGCTTCAGGAGGACGACCATCGCGATCATGGCCGCCGTGGTCAGGTAGTACAGCGGCGCGATCCGCAGGAAGCGGCGTCGCAGGAACTGTCCGGCGTTCTCGGAGCGCCCGAACAGGTCGCCCATCGTGTAGACCATGATGAAGCCGCTGATCGCGAAGAAGACCTCGACCCCGACCGTGCCGACCCGCCAGGCAAGCTGCTCGTAGGCGCTAGGATAGCCGCCGTGCTTCACAAGGCGGGCGATCGCGTGATCGGCGACCACGAGAAGCGCTCCGATCCCACGCAGAAACTGCAGGTTCAGCAGCGGCTTGCGCGACTGCGACGACAAAATTTCGCTCATTCTTCGCCCCTCGCGACTTTGCAGCGACCGCAAAGTCGCACCGCACACGTCCGGCGCATCCCACGTGGTGACCGCGCACGGCGGCGGTTGCAAGCGCCAATTGCGGGCGCCCATCGACCAGCCGCAGGACGATACCGCGCCTGCCCGCATTCGGGCGCGAGCTGACCAGGCGACGCGCGACCGGTTGGCGGTCTATCAGATCATGCCGGCTGGCGGCGCGAAGCTGCGCCCCCACCATCGACGCGCATCGTGGGCCACCGGCCGGCCGAAGCGCTGCTCGATGTCCTTCTGCAGGGCCTTTGCGGCCATCAGGTGGCCGGGGAAGAGGGTATCCATGGCCCAGCCGATCACCGGGACCTCGGTCATCGCGCTGTTGGCGGCGATGTAGAGCCCCATGCGCGCAAGTGTCGCTGCGGAGGCGCGGACCTGGACGGCCTCGACGATCAGCAGGCCGCCGGCGCCCAGGCTGTAGATCAGGTTCGCGCCCGGAACCCAGGCGAGGACGCCATCGAGGCCCAGGCCGAAAGGGCCGACGCCGATCAGCCGGTCGGAAAGGCGCTTGATGCGCTCGGCGTTGAACCAGGCGCGGTGGGCGCGGTCACGGCTGACGTCGGGCATGGACGGCCTCATAGGACGGCGGCGCAAGCCGCCGCCGCCTCAGCCAGATGGGCGCCCCCCGCGGCGATTGCGAGCGGCGCCCTGACGGCGCTCAAGCTTGCGCGCAAGCAGCTCCGCCAGTCCGATCGCCAGGAAGGCGACCGCGGCGCCGAAGAGGATGCTTGGCCACCACCACAGCAGCAGCGCCGCCCACAAGGGCAGCAACAGGAAGCCCGCGAACCAGAGCGCGACCCCGCCCGCCAGCCCCCAGCCCCAGACCGCCGGCCCGAACGCGGGACCAGGCTTCGAGGTCGCGGAATCCGCCGGATTGCTTCTCGTGACGCCCATCGCCGTTGCTCCTCAGATCCGGATTGCAGCTTGAGCGGGGGGCCGGCGCATCCCCTGATCGGGGCTCGCCATCGGCGCTGCCCTGAAAACTGCGAATTCGCCCAGCCTCCGGAACTGTTCGAGGAAACCTCCGATTGTGGGTCCCCGGAGCATGGAGGCGTCGCGCCTCCGCTGGGCTAAGGGGCGATGCGAATGCAGACGATCAAACTTTACGAGGAACGATCCTTTGCCGAGCGGCGGGGGCTGGCGCCGGTCAGCCCGCATTTCGACAGCGATGGGCTGCAGCACGCCCTGGCCCAGTGGATCGAGGCGGACGGCCGCGCCCGGGTGCTGGTCGACGACGCCCTGAGGATCTGCTGGTTGAGCCCGGCGGCCGAGCGGCTGATGAACGGCCCGGGCTCGATCCTGGTCCGCAACGGCCACCTCCGCACCCGCGAGAACCGCTTCGACCGCCAGCTGCGCGAACTGATCGACTGCGCCTCCCGGCAGATGTCGAGCTGCTGCGTCCATGACCCCAAGACCGGCGAGCACCTGGTGCTGACCGCAGTGCGGCTCGCCGCGCCCAGCCAGGACCGGGTGGGACTGACCCTGGTCCGCGCCTCCGACGACTTCCCCTTCCAACTGGCGGACCTGCATTCGGCCTTCGGGTTCACACAGACCGAGGGGCGGGTGGCCTACCACCTGATGTGCGGCCGCACCGCCGAGGAGACCGCCCATGAACTCGAGGTCTCGCTGGAAACCGTGCGCACCCACATCAAGCGCGCCTACGCCAAGCTCAGCGTCTCCTCGCGCGAAGCCTTCTTCCATCGCTTGACGCCCTTCGTCATCCTGCTCGCCTGACCCGGCATTGCGGCGCAGCCCACTGGGCTGCCGCCGCGCCGCCCAGCAGGCGACGGCCAAGCGTCTGCCAAGCCCCCTTTCATGACCCCTCCCCCTCCCCGCCGCCCGGCGGGGGGAGCCGTCACGAGTCCATCGAGGGGCTCTATATAGAGTGCGAGCGTCGCCAAGCCTGCGCTCGGCGACGCCCTTCCCGCTTCTGAGCCTGAGCGGCGGCTCCGCGATCACGCGAAGGCCGGCCGCCCGACGAGGCCTCCGGCCATGTGCAGCGGAGCGTGTTCAAGCGCCTGGACCCGTTGATGGGCCTGCAGCCGCTCGTCGACGTGCTGGCGCAGCCGGGCGGCGAACAGCGTGCGGTCGAACTGCTCGGCGTGGCGCCGGATCACCGCGGGATCGTAGTCGCGATCGTCGAACCTGCGCAGCACGCCGGCCAGGGAGTCTGCCGTCTGCGCCTCGAAGAAGTCGCCGGTCACGCCAGGCACGATGGTGTCGAGCGCGCCGCCGGCGCCATAGGCGATCACCGGCCGGCCCGCCGCCATGGCTTCGAGCGGGGTGATGCCGAAGTCCTCTTCGCTCGGCAGGATCAGCGCGCGGCAGTCACGGTAGAGGGTGCGCATCTGTTCGTCGTCCGCGCGACCGACAAAGCGCACCGACGGGCCCGCGATCCGCTTCAGCTCCTGCAATTCGCGGCCGTCGCCGGCCACCACCAGCGGCAGCCCCAGCCGGGTGCAGGCTTCCACGGCGATCTCCGGCCGCTTCCAGCCGACCAGCCGCATCAGCATCAGGAAATAGCTTCCCGGTTGCGTCCCGACGGTGAACCGGCTGACGTCCACCGGCGGCGCGATCACCGTGCTCGGCTTGCCGTAGAAGCGGTCGATCCTGCCGCGGACCAGCCGGCTGGTGGACACCCAGGCGTCAGCGCGGTCGGCCGCCACCCGGTCCCAGACCCGCAGGCGCGGGAGGCTGTTCTCCACCAGCAGGCGGGCCATCCGCCCCAGGCCCTCGGAGCGGGCGTAGTGGTGGTAGTCCCAGAGGAAACGCGGCGGCGAATGGCAGTAGCAGACGTGCAGCGTCTGGGGCAGCGTCAGCACCCCATGCGCGAAGCCCGACGACGAGGAGACCACCAGGTCGTACTCGTCCAGGTCGAAGCTCTCGAACACCTGCGGCAGCATGAAGAGCAGCGCCTGGTGTTTCTTCCGGGCCAGGGGCACCCGGTTCAGCGCCGAAGGCCGGATATCCCATTTGGCGTAGGCCGCCGGCAGGCGCGAGGGCTCGTAGATCGAGGTGTAGACCGGCGCGTCGGGCCAGATGGCGTGCATTTCGTCGAGCACGCGCTCGGCCCCGCCATACTGGTTGAGATAGTCATGAACCAACGCGACCTTCATGCGGGGTCTCCCTGGCGCGGTCCGCGCCGAAAACGTCGTGAGGCGGCAGGCGCCGCGGTTGACCCGGCGCTCAACATGCGCCGCGCTTTTGCAGGACGACGCCGACGGTGCGCGCGAGCAGCATCAGGTCGGTGAACAGGCTCCAGGCGCGCAGGTAGGTCTGGTCGAACTCGGAGCGGCGTCGGAAACTGGTCTCGTTGCGCCCGCTCACCTGCCACAGGCCGGTAAGACCGGGCCGCGCCGCGCAATAGCGGGCGAACCCCGGCCCGTAGGCGTCGATCTGATCCGGCAGCACCGGCCGGGGACCGACGAGGCTCATCTCGCCCAGCACCACATTGAACAGCTGCGGCAGCTCGTCGGCGCTGGTGGCCCGAAGGACGCGGCCGACCGGGGTCACGCGCGGATCGTTGGTGAGCTTCTGCTTTTCGCGCCACTCACGCTCGGCTTCAGGATCTTCGCGCAGCAACCGCTGCATCCGCTCCTCAGCGTCCAAGACCATCGAGCGAAACTTCACGCAGCCGAACAGCCGCCCGTCGCGGCCGACCCGCGGCTGAACGAAGAAGGCAGGCCCGCCGTCCTGGACCTTCACCGCCAAGGCGAGCAGGGCCAGCAGCGGCGCCAGGAAAACCAGCGCAGGTCCGGCCAGCGACAGGTCCAGCGCGCGTTTGACCGCGCCGCCGAATGGCGCGTCTGCGGCTGCATCGCCCCAATCCAGAGGGGCTCTGATTTCGTTCAGCGCCATCATCTCTTCCGTATGGTCGAACGCCGCCCCGCGAGGTCCCCCCGACACGTCATCGCCAAGAGACCCGCTTCAGAGGCGGCAAACTGATATCTATGATGATGGTGGTTTTGGCGCTTGTTGACGAAGTCCCCCGACTTGGGGATACCTGCGACAATCGGGCTTCGTCTTAACTAATGCTGTAATCCAACGCTAGGTTTCTAGCCATCAGCGGGGCCAGAGCGGCTCTCGCCTTTCCGCCATGATCTCCAGCACTTCGCACCCGCACCACATCATTCGTTAATGGGGGCTTGCACAGAGCGGCTCACCCTAGGCGGGTCCGGTTCAGGGGAGCGCGCGGGATTGCTGCAGGCCAAGGCGTCCGCCATCGGGACAGCGCCGCCGCGGGCGGTCTCGTCGGGGTCGCTGCGGCCCCTGCGCGCGCGCCGCCTCGCCGCCTGCATCGCCATAGGCGCGATCGCCCTGGCCGGAGCATCGGTGCTGGCGCAGCAGGAGATCGCACGCGCGAGGCGCTCCGCGGCCCTCGTCAGCTATCCGGCGACGCACGCCTCGGCCTTCCTCGACACGATCGGCGTCAACACCCACCTTTCCTGGGCCGCCACCCCCTATGCCGATCTCGCCCAGGTCGCCGACCAGCTGAATTACATCGGCATCCGCAAGCTGCGGGACGACTTCGCGCTGAACCGGCGGTCCTACGAGGCGGTGGGCGCGCTGATGGCGCAGGGTTTCAAGTTCGACCTGATCTCAGGCGGGGACCTGACGACCTTTGTACCGGCGGTCCGCGAACTGGCGACGGCTCACCCCGGCGGGGTCGTGGCCATCGAGGGACCCAACGAGGTCGACGGCTGGGGCGTCAGGCACGCCGGCCTGAAGGGCTACCCCGCCGCGATACGCTACCAGCGCGACCTGTTCACGATGATCCGGCGCGACCCCGTGCTGGACAGGGTTCCCGTCTACAATCTGACGGTGGCCGCCGTGACGTCGAGCCGTCAGTTGGGCGACCTATCGGCCTATGCCGACTACGCCAACGTCCACCTCTATTACGGTGGCGGACAACCGGCCTATGGCTGGAGCCCCTACGACGAGGCCTATCACTGGTCGAACTGGCTGAAGTCCGGCCGCCTCGCCGCGCCCGGCCGGCCGCTGGTCCTGACCGAAACCGGCGCCTCGGCCACGCCGGCCTGGGGCGGCGGGGTGGACGAGAACACCCAGGCCCGGCAGATCCTCAATTCACTGATGGACAGCGCCCGCACCGGGCTGTCGGCGACCTACCTCTATGAACTGGTCGACGGGCGGAACAACGGGCCGGCGGACGAGCAGAGCCACTTCGGGCTGTTCCGCTGGAACGGCAGTCCGCGTCCCGCCGCCGTGGCGCTCCACAACTTCACCCGCATTCTCGGCGGCCGTTCCGCCGCGGCCGCGCGACCGTCCGCCGCGTCCCTCGCCTATTCGATCCAAGGCGTTCCCGAGTGGGGCGGGCACCTGCTGTTCCGACAGGCCGACGGCGCGAGCGCCATCGTCGTCTGGGCCGAGCCCGACATCTGGGACGAGAAAGCCAAGACGCCGATCGCCCCCCCACAGACCCCGATCACCCTCGAGCTCGCCCAGCCGGCCAAGGCGGCGATCTACGACCCGCTGCTCGCCGCCACCCCGGTGCAGGTGCTCGGAAAGACCAGGCGCGTGACGCTGAGCATCACCGACCACCCGCTGATCGTGCAATTGCGCGACGCCGGCGGCGACTGACCGCACCGCTTCTCCAGGCGGCGATTCGCCGGCCGGCGCAGACGCCCGCCACCGGCCTCGGCTGAGCGCCACAGACGCGCAAATCCGGCCAGATTTCATAACAAAAATCAAGAACCAGCAAGCCTCGATCTGAGGAAAAGCCGGTAATGCGCCAGTTTGCCACAGGCAAATGTCGCAACTGATGAAATAGAAAAACAGCAACCAGCGCGGCCGCGGCCACTATTGTGGTCGTCGTTTAGTTATGGCGGAAATGGGGCGAGGTATATTAGCCAACAGTTCCTGCTGTTGAAACGACATTATTCGGCGCGCTGGGGCGGGCGGGGGCCTGCAGTCGGGGAGATACTGACTTGATCTATAATGCAACCAGCGCGTCGTCGTTTATCGGAACCTTGGGCGTGAATGTTCACGTCAGCTGGCCCGGCTGGGCCCCCTACTCCGATACAGCCAAGGTCATCTCGGGGATGAACTACCTTGGCCTTGATAACATGCGCGATTACATGAATTCAGCGACGACGGGCATCTACAATACCCTCGCCAGCAACGGATTTCACTTCGACCTGATGTATAATCCGGCCGATAATCTCACCAACTACATGAGCCAGGTGCACAATCTCGAAGCCGCTCATCCTGGCGCGATCCTGTCGCTGGAGGGGCCGAACGAGGTGAACGGCATGCTGGCGCAGGCCACCGCCATGCAGAAGGACCTCTACACCCGGGCCAACGCCGACCCGCTGCTGGCCAACAAGCCGGTCTACGCCGCGACCATCGCCGGCCTCGACCAGGGGACCTATTCGCAGCTGCAGATCAACGGCTACGCCGACAACGGCAACGTCCACATCTACTACAACGGCGGCCAGCCGAGCTTCGGCTGGAGCCCCAGCGACCCCACCTACTACTGGACCAACTGGCTGAAGTCCGGGACCTACGACGTCCCCGGCAAGCCGGTCGTCGTCACCGAGACCGGCTCCACCACCGCCGTCGGCTCGACCAGCGGCATGGAGGGGGTCGACCAGGCCACCCAGGCCAAGCAGATCCTCAATTCGTTCATGGACGCGGCCAAGTCCGGCACGCCGATGACCTACATCTACGAACTGGCCGAGAGCCACAACGCCGGACCTACCGACACCGAGAGCCACTTCGGCCTGTTCGCCTACGACTGGTCGCCGAAGCTGTCGGCGACCGCCATCCACAACTTCACCACCGTGCTCACCGACGGCGGGGCGCTGAACGGCGCGGCCGGGACGCTCGACTACACCATCCAAGGCACCCCCCAGTGGGGCGGCCAGATGCTGTTCCAGGAAGGCGACGGAACCAAGGACATCATCGTCTGGAACGAGCCCGACATCTGGAACGACAGCGCAAACACCCCGATCGCCGCGCCCAACACCCCGATCACCATCGACCTGGCGAGCGCGGCCGACGTCTCGATCTACGACCCGATGAAGGGCTCCACCCCGGTGCAGTCCCTCGGCCTCACCAGCCACATCACCTTCAACGTCACCGACCACCCGCTGATCGTCGAGATCAAGGACGGGACCGGCGGCACGCCGGCCCCGGCTCCGGCAGGCCCCGTTTCGCTGACGACGGCCTCGACCGGCGGCGCGCTCACGGGAGGGGCCGGCGACGACACCCTGACCGGGCTGGACGGACGCAACACCCTGTTCGGCGGCGACGGCGCCGACCACATCATCGGCGGGAGCAACTTCAACCAGGTGAACGGCAACAAGGGCGAGGACGTCATCACCGGCAAGTCGCAGGTGGGCGATTGGCTGCTCGGCGGCCAGGGCAACGACCAGGTCGACGCCCACGCCTCGAGCGGCCACAACCTCATCAACGGCAATATGGGCGCCGACGCCCTGACCGGCGGCTCCGGCGGCGACACCTTGCGCGGCGGCCAGGGCGACGACCTCGTCGTCGGCGGCTCCGGGGCCGACTGGATCTCCGGCGACCTCGGCAACGACACCCTCACCGGCGGCGGCGGCGCGGACACCTTCCAGGCCACCGCCGGCACGGGCGTCGATCGCATCACCGACTTCCACCTGTCGGAAGGCGACAGGCTGCATCTGACCGCCGGCACGACCTACACGGTCAGCCAGGTCGGCGCCGACACGGTGGTCAACACCAGCCATGGCGACCAGATGATCCTGAGCAACCTCCAGGCTTCGTCGCTCAGCTCGGGCTGGATCTTCGCGTCCTAGACCAAAGGCGCACCGCCTCGCCTTTCCCGCTCGCGGGAAGGCGAGGCTAGCCCGCAAAGGGGCGTTAGCCCGCCGCCCAGGCGGGGCTCAGCCGCTGCGCACCGCGCACAATCCGGGCCACAATTCATAACAAAAATCAGTATTCGGCAAGACAGACGCCGCACAATCAGTCGTTCTGCGCCAGTTTGCCACAGACAAATGTCGCAAATATTGAAATAGAAAAACAGCAACCAGTGCGTCCAGGGCCGCTATCGTGGTCGTCGTTTAGTTATGGCGGAAATGGGGCGAGGTATATTCGCCAACAGTTCCTGCTGTTGAAACGACATTATTCGGCGCGCTGGGGCGGGCGGGGGCCTGCAGTCGGGGAGATACTGACTTGATCTATAATGCAACCAGCGCGTCGTCGTTTATCGGAACCTTGGGCGTGAATGTTCACGTCAGCTGGCCCGGCTGGGCCCCCTACTCCGATACAGCCAAGGTCATCTCGGGGATGAACTACCTTGGCCTTGATAACATGCGCGATTACATGAATTCAGCGACGACGGGCATCTACAATACCCTCGCCAGCAACGGATTTCACTTCGACCTGATGTATAATCCGGCCGATAATCTCACCAACTACATGAGCCAGGTGCACAATCTCGAAGCCGCTCATCCTGGCGCGATCCTGTCGCTGGAGGGGCCGAACGAGGTGAACGGCATGCTGGCGCAGGCCACCGCCATGCAGAAGGACCTCTACACCCGGGCCAACGCCGACCCGCTGCTGGCCAACAAGCCGGTCTACGCCGCGACCATCGCCGGCCTCGACCAGGGGACCTATTCGCAGCTGCAGATCAACGGCTACGCCGACAACGGCAACGTCCACATCTACTACAACGGCGGCCAGCCGAGCTTCGGCTGGAGCCCCAGCGACCCCACCTACTACTGGACCAACTGGCTGAAGTCCGGGACCTACGACGTCCCCGGCAAGCCGGTCGTCGTCACCGAGACCGGCTCCACCACCGCCGTCGGCTCGACCAGCGGCATGGAGGGGGTCGACCAGGCCACCCAGGCCAAGCAGATCCTCAATTCGTTCATGGACGCGGCCAAGTCCGGCACGCCGATGACCTACATCTACGAACTGGCCGAGAGCCACAACGCCGGACCTACCGACACCGAGAGCCACTTCGGCCTGTTCGCCTACGACTGGTCGCCGAAGCTGTCGGCGACCGCCATCCACAACTTCACCACCGTGCTCACCGACGGCGGGGCGCTGAACGGCGCGGCCGGGACGCTCGACTACACCATCCAAGGCACCCCCCAGTGGGGCGGCCAGATGCTGTTCCAGGAAGGCGACGGAACCAAGGACATCATCGTCTGGAACGAGCCCGACATCTGGAACGACAGCGCAAACACCCCGATCGCCGCGCCCAACACCCCGATCACCATCGACCTGGCGAGCGCGGCCGACGTCTCGATCTACGACCCGATGAAGGGCTCCACCCCGGTGCAGTCCCTCGGCCTCACCAGCCACATCACCTTCAACGTCACCGACCACCCGCTGATCGTCGAGATCAAGG
>Ga0207641_10000356_pt1 | contig 54589 bp, 77 predicted proteins | sample KBSSwiS62_FD_184306 | JGI IMG/M metagenome (GOLD analysis project Ga0207641, IMG submission 184306) | Switchgrass rhizosphere microbial communities from Kellogg Biological Station, Michigan, USA - KBS Switchgrass S6-2 (SPAdes) (version 2) | ecosystem: Host-associated > Plants > Roots >...
AATAACTGCATCCTCTGGATGGGTAACGACAAGGTTAAGGCGGCTGGTTAGATCGAGTAGTTTTTTGGATCGCAAAGAGAACCCCCCATTTCCGACCCTGTTATTGCCGTACTCTGGTCCCCACGGTGCGCCTATGTAGTCGTACTGCAGCCAATCATGGTGCCAGGCGGTGGCGTTCTTAACGTAGCCGTCATGCTGCACTATAAGGGCGTGGCTGGTTTTGATATATTTGTGCAGGTCATTGATGATGAATGCGCTATAGGCCTCTTTGGAGCCGAGTCGGGGGATTTGATACATGGTAAGGTTGTGCAGCTTAGTTGGATTACCACTAACCCCGCTCGATATAATTACCACTGCACCAAAATGAATACTATCCTCGCTTTTTTCAACTGCTTTAACCGCCCTTTGTAAATCATCATCCACACAAACCAACGTCACATCCCTTAATGTCAATGGCTTAAAGTCTTCCGCCTTATCCGGCTCCTCAATATGCCCCATACTACTGGCTGTGGCCTGGTGTTGCATAACAGACGGCTTCAAAGAGATTATCTTACGGTTGTCCTTCATGCTATTGATACAAGTAAGATGATCCCAGTTGCCTTTATTAGATATTGTATGCTCCAGTGCCGGCCGCATATACTTTTCATACTGTTCTTTATGCAGCACCATATTTATACCGCCTACACTTTCACGGAACACATACCCTGAACCACCTCCTACGGCCTTGTGCCGTTCGCTGCCATCACGGTTACGGGTATTGCAGTTGAAGCCTGAGACTATGTTTTGCTGCCAGATGGCTTTTAATTGCACGAGGTCATACTGAAACATGTTGTTTACCAGCGCGTCATTGTCCAGGTTCATGGCGATGTCACAATGCAGCAGATCAAAGGCTAGATTATAACCATTGTACAATGCCTTTGCTATGCCACTGTTTTCTTCTGTGCGTATATGCAGTACTGTATAGCCCGGTACTGAAAACTCCCGTATTAGCTGTAGCGTAGTTTGATCTGTACTACAGTCATCTACTATTATAAACGTGGTATTGGGCAGATACTGGGCGTGACGAAGGGACTCTAAGCACTTGGCTGTTTCAACGGGTCGGTTAAAGGTGGTTATGATTATAGCGTAGTGCATGTTATAGTTTCACTTGTTCTTCGTAAATAAGAATGCAGTAGTGTTCACTGTCAATAGTGTAACAACTGATAGATACAGCTATCTTTTTAATAAAATAATATCCTGCAATAGGATGTAGTTCTTCATTTATATTATTCAAAAAGTTGCTCATCCTTTTTGCTAAGTCTGTCCCTGATGGGGCGCTAATGCTTATCACCTTCTGTTTGCTACTCATAACCCTAACATTTCTTTTACTTGTTTAAAAATTTCAATTCTCCTTTCAAAATCAACACCCGGCAGGTGCAACACCATATCACCCGGCTGCCAGTTTCCCTGTTCGTGCGTTGGCATGGGGTGGTTGCCTACTAACCTGTCCCAGTCATACATGTATTCTGTGTATAGGTAGCTGTTGATTGAGGGATGGGGGAGCTGGCACACACTACTGGATGGATACTGAATGATACTTTTAATAACAGACTGCTCCTCTGGGGCATCGAAATTATTAAGCACGTCATCGATAATATCCTTACTCCATTCAGTACTTTTTACTATCCAGCTACCGGCATTCAACCCGTGAACATCACTCGTAAAGTACATATCATAAGGCCATGATGATATAAAGTTTGTTACTGGTTGGTTGCCTGTTATCATCGCATCACAATCAAGTACCCATATATATTCAACCCTATCCATCAAATCTCGCAGCCTGTGCATTTTATGGTATCCGATTGGTTTTGTACTGGATTCAAAGGGATGCTTAATGAACACCTTAGCATACCCATGCTTATCACAGTACGCAGCGGCAACGGGCAGCACTACATCCGCTAGCTGCTGCCATGATGGGGTGTAGTAGATGAAAAGGGCGACATTATTTACCATGCTTAATATATTTAAATATCCCTTTAGTCATCTCTATTAATAACCCAATTAATGGTATTGACAGTATTATTAACCCCATATCATTGCTTTGTTTTACCAACCATTAACAAATCATAATCATAATTTCCTGGCGCAATAGAGTATCCGCCAAATTCACTATCATCCATCGGTTCAATCATCGCACACCCGTAAGAAGTAATAACAGCTTGCCGGCCTACCATTGTTTTAGGATACCAAACATTCTGCACAGGCTCTTTTGTAATACGTATGACTTTTATTTCGGTGGGGTACATTACTTTTCAATTATACAATAAAAACTACCGTTCATATCATACCCTTCGCTAACAAAGAAACCCGTGCACAACCCAAGCATGTGCAGGTACTCGCAGTACTCGTTCATTATACCAGGCGATAAATAGTGAACATGCTTTTTGTTACCCCATGCCCAATACTTCTGGTAATCAAAATTTGGCAGGTACAGACATATTAACCCGCCGGGCGCAATTTTTGTCAACCAGAACTCTATAACGTCCTGAAATCGGCCTACAAAATGCTCCAGCATATGGCTTGATACAATAAAATCAACCATCTTGACGGGTAACCGCATCGCATGGTAGTTGTTTATTTCGGGGTCTATTATTTCGGCTCCAGGATACGCCCATTCAGGCCTGTTACAGCCTATATCGTACCCGCGCCAATCTTCTGGTATAAGCTTTTTAAACGTTGGTATAGCGAACTGCATGGCGTTGCCGTCGCTTTGCAAGGCAGGGTAAAATTTACCGTTGAATGTTATTGTTTTAATGGGCATGGTTACAGCGCTTTAATGAGGTTAAGTATTTTGTATAATGATTTGTAGTAAACTTTCTCATCGTAAGATTCAACGGAGAAAGATCCTTCAACACCGTTTTTATGGTATTCAGCTTTAATATTATGCTTTCCTTTTCTGACCATGACCGGCGCTTCAAATGCTGAATGCGCAAACTGTGGTTGGCCATCATTTATATAATAACTGGTGATTGTGCCAAATTTTACCAGTTCGTTAAACAGCTGTATCGTACGTTCCTGTTGTGTCATAAAAAAACCGGTAGCACTTGTGGGAAAATGCAAACCGGCCTTGATTATTACTCGCCCTAAGGCGAAATAACCGTTAGCCTCGTTCCCACCAAAGATTAACGGTTTGTCGTTAGCGAATGTAATACAACACATCGAAATAAACAAATAAAAAAAGGAGCATCTTTCGACACTCCAATTTTTATAATACTCAACAACCCAACTAATGTTAAAGTCCGGTAGCATATGAGAACGCGTACGGCTGGCCTGTTACAAGCACAACACGGGCTTCTACCCTAACCGTAATCAAGTTCCTTTGTACGTTGTCGCTATCCTGCTCGAAGAACTCAACTTTCAGGTTATCAACAGTGGCAACCTGTGATTGTGTCCAGTCTGCAACAAACGCGGTACCGGATGGCATCCATGTAGCTTTTACAATAGGAATACCAGCTATTTCGATATCGCCAGTACGCGGGTTAATGTAGAACCCACCGGGTACGCTGTATGATGTGCCTATTGATGGCACAGTTGTTTTCATCAACTTACCCCAAACAGTAGGCGTAGTCACAATAGCGTTAGGCGCAAAGTTGGTATTTTCCAGGTTGGTGATGTAGTCGATGAATTTCTCAGCATCGTTATCACCAGATGTGGTTGTACTACCCAGTGAAGCGGATGCTTGCGCGGCCTGGAATATCCTGTTTTCGGCCTTATAATAGTCGCGCAGCAACATCTGCGGCAGGTATGTTTGCAGGAATAGCAAATCCTGCAGCATCTGCTTAGATACACGCACAAAACCTGAAATATATTGCGCGTTGAACTGAACGTCAGTAAATGTGTACCCTATCTGCTCTTTTAATGCCCCCTGTGTAAGCTGTTGCCCTATTGCGCCCTGCTGTGGCGTAGTGTTAGGATTACCGCCTACAACATCCTCACGGAATAACACTATCAGGCCTGTGCTTGACTGGAACCCCGGAACAAGGTCGCGGAAGTTCACAAGCTGGCGTGGTAGTATTACCGGTGTAGGGATATAGGTAATGTTTGGATCACCCGTTAAGTTAGTAGGCGTGGTCATGTTGCCGGCAGCTTTAGTGTACATGTGCGTACCACTATCCAGCTTTAGCACCTGCTTACCGCCGCCATCAGCGTTACGTACCTGCTGGTGGTTGGCTCCTATTGCTTTTGAAAGAGACGATTTAAAATCGGTGGTATCGCCCTGGTACATCTTTATACCGTTGGCGTTAAGTAGTTTCACCTGTGTTTGCAGGTCATCGAAAGACTTCTGCGAGTCTTTAGCCATTTCCATAGCCTCTTTACGCCATGCAGCTATTTCGCCAGTGGTTTTGTTTAGTTCCTCAAGCTCTTTTTTGAGGTTTACAACGTTGGTATCCGCAAGGTGGGCGGCTTTTTCAGCCTCTTTTGCGCGGTCTTCTGCTTTTTGCAGTGAGCTTTTTACTTCTTTGCCGAGGTCTGCTATCTGTTCAGATATGCCCGGTTCACGGTAGAACTGGATGAAATTGAATTTCATTGCCGGTGATTAAATGGTGAATAATAGTTTTTTACGATAAGGCCAATGAAGCCTTTAAAATCGCAATTTGTGCTTTCACTTTTTCATCATCGCCCGGCTGGGTGGTTTCGTCTGGTGCGTCCGGCCCTGTGGTGTCGTAATCAGATTTGATTGCTTGCTGTAAAAGTATAAGTTCTTTTTCTAACTCCCAAAAAGTTTTGTCGGTGAATGTGCCGTTATGCAAGGCCTTTATAAGCATTGGTACCCGTTCCTCCGCGTACTTCATCAGGCTTTTGCTGCCTACAAGGGGGGTGTTCATATTGGCTCCCCAGCATTGAAGGGCTGAGTTCTCCCATAGCTTCAGCTCATGCAGGCGCGTTTGCTGGTCGCTGTATTTGGCATCTGGGTTGATAATCTCTTTGCGTACAACACCATACCCTATGCTATGCTCGGTTATCATTCCGCTGTCGACCATCTTAAGGAAATCCTGCCCCAAATCATGGGTGCCAACTTTTGCCTCGTAATAAAGGCCTTGGCTGTCCTCTTTTAATGTTTGGATAACGCCCAGTGATTTACCTGTGTTGTGGTCAAGGAGGTATTTTATACGGGGGCGCGAAGATTGCGGCCCCATTTCCTGTATAGTTTTCATAAACGCCCCCGGAATGATAATATCGTTATCGCTATCCAGGGTGTTGAATGATGCCGAATAACCCATAACAATGCCCTGTTTCATGTCGGCATCCTTTATTTTTGAAACGGCATAGTGTGGGCATTTATACATCGCGATTACTGGTTTTGTGCGTGTAATTCCCACTTTACACTGTATAAAAATAGTAAAAAAGTAACAAACAAAATTAAATTATTGGCGGGGCGACACGGGCTGCAATAAGCTGGTACGCCCGTATTCCGTTAAGCCTGGCGCCGGCAACCAACTCCCGATGACCAATAATAGTAAGCTTAAGGCCGTTTTCAAATTCTTTTTCAGTTGCAAATGATGTGATTGTAGTTTCTCTACCGCAGCACACCATAACCCTTTTTCCTATAAAATACACAATTTCGTCATTAGGTGCTGCTAATGCAAAGTCCTGCTTAGATGTGATAAGATGTTGTATTTTAGTAATCAATTCGGCTGGAATACCAAGCTTGCGCAGGCCAAACAACGGACTATCTGTATCATATCCTATGTCGATATTGGCGTACACGTTATTAAACGTGGCGTCATTGTGCGCCATACGCTCGTTAAGTTCTTCCCGGAATGATTTTATAATCTTGTTCATAATTTGTTATGCAGCCACCGCCTGCCTCGGCCTGTTTCTTATCGGTCTTCCGTTTGCATCACGCTTCACGTTAAACACTAGCGTACACCGGCAGTTCACGATAGTGCCGGCAACCCCATTTGGATCACCAGGATACTCCAACTCACTGCTCTCCCCGCCGGTTGCCCGGCTACCAGATAAGAACTTACCCTCTAAAGGTAATGTTGTTTTGTCTAAATCCCAGTGGTCGTATTGACTTTCTGGGTATTTGCCCGATGGGTTGCCGCGAACGCGGTTATCGTGTGCGCTAACCCATGTCTTAGTCATTTCAAACCCCGTCAGGCGCGCGCCTTCAATAGCAGATAGATTGCTTGCCTTAATACTCTCTGTACGAACGATGCGCAGCGCACGCCACTTACTACCCACTTCATCAGCAATCTTCGCAGCGGTTTTATCATACCCCCATCCTTCTAAATTACCCTTCTGAATGATAGCGAGTACGTTATCCTTTACCGTATCTGTAATGCGGTGTACATTCTGCACTAATGACATCCGTAGCACGGAAACTACACTGTTGCCTATCTGCTCAGTTGGAGTGTTGAATACACGCTGTGCGAATACTTTTGTTTGCATGGTATCCCAACTACTCTTTACATTGCGTAGCTGCCTGAACATCCATACGCCCCAATTGGACGCGTTTCGGTGCAGGGTGTTGATAATAGGCAGCAATGGTCCAGCAGGGAAAAAATCGTGTATTTTGGCTGCTGCCTGTGTATAGCTGGTTTCCTTAGCATAATTATTAAACGTGGTAGCCTGTTGCGCGAAAATAACCTGCACCTGTGGGGTGTACTTAGTTTCAATCTTGTGTTGAAACGCGGAAAACTTCTGGTATGTTTCGCGGGTGGTCATTTGGTTATGCTGGCGAATTGCCAATCGGTATCTGTGTGGGTAGCAGTAAGCTGTACTAATTTCGGAGCGCCTTCGTCAAAAATTATCTTATCTGTATAAAAGCTTATTATTACAACATCATTCCGGCAATTATTGTAATCCATCCCCTCAATGGTGAAGTCCCCTACAAATGATCGTAACTTACTCCAGAACCGGGGCATAGTATCTGGCACCTCAAGATTGCATTTAAAAAATACTTTCTGCATATTGGTTGTTTTAATACACTGGTTGTTCTTTAGACTTAAAAATAGCCTCATCTATAAACCGCTGTATATGTACGGCCGCCTCCTGCTGTATTTGCTTTATCATGTATTTTTCATTCTCACAGAACGGATTTTTAGGCTTGATGTACTTTTCAGCCCATTCCAGCGGCGTAGTGGGTGTTTTTTTAGTTGTTGCCATTGCCATCACCTCCGCTATTATTCCCGTCTTGTAGCATGGTAGTGTCTATTGGTACGCTAATATCCTCCAGTGGCACCACATTATTAGGGAAATAGTATTTATCCATATCCGGGTTGGGGTCGCGGGCGAAGTCCAAATACTCCCGCTTCTCGTTGGGCGTTAGGAACGGGCATAAGCTAAGCCATGCAGCAGTCTTCTGCATGTCCTCTTGCAATTCAGGTATGCCGCTAATATCCAAATCAATAAAAAACTTCTTTTTATACTTTTTATTGTATAAAGGCACCAGTTTCATGTTGTACACATCCGCAATAGCCTTTATTAGTGGTATTGCTCCAGCAGTCCAGCTATCCCTACGCATCTCACTTACATTACTTTCGGTGCTGGCAGATTTATTATTAAACATCGTGCTACTAATCTTATAAAGATTGCACAGCATATCAAACGTAAACCCTTGCGAGGCGATAATGTCCAAGTCTACAGGACTTAACCCCACTTGGTGAACGTCAATATCGCCTGCCATAACCTTAAGCTTATTGATATTGGTTACGCCACTGTACTCTTTTTTATCTGCCTGTTTTTGCTGCCCTATCTGCTCTGTACTGCGCTCGCTGCCATCCCAATCTTTACGGGCTACTATAACGCGCGGCCCACCATTGACGAACATCATATCGGCGGCGGTCTCCGCGTTGTTATTACTGGCAACCGTCTTACGGCCGGCAAACAGTGGCGACATGCCGTAAAGCTGTAGGCCGTCAATACTGTATGACAGGTTAGGGTACCGGGTGTGTAATACTTCGCTGCCCTTGTACAACATGGCACCGCTTACAATAAGCTCGTAGCCTAATACCGGGTTAGGCCATCCGTTGGTAGTGATGATACCCGTGTACTGCGATGGCATAATAAACATTTCGCTTACCAACCCAGCGTTAGGCCCTAAATCAAGCGTAGGCATTGCCCAAAAAGCATTACCCGTGACCATCATATAGGAAATGAGTGTTTGATAAAACAACTCTTTTGGGTCTTGTCTGTTTGGGTTATCTATAAGTAATTGTAAAGGGTTATCCCCGCTTACTTCTGTTAATGCCTGTTTTTTAAGTAAAAATTTACGAACATTATTTTCTACACTACTTGGCATTTTACTAAGTGCTTCAAATTGCTTTTGCTTCGCTTCATCCTTAACCTCGTACACCTTCATGGGCACCGATGCGGCCATCTGCGCTATCCTGCTCACAATACTATACACCGCAGCGCTGGCAGCATACACATCGTTGATAATGGATGTGGTCTGTATATTATTGAACCGGGCAAATCCCCCCTGGTTGCGAAAGTTTATTGCAAGCTGGTTTTGCGTGTTCATTAACCGGGCCGCGAGACTGGTATTATCATTTTGCAGTGCGATATTGTTTTGCTGCAGGCCATTAAACTCCGACTGGATGGCGGATAACTGTTCGTTTATACGGTCGATACCTGATGCCCTGGCTAATAGCCTTTGCAGTAAATTTGGTTGCTTTGGTTCTGTAATATTAGCCATAATAAAACTAAAGTTATACAAATTACTGGAAATTTATTACAGTTCGTCCCATGACACCTCTCGCTCTACCCATTGGCGTGGTTTTTTAAGGCAGAACCATTGCCGCATCATAAAACAATCCCAGTCGTCAGGGGAACGTCCTAAAAGTTCTTTCATAACATCTTTTTGAACAATTTTAAGCTTTCCATCACTATCAGGGTCTCGTTTCTTAACCTGCTCCGCCTCTTCTGTAAATTTATCTACAAATGATGTATTTTGTATAAATTCTGACGAAAACCCTATTTCCGAGTTGTTTACCATGACTGCCGCCATGTAACAACACTGCGTTTTGAGGTTTTCGTAGTTCTGTTTTGGAGCTTCTTTTATTACGCCATCCATAGATACCTCAAGTATTGGACTACTATTATTCACAAACCCTTTACACCCCAAAATATCCACTACACCGCCGCCTACCCCGTCCTCATCGGCCAATACATTATGCATAGGTACACTTTCTTTTGTGGCCAGGTCCTTAACCTCTGCTGCAACTTCAGGTATGCTTTTCTTAACCAGTACGATACGTTTTACAATCACCCACCCATCCCATAGGTATATCGTGGTTGTATCTTTACCAAAACGGGCAACGTCCACGATAATATACTTTGTACCACGTTTTGCATGTGCATTGGTAAATAGGCTACGTATGGCATCGTGTGACATTAAAGAATTATCATCGTCATCATAATCGAAATTCCCGTATAGTAACCGCTGTTTACGTACTTTATCCGCTATTGATTCAAGCTGCTCTATGTAAACACTTTCAATAAATGGATTATCCGTTACCAGTGATTGCAGGAATTTAATCGTTTTTGGGAGTAACCCGTCTTTAAACGGCTTCCAGAAGTATTGATGCACCCAGTTCTTTTTTGGGTTAAGGGTAATAAACAGCTTTGGTATTAGGGCGTATTTGTCGTTATGCTGCCGGCCAAGCCGGGTTTTAATAGTGTCATAGGCTGCCACTGATATTTCCCCTGCCTCCTCAATCCAGCCCCCCGTGTATTCTTTTGAACCAAAACGCTCAAAATAGGGGTCCGTAGGGTAGTACTTCATTTCAATGAAGTCGATACGGCTACCATTTGGAAACGTGAAATACAGGTCGGTACCATGAAAATGGTACTGCGTAATGCCAAACAACTTAAACACCTTATGAAATGTCTGTAGTGTTGATTCGCGTAATGATTTTAACTCCTCCCTGCCCACAAACCACCTAGTTTCAGGGTAGGCCAACGCGGAAAATATAAGCCATATTGCACCTGTGAACGATTTTGCACCACCGGCAGCGCCTCCAAAGGCAAACTCCCTGGTTTCAAAATCGGTGAGTATCTGTAAGGCTTTTAGCTGTTTTTCGTGGGTGCGGCGTATGCCGTCCTTCTCAATGGTGCAAAATGGTTGAAATATACCACGCTTAAGGCATGCTATTAAAACGGGGATGCGTTGGGAGAGGAGTGATAATTGGTTCATTCATGGCCTGTTGTTATTGACCGGCTATTTTAGACTGAATGGCGGCGAGGTTAATAAGTTCCTCGTCTGAAAGGTTTCCGGTATTGATATTCATAGTGCCGTTAAGCTCCAGGTAGTTCTTTTCATTGATACCGTAATTAGCTTTCATGTCGAAAATCAAACCGGTAGTACTACCCTCAGCATTAACTAAAGCGCGCTGCTTACGTGCGAAGACTTCAGCCCGTATCTTTTTTACCGTTTCGGAATACTCCTCGTTTTTCCCGTAATGATTTAATGTATCTGGGTGAATATTAATGAATTGACAAAAATCTTCTAATGTGTAAACGAAAGGTGTAGGTATAGCAATAACCTCACCGGCAGACGCTTGGTATTTAACCATACTGTCACAATTGGCTTTGTATTCTGTAAAGCCGTGGTAAAGTTCTTCTGGTGTGTAGCTTATTGGTCTTCCGCCTGGCATGCCCCTAAATTACTCCTTTCCCTCGTACCGGCAAAATAATATTGTTTTGGCACATTACCAGGCCTTACGCCGTTGTGGGTAAACAACATTGGTACGGATGCGCTGGTTGTGAAGTCCTTTGGAATGCGTTTGTAGTTCGGAGGTGGTCTTAATATTACCGTGATTATGTTCCAGCATCCTATTCTTCGCCCGCTTCCATTCATTATACACCACGGCTTGGTCGTACGGCAGGTTATTACCACGGGTGGGGTCTTCGTGGAACGTGGAGGCGTAGTAGCTGGGGATTAACATGGTTTGTTGGTTATGAAGCCGAGTGTCTCCATGTACTGAACGCCTTTGGCGGTGATAAGGTTCCAGCCACCGGGTATTTTTTGAGCTAATCCGTGCTGGATTGCTAACTTTGTATGCTCTTTACTAATCAAATCTCCATCCCATGTTAAACAGGTTAGCTGTTGCAATGTAGCCACATTTGGCTGATTTGATAACTCTTCGTAATATGTCCTTGTATTCATACTCTCCCCCGGCATACGATCCGGGAACGTCTAAGCCCCGTGAGGCGCGGGGTGGTGTTAATTTATAACATAGAGACAATCCTGTCATCAATCCTACGGCGTTTGCGCCAGGTTTTATCTCTTAGGTTTGGTATAAGGTGTAATAATTTTATCCGGTTGTAGGTTTGCGCGTGTTGTTTTTCCATAATTTCTATTTTAAATTTTAAGCCGCTCCCAGCCCCTATCTCCGCACCGTTGGCACTACCCTACAGGGCGGTGTGAGATACGGGGAATTTTGGCTACTGTGGTAACGACTGGATGAAGTCAACAACGGCAAGCCAAGTAGCCTCTATGAGTGTATCGGCGTGGAACACCTGCATACGGTTGATGCGTACCATGAACCGGTTAGAGGCATCCAGCATGCCGAATGTTCTTATGTAGGCATAGTCTTGCCCGTCGGGGAACTCGAAACGGGTGATGCGCTCAACTATGGGCATAAGCCAATCCCATGATAAGTGATATTGCAAATCATCGATTGTTGCGGGGCGCATTTCTTCTGACCAGAAGCCAAATTTATCACCCATTTCGGATATGGATGGATTATTAAAGTCAAACTGCATGTATTCCGCAATAAGTTTGTTTCCTTGTTCTGTTGTCATGTCTTTATTACCGGTCTTACGCACCGGCGGGCGTTATTGAAGTGATTGAATATGTTGTTTAACGGATTGCCAGTAGGCATGGTCGAACTGGCTATGAGTACCTGGGCCGTGAAGCAGGATTGTTTCAATGTGCTCAACTGCCTCACGTTTAGCTTTCGCCCTGCTCATTGGCTTTCCGGTGTAGTCGCCGTATTCAAACCTGGTTATGATGTTTTCGGCCTTCTCCTGCTCCCTTGGTGTCATGTTGTTGTTCATACTTTCTGTACCGGTTACCTACCGGCGGAGGTCTGTGTTAACGATCAAGTGATACGCGCTCCATTGCGCGGAGATACACCCAATAGGCGCCGGTCTTTTTACGCGCCCTTGTTTTCTTTACGCTGAATGCAGCGCTACTGCCTAATATCTTTGGTTTTACCTCATCCACCTTAACAACGCCGCCGACTGTTACGCCTGATAGCATTTCGGTAAACCGGTCGAGCATTGCCTGGGCGAGTTCAGGTGTTTTAAAATGCTGCTCAAAATTGGCTGTGTTCATAGTGTTTGTTTGGATTGGTTAAATATTTGATGGAAGCGAGTTCCCTGAAATAATGGCGGCTACAATTTGTACAAATTGATCCAGTGTGTTTATTTCGTAGCAGATACCCCCTTCAGATTTTACCTGAGCAATAAAGTGTTTCTGGTCATCACTCAACCTGTCACTGCCAACCTTGAAGTCAAAAAAATACATTTGACCTTTGTAATACCAGTGAAAATCTAAAACACCTGGCACAAGTCCTATTGATTTTAGATAATTAGCCCGGATGATAGTTTGCTGTTTTGTTTCACCTTTTACAGGCTTCACTTCATTTATCACCGCCCAAAAAGTTTTACGCAAATGAGGGTATGAATTATGTAAATGCAGGTAACATTCCTGCTGCAATCTGTCATGGGAATAGTTCATAGTAGTGTAACCTTTAATATGATTTGATTTTTAATTATTTATAACGATTTTTAGCCCCGGTTTACACAGTATACACTACTTTTCCTTCCTCTTTCTGGAAAATACAAAATATATAAAGTACTACTTTGAAATATTATTGTTTCCAGTATTTATATAAAATATAGTGTAAACTGTAAACTATATACATTAAGTATATGAAAACCAATATACTATACGGTTTACACTACGGTTTACACTGAACCTGCCTGTGTAAACCGTATAACCTCATAAACTCGTTTAGTACTACCCTTGTCTTTTTTGTGTACTTGCTTAAACCCTAATCTTTGCAACTCCTGCCCTATCTTATTGATAGATAGTTTTTGATTACTTTTAAACTCTAAGTCAACCTTTATATCCGTTGCTGTCATTTCTTCGCCCCTGGCATCGCCAGGAACTTTATACCATCGAGATAACAATTCGTACTCAGCGCTATACGCCTGAAACTCTGAAGTTTTTTCTGTCAATTCTGCAATATCATCATGGGTTAACCGCCAATTAAAACCAGATTTATAAAGGTGATATGCCTCAATAAACAAGTCGGTTTTGTCTATTTTATTATAATCAGAATGATTTATATTCAGTACTGGCACCGGTATTAGCCTCCGGTTGCCGGTAGGGTCGTTAAGTATAGCACTTTCATTAGTGGTGCCGCAAAGTACTGCAATCCTTTGCAGGTCAACGTTACTTCTGCCATAAGGCTCCCTAAGTGAAAAAACCTGTTTAGATAGCGTGCTCTTTAAAACTAATTCGTCCTTCTTGCTTTTATTTCCGCACTCATCATCTAATAAAACAAGCTTTTGACACATCAAAATATTTAGGTCGGTATCTTTAATTCCCTGGGAAATATCTGTAAAATAAGAACGTAGTTCAACTGGTAACATTCGCCTGAAAAACTCTGTTTTACCGGTGCCGTGAACGTGCCCCGAAAGTATGATCATTAGCGGGGAATGCTCCCCGTGTATGCTGGCAATAATACCTACAAGCCATTTTTTACCAAATTTCCTGGTATATTCATAATCCCTGGTTAATATGCAATCCCAAAAACTATCAATAGTTCCTGAAGGTGTTCTGTCTCTATTACTTGCTATAAACTCATGAAAAGGGTTGTATTTAGGTGTGAAATTGCTGTGAATCATTTTCTCAACTATGGTATAGTCAAGCTTTTCCATAACCTTTTTGGATGCTATAAAAAGACTGTTATAGTCATCCTGTTCCATTTGCCGGCCATTATTTTCCACCTGCCTGGTTATCTCATTTTTACGCAAGGAATAATTAAACCGCAGCCACTGCTCAAGCTGGGTAAGCAAACCTTCCTCTGCCTCTTCTATGTTATTTTCGTAAACCTGTGTTACTATATTTTCGGTATCATCTACCCCGTCAAACTGCTTTAAATTTTTTTGTATACTTTCTGCAGGCAGGCCTGATCGCTTTCCGTTTACCGCGGCGGTAAGTATTCTTTTTGTTGTTTGGGAGTAAGTTTGTATGCCAGCCTGCTTGCAGTAATAATAAAATGTGGCTATAGTAGCCTGCTTGCTTCCCTTTGCCTTAAGGCAGTTAGTGTATTGCTTATCGCAGGCCGTCGCATCATATTTATAGCTATTGGCAGAAACAACATGAAAATAAGAACGACCTTGCTCCCCAAACTTATCTACCAATGCAAAGCCAATCCTAAGCCAATCATGGTAATTACTGCACAAATCAAGGTTACGGCGCTGTATGTCCTGTAAAATTTCTTCAAAATCTGTTTGGGCAAAAACAACCCGATCTACTTTTTTAGGGGCTTTATTTTTAGGGTATTGGGTGAATTTTTGCGATTTTGTGTTAATATATATATCCGGGTCAAATGATATAAACCTGGCCCTTGACGGGTTTACGCTGGTTGGATCGCATGGCTCCCCGTAATTATTGTAAAAGTATTCCGACAATCCTGCGTGAGCATCCCGGTGTTTGTCACCATTTATTTTAACTATTACGCAAAGGCCCCGGCCAGAAATAGAAACGAATGCAGCATAAACGTACGGGTCACAACAAACAATTGATTTAAATTCCTGAACGTCCTTTATATTGTCAAAATCCATCCCTATAAAACCAGAATGCTCTTTTATACCATTATCCGAATGCTCTGTGAAAAGGCCGGATAAAGTGACGTAAGGAACTTTCTTTTTAGCTTCTTTTCTTTTCACCTCATCCATTGTCCGTATGGGTAAAACAAAATCCTGCCATTTACCGTCCTGAATATATTGCAGGAAAATATCCATAGATATGTCCTGGCTTCGTTTCGTCTCAAAAATATGTGGGTACAAACTTATGCTGGCCATGTAAACGTTTTACTAAGTTGTTCAATAAGGTGTTTTTTGGCAGTATCTTTATGCCATTGGTTGAATTTTTTATTTTTTATTTTACACCATTCATTAGCTTTTTCAAAATACAAATCCATTAATTGGGCCGCCTGGTCCTCGGAAAGTATTTTTGATTTTAACCTGTACTTTGCCTGCGTCGCTATGTTGTTGCCAATCTGGAAAAAAGTGTAATATTCCTTGTAGTTTTGGTTTTTTTCAACAAGCTGGGCCACATCGTGGTTTTTAACAAGCAAAACAAATTCGGGCGGTATCGCATCATAAGTCTCCTCTTTCGGCGGGAATACATACCCGCAAAACTTACACGTTGTAGCTGATGCCGGAATGATAGCCTCGCATTCGGGGCATTCTTTAGATGGCGCCACGCCCTGCTTATCTTTTGGTTTTGCCGGGTTATGGAATAAATCTTGCCAATTGCGAGGGTCACTCCAGTCCCCAAGGCCACCACCTAATGCGTTATCGCCCATATCAACTATGATAAATTTATCCTTGCCAGGGAACGTGCGCCCGGCCCTGCCGGTCATTTGAAGCCACAAAGGCAACGAAAGAACTGATTTGTTTACAATGCACCCCAATAAAGACGGTTCGTCAAAACCGGTAGTTAATATGCCCACATTATTTATTATAGCATCAGGCGTATCCCGTAACCATCGCAATGCTTCTCGCCTATATTCAGGCGTTGCATTTCCATCGAGGTGCCTGCTATTATACCCAGCATCAATAAAAGCATCGTTAACTAATTTACTATGAGAAATATTACAGTTAAATATAATGGTTTTTTTGCCTTTTAAAAACTTTTCGTAAGCCGTTACGGTGTTTTTAACATGCTTAGTTTTACTATATTCCTCGCTCATTTGCTTTTCATCAAATTCTCCACGGACTACCTGCAAATCGCCACGATTTACATTAAGTTGCCTATGTGTTTCATTTTGACATAGGCTGCCCTCCGATATAAGTTCAGGTATATCTATGCCGCAAACAATATCCTTGTAGTAATTTTTTAATGGGTCTTTTTTGGTGGCAGAAATAGGCGTAGCCGTAAACCCAATAATTAACTTCTTTTCAAAAAAAGACATTATTTTTTTGTAGTTACCTAAATGGGCCTCATCAATTATTATTAGGCCAAATTCAGGCAAAAAACCAACTTTTTCTATTCGCCTGTGTACGGTTTCGCACATGCCAACATACACCTTATGTTCGTGCGAAAGTTTACGGGCCTCAGGTGTTATTGGCGCGCTGTTTAAATTGTACCAATCGTACAATGTTCTACGTGTCTGCATTAAAAGCTCTTCTCTATGCACAAGTATTAAAACACGTTGATTTGATTTTTTAATATACCTGTCTGCAATAGTAGCAAACGTAACTGTTTTGCCTCCGCCAGTGGCAAGCTGGTATATTACAGGTGATAAGCCCTGAGAAAGTTTTAGGGCTACATCTCTTGTTCCCTTTTCCTGGTAAGGACGTAGTTCTGGCATAAAAATAAATTGCCCAGGAAAAAGAAGGGTAACAGCCCTCTTAACCCGAGCAATGGAAAAAATTGTGCACCTAATCCCTTATCCTGTATCTGTTACCTACAAGTTAAGGCATTGCAATAATGTTAAACAAATATACTTAAAAATTGGCATACAAACAGCAATATACTATTTTTTTACCACTCCTCCCGCGCTGCGTGTAGTTGTTGTTGCCACATTGGTTAGAACATTGATTGTTGTTGGTGAAGGTTAGGCCGGTAGTTGGTGATAAGGATTTCGGTGCGGCGGTTTTTCATGTTCTGCCGTTCACCAATCTCATGCACGTACAAGCCGCGTTCTTTAGCCTGTTGTAGGATGAATGGGGAGAATTCGGACATAACTTGATTTGCCGGCAATTTTTCAATAAAATCAAATAACGAAATGCTGTCAGATTCAGTAAAATCTTTATTATACTTCTGTGTATCAAGATAAGGTGGGTCATAGTAAATAAGCATATTGTTAGCCTGCACAACATCAAATTTTATTTGGTTAATCATTGCCCTGAAATCACGGCAAGAGAATACACAATCCTGAAGCATATTAAAAGTAGGGTCTATATTTTCAAGTAGAACGTTTTTTGCATTTAAGTTCTGAACAAAACTTAAACTATTAGGTTTACCCATATAACCAAAATTGCTAAGGAATAGAAACCTTAACGCTCTTTCTACATTGCATTCAGGAACACTTTTCTTATAATGATTCCATAGACTTTCGTGAACAATAAATTTTTCAATAGCTGTTTCAAGTTCCATCCTGTTACTAAGTAATACCTTATACAAATTATACACATCCTCATCTGAGTCATTCAGTATATTGTACTTTGCTTTAGGCTTATTAAAGAACATACCACCCGCTCCGAAAAAAGGCTCGATGTACAAGGTATGTGGTGGGAAGTGCCGTTGTATATCCTGTGCTATTTTAGACTTATTGCCCAATCTTCTAAGGATCATATACCTGGTTTAAGCCCCGCAGGTGGTATCTGCAAGGCTGGTTAAAAAACATTGATACCACCAATGGGGTAGTTAGCGTAGTGCCAGCTCAGGATCAACAACAAAAGTTTTTACCTTAAACTTACCGGCAATGGAGGCGCCATAATGACGTGCAGAATATTCATGCAAATCACGAAGCTGCAAAAGCCTTTTAGGCGCTTTCTTTTCTTCAACAACCTCATCGGTGCTGAATGCAGCGTTGCCTGCGATAATACGTACATGTTTCATATACTTTGTTTTGTGGCCCTGTGCTGTATGTGGTAGGGCCGGTTATGTTAATTGTATCAACCCAATAATAACAACAATTTCATCCCCGCTGTTAAGTATCAGTTGTGGTTTTTTAATGTTTATTGTAGCCCCTGGCATGCATTCAAGAGCGTTTTTTAGCATCGCAGGGTTAACCCCAAAATCATCAATACTACCAGTCGTTTCCCCGTCAAAAGGCCATTCTTTTTCGTTCTGTGTATCAACATTAAGCGCCAGTAATTTCCCCTTGTCATTAGCAAAGCTAATATGTACCCCGCTATAATATTCTTTAGGGTCAATCTTTGAAATAAAAGGTAGTATATCCGAATGCTGAACGATAACAAAGGTATCGTAAGGCGGCTGTGGTAGTATGTAGTCAAATTCTTTCACCACTGCGCCATCAACCTTTTGAAAGCCATATACCACGTTATCAAAGGCGGCATACAGATAGTTATCAGCCTGTGATAATGTAACCTTTTGACGGCCTTTAATGGCCGATACCAAATCAAGCGGCAGGCAGTATTCTTTATGCTGCCCGACACATTTGTAAGCATGGTGTGAATTGGTAGCGTATATGCCGTTTTTAGACAACATAACATGCTCCATCCACACGTGGCCGTTATCAAGCGTAGAAACGAATTTTGCCGCTGTAGTTATTTTGTCAACCGTATCGCCATCTATTTCGTAGTCCCCGCTTGTTGCTACAGGTGTTACAGGGTAATGCTTTATATTATCTGCCTGGTGTTTTTCTTTACCCCGTCCTGCTAATATGGTAACGGTTGACCGTGGTAGTTCTCCCTGTTTAGGCGGCAACGGCTCAGATTTAACGGTTATACTTTCTATGCCGGGTGTTGAAAGGATGCTGTAAAGTTCCTTTTCATTGATAAGCATTTCGCATGGTGTTGCTAACTGTGTAGTGGTTGTAACCTGCACATAATTGGCAATAGTGGACTTTTTGAGTGTCAGGCTGTCCTTGGTTACAGAAAGCAATACGTAGTCCTCTATCGGGGTTATACGCTTGCTCTTGATGTGCTTTGCACACTCGCGGAAATTCTTAATAAACTGTACTGGTATCGTGGTTGTTAGTGTCATTGGTGTGTGCCGGTGCGACCGGCGGCGTTAAAATGGTATATAAGGCTCTACAGTATCCTTTGCTTCAATGCATTTAGCGTGCGCCAACTCCAGCACCCAAACAAGTGTTTCAACCCTGTTTTGAAGCAACGTATTCTCACCCTGCTTTTCTTTAAGCATTTTATCTACAACCCTGTATCTGTCCGAATCGTGTCTAGCTTGTATAGCGAACTCGTGTATTTGGTTGTTAAGGTCGGTGGTGTAAATTCTGCTATCAATTGCTTGGGCAGTAAGCGCTTTATTATTGTTCATTAATGTAGCAATAACCAGTTCCTTTTGCGCAATAGTCTCGTTTGCTGCTGCAAGTTTGGTACGTAGTGAACCAATAGTTTCTTTAGTTGCCATATAGTAGTTATTATGTTCTTAGTTAAAGAGCGAGGCCCCGCTTAACAACAGGCAATCCGTAAACCAATCGTTAATAGCCCCGCTCTTGTTTTGCAACCTCACTTGTATAGCCCTCGGTTGCCACGCGCTGTAAGGTTATCAGAAGGGAAGCTGGTCCGAGCCCTCATCATGTTGCTGCGTTGCTTGCTTCACATACCCCGTACCAGTGTCATGGGTGGCAGGCGGCACATACGCGCCGGGGTCATTAGCCTTACCATTAACCGATACCTTCCAGCATGCCAGCGTATTAAAGCACACATCATTCCCCGTCTTAGGGTCGTTCCATATCCTGCCACGCAGGTTAATGTCGCATACAACCTCTGTACCTGGGTTTATATTGTTAAATATATTCACCTTGGCCTGCGATACTTCCAGCTCAATAGTTTGTGGGTATTGGCCTGTATGGTCAACGGTCACCCATACTTTTCGGCTTGTGAAGTTACCGCGTTCTACCTGCGGGTGTATGGTCTTTAAAATTCCTGTTATTTGCACCTTACGCCTCCTTTGGTTTAATAGTTAACGCCTGCCAGCCTGATTTAAGGCCGTTATCTTCATCCGGGGTAGCAATGGAGGTTACTGTGAAATGTTCCTCAACATCTTCGTATTGCAGAACAACGGTATCGCCTTTTACAACCTTACGTTGTATTTTTTGCATAATAAATCTTTTGTTGCCATTGGCGTAGTCTCCAAAGTCGAGCTCGTTCACGTCGATTGTGTGTGCCATTTATATGTAGCACGGTGCCGCCGTGCAATCGGTTTGAAGCGGGAGTGCCGCTGTGTTAAAATGGTAATTCAAAAGATGCTGTACCAGCGCTCTGTGAACCAAAAGTTGTATCGGCTTCCAGCTCAACATCTTCAAGTTGACGCTGGCAACTCTTAACACCCTTTTCGTAATCGGTTTTCTTTTGTGCTACAAAACGGGCGCGCGCGCGTTTAACCAATTCGGCCAATGATGCCTTAACATCACTCCATCGGCCTAACAAATATTTATCAGAATAAATTTGCTGATACCAGCTATCTTTATTCTTGTACGCTTCCTGAATTTTAAGGCCAATGCAAACCGGGTCTGGCGTAACATCATCATACCATATTTGTATTTTATCAAAATGGCTTTCACGAAAAGACAAGGCAACCAATTCAAGAACAGGTAAAGGAATTGGTGTTTTGTTGTATTTTTCAACATCTACCTTAGTAGGGCAAAGCACCTCAAAAGTTTTAACCAGTGAGTTGTTAAGCCACAAAAATGGTATAGGGCTTTTTTCATCATGGCTAAGTGTTTTTTGTCCTTCTAAGTTCAGGAAAGAAACCATATCCTGCCATTTTTCAAGTTCGCCAGCTTCGGTTAATAAAGCGAGTGTTTCCTCTACAAAATAAGTTTCAACCACTGTTGCCATGTCAGATGAATTATTATGTTTCATAATATTGGTTTTACTAGTTAACGCCCCGGCGGGCGTTGTTATGTTGTTTGTGTTATCAATATACCGCCATCTATAGGCGTTGCGAGTAGTCAGAACGGCATACCTGCATTAGTAATCTCCGCCTGCTGCGCCTCGGTGTACGGGCTGGTAGCACCATCGTTAAGCGTATAGCCACGTAGCACGTCAATAATAGCGGGGTTGTCTTTAATCATTGGCAGCGAGTATGCAAGGGCGTGGCCGGCCAATTCGGTTATTTGCTCATCGGAAAGAGAAAAATTTATAGAAGCATCGGTAACAATTTGCAACTCACCCTTTTGCAGCCGTTCTACCAGTTTTTTATACTGTGCTGCGTTAGGGGATTTTTTCTGTACTGCATTAGTTACGGGCGCCGTAGTAACAACTGCCTGCACGTCCTCGGTATTAACGCCAACCTCATCACCGGTGTATGGCATGCCGCCAAGCTCATCGCTAAAGCAAAGCCTGAACCCCTGGGCCATAGCAACCTTTTTAATCATGGTTTTGGACTTCTGCCAGAACTTGTTAAGCCTGCCATCCTTAAGTTGCATGTATTCCGTAAACTCAACCTCCCACTTAAACGGTACCGACCTGTCTTTACGGTTTATGGTGATAATAGCCTTAAGGGTACTTTGCTGAAGATTTTCAAAATTAACTTCACCCTCCGTTGTTACACCCCACCCATCAAGCTGGCCGCTACGTTCTGCACGCTTTATATACACTTCGTAACCGGTAATAATACTGGCAGGCTGGCCGCCGTATTTGCTTACGTAAATTTCGCGTTTAAACGGGTTAAGGTTAAAGGCTTTGGCAATCTGGATGAAAGTATTCTTTTCACCATTGCTAAGGTCTTTAAGCAGGCCCAGGTTTTCGAGGTGGCCTATAAGTTCGGCATCATTGACTTTTGTTGGTGCGAGTTCGTTACTCATTATTGTTTGTTTTTATGGTGTAATAGTATGTGTGACGTGCGATATACATAAGCTGCTGCTAAGCTACAAATGCGGCAGGTTGTACCATATTGTAGCCATACTGCGCAACCACACTCTTTCCCTCTTGTGCCAGGCGAACAATTTCTTTTAGGTCGGTTATCTTTTCGCCTGCTATAATATTCTTGCTTATGCGTTTGCCTGTAAGGTTTTCCATATTAAAAAGGGCAGTTACAATTTATATAAGGCTTCCCGCACATATCGCATATCTGCTTCGCGTGCTCATCTTCATCACTAAACACCTGCTTATCCACCCCCGGCACCATCTTACTTGCCGCGTGGTGGGTATCTGGTACGTTTACAGGCGCGTACTCTACCCGGTGGCAAAGGCTGCATTCATAATCGCCCGATGCGTTAAGTACGTAGGCATGGGTGCAGTGGTGGGCAGGCTCCGTTGCTATATGCAGCGCTATGTCGTTCCCGTTCATGGCGGCCTCTCCCTTATTAGACGTATGGTCAGTTGCAGGGGTGCGCAATTCTGCATGGTCAGGTGTTTCTTTCGACATGAACGGGCTAATCCCACAGTATGCACATACAGTCTCTTCGCCTACTGATACAAAAGAGTGTTCACAAGGCATGTTCATTAGTTCTTTAGTCCATTCGTCGTCACCCGCCTCTCCCTTATTCGCCACCGGGTCAAACATCTTCACGTTAAGGCTATTAACCAGTTCCTGCACAGCCTGCCTGTAATCGGCCTCGTATAGCTCTATACGCTTATCGTAATACGCCGGGTCGATATCGTGTAGTACGGTAGCTGATACAAGTTGCCCTAATACCTGTGCGCAGGCTTGCAAACGTTCTCGTTGTTGGGTGATGTTCATGATGGTGTGGTTTAAAATGGGTGGCTTTTATTCGGCTGCCACCCGTTACCTATCCTGCTGTATTTCCGTAATCGGTACTTAGCGGAATCTTCCCAATACGCCTGCATCAAGTGCAGGGACGCATTCCATCGGTCTGCGCCAGTGTAGTATCTTTTCAATCCCTTTCCCCCTCAATCAGCCTCATCTCTCCCCACTCATCCACCTTCGCCGTTTCGTGTTCGCGGCGGGCGTGGTCGTGTTCCAGTTCGGGAGCGCCTGGCGAAACGAGTATGTTGCCGTGACGTTGCAGTTGGTACTGCTCGTATGTAGTGGTTGCGGGGCCGTGAGTGTAGGTATGGTAGGGCATGGGGTTAAATTATTTCGTTTCGGTCAATATCAACACCTACGTACTGTATCCTACCCTTTAAGTCGCGTGTACGCAAGTTGGTTATTAAAACCATAGTTGCAAGGTTTTTCTCAATATCAACCCCAAGATTGTAACTATGGCACGCATCCATAAACTTAGAATGCGTTTTAGTTGTAATTGAAACAGAGTGTTGCATGTTGTTTGTTATTATACAGCTAAGTTAAAAGGTTATATTAATATAACCAAATTTATTTTACATGTATTATAAAAACTCTTCCTATTTTTTCTATCTTGGTAACCCCTGTCGGTAACTTGCTTTTACCATCCATATACCTTTTTATCTTTTTGCATACCGCTGGCTGCGATATGCCTATATACTCCGCGTATTGTTGTTGGTTCATTTTCATACCCAAATATACCTATTATATTAATATAACCATCTTGTATGTTCAAATAAAAAAGCACCCTTTCAGGTGCTGTGTGTATGTTAAACGGTGAAGGTAATGGGTACAGTGGAGATGTATATTTCGCCTACCATTTTCGCTATTGCGCGCTCGGCATCCTCTTTAGTATCGTAAGTGGCATTATGCGTAACAATATCATCCCTTTTATACACATTAACCCACTTCGTAACTTGTACAGGGGCCATAAATAGGTCGCTATCCGATTGGTGCCCTTCGCTATACCATTTTCCGTTAGCGTTGAATGTATCAAGCTGTGGTTCTCCGTCTATATAGCCAATAACATTGCACTCCACTGGGGCGTTAGTCTTTATAATCTCCGTTACCTTTCTCCCATCCCTCGTAACCACCAGTTTCCCAGCGAGTGCAGTGGCCAGGTCAAACGGACGTAAGTTGTTTTGCATGATTAATGGGTTTAAATAGCATTCTTGTACCCACCATTTACCTTTATTCCCATCAATGCAATAATGTTCATCCTCTGTTCCATTGTCGCATAGCTCTTTAATTGTTACTATATCACCCTTAACGTAAGGGGTTGATCGCGGGTCTAATACCACCACCTTGTTCCCTACTTTGTACTGTAGCATATATTATTGTTTTATTGTTAAGGAATTGGCACAGCCTGTATAGATAATAGGTGCTTATTAACCCGTTCAACGGTGCCACGCTGTATAAACTGGTACCCCTCCGTGTCTTCGCCTAAGCGACGTATTGAATTGATATTGCCAGCTAAAATATAACACCGTATAAGCGAAGACCAATCACACCGATTTGTAGTTAATGATATGAAATATTGGCTATCTTGTATGTGCAGGTTGTGCGTGAATGTTTTAAAAGAACCATTGAACTCGTTGTCAATAATACATGCTATATCATACCAGTTTTGTTTTGTGAACTGGTATGTTTGTATAGAGGCTGCGCGCTTGTTGCTGGTGATGTATTCGCTCATGTTTTTGTTGTTCGTGTATAAAATATGGCCAGTGTAGACACAACCGGCCGTTAATCCTAAACCCTTAAAAAACCCGTGCGCCCGGCGAGGTTCGAACTCGCAATCCTCAAATGGAAACAGAATTTTAAGTCCTGCGTGTCTGCCAGTTCCACCACGGGCGCATGTTAGGCGAAGGGTAATAACATATGTACAACTTTGCTGTATTTCCATTGGCATCACTTAGCACGGGTGTAGTGTTTACTTGCACTACCTCAAGTTTTCAATTCAACATCTCCGCCGGCCAACTCCAGGTTGCAGCATCTTCATAGCCGTATTCATCGGGTACACGGCGAGGCTTTCTGTACTTGCAGAACACCCAAATAGCAACCCCTAAAGCGCCAAGGCTGCAGCCGGTGATAAATATGGTAAGCATAATCGTTGGTTTGAAGTGGTTAAAAGAAATAAAGTATAAGGAAAGCGAGTATAGCCACAATTGCAATAATTGTCGCAGCTAAGTTTTCACCTATTTCAAATTTACGCATAATCGTTAGTAGCAGGCAACCGGCCTGCAAGCGGTTATTGTTGTTTAGGAAAGAACACATGAAATACATAATACCCAACCATTATAGTACCTATATGATTGTAGGTGAAAAAGAACTGAGTAATATCGTGACCGGTACCGGCTATCTTTATTGTTACCGGCACCAACGAAAGTTCAGTGTCAACTTTCGCCCATATATGAATATTGCCGTCCTGCAGGCCAACATGAACTGGTTCTGCGTACATGGGCATTTGTATAGTTTGTTCGTCCTTACCGGCTACCTTGTACTTGTGTATAGTTATCATACACGACCTCCCTGCAACCTCACCAGTTGCCTTTCATATTGCGCCTGCAGTCCCTGCCAGAACTCCGCGTTATGCGGGTTAGCTATCGCATGTACCTGGCAGGTGAATATATGGTCGTTTGTATCCTGTACGCGCACCGGCCCGTATGTAGGCGCTTGCGTTGCGTAGTTTTGTTGTGGGGTCATGCGTATGTAGCGGATGCCGTCCGCTGGCGGGGTTTATTTACGGTTTAATTTACGCGCTTTACTAGCGGCCTTGTTTTTAGCGCGGCGCTGTTTTGTTGCCTTGCTTTTAGGGGTGCTGTTTTGAACGCGAGTGACAGGAGTGTTCGCAAGCGGTTGATTAAACATTTCTGTCATTGTAGATATAGAAAGAATGTCTTTCATTGATGTTGTAAACATAATATAAATCCGTGTAACGCACACGGTGAGCGTGGTTAAAGTTGTTGTTTAATGTATTGCAGTTCCTGCTCAATATCTTTCTTACGCTGCAAAAGTTCTGCCTTTGTTTTCACCGTTGCGGGGTCAATGTGTTTAATATTCAAAATATCAAGCTGAATACTATACGCTTTTTGATCTTGAAAATAAAGCTCAATATCTGCAGGATTACCAGTACAATAACCAAGCGTTTTAACTGACCGGCCTTCGCAATCGCCCTCTGTTGTTACCTTATATATCGTTATCATACCCCATTCGCTTTACACCAGCACTCCACCGCTATCAAAGCGGCGATACATGCTGACCAGGTTAATAATGTTGTTATGATGCGGAGCATATTATGCGGTGCCGGACACGACTGGCTTTAGTTTGATTTTGAAAATGGCAACGGTTGGTATGCCCATACGCTTACTGAATTGAACTTGATCCAGTAGTGTACTATAGTCAAACATTGGCATCGAGCTATGCGTTTGCCCGTTATGACAGAATTGCTCAATAAACCCGCAACAGTCCTCGTTGCGGTAGCGTTGCGTTATTCGGTAGGACGGCCTAAAACCCGTATTGTCTACATTTACCTTAAAGTGTTCCATGCTCTTTACTTTTTATCCTGCACAAGTATTGTGCGGGTGGTTTATAATGTTAAATCGTTAGCGATAGCATTAGCGATAGCCGCCTCAACAAAGGTTTGCATTTTGTAGCCTTTTTTATTGCAAAATGTTTTAGCCTTTTTTTGAGTAGCCTTTTTTACAGTTAATGTGCTAATCTCTTTTTTTACCTTTGTTTCCATACTCATAAAGCAAAACTAAATTAATTAATTTTAATAAACAAATGTTTTTTGTAATTAATTTTCGCTTATCTTCGCCATACACTATTACAAACAACTAAACACACAACACCATGAAATAACCTCCCCCGCCGGGCAACTAACGGCCTACCATTTACAACCAGTGGCACATGGTAAAACGAATATTAATAGTTAATTAACGTGTACCCTGCGTGCCAGCGGGGTTTTAAAAAACAAACGACTATGAGCAACTATTCAAAACTTTACTGGTTTACAAGGCTGGATATTTTTCAAGGCATATTTATCGCAGCTACAGTTATCATCGGAATGCTTTGCATTGCATGCGTAGTTATGCGAATGTTTGATAATGAAGTACATTCATGGACAACCGAAAAAGAAATAGAACGCAGAAAAGATATTAATGCAAAGTGTGTTAAGTGGTTTAAAAAGTTTATTATATCCTTTTTTATCCTGCTATCTATAACATTATTCATCCCGTCTAAGAACGATGCTATACTTATCATGGCCGGTGGCAAGACACTTGATTTTGTAGAAAGCGACACAAGCCTTAATAAGATACCTGCACAAACAACAAAGCTAATTACTGATTACCTGCAAAAGCAATTGGATAAAAAATAACCCACACGGGGCTAATGTATTGGCTAACATGCGCGCACACCGTCGCGTTAAAGCAGTTCGATTCTGATGCCCCTGGCAAAAAGAACAACAAAATGGAAACAAAGCATACACCAGGGCCGTGGCGATGGGAACTAAACAAACGCCACAAACAAATACAGCTTTGCGGTGGAGTACCAAAGTTCGACTTAATAGTAATGGACTTTGTTAGATACGGAATGCAGCGCGCACAACCAAGGTTTTTAGACCCTAAAGAACGCGATGAACATAGTTTAAATGTTATGTCGCCTGCTGATAATTATTCATCTATTGTTCCGGGCAGAGAGCATCATGAAGACTGGTTTAGGAATATAAGCCACCCTGATGCACAGCTTATAGCAAGCGCGCCTGACTTGTTACAAGCATTAGACAGCATTTCAAATGTATCCGAAATTAAAGGCATAGACAACTGTTTTTACGGAGATACGGACTACGATAGTCCCGCTGTTGCATTCGGTTACAACTTAGCACTTGAGCACGTTAGGCGTTTGGCCTGTGCCGCCATCACCAAAGCCACCACCATATGACCCCTCAACACCTCAGAGACCGCGCCGCCAAGCGCTACAACAGCGCCCGCAAACATATTTATACCGCTTATTACCGCCCCAACAACTACCAGTTTGAGGATATTGTAGAAAGCCTTAAGGTGGTACGAAGCTACGGCGGCTGGGCAAGCATAAACTACTTCGTATTCCCCGGTATGACGGATAGCGTGGAAGAGTACGAAGCGCTGCGCAAACTGATTATAGACACCGACCTTACCATGATACAGTGGCGCAACTTTAATATTGACCCCGACTGGTACCTTGGCCAAATTGGCCTTACCGATACCGGCGAAATGATGGGCGTAAAACAGCTGATGGAGCTGATACACGAAGAGTTTCCGCAGGTTAAGTTTGGTTATTTTAACCCATCTATGGAGCGTATTAAAGGCGACTACGAGCATGATTTTGCCAATGTAGTTATGCGATAATTTCAACTTGTGTTCAATATCTTCCCTGTTTTCGCTTTTCACATCTACCCGGAAAGGAGGAAAAGGGAGGAAAGTTTGCGACAATAACATGTTGATTTTTAGTGGATTAATTAAAAAATAAGCTCACAAAAAAGAAATTCGCGGCATTTCCAACGCATGGTAATGCAGCGGCAATAATATACATCTTTACACTAAGTTAAATTAAAATATGAGGCTACCAATAATTAAATGGTAGCCTTTTTTGTTTCCTGATTTTTTTTATTACTTTAGCCGCGAACTAATTTAGGATATTGTACTATAGCGATTGCTGCTCCGAATTACCACGCTTAACAGCAATTCAATGCTTCAAGTATAGTACGCCGTATGGCGTAGCCGTGCTTTTGCATTGAAGGGTTGTGGTAAACCTGGAGCAGCGAAAGTTACTAAGCTACGCTTTTTTAATGCTCTAAATACCACAAAAATGTATCGTATTGTTATCGCGGCCCTATTGCTATTAAGCTCATGTGCAGGCAAGCTTATACCACTAAAAGGAGAATACCCTACCCAGCCAATGAAGATAGAAACGACCAAATCATTTAATGAGGTATGGAGTAATGTAATTGACCTTTTGGCAGAAAAGGGGCTACCAATAAAAATTATAGATAAAAGCAGTGGACTGATAATATCTAATGCTGCGTTATTATCTACCACAATAGAAACAAAAGATGGGAGTCCGAAAGATACGGGAGCCTATATTGTATTACCTAAAACATATTATAAATCTGAACACAAATCGTATGCAGTAAATTCTTTTTTAGGCAAAACAATGCCGGTAAAGGGGGAATGGAATATACACATCAAAGAAGGCAATGGTAAAACTTTAATTAATGTAAATATTGTGAATGTATCTTACGAATACTCATACAATTCACAAACCCATATACAGGGTATTACCACCTACAAATCAACAGGTGTATTTGAGAAAACTATATCTGATATAATTAAATAAAAAAGCCTGATATTACTCAGGCTTTTTGTCTTCCCCTTTATCCTTTTTAGGTGGTGGTACTTTTATAACGGCCCCCAAAATATCATTGAATGATGCATCTTCTATGTTTTTAGGTGACTCCTGTTTTTTTTCATCTTCCGATAATTCTGCTTTCGTAACTCCAAAGTCATCATCAAACATTGATTGCTGGCCAGGATGTTGAACACCGGATTTTGTGCCTCGCTTTACAGGAGGAGCTTCGAGTAGTTCTTTATAAAACTTCCTATTAAATAGTATATTAAACTCGTCCCATGTGGTAGATGCGTTCATTAAAGTTATAACAGCTATTAGCTGCTTTTCTAAATGCGGCTCTCCAATATCTAAAGTAAGGCTTTGGTGTAATCTGGCAGTCTTGTTTCCGGCGGCACTTCGTGGAGTATTCTGTTCAAGTTTTTTCAACACTCCTTTTGGCAATAAGTTATAGACATACTTTTTTGTCCAAGTGCCGATGGCTCCTGGCCTATTTTTTATCCCTATGCCCGAAACAGTGAAATTCCATTTATTAAGTCGAAATATTTCTTTATAATATTCGTCAGGAAATCTCTTTTGCCAAGGTAACAATTCTGGGGATATGTATGCTTTTAATATTTGCTGCAATTCATCTTTCTCTCTGGTATACTGATACCCTGTAGCCTCATCCACCAAAGCTATTATACCTACCCTTGCAAACCCCATTAATAAAATATCGCACTGCTCTGATATTATTTTTTGTCTTTCAGTAGTTAATTTTCCAGCCTTTCGTGCTTTTAACATTATTTCGCAGAAATCAGCTAAGGTAGTAGCTTGATACCCGCTAATTTTTTGATTCCCTTTATATGCAATCAATGGCTTGAAATCTTCCAGCATTTTTTCATTGTCAATCAATGACTTAAACCATTTACTATTGGTAAATTCGGCCATTCTACTTCCAGTTGTTTGTTCGGCACTTTTGCTACTACTATCAAGTAATTTAACAGCATCCTGCATGCCTCTGCCTGAAACTATTCTGGTTCCGTCCTCAAGAACATAACAAGGGATAATGAACCCATTAAGGTTTAATTCCCCCTCGTATTTAATTTCGTTTTTCATTTTGTTAAGGATTTATAAGTTAACCTTTTGCCGGTTAAAGCAGAAAGGGCGAAATCAAATCTTTGCTGTGTACCGAATTTACGTGTATTAAACCGGTAAACAAACTCATCAACGTAGGATTGCAAATGGTCTTTGCTTACCCAATGATAAATACCATCAACGCCACGTTTTAAATGACTCCAAAAGTTTTCTATACCGTTAGTATGGGCTTTTTCATTCACATACTCTTTAGCACCATGATTAACCTTATGGTGTATATAAAGATCTTTCAAGTCATTGTAGGCTGAATATTCGTCGGTCATTACAGTAGCATCATTAGAAACAGTTTCATTTATTACCGGCAAAATAACCTCTTTATGCCTGCTTTCAACAACTTGCGCAATAACGTTACCATCCCTTTCAAGCATGCCTAATACAACCTGTTTGTCATGCATAGTATTACCCTGTTCGTTTTTTGTCTTCTTGCTGGCGTGCTTGTTCTTTGCCTTACCGCCCACAAATGTTTCATCAATTTCAACAGTATTAACCAGTTCCTTTTGAAAGTTAGGGTGGTCAAAAGCATACCGCAGACGATGCAGCATAAACCAGGCGCTCTTTTGTGTAACAGATATGTCCTTAGCTAATTGATGGCTGCTAATGCCCTTTTTATGGCTTGAAAATACATACAATGCCAAAAACCACTTCAGAAGTGGTATCTTAGTATTGTCAAAAATAGTATTGGTGCGAACGTTGAAGTATTTACCAGTATTTTTGCACTTGTATTTATTTCCAGCGCATTTATAAATCTTTGAAGTGGCATCAAATGGTGAAACCGGGTTGCCGTTCCATTGTAATTGCTCAAGATGGTTTATACAGCTTTGCTCATCAGGAAAGGCCTTAAGCAGATCGAAAACACTTTTAAATTCGGCAACCATAACTTTTAATTATGGTGTAAAGATATGCTCAAAAATATTTCATTCCAAGTTTATTTGGTGTAAACTTGTATATTATTGCCAAATTAGCTCCTTTCTTTTTGGTTAGCACATTTACTACCCGGCTGGAACCAGACGAGAAATTAAAGGCTGTAATAAGCTCTAAAGCACAAGCATTGCAGGAAGCGGTACAGCTGGAGAACGAACAGCGTAAAATTAAGGTGCAGGCGGAGAATGATATTATTTCAGCAAAAAGGGATAGTAGCGTATTGGTTATAGGTGCGCAGGCCGATGCGCGGGCTATACACGAAAAGCAAGTATCTTTAACTCCGGAATATATTGAATTTATAAAAGCCCAAAAGTGGGATGGGAAATACCCTACCACGATGGCCGGCGGCAGTAGTTTATTAATGCAATTACCTAAATAGTTTGTTTTTGTTTGGGTGAATAAGGGCTGCACCGTAATGGTGCGGCCTTTTTTTTGTGATATAAACGCAAAAAGCGCACACTATTGCGTACGCTTTCGTAACTGTAATTGCCACGTGGGCAGTCAATTTACTTCAAACTCTTAATCCACGTCTTAACCAACTGCCAGGCGGCAAGCAGTATACTATCCCCAAACCTGCCTACAATAACGCTGGCACCGTTTTTAAGCCAATCATGGGCGTTATAATGATCTAACAGGTTCCATACAAGCCACGCGCTCGCTAATGCAACGGTGGTATGTGAAATAACCTCCCACATCGAAAGCTTTCTTTGTTTATGCATGACACTTAGTTTAGCTACAAGCCCCAATGTAACCCCGGCTAAATATATGCCGAATTTTATAAAGAAGCCCTGTGTTTCCTGGCTGCTATCCATTTTTGTGCGATTAATGGGTATATGATTGCTATGATGCAAAAGATTATTTCGTTCCATCCTATTTCATGGGGATTAAAGAACAATAAATCTACAGCATCATTTATTGCGAATATAAGCCAAGCCCTTAAAAGAAAATTATAAGTTTTTGTTGGCTTCATAGGCGGGTATTTCATAAGATAGAAAGTGAGCATGTATTGCAATGTTTCCATCTTATAAAAAAAATAGGTGCAGTACTTTTCGGCATAGGGCCAAACGTTGTACTGCACCAAGTTAAGTGCCAGCAATGTAATTAATATTGCTGTTCTTTTTCTCATCCGTGACCTCCTGGACCAGGTCCGCCTGGTATGCCGCCGGGGCCTCCCGTAGGCGGTGGGTCTGTATCCTGTGTTGTAGCTGTTCCCCCCTTACCCGCTACAATAGCCTTAACCACTACCAGCAACGCATCTGCTTCGTGCGGCGGTAGTTCGTCAATCAGTTCATGTAATTTTTGCTTACTCATGGTTTTATTTTGATGTTAAAGAATGTGATGTTAGGGAGTCCGCAAAGTTTCGGGCTCCTATTTTGACCTGCCCTAAGTATTTCTGAGGTCAGCTTTTACACCCAATGCCTCACTACCAGCCATACAGTATCGCCAGCACCACAAACAATATCATCCGCTTACGCCAGTATGGGTTTACATTCCTCATTTTGTCTCCGTTACTGTACTATCCGTTGCGGTGGTTGTAGTGGTCTTTTTACTGGCAGGGTTGCCGCCGGTATAGTAACCAATACAGCCGGCCAGGATGGTACCCAGGAAAAAGCCCTGCGCGGTATCTGCAAAGCGCAGGTTCTCTTTTGGCAGTGGGATGAATGTTATTGCCCATATATAAGCGAATACCACAAACATTGCCCCGGCTATCAGCCAGAACACTTTTACTTCGAGGTGGTTTTTTTCTTCCATAATTATTTAGTTTTGATAATGTAAGGAACGCCTAACGTTGTGGTATCAATCCTTAAAATAGGTAACGATGGGTTTACATCATCCTCTACCAATTGCACACTTCTTATTATTTTATAAACCTTATCACCTATTTTGATAAAGTTAACCGTTGTCGGAACGCATAAAGTATCCTCACTCCGTTTTTGTGGCGTGTAAGTATGGAACCTGCCTATACTATCAACGGTAATAAATGACCCAAAATACCAGTCTGAAGATGTGTCCGAATAGGTACTAAACAGGGCTGGCATTTGCACTTGCATTGGCTTCGTTTGCGCCTTAGTACATACTGTTATTATCATTAACAGTATTAGCAGTAAAAATAGTTTCATATAATGTTTTTGGTTATGATGCGTATTGCAGATAATTTTCATACATTAGCTTTCGATTCTCATAAAGATATTGGATTAGTTGAAGCCTGTTGTTTTTACAATGGGCTTTTTTTATATAGGCTGCCTGTAAGTATCAAGCTGCAACAATTCCTTGTCCTTGTAAAACTCATCTTGATACGACTGCGGGTATAGTTTAAAATCAATCTGCATTCGAATAAATTTCATAGCCTGCAAAGATTTATGGCTTATATCATCAGCCCAGTTCCAATTACTATCATCCCAAAGACCATTATTATACCTTAATCCCCACTGCTTAATATCATCGCATTGGTACCTTAATTTAAATTCATCATCAGGGATAATAACAAATACGTCTACATCTCGCGGGGCATCTTTGACTAACTGGCTACCACCCAAGTATACAGGGTGCCCATAAAATCCACGTATAAGATTTGCCCACCGCTCAAGTAGGTTTGTTTGCAAACACGGTATATCTTTTCGATCTTTCATGCTATACTTTTTATTTCCTGAACCACTCATCAATACTTTTTTCAAACTCATCAAGCCGCTGCGCAAAGGTCGTTTCCCGGTTAACGCTATCCTGGAACAACATAAACAGCTTTTCCATAATATCGTTGGTTTGCTCCCTTAGCGCCTTAACCTCACCCATCCAAAATTTTTCGCGCCGGTCGAGGTAACGGACACCAAACCACAATACCGATACCAGTGCAAGCACTAAGATAATAACAATCGCCGGTAACCCCAAAAACCATGATGTAAGTTTGTCCTGCATAGTTATTGGCCTACTAAGTGAATGTGTGCTGTAACGTTTGATAAACTACTCGGCAACTGCAAACCAACTACCAGCAATCCTAATATACTTATTGTCTGGCTATTACTAAAAACAGTGTTAAATGTTACCGATGTTGATGTAAACGTTTTTCCTGAAACAATAGGCATGCTGGTAACGGTATTGGTATTATTAAACACCTGTATTTGCACATTCATACTGGCCGTGTTCGTAAACCCGAACCGGCTTATATCTACACTGTACCCGTTACCCGTTGTTGGAGTAACAACCGTATCGGCTATTATAATAGGCTTTGCAGGGTTATAGCCAGGTATGTATAGTTTTGCCTTAACGTACGGCTGCAGCATGCTTGCTGTGTCCGTGTATTTCATTGCCAGCAATGACCGTATATAGGGTGTTAACATAGCCGCCGTATCGCTATAGCGCATACCAAGCATAGCGCGCAAATATGGTAACAGCATCGCCGTAGTATCAAACTTTCGTAAATATGGGTTAAGCATGTTACTGGTATCGCTGGTTTTAACGTAGTTCAACATAGCCGTTACCAGGCTGTTAATCCTGTTGCTTAGGTTAACACTGTCCGCGTACCTCATGCGCTGGTTAATACTGTCCATTATTTGCGGGTTGCGGTCATACAGGGATTGCGACGAGGCGCCCAAAGATGCTGTTAATAAGAGTAAGGTTAAAATCTTTTTCATGTGTAGTTCAGTTGCGTTGGTTTTACGGTGTCTTTATAATCTTCGCCCCGGCGTTAAATGTTATACTTCCTGTACTGGTTGTTAAAGATGTAGCCACGGTTATAGTAGTAGAAGCTTTAACCCTTAACTGCCCCATAACCGCGTAATTGCTCTTACCAGTAGCACTTAGCCCCGCACTTGTAGCACCCATCGGAAAGAACACCGCCGTCCTGCTCACGTTATCCTCTCCCGTATACGTAACCTGTAACTGTATAACATCTAAGCTTACCGCTGTTACAGTTACATACCCACTTACCTCAAAGCTGCTATCTGCGGCACCAGTTGTATAGGTTACCACGTTGCCTGCCGTTGTTTGGCCTGTCAGGTTCCCCGTTGCCACAACCTTAGGCACGCTTAGTTGCTCCACTGTTAAGTCACTCGGCGTACCACCCGCAACGCTCCCCTTAACCGTATTAGCTGCCATTGTTGCCAGGTTGGCGTTGGTTATGGCTGCGCTGCCGCTAAGGTTAGTATTGGTAAGACCGGTAATAGTGTTGCTGCCGGCGGCTATTGTTTTGTTGGTGAGGGTTTGTGATTCATCCAAATTCGCAACCGTTCTATTAGCTCCATTCCAAAAAATTAAATTTGTACCATTAACTGATATATCCCCTGTTCTTTGGCCACTTGTAGGCAAGTTTCCTGCGGGTATACTTAAGGATGGGTACGCTGTTGTAGCGCCAGCGAACAGCATAGTACCGTTGCGGGACTCGATTGTTATCGGGTGGCTTATTGTGACATTCGTGCCTGCGGTAACTGGGTTTACGGATAGATTGGGATAATCGGTTACCACGACACCTGTATTAGAAGCGGCGTAAGTTTCTGATGCAATAGAAGACATTCGCAATATTGCGGTTGTACCGGTTGCGGTAACTGTATCGGTGTAGGTGCCTCCTAATGCCTGGTATACCGCCCCCGCTGTCGTAGGTGTACCACCGCGCGCCGACCCTGTTGCAATGCTAACTTTGCCAACGGCATCAACTACTAAAAAGTTTCCTATAGCACCAGTATACCGGTTATTACTCATTGTTATGCCTGCGGGTGGTGTTCCATTAGCGTTTGTATTACTACCCGCAACTACTGTTATAGCAGCCCCCTGCACATACGTACCAGTGGGGTTTTGCGCCTCAAACGAAATTGTACCTATAGAGTTGCCTGTGCTTATCTGCCCACCCGAAGCGCTTGCCCTGCGTAACCGGTGTATAGAGGCATCGGATAATGTTGCTGACCATGTTTCCTGTGTCCAACCAGTGCTAACGTTTGTACCGCTTACATTGCGCCCTAAAAGCGCACCCGTTTGCGGGGATAGTATAAGCCCAGGGCTTGAAAGCGAACTATCATATATGTATAACTGGCCGCCGGATATACGCTTTAAAGTAGTATACTGGTAAGGTGTAGGGCCGAACGCGCTGTATATCCTTTGTCCGGGTGTATCAAGTATGGGTATAGTGTAATTATTTTGTTCCCACTTCGATACCCCTTTAGCTACCTCCGTAGCACCTTCCAGCCCCGCTTGTTTATACCCTATGGCGCTGTAATGCACATCCCCGTTAAGGTAGCCGGGCATGTTTGGATAGTTCACTGCATTCCAAAAAACTATCTTACATAGGCTGTCTGTTTGTGCATAGTTCTGTTGTTGCTGCCTAACCACGGCCTGCGTGGTATTATCGTTTATTCCTATGCGAACGCCTATCCTCCATATATAAAAAGGCAGGTAAGGAGTGCCGTAATAATTATGGTACCGCTGCACCATAGCCGCGAGGGCATTGTAGTATGTCTGCGCGGTGATAACCCCCTGCCCTATTTTAAGCGCGTCCTGTTCGCCCTGGTCCCATAATATACCGCCTAATTGCACATCGTACCCCATTGCTGTAAGCTTTGCTATGGCACTATCAATCAGCCGTATACTACGGGCGTACAACGCACCTGAAGTGTCCCAGTTACCGCTAACGCCGTCATCAGCCTGCCAAGCCTGCGCGCTACCGCTAACCGCTGTCTGAACAAAGCAGATTGTGCGGCCTGTAATCTGGTTTAGCGTAACCGCAAATTGCGGCCACATAGCGTAAATAGTGTTTTGTGTTAACGGCACTACTGTATCGCCTGCCTGTTGGTACACCCACCCGATACCGGGCTTAGGTACCGGCATACTGTCCGGTGATGCATACGATTGCCCGTAAGCATTGCTTTGTCCCGCTGGCACGTATAGCCATATAGTCTTTTTTACAGCAAGCCCTTTAACAAAGCTGGCTCCGGGGTCGAGATAAAGGCCATAAATCAATGGGCTGCCCAGTGCTGCGTTGGGGTAGGTTATAGTGTTGTTAAACTGAGATGTACCGTTAACGGTAAGTTTATACCCGGTACGTGTGGGGTTGGGGCCTATAACACTATTTCCATCCGCGTTATAAACGGTAAAGGCGGCATTGGATGCACTATCGCCAATAATAACTGCGCCCGATGGATTGCAATGGCATGTATCTGTATTATAAAGTATTGTGTCAGCTCTTATCTTCCCGCTAAAATAGCTATTGGCACTATTTACTACCGTGCTACCCCCGTCTACTTGCAACGCTATATTGCTCACCCCGGTCTGCGCGCCAAAGCTGATACCGCCGGTATTCACACGTAGCCCTATAGCTGTTTTATTATCGACTAAAAAAGTACCACTGGGTGTAATGTTAACAGCGGTAGCATTGTTACTCAAATCCAGCACCGGGGCAAATGTTTTATTCTGTGCGGTTATGGTTTGCGTGGTGGTTCTTGTAACGTAATCACCAGCGGCTATATGGCCAAGGCTATCCGCGTTATCAACGGTACCTGTAGTGTCATTATCAAGCTGCTTCCAGCCCCCCGACAAATACATCCATAAATGGTCACCATCATTGTAGATGTTGCCGTTTGTTTGGGTAAAAGACGGCGGCGTACTACTCACCCCAATGTTTAGCGGTACCTCATTAACAGACCCACCGGGAAAAGAAACAATAGCCCTGTTAACAAAAGTGTTCCTCACTCCTAAGTTAAAGTCTACATTAACAGCACTATTAAAACTAACAAGGCCACCACCGGGGTAGAATATTGGGTTACCGGTTGTAGGGTCGACAGTGACTTGTAAATTAAAGCCTCCAGGCACAGTGTCTTTCCCTATTATCAGTTTAGGCATAGTAGCATTAACAATATTTAACCTACCTACCTGTGCTAACCTGTTAGACGTATTACCATTGGTTAGCACCCTATCCAGTGTAGCCCCGTTTGAACTGTCAATAATAGCTTGGCGTATATTACCTGCCGTGTCTGATAAGGCTTGTAATGTTGCGTAAGAGGATAGCAATACGCCTATATAATTACTATCCGTTAGCATCCGCCATTGATTAGCTGTAAGATTATAATAGTACACTTTACCAGAACATGTGTCATGGTAAAAAAACCCCTTCCTGTTAGGCTGTAGGTACCTCGCTATAAATTGCGCCGATGGCAGGTTGCATCCTGTTGGCATTTGTAACACACTATCCGGGGCCACTGCTGCAGGCTTCTGCACCTGGTTTGGTGTACCAACGGGGATATTTGTCTTTGTCTGTGCGTTAACGGATGCTGCAACAAATAATGATAAAGCAACCAGTAAAAGTAGTATAAGTTTCTTTTTATTCATAAAAGGCCGTTTCATTCCCGATAAGGATGGGCTATTATTTGAATGCACTTTATACATTCCTGTCTCTTTATTGTATTTTATAGTCATTCTCATAGAGGTTGGTACATGATTGTTAATAAAAACCCAGCTTCAAACCCACCTACTAACGACCCATCAAGAACACCTGTATTTGGGTCCAGCGAAATTGAATCAGTATCGTAAGTTATATTTGCATATAAGGTTGTTAATAATCGCATTCCCTCAAGTTCCGGTATTGTTACCGATGGCCCTGTAACCGTAATTCTATACGGTATCCCTTGTACTCCATTTGCGGGGGGTGCCGATGTTACAGGCAAATATGAAACCCCATCGAAAAAATAAAAATATCCGGCTACCCAGAAATATTTATTGACCATGAAACTGCCATCCAGGCCTGTTGTTGATGTAAAGAACGTTTCCAGTTCTATAAAACTACTCCAATCAGCGTAGGTAATACCGGAAACGAGTTTACGCTGCCATTGCTGGGCAGGTACCGGGTTAGCATATAATATACCTTCGCTTACTGTTATAGCCATTATATTATTAATTGCCCAGTTCCCTGGAATGAAACATTATATGTTGCCGCATCGTTGTACGTACCTGCCGCCTCTACGCTGGATAAAATAATATCTCCGTTCAATGGCACACCGCCGTCTCCTAAGTCAAACTGCATGAATAACACTGAAAGGTTTTGCACGTATTGTAGAAGTTCCCGCGTGGTAACATTATCATCGCTACTTAACCCGTCAATAGTACCAGACCATGATGTTACTAAAGGCTTGTACTCTTTGTTAGTACCACTGCCGACTGTCGTTTTTTCTGCGGTATCTGTGTTGTATGTAAGGCGTACGTTACGCGCGCAGCCCAATACAGTAAATGTCTGTGGGCTTTCACCGGTGAGAATAGCGAGGATAACATTTTTGCCGTTAATTAACACAGTATATGCGTTTTGATTGTTAACAGCCGCTCCCACCCGGCGGTATAAAAATACGCAACAACCGGGTAAGGGCAAAATAATAGATTTTTAACCGGGATGTTGTCTATATTTGACATATAATTTACACCTGTAATGTTCACGGCATCAGGTTGTAATAAGTAAACTTTTTTAGATTTTTAAATCTAAACAGGCCTTGTTAATACACACCGTGAATGTGTAAAGCAAGGTCTTTTTTTTAATATGAAAATAATACAACTTACACAAGGGAAGTCTACAATTGTTGATGATGAAGATTATGAATTATTGATGCAGTTTAATTGGTGCGCTTTCAATCAGCGCGGAAAATGGTATGTAGGTAAACGACCAACAAAATACAGCCCACATCGTTATATGCATAGATTTTTACTTGAATTAAAAGATAGTAAAATACACGCAGACCATATAGATGGCGATGGGCTCAATAATCAAAAAATAAACTTAAGAATTTGCACACATTCACAAAATTCAAAAAATAAAAGCCCATCTAAAACGGGGACTTCTAAGTTTTTAGGTGTTTGTTTTTATAAAACAACAAACAGATGGCATGCCCAAATAAACGACAATAAAAAGGTTAAACATATAGGATATTTTAAAAATGAAATAGAAGCCGCAAAAGCTTATGATTTAAGAGCTAAGCAGGTTTTTGGTGAATTTGCGCACCTTAATTTCCCTATTTAGTATTATACAGGTACGAGAACTGGTACTCCGCCGTCAAATCCCCGTCAACCTCTCCCTCATCATACAATTCGTACATAGTCATGCTCCATATAGCTGTTTTAAAATCAAATGAAGCTATACCCGGTATAAACACTTTACCCGGCATAAACGCTATATTAAAAAGGTTAAACATGCTGATATAGGTTAATGGCCATTGAATAATATAATCCACGTCGGGGAATGCGCTACCCACAGGAGAAGGGTCGGTAATTATCTGTACAGTGCCTGGAACTGAGCTTACGGATACTATTCTATACGTGTACCCTGCAAAGCTTATGTACATTCCTGGGTAAATGCCATCCGCGTTAGGGCGTCCATTAACCTCTATTTCAGGGGGATCAATCTCTATCGTACCATTACCTGTAATCGTTCCCGCTGGCCTGTACCGCAACCCAAAAAAATCACCCTCTACAATAGTACGCGCGATGCGTTGAATAAACAGTGTATCAAAGGTGTTTATTTGTTGTAGGCGCAGGCTTTCGGTAAGATTGGCGCGGTGCCAGAACTGTGTGCGAGTATTATAAAAATCTCCTACCCATATACCAAAATTAGTAGCCACATTTATCAATAATGTGCCCTTAATGGTATTAACCAATGTATCATCAAAATTAATATCCTCTTCTGAATTGTTTTTTACTGGATTATCCTGGGATTGTTTATGCACCTGGGCTGTCATGCTACTTATAACGCCGAGGTTGTTTTTAACACTTAAATCAAGGTTTTTGACACCTGCAGGATAGAATATTGTATCTCCATTGTTTCCCGCCAACCCAATTAAAAATAAACCATCTTCAGGGAAAGGCGGTATAACTCCGTTGTCATCAAAAACGGAAACCGAATAGTTATTTATGTTACCATAATTCTCATCTGCCAATTGCAATAACCCATCATCTGTATTCCAATTGGCTGCCGGTTGTGCTGAACTCCATTGAAGATACTTATTAGTACTTACTGTAACCTGTTCCAAAAAATAAATATCTCCAGTACTTGTCAATAATTGAAACCTGGCCCTAAAGTTAAAAGTTCCGTGACTCGGTGGTGGTACTGGGGATAAAAAGCTATAATAGGCTGCAAAGAAATTAAAATTAAATGAAAACACGCTTTTTTTAACAACTGGGATAGCGTTAAACTGCATCCATTTCTTTGTCCCTTGGGGCGACCATTGACTAATAAGCATATAACGGTCAATTTCAGTATTCCCCAGTGTACTATCAAAGGCAACAACCAGCGATGTAATACCATTAGGATTCGTCACATCCGCGTTAGGGTCATACCAGTTTGAGGGGATGGTATAGAAATTTGATACAATTCCCAATGTTGTATCAGACCCAGTTAAATTAAATACATTAGTAAACCTGTAATCATCTATCCAGTCGGGCAACGCGTATGTAAGTTTTCTTTTTGAGTACTGGAATGGTTTTAAAATCCTGCGCTGTTGATTGGCATTTATTGGTTCAAAATAATACAATTGTGGCCCAAAATCATTATTTCTACCTATAATAGAAAGCGAATGACTTACTGTACTTGACAACACGTTGAAATTAGCATCATACCTTGTTCCTGGCACATCACCATTGGTAAATAGCCTAAATTCCCCCTCTCTAAATATAACCCATCTACCATTCGCCTGCGTTAGGGTCATGCTAAAGTCGTGACATATATTAGTTAATATAGTATAGCAGTCTGTAAAGTTGCCCTCGCTATCTAAAAAATAGTTTGTATGTATAACCGTTTGCTGTAAAAAATCATTGGTAGGATTAACACTTCTATCATCTGTATTATTCTCAAAAATATTTAAAAACGCATCACATTCTAATTGTAACGATGTACTTTGCATGATGGCTGCTAAAATATCAGTAAGTTTTGCAAAGGTGTACGGGCTAGTTGCTATGCTTTCATAAACAGTAAAAGAAGCACCTGTATAACTGGATGTTGATATATGCTGAACAACTACTATAGTCAAAAACATCGAAAATGGCAGATAATTAGCTGTTTCAACAGTATAGTAAGTGCCAAAAAACAATAATTGATCACCGGGCTGTATGCCAGGATTCGATGGCACACCAGAAACCTGAAATAAATTATTATGACCTATCGGATCATCTTCGCTTGCTGTAGTTTGTATATTAACACCAGACTGAGTGTACCGTATATTTGTACTTGGAATATAAACTGTGGCAAGCAAGAAATTTATATTTTGCAGCAACCCGAGATTGTCATTGGCATCAAGGTTTATAGGTACTGCATAATCTTGCAATTCGTCATCGCTATTATCTATCTGTATAAATCCAGACCATAAAAGATTGTCATTATTATCATAAAAATCAACCCTGAATGCGTTTTGCGTATTGCTATAGAAATCGTTAATCGTCACACTGTACGCTGGTATTCCATCCCTTTCATCACCATTATTTTTACTCCAAAAAGACAAAGACGCGGCCGTTGGTTTTATAGGGCTATAAATATCATTGTCGCCCGATAAAGGGGCAATAACAAAAGGCTTATCTGTAGCCTGCAACTGTGTTATATCGCCAGTGTAGTTAAGTTCTAAAATTTCAACTCTGAAACTATCGTTTTGGTAATTGGTAAACGAGTAGTAATAATGTAAGTTATAGGCCATATGTTAAAGTTACGGTAATGGGAGGTATAGGCAAAATGTAAGGTTGTAATGGGATGGTGTATAATGGATACGTAACGGGGTTACAGGAAAAATATTTTGCACTTTTTGAAAAAATATTTGGTTTTATAAGTTATTTAATTGTAGGTTTGTGAGAACAAAAACAAAAAAGGTGAATATAAAGTACGGCATATGCGGCAATAAGGTAAGCGTTACGGAACAAATGATAAGCGATGTCTATTTTATTGAGCAAAATGAAGACGGCAGGTTTTATATTACCAGCGAAAATGGATATAACGGCTTTGATGGCAACGGCTTTGCCGATTTAGAATTTGCACTAAAGCAGGTTAAGAAATCTATAAAAGACTTTTTTCGCGATAGATGCGAAGATGACCCAAAAGAATGGCAAAAATCTACAAAAAACAATGAAATCAAAAGAAAGCTTATCTAAATGTTACAAGGCAAACCAATGCACAGATTTAAATGATGTTTCTATAGCAATAGAACAAGTTGAATCAATTGGTCGAACCTTTGGTTACACCAAATCGGTGATTAGGCGACTCGCCTCTCTTCACAGGAGACGCGGTAAACTTATGTTTCATGTACAGAAAGATTAAAATTTAATCTGTTATAAGATTACCCCTAATAGGGATCAGTAGTAATTAATTCAACTATTATTTATTATTATTTTCATCATTTAACGCGCAATTACCCAATGCAAAAACAAAAACAAAAACCATCGCGCGGCGGCCTTCGCAACAACTCAGGTCGCAAGCCCGTCCCAGACGACCAGAAAAAGAAAGCCCGCAACGTGTACCTTACGGATGCGGAGAAAGCAAAGGTGCTGGCAAAGCACGATAGTCTGACGGCGGCGATATTGACAACTATAAAACCACAGTAACAATGCAAACACAACACTCGATGCACAAAGAAATTGCTATTGCTGCAAATCTTTGGCGCAAACAAATCAAAAACAGCACACAGGATGCAGGCGACTTTATGATTAACATGTTTAGTTCGGCCCTTAAAAATCATTGCATGCGGGGCGTTACATCTGAAAAATTAGACACTTTTGAAAAGGAGCTAATTGCACAATGTAGCATACAAACTAGCCGTTGTATAACTTTATATACAGATTACCACCCCGATCTTGAATTGTCTCACGCCTGTAAAATAGCTGGCATAGATGAGGGTGTAATCCCGATAAAATCATGCGTTCATATTGAACAAGGTAAAGTATCTCATTCTTTTGGGTACGGCAAACCCTACACCACTATAACCGTTTAAACCAACCCGGGCGCGGCTACGCACATTTTATGAAAGTTATAATAGCGTGGAGCTTGTTAACGCTGCTAATTGTTTCATTTTTAACTGGTTTTATATTAATGTTTGGGGTTTTAAACACGTTTTATTTTTTAATAGCGGTTATATCCCTTACCCTCTGCCTTATATGGGCCGTTAACACTATCATCAATAACACCAAATAACAGCACCGCCTGTAACCGGCAATAAAATGAAACACATACTCTCATTACTACTTATCTGTATTTTTAGTTGTACTAAAACGGTACAACAGCACGCTACTATTACCGCAAACCTTTATTATTTATTTCCAGGTGCAATTCCAATACCACAGGCCACCAGTGATACATATTTGCCTGGCGATAGCGTTACAATGGAATACAAAGGCAACATATATAAAACTGGGGTTATTTACAAGCAGTTGCCGAATGATACAAGTATCCATATTCTGAATGTGAAAGATGTTAATGGGGTTATAGTGCATTATTAACAATAACAAACAGCTAACGCCTTATAGGCTTTCTAGACATGGAAACAAACTCTCCGTAATTCCTCTGATTGTATTGGTCCTGCCTGTTTATTACCAAAAGCAGATCATTACCGGATATTCGACCGACAATATCCCCATTTTTAAGGGATGCAGACTCTCCCCTAAACATATTGGGGGCCCCGTTCAATGGTATAAGAGCCTCTGGCCCCTTTTCTCCGAAAAGATGGTTACCTATAAGTGTTGGACCGGTAAATATACCACCTTCAGCATGTGGCGTTATGCTACTGTTGGCTATGGCAGACCCTATGGCCGTTAAGGCAATACCAGCACCTATTAATATTATAGGTCCTGCTGGCGTCGCAGCAAGCTTTGTGGCTACCTTCTGTACAATAGCCATTTCTATGGCGAATTGTATTAATTGCGCACCAAGTTGTTTAATACTCTGTCCTAAAGATTCCTTTAGTCCCTTAAGGGGATCCTCTTGCCCGGATATCACATTGCCTAATGCCTCGCCGAGTGATACTGCAATCTGCCCAAAGAAATTAGCTATGGTCTCACTGAATTGTTTATACATTTCTTCTCTCTTCTTAAGACTTGTCTGCAAATCTTTTTCTTCCTGCTTCCTGCGTTTATCAGAATTTTGCGCTTCTTTTCTCTGGCTCTCATCACGTAACGCAAGGCTCAGGTTGAGCAATTTTTCAGTTGATGCAGAATATTCGGCATAAGGTATTAAGTAAGGGTCCTTAGGCAGCGGGAGCATCATTTGCGACCTAATCTCCTTTATATCATCAAGCAGCTTTTTTATACCCGCATCGCTATATCCTAATTCAATAAGCCTTTTAATAGCGGACTCTATGGCGTTTATTTCAGCTGCCTGTATATTACCTAAGGGGGATTTATTTGCAGTACCTAATGTTTGTATACTTTGCAAATCCGTCTTAAGCTTAGAAAGTACATTTGAAATTTTATCGGCGGATGTCTTGGTATTGGCCCCGGTATTCCCTTTACCAAAAAGTATTTCCATAAGGTCTATAGGGCTCCCAGCAAGTCTTTGCAGAAACTCTTTTGCAACGGCCAGTTCCTTTGTTGCGCCTTGCACAATCAATTCCTGCCTCTTTATCTCAGACGCGTTTTCTTCATCAAGGATACCACCTATATTTAATTGGCCAACATTGTTTTGCAGCCTGAATATTTCAGCTTGCGCATCAGTTAGCCTTTTTACTATTTTTTCATACTCCGGCAATAGCGATTTTATTACTACCTGTTTGCCAATATTGGAATTATAATCCCCTATGGCCTTAGATATATCTTGGTAGCTCGCCTTTTCTTTATCTAAAGATGATAAGTATTGTGGTGCTATTCTTTCAAGATCATTTAATATTTGCTTTCGGGTGGTTAGAGATATATTCGTACTGCCCAATGCATCAATAAGGATACCCGCCTTGGCCGCATTATTAGCTTCTGTTTCAGATAATTTTTTTATGTTTTGCTCAAGATCGCTTATGTTACTGCTTGCGGAAACGGATTTTAACGCAACCTCTTGTACGTTATTACTCAGTATTCCCATATCTTTCGCAGCCTCCATAACGCCCTCTGCAATCAAATTCATAATGCCTGCCAGTCCAATACCAGGAATTAAATATGCCGCTTGCCGTAAAAATGATAAAGCCGTTCCCGCAGCAGTAGCTGCACCAGCAAGGCTAACCGTAGCCACTGTAGACCCTACAGTAGTTTGCGTAAAAACACCAGCGTTCTTTTCAGCGGTTGCGGTCATTGCCGCCTGCTCCGCAGCAGCCTTAGCAGCGGCGGTTTCAGCTATCGCCAATTGCACATCTCTCTCTGCCAGAACTGTTGCCGATTGCGATGCATTCAGCATAAATATGCCTGCATTCTTTTCGGCTATGGCTAATTGTTCAGCAGCGGCGGCAGCGGCTATCTCTGCCGATTCTATTGCAGCAAATGAAGCGGCAGCGGCATCTGCTGCGCCCTGGTCCATTTCAAGTTGTGTAAATGCACTGGCAGCAGCAGCCTCTAAGGCACCTATCTGCGCTGTTACCAATTCTATTTGAACACCAAGTTCGGCATAGTTTGCGCTACTTTCCGGCAGTCTTGATTGAAGTGCTATAAGGTTATCTAACCCATTATACAACTCCCCCAGGCTGCTATTGGCATCAACGGCCCATGTGCCTACCTCTTCTGAAAACTGTTCTACTGCTGAATTGGCTGTATCTATAGCCGTTGAGGCACTTGTAACGCTTGTGGCAACATCCTGGCTAAAACCCTGTATAGCCTGCTCTGCGGCCGCTAACCCCTGTTGTAATGGCTGTATGTTAACCCCTATCTCTGCGTTAAGCTGCGCTACTGTTGCCATTAGGTTTACGTTTGCGTGTTATAGTGGGTTTGAATGTTCTTAGAATGGCTTTCTTTTCCTCGGTGGTTAATATTGTGCTTTCATCGTAGGGCAGGCCGAATAAATCCTTTTCCTGTAACTTGGCTCCCATGCTACTCATTATTCCCCACCCTATGCGCCGGTATATGAAGTTTTGTTTGTTTACCCGGTTGTGGTATCCCTTTGCAATACACCATCCCTGGTAAGGGGTAAGGTTGTAGTATTTATCAATATCATATCCCATCTCCCCCCAAAAGAAAGCGTGTACGTCGGACCATTCTACTCCGTCGTCGGGGATGCTACCATTGGCTGGCTTTTTTTTTCCTGCGCTGCAAGACCCTTTTTAATCAGCTTTTCAAAGGCTGTACTTTCTGTCCAGGCCTTTTTAACCAATGCAATCTCATTCAATGCGGCTTCATCATCAATACTCTCATCCAGCCAATCGAGTATTTCCTCGTAAGTTATTTCGGGTGCCTGCTGCTTAGCAAAGCAATACCCTAAATAACCGCAATAAAGAAGGCGTACGGTATACACTACGTTGCTATCTGCTTCACCCTTAACCTTGCCAAACTGCTCAATAGCATAGTAGTTGAATTTTGTTTGAAGAGGAGCGTTAATTTCCTGCTCCCCTGTAATATTCCCCTGTTCGTCCGTAACAGGACGTTTTATTTTAATTTGTATCATATCCCACAGTATGTTATTATATCAATCGGATGCCGGCGCTACGTCGTTGCTCATGCGCTGCGGTTAATTACAGCAGTTCCTGCGCAATATTACCCTGTACCTGTATGTCAAAGGTAAATTCTGCCATCTGGTCGGTGTTAAAATCATTAGCGTAGTTGCTGATAAACCCGGTAAATGTCCATGCTAAATCGCCAGTATTTGGCGGCAGGTTTGGGTCTGTTTGCGGCTGTATAATCCAATCAACACTTTCCTGGCTTTGCGCGTAGTCAAACATCTGTTGCCCGCTGATAACTGTATCATCACCAAAGGATAGGAATCCTTTTCCGGAAACGGTGCTGTTTGGGAAACCAGCCAGGTAAGCAGGGCCGCAATCGCTGGTGCCGTCGATAACCTTATTGGCTATTTTAAACCCTTTGTTGTTGAGGCAAGCAACCAGTTCGTAAGTTTCTGGGCTTGCTGAAATTTTAGCGTATAACCCAAAATATTGGCCTTTCCTGAAGTTAGTTGATGTAGGTGTAGACATGACAATAATGTATTTATTTTTGCCAGCCCTTTCCCACAAAAGGCCTTATAGGTGTAAATATACACGAAAAATAATTATGGAAATAAATTTATTGGGGCGATACCCAGACCAGTACAGGCACTGTACGGCGTTGGGTGGTTGCTGCGTACCGGTACTGGTGTCGCTGTTCTGGTGCGTTGTTACCTCTTAATAAAACTTAACCTCTTTTGTATCACCGCCAAATGTGGTTTTATACCCACCTATTATACACCAGTAGTTATCCCCGTCAATCACTATAATCCGTGTTGTAAACAAACTGGTAGGCGTATCGATGGGCGCACTGTTTAAGTCTTCGTTAAGGTCTTGATAGGCTGTTTTTTTAGCGTATGACATTGGGTAAGCAACCCAGTATATTTTTGGTGCAGCTTGGTTGCCATAGTTAATGGTTATAGGTAGTGCTGGGTCACCGAAATAGCTGTGTGAGAAATCAACAGGGTCATCAGTGGTATCCTGCACTCCGTAATAAATATTGCTGTTACGAGGCACCTTTGCAAACTGTATAATGTGGCTAAGCTTTATCACTCGGTTGAGTATCACCCGTTGTCCATCGGTAAGATAAGGCAGTATGGTATCGCTTATGGTTGTGGTGTTTACGCATTGGCCGGCAGACATTAACAACACCTGCTGTCCTATATCATCAGGGTAAACTATTTCATAAAGCTTATCTGCAATATAATCGGCGTTATCCCCGCTGTTATTCTTATCCGACCGGGTTACAATAGTAAATGTCACAAACACGTCCGCAAAACTTACTTCACCACTGTTAAAAGGCCTGCTTTCGATGCCTGAAATAAGCAGGTAGTTACTTCGTTGTTCACCCTGTGCAAGCATAGGGTACCTTACAGGCACCGGAAGCGTTTCCCCTGGCACTGTTATGGCACCGGCTAATAAGGCGTAGTAAGCTTGCCGCAACGGCTTGTAAACATCCCGCATAGGGTAAAGGTAAGGGAAATAAAGAATAAACAGAATAGTGGTGGATGGTTGGCTACTTCACCGCCGCTTCATTCATAATAGTCGCAATACTTTTCAACAGGCGTTGGTAGTTGTTGTAAATGGCCGGGAACATAAACGGGCGTGGTGGCAGGTTCACTTTACGTATGCCCCTACCCTTAAACTGCAGGGCATACTGTTGCAACTCCTCATACGCCTGGTAAAAGTCAAATAACGTGGCATCTGTACTTATTGGCGGGTTAATATCAACAAAGGTACCTGTACCAAATTCAACGTACGGAGCGTATTCTACAGTAGCGCCGGCTCGGATGTACTTTCCTTCATTATTAGCGAAGATACTGGCACGTAGCGCGCCCAGATCAACTGGCGCGGCCTCTTTAGCATCACGGGCAATATCTATGGCCGTTACATCCAGTTCGTCTTGTAATGCATCCTGAACGTCCTGTGCGTATTGCTTCAGGTCGGACAGGTCAAAACCGGTAAGTTTGAATGATAGGCCGGGCATAAAATTATGTGTTAGCGGATTGTATAAGGAATTGTTGCACCTCGCCTTTATCGTTCATTATAACACCGTGTACAATACGTCCGTCATCAAGCTTATAGGGGTATAGGTTTGATGACTTAACTGTCATTCCCATGCCAGAATATACCACTTGCTCGTTAGCGTGCGCCTTCAGTTTATCTATAAGATTTTGCCCGGCAAACATTGTTAGGTTTACTGGTGGCGGGAATAGGTCAAGTGTTTTTATGAAGTCCTGTATTTGTTCTGTAGTGGGCATGGTGAGTGTTTGGTGTGATGAGTGTTGACATGTTAAAGTTACAAAAAGCCCGCGTAAATACGCAGGCCGTGAACGTATGAAAAAATACTGCTTATGAACGTTGCTGCCCTTCAACACCACGCGCTACACGTCCTCGTGTTCTTTCATTCAGCCAGAATAACCCTTGCTGAATATTAGTAATAGCAAGGGCGTTTTCTCTGCAAGGGAATTTATTGTTTAAAAAATTTAGCCTGTCAATAAGCACGGCTAATAACTCCTCATTAGTTGTGCCATCGTTTACTGTTTCAAGCGTACTACCACCATCAGGCGATACTTTTTCAATAAACTGAATTGTTTGGCCATTTTCGGCGTTTTCAAAATTGGCTGCCACATATTTGTGACCCGGTGTTAATACTTGCATATAATAGTTGCACTTCCGTGCCGGTTTTCAGTCTTGGGCGGCATGCAGCCGGTTTTACTTTGTTGCATTCACATCAAACCCTTCAATAATAATTATCTGGTACCGCTTATAATCCTGTGTGTACATCTGCTGACTTTTAATACTGTACGAAGTGGTTACCTGCCCGTCAATATAATCCACCACTAAATCAGTGGTTATATCGCGCCCCTCAACATACCGCATGATAACCTCTTTATTATCCTTAAACGCATCAAGGCCATAATATACCTTTTGTGATGTAGTAAGGTCGGTAACCTTCGCCCAGGTAGTGTACAATACCTCGTATTCGGACGTATCAACACCGCCGCCATCGGTTATTACCGGTATTGCCCGCTTTATGGTTACGCGGCGGCGTAGTTCTGATGGGTATATTTTTTTAGGCATTTAAATAATTGTTGCAGAATGACACAAATTGTTCATACCACCACCTGTACATTTCACGGCGAACAAACTTGCGCCGCTTTTGCTTCTCAATATACATCCATTCGCGTGGCTTCATCACATACTCAAATTACTAACCCTACGATACTTTTCACATAACGTAAGAGCTGCTTTAACGATATAGTTGGGACTGTACCCTCTGCCACCACCTTCGCTCGTTGTACCCTGCAATTCGCCCCGGTTATCATACATGTAAAACACCTGGGCCTTTATAGCGGTCTTTAGCGGTTCAGGCAATATGTCGTAACCAGCACTGTAAATAAAATCAAGCAGCGGGTAACACGGGCTTTGTACATTCACGAAGTTTAACCCGGTAAGCACTATCAACCCACTATCTATAGCGTTACCCAGTCCGTCTGTAACCAATGTTTTATCAATTGCATCAGGCCCACCCGGTATAGGGCCGTATGGCAGTTCAATACCACCACATCCGTTATTAAGCTGCACAATAAGGCGTTTCGGAATGAACGAAAGGCCAGTGTACTGCTCTAAAAGAATACGCGCGGCGGTAATAAATGTCAATATCAATTCATCATCAATATCATAATCTATGCGGCAATAGTGCTTAGCTTCATCCAACGTAACCGGTTCTGAAACTTCGTAAGGGTACACATTATCAACCTCCTGCACCTGCAGTACGGCATTTATAGGTGCATCAGGGGCGAACACCCCGCCGAAATAACTGTTGCCGTATGGAAATCCGCCCATTGTTAGTTGATTGTTTGGTTATTTGATTCTGTCTGTTGTTGGCCTGGTGATTATTTTCTTTTCCTTAGTTGGTGCTGCCGGAGTTTCGACCTTTTCACGTGGAACATTATACCCGATACCATAACTTCCGTCAGGCAATAGTGAGACCTCTCTGATGTCCACCTTTTCAACACCTTTCTTATCATCCACCACCTGCTGCATATACTTTTCCATATCGCTTAATTGTTGTAAGTGCGCTTGTTCGCGTTCAATCTGCCGTTGCCAACCCAAGTTACGATAGTGGTAGTACATTTCCGGGTGTTGAAGCTTCAATATCCCATCCATGTAATCCCGCGTATTCCGGCAGTATATAGCGCTGTCGCCCATGTTCTCACGAAGACCCGGCAAGTCGCTGCAAATAACCGGTATCCCGCATGCCTGCGCCTCTGCCGCCACTAAACTCCAGCTTTCCGAAATGGAAGGTACGATAATTATACGCGTTTCGTTGTAAATTTCCTGCATATTGTCCGTGTAAGCCCTGTACCTTATGTTGCTGATAGGCCGGTGCAACTGGTTGCCATATCCTCCGTATACCCCCATAAACTTAAATGAAGGCATTGCGCGGGCAAGTTGCACCATTGTTTCATGCCCTTTATTAGCTACGCAATTAACCAGCGTAATATATTGGCCATTGCTTACCCGCCGCCAATGATCCTGCCAGGTAGGCGGCTGCACTACTAACGACGGCAGGCCATGTGGTGAAGTGTTGTGTAAATGGTAGGTGTTGTAGATAAGGTAGTTATCCGGCGTATTGGCCGGCAGCGTAGTGCCATTGCCGTTATGCACTACGTGGAATACCGGTTTGTTAAACCTTTTTGCTATTTGCACTGCCTCTCCTTTATGCACCAGGTGGGTAATAACAACATCGCACCAATCGTACTTCTCGCCTACTAAGTACCGATTATTGGTAACCTTAACGCCTTTGTAGGTGTAATCCTGCTGGCAACCGTCAATCATGGTAATAACGTCATGGCCTTTCGCTGCGAGGTAGGTATTGATACGTTCGCACATCATATCGGCGCCGCTCTTTGCGGTAGGTTGGTAAGATGTGCAGATAGCGGTTAGGATGCGCATGCGTGCCGGTGACCGTAGCCGGGGCGGTTATAATTGGTGCTTAGAGGAAAATTCCTTTAGTAAAGAAAACTTTTTATCAGTTTGGTTAAACTGCTCTTTTATACGTTCCTGCATGTTCTTTTTTATTTCTTCAAAGAACAAACAGGCGTCATCAAAAGGTAATTCAGCAAATTGCTGGTCAATCTTTTTAATAACCGGCCTAACTCTTGGAATTAATGCAATATCTGAACTTTTTATTTTTACCAGACCACTTTTTTTTGGTACTCCCATAATATAAACCGGCATCCGTTCCGGCAACGTTTTATTGTTTACTATACTCTTTATTAATCAGCTCCAGCCGCTTGGCCAGCTTCCGCGCGGCGTTACGTTTATTGGCGGCTATCTCATACATGTAGCCATGTTTTGGCAACAACATGTATTTACTTCCCTCAATACGCTTAAGTGCTATCGTCTCAAGCACACCCGTCTCCAAATTCAGTTCATAGCACGTTTGACCGGGAAATATCTGCACAATAACGTATTCTGGTATCGGTTGCTGTGGTGCAGGCTTTGGCTTGCGAAAGGTGGTTAATATGCGTCGGAAGAGGTTCATGTTATTTGTATATAGGTAAGTGAAAAAATACGCATACCTTTTGCCAGAAGGTTAGTTTTTTAACATGCACTGGAGACTCTGGATGCCTTTTTATATACCATATTGTATAGCAATTAGGCCCGCTGCATTCTGGACATTCAATTAACAGGTCGTGGCCATCTGCACCAGATGAACCATGTCTCGCCGCATCCTCTGAGAATGAGTATTCGCAGGCGCAATGCGGGCAACGATTATTGTACACTTTAGGCTGTAATGCAGGCGGTGGGGTGTACGGGTTGCCGGTTCCATGTTTGGTTACGCTTATCATATTATTATTATTAATATTATTAATATTATTAATATTATTATCAAGGATGATAAATATATTCCTTAGTTAGCAACGGCCTTACATAGTCAAAGTCTTTCAACCCCTGGTCTCGACCGTATAAATGAACTTCTATAGCTTTCAACGGGAGTCTTTCCAGCATATATAGGGTTGAGGATGAAACGGCGTGTATGAAATTGGCCTGCATAATAATATTAGTCCAATCCAACAAACTATATCCGGGCACCTGCCTTAATTCAACCACAGGCAATCCCGTATGGCCCAGTTTCTTCACCTTTGCATTACCCGTGGTAACAGCACATCCAAACGTGCCAGCATGCAGTTCATACGCGCCATGTGCGCCTACAACATCATGCAGTGCAGCCTCTTTTTTCAGATCCCTATCCCAACGCAGCCCGCGCCAAATATTAAAGTCCTCGTTAACCATAGCGTATTTGCCGGTCATGGCATCGCTGCCATCGTTGGTTCTTATAGTATTCCACCGAAGTGGCAACACCTTGTAATTTCCGTACTTCCACCTATGCCAATGTTCCCGCTGGTTGTCATACTGCATAGTGAACGCACTCTTAGGCACAAACTGAATATCGGGGAAGTGTCTTTTTAGATCGGCGTGATACTCATCCGCTACGGGCCATACAACATCGTGTCCCCTATCCATATATGTACGCGCAAGCTGTATTAAAAAGAATATATCCCCCAGTCCTAAAAACTGGTTGAATATGATGCCGTGTTTGGCAATGGCTGGGACAGGACGAGGTGGCTGCGCACTCACTACAGCCCGCTCCCCATGAAACCCAAACTGCCCGCTCCATTGCCCCGGCTGGTTATAGCCTTCAAAGCTGAACTGTTGCGCAGCTTCTACATGGGCGAACTTAATGCCATGCTCCCGCTCCAGTGCCGGCCGAAGTTCCCTGCAAATAACTGCATCCTCTGGATGGGTAACGACAAGGTTAAGGCGGCTGGTTAGATCGAGTAGTTTTTTGGATCGCAAAGAGAACCCCCCATTTCCGACCCTGTTATTGCCGTACTCTGGTCCCCACGGT
>Ga0207641_10000357_pt1 | contig 54479 bp, 33 predicted proteins | sample KBSSwiS62_FD_184306 | JGI IMG/M metagenome (GOLD analysis project Ga0207641, IMG submission 184306) | Switchgrass rhizosphere microbial communities from Kellogg Biological Station, Michigan, USA - KBS Switchgrass S6-2 (SPAdes) (version 2) | ecosystem: Host-associated > Plants > Roots >...
CCGGGTTCTGGTTGCGGGTGGACGCCCGATGGCGCGGCTCGTGCCGGTCCGGATTCAGCGCGGAGGCCATCCGCCGACGGCGCGGCACGCCCGAGCGGTCGAACAGCGCCGGCTGACCGCCGGTGGCCGGATCGGCCGGCGGCCCGGGTTGGACCGCCGATCCGGGCGGGATCGGCTGGCCGGCGGGGATGGGCTGGCCGGACTGGATGGGCGTCACCGCGAGGCCGTCGGGACCGGCACTTGGCGGGGGCGCCGGCGGGGTCAGCAGGACCGCGCCCGGCGGCGCCGGGCTCTGGTTGGGCACCGGATCCGGAGAGGGCGCCGGGTTCTGGCCGACCACTCGGTCCGGATAGGCATTCGGATAGGCGGACGAGGAGTTGGTCGGCTCGAAGGGCGCGAAGGCATCAGACGCCCCGCCGCCGCGCGGGACGGCTCGCGTTGCCGGGGCGGCGCTGAAGGCCCCGTTCCGGGAACCGTTCGCCTCGGTTCCCGCGCCCCGGCGCGTTCTGCGGGCCGGGGCCGCGGACGTGCGGGTCGGCGTCCACAGGCGGGGGGTCTGCCCGTCCCGGCCGCCCGCGACCACATCGGGTTCGCCGCCCGCCCGGTGCAGCCGATGCCGGCCACGCAGCCGCTCGGCGGCCTCTTGTGCGCCGCCGCTGTGCGGCGCGCTGTCGTACCGGCCGTCCGTGGCGCCGTTCGCGGACGGCCCGGCGAGGCCGGCACCGTTCAGGAACGCCCCTGTCCCGAACGACCCGTTCGATGACGGCCCGTCCGAGGGCAGCCCCTTCGCGGACGGGCCGGCCGCCAGCGCGAGGGGGAATCCGGAAGCCGCCGCGCCCAGGCCGGAGGCGCCGCCGAGGCCAGTCGCCCCGCCTGGGGGTAACGCGAGGCGGCCGCCGGACTCGCCGAGTGCCGCGAGCTCCTCGCGGCGCCGCTGCTCCTCGGCGGCGAACTGGGCCCTGGCCTGTTCCAGCTTGCTGGGGCCGCGCCGGAAGCGGGCCCGCAGCCGCGAGTCCGCCGAGCGGGCCGCGGCCACCAGCCGTGGCTCCTCCAGGCGGGTGTGCAGCGCGGCGGCGGTCGCGGCCCGCTCGGCGGCCAGGGCCCGTTCCAGCTCGGCGATCCGGTCGGACTTCTCGATGTCGATCGCGACCAGCCGAAGCCGCTCGGCGTCGAGCCGGGCAAGTTCGTGATGGTGGGACTGGGCTGCCGCCATCGCGTCGTCCCGCTGCGCGACGACCCGCAGGTAGAGGTCGAGCCGGTTGCGTTCCAGCCGGGCCAGCAGCGGATTCGAGACCCAGGGCGCGAGTAGTTCCGCGATCCGCGTCGCGTAGGGCGCCCGCCGGTCCACCACCACGCCCAGGCCGAAGACCGGAGCGACGGTGAAGAACATCAGCTCCGGGTAACCGGCGACGAACTCCTCGACCGCCGTGCGCACCCCGTTGCGCGGCCCGCCCTCCTCGATCGCCCACGCGTAGGCGCCCTCGCCCCGCAGGGCGCGGCCGGGAATCGTGTCGGTCCGGTCGAGGGTGACCCCGCCGTCCCAGGTGAACGGCTGCCGGTCGGCGTCGGTCAGCCGGTCGGGAGAGGCGTACCGGTCACGGCGGCCGGTGGGCCAGCCGACATCATGGATCACCACCAGCGGGAAGGTGGCCCGGCCGAACTCGTACACCGCATCGTCGGCGGCGGCGAGCACGCCGGCCGCGGTGGCGTAGTTGGCGTCGCCGTCGATCAGGTAGGCGTCCGTCGGGGTGTGCCCGGCGAGCCCGGTGGCGCCGTGCTCGCGGACCACCTCGATGTCCAGGCCACGCCCGCTGGCCGGCACCCGGCCTGGTTCGGGGTCCACGACGAGCAGCCGGCCGCCGCCGCCGGCGCGCAGGAGCTCTACGAGCAGCGCCGTGGTCCGGCCGTGCTCGGTGCCCAGCAGCGTGACGCTGCGGACGCCAGCCGCAGCCAGCAGCGGCAGCCACACCTCGCGCAGCTCGATGACCGAGCGCAGCAGCAGCGGCGCGTCGTCCCGGTCGATGAGCGGATCACGGTGCTCGAGCCCACGCCGACCCTGCCCGTAGGCGGCGAGCTCTCCGGCGGCTGTATCGCCGGCTTGGAGGCCGCCGTTGTCCAGATCGCCGACGCGTGGTCCGCCGGCCTGGAAACCCCCAGCCTGGGAACCGCCGATCTGGAAGCCGCCGGTCTGGGGACCGCCGGCCGGCGGGTCGCCGATCGGGACGCCACCGGCGTGCGGGGCGTCTTCGGCGGCGGCCGCGAGGTCCGCGAAGCTCGCGCGCAGCGCCCCCTCTCCCGCCGGGTCGCGGCCTGCGCCGGCGCGCCGCCGGGCCGGGCCGCCTGCAGTGGCCGCGCCGTCGCCCGCTCCCCCGGCGGCCGACGGCGCGGCCACTGCAGCGACCGAGGCCGAGCGGACGTAGGGCCGGGGGGAGAGCACGGACGGCGCGATCGGCAGTCCGCCCCGCTCGGCGGCGACCGCCCGCTCAGCGGAACCGGCTGGCTCGCCGGCCGGCCGCTGGAGGGGCGGTCCGGCCCCGTCCGACGCGGCCGCGTCGTCCCGGGGTGCCTGCTCGGCCGGCCCTCCGGTCGCCGTGTCGCTCACCGCAGGCCTCCCAGCTCTCGCATCACCCGGCGGGCAGCCCGGCGGGGAAGCTGTGGTCCGGCGGCCGGCCCCCGGGCGGCGGGCGCAGGGACGGCCACTGGATCTCCTCGGATCCCCATCCACCCAAAGGCGAACTCGACGTCGATCGCGTACGTGCCACCCAGTTCGGGCATACCCGGCAGATCCAGGTTGTAGACGAGTTGAGGGTCGTCGTCGAGGATTTCGACGAGGTTGGGCTGGAGTGTTCGCAGGCCGACCAGACCTAGGACAACGCCTCGACCACGACCGGCCAACCCCGCCGGTTCTGGGACTCCGGCACCGATACTGCTGCCGGCCGCGCCCGGGTGCCACGAGCCGGGCCCCTCGAACGCCGTAATCGTGATCTGCCGCGGCCGCCCCGCGCCGACGACGTGGAAGCCGAGGGTGAGCCAGTCCAGCCGCAGCAGGCCGCGCCGACCGGCCGGGTCGATCCGGACCCGCTTGGCGCCGACGGCGTCGACCCGAAGCCGCACCAGCGACAGCCCGTCCCGGCCGGCGTACGGCACCGCCGTCGCTTTGGGCCCGTGCGCGAAGTCGGCGCCGGTGTCGACATACACCTCGACGGGGCCGGCCGCGGCCGGCGCGGACAGCTCTCGCGGATCGAGCCCGGCCGCGCCGGCAAGCTCGGTGACGAGCGCCAGCGGGCGGTTCGCGACCGCGGCGACGGCGGCCGGCCAGCTGGCCTCGCTCGGCGGCAGCTCGGCGAGGCCCGCCGGGCTGAGGTAGGGCAGTCGCCTGATCAGCCCAGCTGGTCGGTCTGGGTCGTGCCCGTCGCCGTGGTCGTCGCCGTGGTCGTCGTGGCGCCACGAGCCGAATGCCGCCGCCTCCGCCGCCGTCGGCCGCGCGACGAACCGGGTGAGCGTGCGCGACAGGGCCAGCCGGGCCCCGTCCCCGCACAGCGACGGCAGCGCGCTGTCCGGGTTGTCCGGCGTCTCGGCCTCCCGGTAACGCAGCCACTCCCGTTGGAACGCCCGGACGCCGTCCTGGACGGCGGCGCGCTGCGCGACCTGAGTCCGGCTGGCCCGGCCCAGGCCGAGCAGCGGCCGGGCGTCCTCGTCGAAGGAGATCAGCGTGCCGGCGTCGGCGAGCGCCACCTGCTCGATGATCCCCGGGGCCCGCAGCAGCTGGCCGGCGAGCCGGGCCGGTTGGCCGGCCGAGACGAGGTACCCCTCCATCCGATGGCCGGCGAGCCGATGCGCGTGCACGGCCGGCCCGGTCGCGAGGTAAAGGCCGACGGGGGTGACGTCGCGCCCGGTCGCTGCCAGCAGCCGGGCGAGCAGCACCTGCGTCGTGCCGTCCCAGCCGAGGTCGACGAGCACGGCCGGGCCGCCGTCGGGCAACCGTTCGTCGAGGTAGCGCAGAAAGCGTTCGCGCAGCCGCTCGGCGGCAAGCAGGATCTCGCCGCGAATCCGGTCGTCCTGGCTGAGCGTCGCCAGCAGTTCGTCGAGGATCTCGTCGAGCAGGCCGGCGGGCATGTCGAGGCGACGGCCGGCCAGCGCAGAGATCCCCGGCGCCGCGGTGAGGTCCACCCGCAGGCGACGCAGCAGCGCCCCGACGGTCCCTACCGCGCCGCCCGCGGGTGCCGCCGGGTCGCTGGCCGCCGGGCTGGTTCCGGCATGGGTGAGGAAGGCCCGCAGCTCGGTCGGGGAGGCTTCGAACACGTTGGCCAGCGCGCAGACCTCGCGGGAGGCCCACAGCGGCCGGGCGCTGACGCCGGCGTCGCGGCCCGGCCCGGCGAGCAGGCTCGCGACGAACTCGCCGGAGCGCATCAGGCAGAACACGTCCTCGGCACCCAGCTCCTGCGTCCGTTCGACGACCCATTCGGCGAAACCGGTGAACACCGGGCCGAAGACAGCCGATCCGACCTCCCGGAACCGGCGCAGCGCGTGCGGGCCCCGCGCCCCGTCGGCATGGCCCACGACCCGGGCACGCAGCGCCGTCAGTCCGAAGTCGCCGTACTCCAGGTCGATCGCGAGCGCGTCGTCCGGGTCGCCCAGCAGGCCCTCGGCCGCGAGCAGGTCGGGTAGCTCGCCAGTCGCCCCGCCCCGGCGGATCACGGTCACGTTGGCAGTCGCGCCTGACGTGGCGGGTGCCGGCGGGGCCGTCGCGGTGGGGTCGCCACCGAGGTGCAGCAACCGGGCCGTCGGCCCGCTGGCGGCGACGACATGGTCGAGCAGGCCGTCGGCCGGGCCGACGCCGACGTCCGCGGACGTGAACAGCCCGGCGACCGGGATGTCGCGCAGCTCGGCCCGGGTGAGCAGGCGGTCCAGCTGGCGGGCGGACAGGCAGGTGTCGGCGACAAGGTAGACCGGCAGGCCCAGCTTGAGCGCGGCCAGCTCGATCAGCTCGGCGACGTCGAGGTCCACCCGGTAGACGGACCGCAGGGCCGCGACCTCCGCCTCGATGAAGTACTCGGGCTCGCCCGCGCCGGGCAGCGCCGGACGCAGCAGCGCCCAGACCTCGTCCAGCCGGGGGTGGCCGACACCAGCGGGGCCTGCGGGCGCGGCTGGGGGGCCGAGGCCAGCGCCGGGGGCGGAGCTTCTGCCCCCGCGGCTCGCCAGGACCTGCCGGCGCGCCTGCTCCTCGGCGAGCATCCGGAGGTGCGCGAACTGGCCGGGGGTGACGTCGGCGGGCAGCCGGCCCGCGGCGGCGAGCCGCTCACCCAGCAGCAGGAACGCGTGGGCCGGTTCGGGGACGAGCCGCCACAGCAGGGTCTGGAAGACGTCGACGGACAACGCGTCCGCTCCGCCGGAGTCCAGGTGCGACCAGGCGTGCCCGAGCCGCGCATCGCCGTACACCAGGCCGCACCCCCGCTCACCCGTCCCCCGGCCGCGCGGGGAGCAGGCGGCGGCCACGTTCAATACCACCGCTGCCACTCCGTCGGCTGCGCACTCCGGCCTCGCCCTCGCGACCTCCGAAATCGCCGACCTCCCAGATCGCGACCTCCGAGATCACGACCTCCGAGATCGACTTCGTCGATCCCGCAGGGACCCCGTTCGTCGATCCCGCAGGAACCCCGTCCGCCGATCCGGCAGGAAACCTGTCGCCGATTCCGCAGGAACCCCGTCGCTCCGGCAGGACCTCCGCGCGCCGCCTCCTGCGTGTCAGGCAGGCCGGAGCAGGCCCAGCCGGGGCCGGGCATCTCCGGAGGCGCGAAGGTGGCGGCCGCCGGAACGCGTGGCGAGAAGCGCTGTCGCGCCTCCTCCGGCCAGGCAGGTCAGGGCGTCGGCCGGTGCCGGAGTAGGCGGCCCGATACTATGAACCGCCTCTCGGATTCCGACGACCGGCATCAACGGCGACGCGACCGGTGGCCGTACGTGACCCTTGCGTGACGATAGTCCTGCGTGACGACAGTGCCACGTGACGACAGTGCCAAGTGACGACAGTGCCGGGCGGCGGACAGGGCGGCGGCACGCCGGCCGTTCCGGCGCGGTGCGTGGGCGGGCGACTACGGGTACCAAAGCGGGACGTCCCCGCCTCGGCAGGCACAACCGGGACCATGGCACGATCTGGACAACAACGGGGCCGCCCGCCCGGCGCGCGGCGTCCCGCGACATCCACGTGCCCGGCGGGCAGCCCAGGGCCGGATGATCGCCGTGGGCACGCGTCACGCGGGTCCGGCGTCGTAACTGGTCGAGAAGGAGCCGAGGAGTGCAGGTCGCAGGTGCTGGCCCCGCCGCCGGCCAGGGCGGCGCGGCCGAGTCATCCCCGTCGCCCACGGCGACGATCCCCGGCGCGGCCCAGGCGGCGCACGTGTCGTCCTCCCCTCCAGGCACACCGCAGCCAGGAGCGCCCCAGGTGACCCGCTCGCCGAGCCCGTCGCGCCGGGCGGGCTCAGGGCCTCGGCACGCCGTCCGGACGTCCCAGCAGACCCCCCGGAACGGTTCGGCGCCGGCGGGCTCCGCCGACCCGGGCGCGGCGCCCGGCGCGCTGACCCGGCGCTCCCGCGCCCAGGGCCGGGTCCGTTGGGAACTGCTGCGCAACCTGATCCGCAAGGACCTCAAGGTCAAGTACAAGGGCTCGACCCTCGGCTTCGCCTGGTCGCTGGCGAACCCGCTGCTGCTGCTGATCGTCTACACGTTCCTGTTCCAGGTCGTGTTCAAGGCGGGCGTGCCTAGGTTCGGCATCTACTTCCTGGCCGGGATGCTCGTCTGGAACGCCTTCGCCGGCAGCGTCTCGTCCGCCTGCGGCAGCGTGATCGGCAATGCGAACCTGGTGAAGAAGGTCCGCTTCCCGCTGCCGGTGCTGCCACTGTCCGCGGTCGGTTTCGCCGCGGTGCACTTCGTGCTGCAGCTGCTGGTGCTGGTCGCGGTCGTGCTGGCGCTCGGCTATCCGCTGATCGGTGGCGGCCTGCTGCTGCTGATCCCGGCCGGCACGGTGGCGCTGGTGTTCACCATCGGCATGTCGATGCTGGTGTCGGCGCTGTCCGTCCGGTTCAAGGACACGCCGCACCTCATCGAGGTGGCGCTGGTCGCCTGGGTGTGGCTGAACCCGATGGTCTACGCGTTCGGGCTGATCCGAAACCACCTGCACGAGTACACCTGGGTCTACCTGCTCAACCCGATGGCCATCGTGGTCGCCACCTTCCAACGGGCCATTTACGTGACCTCGACGGCCAAGAAGCCTGACGGCTCGACGCTGGAGGTCCTCGCCGACCCGGGTTATCTCTTCTACCTCAAGCACCTGGGCGTCGCCGGCCTGATCTCGCTCGGCGTGCTGGGCCTCGGGGTCTGGGTGTTCCGCAAGCTGCAGGCCGACTTCGCCGAGGACCTCTAGTGCCGCCGATTTCTCCAGCGCCGCAAGCCTCCCCCACGCAGGCGTCACCCGGCCCGGCGCACGTCGGCCGGCAGGGCGGCGGTGCCGCGAACGCCAGCATCAGCGCCGGAGCGCTGCCCACCGGCGCCGGCAGCGCCCGGGGCGGTGCCGCGGCCGCCGGCGGCGGCCCGGTGGTGATCCGCGCGACCGGCGTCAGCAAGAAGTTCGTCTCGTACCACAAGCGGGCCACCAGCCTGAAGGAGATGTTCGTCCGCCGCGGCGGCCTGTCCGGCGATGACTTCTGGGCGCTGCGCGACATCAACATCGAGATCCACCGTGGCCAGACCGTCGGGCTCGCGGGCGCGAACGGCTCCGGCAAGTCGACGACGCTGAAGGTGCTCGCCGGCATCCTGCGCCCGACCAGCGGCAAGGTCGAGGTCAACGGTCGGATCGCCTCGCTGCTGGAGCTCGGCGCGGGATTCAACGGCGAGCTGTCCGGACGGGACAACGTCTACCTGAACGCGGCCCTGCTCGGCCTGACCAAGCGCGAGACCGACAGACTTTTCGACTCGATCGTCGACTTCGCCGAACTGCGCCACAAGATCGACGACGAGGTGAAGCACTACTCGTCCGGCCAGTATGTGCGACTCGGCTTCGCCGTCGCGGTGCACGTGGACCCGGACATCCTGCTCGTCGACGAGGTGCTCGCCGTCGGCGACGAGGCGTTCCAGCGCAAATGCCTCGCCAAGATCGAGGAGTTCCGCCAGCAGGGCCGCACCATCCTGTTCGTCACCCACTCGCTCGACCTGATCGAGAACATGTGCGACCGGGTGGTCGTGCTGGAGTCCGGAAAGATCATCCACGACGGCGCGCCCGCGGTCGGTACGAAGCTGCTGCGCCAGCGGCTGGGCAGCTCGCCGACGGAGGGCGCGGGAGCGTTCAGCCAGGCCAGCGTCCGACCCGAGACGATCGGCTACAGCGCCTCGCCGGGCGGGCCGGCGCAGATGTCGTTCGAGCCGGGCGAGTCGATGACGTTCACCGTCGGTCTCGAAGCCGACCCGGGCCATCCGGAGCGGATCGCGGTCCGCTGTGTCGTCGTCGGCCAGCAGGAGCTGCCCATCTGGGTGATGAAGACCCCGCCGGAGGGTATCCGCGTCCCTGACGGCTTCTCCCAGCTGGATTTCACGATCGACGCGCTGCCTGCGTTGCTCGGCGCGTTTGCCGTCCGGGTGGAGGTCGCCGACGCGGGGACCGGCACCCCCATCACCGAACGCCGTTTCCATGACCTCTTCGGGGTCAACGGCTCACATGGCGAAGGCTTGGTCAAGGTCGACTACGAGGCAAGGCCGCGCGTATGACTGTGCAACCCGTAGGGGTGCAACCACCAGGAGCGCACCAGCTCGCCGGCTCCCTGGCCGAGAACGCGCCCGACGTCCCGACGCCGGCGATCGGCGACACCGACGGCGGCGGTCCCGGCTCGGGCTGGGGCGACAAGCCGCTGGCGACGATCGTGATCGTCAACTGGAACGGGGCCCACCTGCTCCCGCCGTGCCTGGACGCGGTCGCGAAGCAGAACACGGCCTTCGGCTTCCAGACCTGGGTGGTCGACAACGCGTCGTCCGACCACTCCCGGGCGCTGCTCGCCGAGCGGTACCCCTGGGTACGGGTGATCGAGTCGCCGAAGAACCTCGGCTTCGCCGGCGGCAACAACCTGGCGCTGCGGCAGGTCACCACGACCTACGCGGTGCTCCTGAACAACGACGCCGTGCCGGCGGCCGACTGGCTGGCCAACCTGCTCGCCCCGTTCGAGCAGCCAGGCGGGGACAGGCTCGGCGCGGTCACCGGAAAGGTCGTCTTCCTGCCGCGCTACCTGCGGCTGCGTCTGGAGACGCCGACCTTCTCCCCCGGCCCGCACGACTCGCGGTCCCTCGGGGTCCGGATCGCCTCGGTGACCGTCAACGGCCGCGAGGTGCTGCGTGAGGTGCTCTGGGAGAAGCTGACGTTCGGCGCCGAGGGGCCGCCGGACGCGCCGTTCTTCTGGACCCGGGGCACCGGCGAGCTGCTGGTGCCGGTGCCCGAGGACGGTCAGGTGACGCTCGGGCTGACCTGGGCCGCCGAGACCGCCAAGACCGTGATGCTCAGCTGGGACGGCCACGCCGGCCCGGCCGACGGCGGGCCCGGCTGGGCCGCGGCCGACGGCGGCGCGGCCCGGTTCGCCGCCCTGCCGGTCGCCGGCACCGAGCTGAACACCGTCTCGGTGACGATCGACGACACGGCGCCGCGGGTCGACGTCATCAACAACGTCGGCGGGATCGTGCTGCGCGACGGCTACGGCGCCGACCGTGGCTACCAGGAGGTCGACAGCGGCCAGTTCTCGAACCCGGAGGAGGTCTTCACCGCCTGTGGCAACGGGATGGCGATGCGCGCCGCGCTCGGCCACGATCTCGGCTGGTTCGACGACGACTTCTTCCTCTACTACGAGGACACCGACCTGTCGTGGCGGATCCGGTCGCGCGGGTACAGCATCCGCTACATTCCCGGGGCTGTGCTGCGCCACGTTCACTCGGCGTCGAGCGTCGAATGGTCGCCGCTGTTCGTGTTCCACACCGACCGCAACCGGCTGCTCATGCTCACCAAGGACGCGACACTGCCACTCGCCGTCTCGGCGGTCGCCCGCTACCCGCTGACGACGGCGTCGATCGCCGTCCGCACGCTGCGCCAGGCCTGGCAGGCGCGCAGCCGGCCAGCTGTCCGGCCGACCCTGCTGCGGCTACGGGTCATCGCCTCCTATCTGCGGCTCTTCCCCGCGATGGTGGCCCGGCGCCGGGAGATCGGCCGAACCGCCCGCGAGCGTCGCCGTTCGCTGCAGGACTGGCTGGTGGCCAGATGAGCGACCATCCTGACGAGCGCGACTGGGCAGATGAGCCCACGCCGTCGGATCGGGGCGGCGCCGGCGACCATCACAGTGGCTACGACCAGGAGCGGTTCGTTGCCGACTCGTTCAATCTGAACCCGTTCCCGCCGCCGGAGACGGACGCGGACGCGTCGATCGTCTTCGACCCGCTCGATCCGCTCGGGCTGAACCGGTTCGGGCGCCTGGACCCACTCGACCAGGTCGACCCGCTGGAGCTGCCCCCGCCGGTCGCCCCGTTCCCCCGCCCGGAGCAGCTCGACGCCGACACCGACCGGTTCCCCCGGCCAGCCGATCCGTTCGACCGTCCGGGTTCCCGCAGCCCGCTGGCGTCGCTGGATCCGCTGCCGCCGCTGGGCTCCGAGCCCAAGTCGGCGCAGCGGTCCTCGCCCGCCCCCGAGGTGGCGCCGCGCGGCGGCCCGGCGTCGCCCGGCTCGGAGCCGGCGGACGCCGACCATCGGTTCGGTACCCGGGAACCGTCGGCCGGCCGGGGCGGCGAACCGCTCGAGGGCCTGGTCATCGACCGGGCGACCGGCCGGCCCGTCGAGATTCCCGCCCGGGACGAACTCCAGCCACGGCTGACGGACGAGTTCCTGCCCGAGGACAGCGTCGCCGCGACCGACACCGACCGGGTGCTCGACGTCGACCTGCGGGAACCACCGGACGACCTGCCGCGCTGGGATCCGCTCTCCGACGACCTGCCCGAGGACCTGGCCGCTGGGCTGGCCGCCAGCCCGCCGGATGGCCTGGCGTTCGACCCATTCCCCGCGGAACCCCAGCGCGAGACGTCCCGGGCCTCCGCCGCATCGCCGGCTTCCGACGTTGCCGAGCCGGCGGCACCGGCCGTCGAGGGCGTCCCGGCCGGGGGTCTCCTGGCCGACGCCGCCCCAGCCGACGACCTGCCAGCCGACGACGTCGCGGCCGACAACGTCCCAACCGGATTCCGCGTCGAAGACCGTGTGGACGACAACGTAGCCGAGCCTGCCGACATGCCCGAGCCCGCACGCGTTCCAGAGCGTGCCGACGTCTTCGAGCGCGTCGAGGCCGTCTGGGCGGTCGAGCCGGCGCGGCCCGAGGTCGTGCACGACGTCCTCGCGCAGCAAGGCGTGGACGCCGGCGACGACCCGGCGGACGAGGGCGACCCGGGGGACGACGGCACCGGCACGGGTCTCGACGGCACCGGCCTCGACGGGGGCACTGGTTTCGACGGGGGCACAGCCCCCGTTGTCGCCGGGCCCGCGGGCCCGGCCGGCCCGGCGCACCAGGCCTACCCGTCCGACCGGCCGTTCACGACGTACTCGGGCTTCTCGGGTGGCCGTCGGCACGTGGGCTTCCAGATCGGGTCACTGCCGGAGCCGGCCATTCCGGACCGCGGGGTGCCGAACCTCGTGTCGCCCGAGCCCACGGCGGCCGACGAGCCCGCGTCGGCTGAGCCCGCGGCGGCCGCCCCACTGGACCCCGCTGGCGACGAGCCGGGGATCCCGTTGCTCGGCGGAAACCCGACCGCGCACGCGGGCGACGGCGCGCCGGCGGCCACCGACCCGGTGATCGCCGAACCACCCCCGGCCGCGCCCGCGATCCTCGAACGAGTGGCGGCCGAACCCGCGCCCGCGCGAGCGGTGCCGGCCGCCTCCGCGACGTCCGAGCCGCCCACGGCCGCCCAACCGGACCTGCCCGATCAGTCGCATCAGGCCGAGCGGTCGGACGCCACCGCGCGGCCGCCGGCCTACCTGGAGCCGGCGCCCTACGGGGAGCCGGGCCCATCAGTGGTGCCATCGGGCCGCCAGGTCCGGGCCGCCGTCTACAACCGGTTCTGGCACTCAATGGGTGGCGGCGAGCGGCACAACGGCATGATTGCCCAGGTCATGGCGGCCGACGGTGCCGAGGTCGACATCCTCGGGCATTCGGACGTGGACCTCGATCTGCTCGGCGCGCACCTCGGCCTGGATCTGTCGGGCTGTCGCTACGTGCGCATCCCGGACCGCGGCGAGGAGGATCTGTCGGTCCTGTCCGGCGACTACGACCTGTTCGTCAACGGCTCCTACATGAGCCGGGTGCCGACCCGGTCGCGCAAGGCCGCCTACCTGTGCTTCTTCCCGACGCCGTTCGACCACGACATGGCGGCCTGGCGGAAGGCGGCCGTCCGGTCGGCCGGGCCGTTGCTGCGGGGCGTGCGGCCGGCTGTCGACTTCGGCATCGGCTGGTATCCGCCGGAGGGCGGCCGGCTGCGCCAGTGGCGCTGGTCGTCTGGCAGCGGAGTCCTGTCGATCTCCGCTGGCGGGCGGCGGTCACTGCGCGCCGAGTTCGGCCGGCCCGGGGCGCCGACCGGCACCCCGTTGCGCGTCATCGGCCCGCGCGGCGAGACACTCGCCAAGATCGACGTGGGCGCCGAGTTCGTCCTGCACGACATCCCGCTGCCCGAGTCCGAGCTGGGCACCGAGATCACCCTGGTCAGCGAGCCGTTCACGCCCGGCCCGGCGGATGTCCGCGAGCTCGGCATCGCCATCAGCAAGCCGCGGCTGGTCGACGCCCAGGAGGGCCTGCCGGCGAAGGTGGCGCTGCGTTTCCCGTGGCTGCTGCGCGACCCGCACGACCTGGCCTGGCTGGACCGCTACGACGTGGTGATGGCCAACTCCGACTACACCCGGGGCTGGATCCGGCGGATGTGGCGGACCGAGGCCGACGTGCTCTACCCGCCGATCCAGGTTGACCGGCTGCACCCGGCACTCGTGCGCGAGAAGACCATCGTCACGGTCGGCCGGTTCTTCGCCCCCGGCCTCGGGCACGCGAAGCGCCAGCTGGAGATGGTGCAGTGGTTCGGCGAGCTCTACAACGCGGGCGCGCTGCCCGGCTGGACGATGCACGTCGTCGGCGGTATGGAGGACTCCCAGAAGAACTACGTCGAGCAGGTGCGCGCGGCCGGGGCCGGCCTGCCCGTCGAGGTGCACCCGAACGCGCCGCGGTCCGACGTCGAGAAGCTGCTGTCGACGGCCTCGATGTTCTGGTCGGCGACCGGCTGGGGTGAGGACGAGCGGCGCAAGCCGTGGACGGCCGAGCACTTCGGCATGACGACCGTCGAGGCGATGGCCGCCGGCTGTATCCCGGTGGTCATCGACCGGGCCGGCCAGCGGGAGATCGTCCGGCACAGTATAGACGGCTTCCGGTGGACCGATCCGGAGCAGCTGATGTCCTTCACCCGCCGGCTCGCCGCGGAGGATGACCTGCGCTCCCGGCTGGCCGCCGAGGCCGTCCGCCGGGCGCAGCTGTTCTCCGACGCGGCGTTCGCGGAGCGCTGGCGGACCATCGCCAGCCGCCACCACCTCTACGAGGGCTGACCCGGGCGCGACGACTGACGCGCGCCGGGAAGCGGGCGCCGCTACGGCGCCCGCACGTGACAACCGGCGTTCGGGCCGGTCCCCCGGGGCCGGCGCCGATCGTCGGGAGGCCCGGCCGTGGCCCGGCGCCGTGATCCGAGACGTTGGATGGGCCGACGGCGCCGCGCTGTCGCCGGCCAGGCGGGAGACCGATGAGCGGGCAGGCCGGAGCGCCGCGGCAGAACCGAGCGTCGCGGCAGACCGGAACGCCGCGACAGCACCCAGCGCCGCTGCGGGTCGTGCTTGACGGCACCCCGCTGCTGGGCCAGCGAACCGGCGTCGGCCGCTACGTCGAAGGGCTGCTGGGGGCGCTCGCCGACCTCGTCGGCGACGAGCACCTCGGCCTGCCCACCCAGGTCGACGCCCACCCCGCCTCGGCCGGCGGGGCCGACGCGGCTCGTGGGCCCTGGCGCGGGTCCGGCCCCGCCGCCGGACCGGGCTCCGTTGGCGAGGCAACCGGGCCGACGGTGGCGACGCGGGCCGCGAACGGGAGGGCGCCCGAGGCGGACCTGGCCACCGGTCCGGTTCGCCCGCTGGAGCTCGCGGCCACCGCCTTCACCTGGCGTGGCCTCGCCGGGCTGGCCGAGGCGCTGCCGCCGGGGGTCACGGCGACGGCCCGGCGAGCGCCGGCCCGGCTGCTGCAGGACTCGTGGGCGCGCGGCGAGCGGCTGCCCATCGAGCTGCTCACCGGTCCGGCGGATGTCGTGCATGCCACCAACTTCGTGCTCCCGCCGCTGCAGGCCGCCCGCGGTGTGCTGACCATCCACGACCTGTCCTACCTGCGCACCCCGGATGCGGTGAACCCGGCGTCCGCGCGGTACACGACGCTGGTCCCGCGCGGCCTGCGCCGAGCCGCCGCGGTCATCACTCCGAGCCAGGCGGTGGCCGACGAGGTCATCGCCGCCTACCGGCTCGACCGTGACCTCGTCACCGCGACGCCGCTCGGGGTGGAGGCCGCCTGGTTCGACGCGAAGCCGCCGACGCCGGACTGGCTGCGCGCGCACGGGCTCCCGGAGCGCTACCTGCTGTTCGTCGGCACCGCCGAGCCACGCAAGAACCTCGGCACGCTGCTGGCCGCGCTGCGTGGGCTGCACGGCAGCTACTCGGACATCCCGCCGCTGGTGCTCGTCGGCCCGCCCGGCTGGGGGCCCGCGCTGGACACGGCCGGACTGCCGGACGGCGCGGTCCGGACCGCCGGCTACCTGGGCATCGCCGACCTGCGCACCGCCGTCGCCGGCGCCGTCGCGCTGTGCTTCCCGTCCCGGTACGAGGGGTTCGGCCTGCCTCCGCTGGAGGCGCTGGCCGCCGGGACGCCTGTCGTAGCGTCGGACATCCCGGCGGTCCGCGAGGTGACCGCGCCGGTCGTGGGCACGGCCGTCCGACTGGTCGGGCCGACCGACGTCGACCGCCTCGCCGACGCCCTGCTGGACGTCATCGACGGCGGCTACGACGGCATCGCGGACGGGCCGGCGACGGGCACGCCCAACCCGCGGGAGGCCGGCCGGGCGCATGCCCGCGGCTACACCTGGCGGCGCACCGCCCAACTGCACGCGATGGTCTACCGGCGCGCCGCCGAGTCCTGACCGGCCGCTCACTCGACGGCGGGTGCAGGAGCCACACCGTCGACGCTCACAGGTGCCACCGGCACCGAGACTGCGGATCCGGAGACGGCGGGCGCCGTCACCGCGGCCTGGAGGCCGGCGGGAGGTGACAGCGCGGCCACCGCGTCCGGCTCGTCGTCGTGCACGTAGCGGCCGCCGCGCAGCAGGGAGGCCGCCGCCGCGATCAGCGTGATGACGATCGCCATCGTGAAGACGATCACCAGTCCGTGGTGGAACGGCCTGCTGATCAGGGTGGGGAAGAAGTCCTTGCCGGTGAGGGTCCGAGCGTCGGCCGCAGGGATCCTGTCGAGCGTGCTCTGGCCGACGAGGTGCTGGATGGGGTTGTAGCCGAGGAACGCCGCGAACAGGTTCCCGACCGGCGGCCGCGACCCGATCGCGCTGGCGACGTCCGCCGGGACGCCGTGCGAGGCGAGACCGCTTGTCAGCGTCCTCGGCAGCACCGCCGCCAGACCGGCGATCATCAGCGAGAAGAACGCGCCGATGGAGAGCACACTGCCCGAGTTCATGAACGTCGACCGCATGCCGGAGGCGGCGCCCCGCAGATCCGCGGGCACCGCGTTCATGATCGCGGTGGTGTTCGGCGCGGTGAACAGCCCCGACCCGACGCCGATGAGCCCAAGCAGCAGCGCGAACTGTGTGTAGCTGAAGTCCGTCGGTATCACCAGCAGGCCGAAGTAGCCGACGGCCGAGGCGACCAGGCCGCCCGTGGCGAACGCCTTGGCGCCGAACCGGTCGGACAGCGCGCCGGAGATCGGCCCCGCGGCGAGGAAGCCGAGCGTCAGCGGCAGCATGTAGATGCCAGCCCACAGGGGTGTCTGCTCGTAGTCATAGCCGTGCAGCGGCAGCCAGATACCCTGCAGCCAGATGATCAACATGAACTGCAGGCCACCGCGCGCGATCGACGACAGCAGCAGCGCGATGTTGCCCGCGGCGAACGACCGGATGCGGAACAGCTTCAGCTGGAACATCGGCTGCGCGACCCGCTGCTCGACGAGCGCGAAGATCCCGAGCACGACCGCCCCGCCGATCAGCGCGGCCAGCACCTTCGGGTTCGTCCAGCCCATCACGTGGCCGCCGTAGGGCTGGATGCCGTAGGTGACGGCGGCGAGCAGCGCGGTCAGGCCGACGGCGAACGTGAGGTTGCCCAGCCAGTCGATCCTGGCCTGGGAGCGGCGGCCGTTGTCCCGCAGGCTGCGGTAGGCCCAGACCGTGCCGACGAGACCGATCGGCACGTTGACCCAGAAGATCGCCCGCCAGTTCCACTCGGAGAGCACCCCGCCGAGCACCAGGCCGATGAAGCTACCCGCCAGCCCAGCGACCTGGTTGATGCCGAGCGCCATGCCGCGGCGCCTGGCCGGGAAGGCGTCCGTGATGATGGCCGTCGAGTTCGCCGTCAGCATCGCGCCTCCGATGCCCTGGATGACCCGGACGATGATCAGCCACATGGCCGCCTTCGTCCCGGTCCACGGGGTCAGCGCCAGGGCGGCGGACGCGACGGTGAAAAGGGCGAAGCCGGCGTTGTAGGTCCGCACCCGGCCGAAGATGTCGCCGAGACGCCCGAGCGAGACCACCAGGACCGCGACCGCGACCATATAGCCCATCAGCATCCACAGCAGGTAGCTGACGTTGCCCGGCCGCAGCGGGTCCAGACCGATGCCGCGGAAGATCGCCGGGAGCGAGATGATGACGATCGAGGAGTCGATCGACGCCATCAGGATGCCGATGGTCGTGTTCGACAGGGCGACGACTCCGTACCGCCGGTCCGAGTCGTCGGCGGCCGCGGTATCTCCGGCCGAGCTGTCCGCTGAGGCTGCGCTCGCGGTCATCGTGGGTAGGGCTCCCCTCTGGGCCACCTGTGCGGCGTCTCGGCGCGGGCGCCGCTGCCCGGTCAGGACCGAACGTCCGGCGCGCGATACCCCGCCGCCCGCGCACAGCGCGAGCGCACCTTCCCGCCCAGTACCCGTCCAGCGGTGGCCAGCCGGCGTCAGGACCGGAGCCCACCGGCCGACGGGTCGAGGCCACCCGGACCGCCGTCGGCGAGGTCCCGAGCTGGCCCTTCGTGCGCGCCGCCGGCAGGCCCGATCGGCCGGCGGCATCCATTTTCTTAACCCAAGCTAACAATCTGGGCCAACCGATACCTCCAGGAAGTGCCACCTCGGGCGAGCCACAGGCTGGTGCGCGCCCACCGGCCGGTCCTACGGTGTTCCCCGAGGGCCGTCGTTACTGGGTGTCGTCATTCCCGCGGGCTGCGGCGGCCGTCGGCGGAGGTCTCTCGGCTGCCATCCCCCGCCGGACGCGCGGAGGGCGACCCGGCCGTGGGTCCGCCGGGCCGAGCCGGCGGTGACCGAAAGAATTTCTTCCGAGTGGTGTCGATCCGGCCAGGCTCCGCTCGTCGGATCCATGAGCGGCCCGGCAGGCGGGCGGCGCGACGACAGGGGACGGCGATGGCGCAGTACCTGATTCTGATCTACGAGAACGAGGCCGACTTCGTCGCCGGCGGCGAGGCGGCGTTCGGTCGCGTCATGCAGGCGCACCAGGCCTTCGGGGCGAAGCACGCCGCGTCGCTGGCCGGTGGGAACGCGCTGCAGCCGGTGGCCACGGCGACGTCGATCCGTTCCGACGGCTCCGGCGGTTTCACCGTCACCGACGGCCCGTTCGCCGAGACCAAGGAAGCCCTCGGAGGCTACTACCTGGTCGAGGCCGCCGACCTGGACGAGGCGATCGCGATCGCCAAGGCGGTTCCCGCCGAGTTCGGCGGCGTCGAGGTGCGGCCCATCATGACCTTCAACTGAGTGGGGCCGGCCCGAGCGAGCAGGTGACGTGACAGGCACGACCGGCCCCGACCCGGGCGACTCCAGCCGGGGAGGCGGCGGCCCGTCCGCGGCCGCGGTCGCCGAGGTGGCGGCCGCGGTCGCGGACGCGCACCGGCGCGAGTGGGCGTTCGTGCTCGCCGCGACGGTGCGGCTGACGCGCGACCTCGACCTCGCCGAGGAGTGCGTCCAGGACGCGTATGCCCGGGCGCTGACAGTGTGGGCGAGCGAGGGAATCCCGCGACGCCCCGGCGGCTGGCTGACGACCGTCGCGCGCAACCGCGCCGTCGACCTGCTGCGGCGGGACGCGACGCTGCGTCGCAACCTCCCGCTGCTCCTGGAGGATGAGGCCGGCCCTGGTCCCGAGGACGAGCTGCTCGCCGGGCCGGTGCGGACGATCGGCCCGCCCACGCCCGGCCCGCGCTCCACCGCCGGGTGGCGGGCGCGACCGGCGAAAGATCTCTCAGAGCTGCCGGTGGCCGCGGGCGCGGCCGACGACCGGCTCCGGCTGATCTTCATCTGCTGCCATCCCGCGCTGGCGCCCGAAGCGCGGGTGGCGCTCACGTTGCGGCTGCTGTGCGGGCTGTCGACGGCCGAGGTGGCCCGGGCGTTCCTGGTGGCCGAGCCGACGATGGCGGCCCGGATCACCCGCGCCAAGAAGAAGATCGCCGCAGCCAGGATCCCGTATCGGCTGCCGCCGGCCGCGGACCTGCCCGACCGGGTCGACGCCGTGCTCACGGTCGTCCATCTGATGTTCACCACAGGCCATACCGCGCCCAGCGGAGCGGACCTGGTCCGCCGCGACCTCGTCGAGCGCGCGCTCGACCTGGCCAGGATGCTGCGGTTACTGCTGCCGGACGACGCGGACGTCGCCGGCCTGCTCGCGCTGATCCTGCTGACCGACGCCCGGGCCGCCGGGCGGGTCGGGCCAGATGGGCGGCTGCTGCTGCTCGCCGAACAGGACCGCGCCCACTGGGACCGGGCCGCGATCGACGAGGGCCTCGGGCTGGTCCGCGAGGCGCTGACGCGACGGGGCCCGCACGCCGGTCCCGGCCCGGGGCGGTTTCCCGGCCGATTCCCGCTGATGGCCGCCATCGCCGCGGTCCACTCCGGCTCCCCGAGCTGGGCTGACACCGACTGGCGCGAGATCCTCGGCCTCTACGACCTGCTGGCCGGGCGCTGGCCATCGCCAGTGGTCGCGCTGAATCGTGCGGTCGCACTCGGCTTCGCCGCCGGCCCGGCCGCGGGCCTCGCCGCGTTGGACGAGCTCGCCGCCGAGCCGCAGCTGGCGGGCTACGGATACCTGCCGGCTGCGCGGGCCGACTTCCTGCGCACCCTCGGCCGCGTCGCCGAGGCCAGGCAGGCGTACGAGGAAGCTCTGAGCCTTACCGAGAACCAGGTCGAGCGTGAGTTCCTGGCCGCTCGCCTGGCCGAGCTGGCGGGCTGACCCAGCGCCAACCCCGCCGCGCCAACACACCAGTCGACGGCGCTTCTCGTAGGTCCGTCACGGGCACGCGCGCGGTCCGGCGGCCTTGCCGACGGCCCGGGCGGGCGCCGCTGCGTCAGGCCTGGGCGGCGTGCTCGGAGTACGGGCGGCGAGCGGGGTCCGCCGTGCCGGCCGGGCCCGCGTCGGGGTCCAGCGCGGGCAGGTCGGCGATCGCGGAGAAGTCATGCTCCCCGTGGCCGCGCTGGGCGGCCTGGGCCGTCAGCCGCAGCACCCCCTGCGCGAGGCCGAGCGGCCGCGGGGTCGCGCGGCAGGCCAGCCGCACGTCCTTCGCCAGCGCCTCCACGGTGAAGGCCGGCGGTGTGAAGTCCTCAGACTCGATCATGGACCGCTTGTAGCCGAGCACGGGGCCGAGGAACCCGCCGGCGAGCTCGCTCACGACGAGCTCCCGGTCCAGGCCCAGATCGGCGCCGAGCGCGAGGGTCTCGGCGATGGCGCCCATCGCCTCGGCCAGGCTCAGGTTGACCACGAGCTTCAGCGCGCTGCCAGCGCCCACGTCGCCGACGTGCACGATCTTCTTGGGGTCGCTGAACAGCTCAAGCGTCGGCCGGGCCGCTGCCAGGTCCGCCTCGCTGGCCCCCACCAGGACCTTCAGCGTGCCGTCCCGTGCCGGGCCCAGCGTGCCGACCACCGGGGCGTCCACGTAGCGCAGCCCGGCGGCGCTCGCGGCCCGCCCGAGCTCGCGGGCGGCCTCCGGCCCGACCGTTGTGACGTTTATCACCAACAGACCCTTGGGGGCGGCGACGTGGACGGACTCCATGACCTCGCCGGCCGAATCCGGGCCGAAGAGCGTCAGCACCGCCACGTCGGCATCGGTCACCGCGTCCGCGATCGAGGCGGCCTCGCGGGCGCCCGCGGCGACCAGGTCGTCGGCCCGCCCGGGTGTGCGGTTCCAGATGACGAGCTCATGCCCGCTGGTAAGCACATGAGCCGCCATGAGCCGGCCCATCTTCCCCATTCCGAGAAACGCGACCCGCACGTTGAACCTCCCGTCGTCGCCAGCCGCCTGACCACGATCGCCCGCGGCCGACGCCCCGTTCCCGGCCTATCGCACCTGTCGCCACCCGAACAACGCGGCTGCCCCGAACTATTGCCTACCCACCCTGACGACCTCGCTCGCGTGCCGCCACGGCTCGCGCCACCTACGCCAGACCACAGCCACCTGGCCGCCATCTACGCCGCACCCCACGCCGCCGGCGGCCTGGACCGGTGGTCAGGAGATGCCGACGATTTCACCGGGCTCGTGGTCGGCTCCGGACGGGGCGAGGCCGGACGGGCCGGCGGCCGGGTCCGTGGCGCCCCGGACCGGCGGGGCGGCCTTCGCCGGCCGCAGGGCGCGTACCAGGCTCGCGGCGCCGAGGGTCGCGCCGGCGGCCAGAATCCCGATGACCGAGGCCAGGTAGCGGTAGTCGAAGCCCGCCGTCAGCGCGCTGAGGGCCAGCACGGACAGCCCGCCGCCGCCGAGCAGCCAGAACGCGGCCGGCGGGCCGGACCGGCGGCGCAGCCGCGCCACGGGGACGGCGAGCAGGCCGGCGACCAGCCCGGCCGCCACGAGCGGCATCGGGGCGTAGCCGAGCCGCGAGTAGGCGGCCAACGGGGCGGCGAGCCGGCTGTCGAGCTTCGTCACGACGAAGTAGCCGTCGGCCGAGCGCCGGTCGTCGTCCTGCGCCGCGTTGGTGAGCCGGTCGGGCAGCTCCCAGGTGTCGGGCCGGGAGGTCTTCGACGTCTCGTACCTGGTCGGCGAGAAGTAGCCGATCAGGTAGCCGCCCGAGCTCGCCAGCAGCATGCCGGGCTGGGCGCGGACGATGTCGTTCGCGAACTGCCCGGCGAGCTGCTCCCGGCCGGCGGGGATGCGTACGTGGCCCTGGCGCAGCGGTGAGTCGGCCAGCCACAGGTAGCTGTCCGGCTGGCCGCGCTCGGCCACCGGCCGGGAGTCGCACAGCGTGCGCAGCGCCGGCCGGTCCGCGGGCAGCTTCGCGCAGTCCGCGAACGGCGCCACCCGGCCGTAGAGGAAGTAGCCCGAGTGCGCGGAGACCGAGAACCCGGCGCCGGCCGACGCGCTCCAGCCGGCGTAGGCGCAGATCGGCGCGGCCGCGGCGAGCCCGAAGCAGGCGACCAGCGCGAGCACCCGGCGGGCGCCGGGCAGGCTGCCGCCGCCGGAGGGCCGGGCCCGAAGGGCCGGGGCGGCCGCGGTCACCAGCAGGACGACACCCCCGACGGCCAGCGGCCCGTAGCCGACCGTCCGCACCGGCAGGCTGGCGCCCAGCAGCAGCCCGGCGAGCGCGACGGCCCACGGCCGTGGCCGGCCCGGCAGCGCGAGCAGCAGCAGCCCAAGCGAGGTCAGCGCGCTGAACAGCGTCTCGGCGAGCACGAACTGGCCGAGATCGAGCACCCAGCCTGACAGCAGCACCGGCGCGGCACACAGCGTCGCCAGCCACGGCCGGCGGGTCACCCGGGCGGCGACGGCGTAGGTCACGACCCCGACGGCGAACGTCATCGACTGCTGGATCAGCACCAGCCGGGTGAGGTGCTCCTCGCCGCCGACGAGGCGCAGGAACATCGGGTATCCGCTGGGGCGCCAGTCCGCCGGCCACAGCCCGTGCCAGGCCTGGTCAAGGTAGGCGCCCGAGTCGCCGAGGTACATCAGCGCCGGCCGGTAGGCCGCGACGACGACCCCTCGGGCGGCGAGGGCGACGGCCGCCACAGGCCAGAACAGTGCGTGCCGCCGCGCGAAGCGCGCGATGCGACCGGGGCGACGGTCGCGGCGGTGGGCGCTGGTTGGCTCCGGTCCACTGGCGCTGCCGTCGGCGAGCGCGGACGAACCGGTGGACTCGCCCGGACGGGCGGGCGCCGGGAACGGCTGCGTCTGCTCGGCCGCGCTGGCGGCGGCCGCCGATCTGGTGACGAACGGCCCACGTTCGACGACGCTCGGCTCGACCGCGACCCGCTGCGCGGTCGCGGCCGGCTGCTCCTTCGGCGTCACCATCGCCGTCAAGTGTCCCAGCCGTCCCGACTGCATCGCCCGTGGGCCGCGTGACCGGCGTGTCCCGCGCCCCGAGACCACGGCGGCACCCGACCCGCTGGCCTTGCCCTCGCGCCCCAGAGCCCGCCGGGCTTCCGGGCCGGCTGGACGGACGCGCGGCCTCCCGCGGGCGGATCGCCCATGACGGTCCCGCCGGCCGACGGCCCTGCGCGCCGGGTCACAGCTGGTGACCCAGATCTCTGCAGTCGGAGAATTTTTGCGTTGACTGCAAACTTATAGGAGAGGCAAAGTTGTACTGCACGCAGCAACGATCGCCCGAACTTCGAGGAGCAGCCCCTATGTCCTCACCACGTAGCACCGCCCGCGTCGACGGCGCGCCAGGCGACGCCGGCGGCGGCGTTACGCGGGCGGCCAGTGCGGCTCCCGCCGCGACCGGCGGCCGGATCTGGCTGATCGTCGCGGCGCTCGGCGCCGGCCTGCTGCTCTCGGCACTCGACCAGACGATCGTCGCGACCGCGCTGCCGACGATCGTCGGCGACCTCGGCGGCGCCACCCACCTGTCCTGGGTGGTCACCGCCTACCTGCTCGCCTCCACGGTCTCGACGCCAATCTGGGGCAAGCTCGGCGACCTCTACGGCCGCAAGCGGTTCTTCCAGGCCGCGATCATCATCTTCGTCGCCGCGTCGGCGCTGTCCGGACTCAGCCAGTCGATGTTCCAGATCATCGCCTTCCGCGCCCTGCAGGGCCTGGGCGGCGGCGGGCTCGTCGTCGGCGCGATGACGATCATCAGTGACCTCGTGTCGCCGCGCGAGCGGGGCCGCTACCAGGGCGTGTTCTCCGCCCTGTTCGCCACGTCGTCGGTGCTCGGCCCGCTGCTCGGCGGCCTGTTCGTCGACCACCTGTCCTGGCACTGGATCTTCTACATCAACGTCCCGGTGGGCGCGGCCGCGCTGGCCGTCGTCACCGTCGTGCTGCCCTCGATCCGGTCGGCGTCGACCCGGCCCATCGACTACCTCGGCACCGGCCTGCTCGCGGCCGCCAGCACCTGCCTGGTTCTGTTCACCAGCCTCGGCGGGTCCTCCTTCGCCTGGGGTTCGGCGCCCAGCATCGGGCTCGCCGCCGGCGGCGTCGTGACGCTGGTGGTGTTCGTGCTGGTCGAGCGCCGCGCGGTGGAGCCCGTGCTCCCGCCCCGGCTGTTCACGATCAAGGTCTTCCGGGTCTCCAGCCTGATGAGCTTCGTCGTCGGCTTCGCGATGCTCGGCTCGATCACCTTCCTGCCGCTGTTCCTGCAGGTCGTCAAGGGCATCGACCCGACCGTCTCCGGCCTGCAGATGCTGCCGATGAGCCTCGGCCTGATGATCGCCTCGATGACCACCGGTCGGCTGATCTCCAGCTGGGGCCGGTACAAGGTCTTCCCGATCGCCGGGTCCGGCCTGATGACGGTGGGCCTCGCGCTGTTCTCGCTGCTCACTCCGGATGTCTCGACGGCGCGCCTCAGCCTGTCGATGTTCGTGTTCGGCGTCGGGATGGGCATGGTGATGCCGGTGCTGACGCTGTCGGTGCAGAACGCGGTCGACCCACGCGACCTCGGCGCGGCGACCTCGGGCGCCACGTTCTTCCGCTCGATCGGTGGCTCGTTCGGCACGGCGGTGTTCGGCACGATCTTCGCGAACGTGCTGAGCGGCAAGCTGGCGCACCTGACCGGCGGCCTCGGCCTGCCGGCGGGGGTCTCCGGCTCGGACGTAAGCCCCAAGCTGATCGCCAGCCTCCCCGCGGCCTTGCGGACCGACTTCATCCAGACCTACACCGACTCGCTGCAGGTCGTGTTCCTGGTCGCCGTGCCGATCGCGTTCCTCGGCTTCCTGTTCGCCTGGCTGCTCCCCGAGCTGCGCATGCGCCGCACCAGCGGCCTCGACGCCCGCGCCGGCGCAGCCCAGGGCTCGTCGGTGAACCCGCCCGCCAGCACGATGCAGGGCCCGGCCGGGACCGCGATCGGCGTGGCGGTGCCCGACACGGTGCCGAGCACGCTGGAGCTGACGGCCTCGCGGCCGGCCGGCGTGGCCTGACCCGAAGCCGCCCGGCTTGGACCCAGTGGGTGCGCCGCCAGGCGAATGGACTGCTGACACGCAAGAGGCGGCGTGGAGGTCTCGCCGGAGCGACGGGGTCCCTGCCTGATCGACGAACGGGGTCCCTGCGGGATCGACGAACGGGGTCCCTGCGGGATCGACGAAGTCGATCTCGGAGGTCGTGATCTCGGAGGTCGTGATCCCGGAGATCGTGAGGGCGGGGCCGGAGCGCGCAGCCGACGGAGTGGCAGCGGTGGTACTGACCACAACCACCCCGAAGCGCCCGGCCCGCGCGGCCGGGCGCTTCCGGCTGTGGTGACGAGCCTCGTCCTCGGCGGCGGACCCGGTCGAACGACGCAGAAATGCACAGACTGCAAAGTTGTATAGTCAGCAAAGTTGTAGCGCACGCATCGAGGACCGCCAAAGCGGACGGGACGAGGCGAGAGGAGGCACCCGCATGACGACCAGCAACGATCTCGCCGTCCCCGTCGAGGTGACCGCCCCGACTGAGCTTGGGCTGCGGGAGCGCAAGAAGCGCCAGACCAGGCAGGCGATCCGGGACGCGGCGGTCCGGCTGGTCGCCGATCGCGGGCTGGAGCGGGTGACCGTCGACGAGATCGCCGCCGCGGCGAACGTCTCGCCACGCACCTTCTTCAACTACTTCCGCTCGAAGGAGGACGCGCTCGGCGGCATCGACAACGACGAGATCACGGAGGCCTGCGCCGCGCTGCGGGCCCGCCCAGCCACCGAGCCGCCACTGGCCGCGGTCGCGGAGATCCTCATCAGGCGGATCGAACGCAGGGTTGAGGACCCGTCACTGCACCTCGCCCGGGTGCAGGTGCACCATGCCTACCCCCAGCTGTTCGGCGCACACGCGGCCACCTTCCGCGTCTTCGAGCGCAGGCTCGCCGAGGTGGTGGCCGAGCGCGCCGGCCTGCCGGTCGACGACCACCCGTACCCGCTGACGGTCGTCGCCACCGCGATGGCGCTCGTCCGGGCGACGGTCGCCTACTGGCAGCACGGCGAGGACCCGTCGGCCGCCCAGCTGTCCGCCGCGCTGCGCGCCGGCTTCGCCAACCTCGCCCAGGGACTGCCCGTGCCGCCCGTGCCCGACCCGCGCCGGCTCGCCGGTGGCCAGGACGACCCGATGACCAGGGAGACTCGATGACCGAGGAAGTTCGATGACCTCTGCGAGCACCGCGAGCCCGGACACCGACCCCGCGGCTGTCGATCCACCGCCGGACGGCTCGGCCGGCCGCCGGGTCGGGCTGGTCCTCGCGGCGCTGGGCGTCGGCATCCTGCTCGCCTCGCTCGACCAGACGATCGTGTCGACCGCCCTGCCGACGATCGTCGGTGATCTGGGCGGCGCCCAGCACCTGTCCTGGATCGTGACCGCCTACCTGCTGGCCTCGACCGTCTCGACGCCGCTGTGGGGCAAGCTCGGCGACCTGTACGGCCGCAAGATCTTCTTCCAGGCCTCGATCATCATCTTCGTCGTGGCGTCCGCCGTCGCCGGTCTCAGCCAGTCGATGGGCGAGCTGATCGCGCTGCGCGCGGTGCAGGGCCTCGGCGGCGGTGGCCTGATCGTCGGAGCGCTGACGATCCTCGCCGACGTGCTGTCGCCCAGAGACCGGGGCCGCTACCAGGGGGTGTTCAGCGGGCTGTTCGGGCTCTCCGCGGTGGTCGGCCCACTGCTGGGCGGGCTGTTCGTCGACCACCTGAGCTGGCGCTGGGTGTTCTACATCAACCTCCCGCTCGGCGCCGTCGCGCTGGTCATCGTCGCCTTGGCGCTACCGGCCAGCCGCAACCGGGTGAAGCGCACGATCGACTACCTCGGCACCATCCTGCTGACTGCCGGTGCGACCTGCCTCGTGCTGTTCACCAGCCTGGGCGGCACGACGCTGGCCTGGTCCTCGCCGATCAGCATCGGGATGGCCGTCGGCGGGGTGGTTCTTCTCGCCGTGTTCGGCTACGTCGAGACCCGCGTCAAGGAGCCCGTTTTCCCGCCCTCGCTGTTCCGCAACCGGGTCTTCAACATCTCCAACCTGATGGGCTTCGTCAGCGGCTTCGCGATGCTCGGAGCAATCACCTTCCTGCCGCTGTTCATGCAGCTCGTCAAGGGCGTCGAGCCGACGGTGTCGGGCCTGAAACTGCTGCCCGTCATGGGCGGCATGCTGGTCTCGTCGACGGTGACGGGCCGCCTGATCAGCAGAACCGGCCGCTACCGGATCTACCCGGTCATCGGCTCGACGCTGGTCACCAGCTCGCTGTTCCTGATCGCCGCGCGGCTCACCCCGGGCATCGGCGCGGCCGAGCTGGCCGTCTACACGCTGATGCTGGGCGCCGGGCTGGGCTGCGTGATGCCGGTACTGGTCGTGTCGGTCCAGAACGCCGTCGAGTTCCGCGACATGGGCGCGGCGACCTCGGGCACCACCTTCTTCCGGTCGATCGGCGGCTCGTTCGGCACGGCCATCCTCGGCGCGATCTTCGCGAACCAGCTGGCCGGAAAGCTGCCCTCCGCCCTCGGCGGGGCGCAGCTGCCGCCCGGCTTCTCCAGCTCCACGGTCAGCCCCAAGCTGGTCGCCGGCCTCCCGGACGCCGTGCGCCACGCATTCGAGGTGGCCTACACCGACTCGCTGCGGGCGGCCTTCTGGGTAGCCGGTCCGGTCGCGCTGCTGTCCCTGATCCTCAGCGTCTTCCTGCCGCAGCTGAAAATGCGCTCGACCGTGCACAGCGAGGCCGACGGGCCGCGCCCGGCGGCCCAGGACCCGGCCGCCACCGGTTAGGCGACGGGCAGATCCAGTGCCTTGGCGTCCAGCTTGGTGAACAGGCCGCCGGCCCACTCCAGTCGGCGGCCAGCCGGGACCTCCTGACGCCGCCAGACCGTCAGGTCGACCCCCAGCACGGCCGCCAGGCGCTCGGTGCTGAAGGGCAGGAACGGGGCCAGGGCCACCGCGATGCCGGCGATCGCCTGGACGGAGGTCGCCAGGCTGCGGGCCGCGGCCTCGCGGTCGACCTTGACGGTCTTCCAGGGCTCCTCGCGGTAGAGGTACTGGTTGACCTCGGACGAGATCTCCATCGCGGCCCGCAGCGCGGCCCGCAGCTCCACCTTCTCCAGCAGCTCGGCGACCCGGGCCAGGCCCTGGTCGACCTTCGTCAGCAGCTCGGCGTGGGCGCCGCCCAGCTCGGCGGGCGGCGGCACGTCCGGCAGGACGCCGTCGAAGAACTTGTTGATCTGGGCCATCACCCGGTTGACGAGGTTGCCCCAGTTGGCGATCAGCTCGTCGTTGACGCGGCGGATGATGTCGGCGTCGGTGATCTCGGTGTCGTTCTGCTCCGGCAGCACGGTGGCGAGCGCGTAGCGCAGCGCGTCCGGCTGCAGGATCTCCAGGTACTCGGGGACGGTCCGCCCGACGCCGGCCGACTTGGAGGCCTTCGCGCCACCGAAGGTGACGTACTGGTTGGCCGGCACGTCGGTCGGCAGGTCGAGGCCGCCGTAGCCGAGCAGCATCGCCGGCCAGATCACCGTGTGGAACGGGATGTTGTCCTTGCCGACGAAGTAGTACGCGGCGGCGTCGGGATTCTCCCACCAGGCCCGCCAGGCCTCCGGGTCACTGCCGATGGTCGCCGCCCACTCCTTGCTGGCCGACAGGTAGCCGATGACGGCCTCGAACCAGACGTAGATCCGCTTGCCGGGACCGAGCTCGTCGGTCGGCAGCGGGACGCCCCAGTCGAGGTCGCGGGTGATCGCCCGGTCGTGCAGGCCGTCCTTGACGAACTGCAGCGACCAGTTGATGACGTGCCGGCGCCAGCCCTTGCGGGTCTCCAGCCAGGACAGCAGCGGATCAGCGAGCTTCGAGAGCTCCAGGAAGAAGTGCGACGTCTGGCGCTGCTCGGGTACCGCGCCGGTCATCTTGCTGCGCGGCTCGATCAGCTGGTCCGGGTCGAGGGTCCGCCCGCAGTTCTCGCACTGGTCGCCCCGGGCGTTGGGGTAGGCGCAGTACGGGCAGGTCCCCAGGACGTACCGGTCCGGGAGGAAACGCCCCGCCTGGGGGTCGTAGAACTGCGTCGTCTCCTGGATCGAGATGTAGCCGGCCTCGCGCAGCCGGGTGAAGAACTCCTGGGTGACCAGGGTGTGGTTGTCGGTCCGCGTCGAGGTGAACAGGTCGAACGAGATGCCGAGCCGGCGCCAGATGTCCAGGAAGATCGGGTGGTAGCGGTCGACGACCTGCTGCGGGGAGATGCCCTCCTCCTCCGCACGCACCGTGATCGGCGTGCCGTGCGCGTCCGAACCGGACACCATCAGCACCCGGTTGCCCGCCAGGCGCTGGTACCGCGCGAAGATGTCGGCCGGCAGGTAGGCGCCGGCGATGTGCCCCAGGTGCGGTGCGCCGTTGGCGTAGGGCCAGGCGACCGCGACCAGGACCGGACGTCCTGAGCCCCCGGGCTCCGTGGTGGTCGGGCTCACGCGCTGCACGGTCACGGTTGTCACGTTACCGGGTAACGGCAAACGGGTTTCCCCGGTGCCGCGGCCAGGCTCGGCCACCTGCGTCAGGCCGTCGGTTCGACCGGCCGGTTCGGCCGTCAGGTCAACCGCGCCGCTCGGTCAACCGGGCAGCTGGGGCCAGCCGCCCAGCTCAGTCAGCCGCGCAGCTCGGTCGGGTGCGCGGCGAAGGCGGCGGCCAGTGCATCCTGCCAGGGCCGCGGCTGGCTGAGGCCGGCGTCCAGCCAGCTTCGAGCGGACAGCACCGAGTAGGCCGGCCGCGGCGCAGGCCGGGGGAAGTCCGCCGTCGTCGTCGGGCGGACCTTCGCCGGGTCCGCCCCGATCGCCGCCATGATCGCCTTCGCGAAGCCGAACCAGGTGGTGTCGCCCGCGTTCGTGTAGTGGTACAGACCGAACGGGGCGCGCGAGCCCGCCAGCTCCACAAGCCCCGCCGCGAGGTCGGCCGACCAGGTGGGTGAGCCACGCTGGTCGTCGACCACCGCGATGGTGTCCCGCTCGCGGGCGAGCCGGGCCATCGTCTTGACGAAGTTCTTCCCGACAGCGCCGTACACCCAGGCCGTCCGCACGACATACGCCGTCGGGCACAGGGCCAGCACGGCCTGCTCGCCGGCGAGCTTCGTGCGCCCGTACGCTGACGCCGGGCTGGTCTCGTCCTCGACCTCGTACGGCTTGTCCGCGGCGCCGTCGAAGACGTAGTCGGTCGACAGGTGGATGAGGGTCGCGCCAGCCTCGGCGCAGGCCGCCGCCAGCCGCGCCGGGCCGGCGGCGTTCGCCGCGTAGGCACCCGCCTCGTCGGCCTCGGCGCCGTCGACGTCGGTCCAGGCCGCGGTGTTGATGACGACGAGGCCGCCCTGGACCTTGGCCGGCCGGGCCTGATCACGGATCACCGCGCGGACCCGGACGGGGTCGGTGATGTCGCATTCCGCCCGGGTCAGCCCGGCGACAGCCGGTCGCCCCGGGTCGAGGGCCAGCACCCGGCACAGGTCTGAGCCGACCTGTCCAGCGGAGCCGATCACGAGTACGCGCACAGCTCGCAGTCTCGCAGACCGAGCCGACCTGACACCCAGGTCAGGGCCTGTGGCCAGATCCAGCGACCGAAGCGCCGGATTCGCGCCCGCTCGGCCTCCCCGTCACCCGGCTGTGGTCCGCCTCGCGGCCCGGAAGCCCGGCGCCGACCGAGCTGGCTTCGGCCGCGCCGGACTTCCCAGCGCGTGCCAGCCAGGGCCTTCCGACGCATGCGAGCGAGGGCCTCCCGACGGACGGGCCCGCGAGCGGACCAGGCGGCTCGTCTAGTCTTGGCGGAGGGCGACCTTACCGACCTGCCTGCCGACACCGGCCCGCCTACGAGCGCCGACCCGCATACCGACCTGGTCGACGCCGGCCTGTCGGGCCGCGGCTGACCGGCGGCACCCGGCGCGACCCGGGGACCCGGGACCACGCCGATCAGCAGGGAACTACCAGCAGGGAATCCACGGAGCCGACGATCAGCGAGCGCACGGACACAGCGACCCCGGCGGACCAGCTCACGGCCGGGCCTTCCGCCGCGACGACCTCGGCCCACGGCACCGCGCTCGACGACGCGGCTCCTGGCGCCACGGCGACCGCTGATACCGCCACCGGCGAGAACGTCACCCGCCCTCGACGACGGCCCCGCCCGGCGGGAGCGGCGTGGCGGCTGGCACGGCGGGTTCCGGGGGTGGTTCTGGCCATCACGGCCCTGCATCTCGCGCTGCTGGCCACGTATTCGGTGGCGTATCCGACCTGGACCGGCTACGACGAGGCGCAGCACGTCGACATGGTCTATGGGCTGCTGCACGGCGACGGCTGGCCGGCACCCGGCGACAAGATGATCTCCAAAGGGATCGCGGCCACCTCGGACGCCTTCGACCGCGGCGCCTACGCGGACATGTTCCAGTCCGGCGGGAAGAAGCGCGGCTCGCCGTCGTTCGCCGAGATCACCCCGACGCCCCGTTCGGCGCGGGAGTCGTTCGACGCGCTCGGCGGGCCGGCGCCGGTGACCGACGGCCGGCTGTCGAACCAGATGGTGCAGCACCCACCGATGGTCTACGCGGTCGGCGCGGCCGTGCTCGGCGCGCTGCCGGCCTCGCACTGGGCCTATGACCAGCAGGTATACGTGCTGCGGCTGCTGAACATTCTGCTGGTCGCGCCGCTGCCGCCGCTGGCCTGGGCGACGGCGCGCAGGCTGCGGCTGCCCGAGGTGGTCGCCCGTGGCGCCGCGGTGCTGCCGTTGGCGGTCCCCGGCTTCGACCGCGTCGGGGCGACGTTCAACAACGACGGCGTGCTGATGCTGACGACCGGCGTCCTGACGTTCGTGCTGGCCGGGGTGCTGCGCGGCGACCGGCGGACCCGCACGGCCGTCTGGGCCGGGCTGTGGCTCGCGCTCACCCTGCTGTCGAAGGGGCTCGCGCTGCTGATGCCCCTGATGATCGTCGCCGCCTACCTCGTCGGCTGGTGGAACACCAGGCGGCACGAGGTGGACCTGAGCGATGTGGGCCGCGGCGGGGCGCGGGGCGGCCGGGCCCGCGCGCTGGTCGGCTCGCTGCCGTGGCGGCCGGCGATCGTGTCGCTCGCCGTGGGGCTCGTCCTCGGCGGCTGGTGGTGGGTGCGCAACGTCGTCCGCTACGGCGCGGTGCAGCCGAACGGTTGGGCCACCGACCCGCCGCGCCGGGAGGCGCTGCTGCTGCCGGACTCGTTCTGGACGTGGCTCTGGTACTTCGTGCGGGCGATGATCAACCGGTTCTGGGCCGGCCTCGGCATGTTCGAGCCGCCCCAGCTGACCCCCGTGGCGATCGTCGCCGCGACGGTCGTCGTCGGCGTGGTCGGCGCCGCGTGCCTGCTACGCGGGCTGGGCCCGGAGTCGTCCAGGCGCCCTGTGGCCATCCCGCATCAGGCCGCCCGCGCCGCGGCCCTGGACCCGGCGTCGGATCTGGCCACCTCGAACTCGACGGCCGCCCGGCGGGCGGCCCGGCGACGCCTACCGTCCCGGGCCGGCTGTGCCGACTGGCTCGGCCGGGCGGCCGTGCCGGTCGTGCTGCTGCTGCCCGTCGCGTTCGCCTACGTCACCGTCGGGGAACGCAGCTGGGCCGAGTACGTGATCTACACCCGCGGCATCGCCGTCCAGGGCCGCTACCTCTACCTCGGTCTTGTCGGCGCCGGCGTGGTCATCGCGGCCGGGCTCGCCCGGCTGCTCGGCCGCCACGCCCGGTGGACCACGGTCACGCTGCTCGCCGGCGCCGTGCTGATGCAGGCGTTCGCGCTGCTCGCAATCTGCACCTACTACTGGCTGGGCCGCGGGGTGCACTTCACTCCCGCCCGCGTTCCAGACGTCGCCGCGGCGATCGCGCGCTGGGCGCCCTTCCCGTGCGGGGTGACGTACGCGATCTTCTCGGTGACCGCGGCGCTGGTCCTCGCGGCGCTGGCCATCACCATCCGCTCGGCGCTCCGGAGCGGCGGTCCGACCCCGCGGGCCGCCAGCGGCGGCCCTACGACGGCGTCGCCCCAGGCGCCAACCCCGCTGCCCGCGGCGAACCCGTCGCCCATCCAGGCCGCGCCCACGGCCTGACCCGCAGGAGGCGGCGTGCGGACGGGGTCCCTGCCGGATCGGCGAAGCCGATCTGGGAGGTCGTCTCTCCGGAGGTCGTGAGGGCGAGGCCGGAGCCGCAGCCGACGGAGTGGCAGCAGAGGTACTGACACGCAGGAGGCGGCGTCAGCGGGGAGCACCGCCGGAGCGCGGTTGCGTCCAAGCCCCGCTCCTGGCACGAGCCGTTACGTGATCCGATTGGCGGTCGCCCAATCGACCGCACGTCGACCCGATCATGAACCTCCGCGGCCAGCGGACTCACGGGACAAGACCATCTCGACTGTCGGGTACGCGCAGCCCCGAACGGGTACTTTAAGTAGCGACATGAGTTCGGAGAGCTATAGCTCGCCGGGTGGGCGCCCGTGCGGGGGCGGGAGGTGCTTACCCGGTGACCGAAGCGCCACCGAAACCTCCGGTAAAGAAACCTCTGGCATCCGTCCCGGAACTGCCCGCCGAGCTCGATCCTCGTGGTCGGTCGGCGCGGCGCGGTCCGGCGGAGCGCCGGCACACCCGGCTGCTCCTGACGATGACCGCCGTGCTGTCGGCGCTCGTCTTCGTCATCTCCGTCGGCGGCTACACCGTCTACCGGTACTTTGACGGCCAGATCGCCCGGATCAGGCTGAACCTCGGCGAGGACCGGCCGGCCGCCGGCGCAGGCGGCGCCGTGAACTTCCTCATCGTCGGCTCGGACAGCAGGGCCGGCACCGGCACGGAGTTCGAGAGCGAGGGCGCCGTCGACGGCGAGCGCTCGGATACGACGATCATCGCCCACCTCGCGCCGAACGGCACGACAACGCTGGTCTCGTTCCCCAGGGACACCCTCGTCGCGATTCCCGGGCATGGCAGGGGCAAGCTCAACTCGGCGATCACCACCGGCGGCCCGTCGCTGCTGATCCGGACGATCGAGCGCCTGACCCGACTGCGCATCGACCACTACGTCCAGATCGACCTCGCGGGCTTCCGCCAGATCACCGACGCCATCGGCGGGGTGACGGTCTGCCTGCGCGCGCTGCCGGACGGCAGCACGTCGAACCTGCACGACCAGTGGTCGCAGTGGAACGGCGTCGTCGGTCCCAACCACGTCGACGGCGACCAGGCACTGGCGTTCGTCCGCCAGCGCCACGGCCTGCCGAATGGCGACTTCGACAGAATCCACCGCCAGCAGCAGTTCATCAGCGCGGTCTTCGCCAAGGCGACCAGCAGCGGCGTCCTCACCAACCCGGTCAGGCTGGAGTCGCTGCTGAGGGCAGCCTTCGGCGCGCTGACCGTCGACGACTCCACGACGATCAACGACCTGGAGAAGCTCGCGACCCGGCTGCACGGGCTGCGCCCCGACCAGCTCCGGTTCGAGACCATCCCGGTCCGCCCGCCGACGCCGGCCGAGGGCGCGAACGCGCTCGGCGAGCTACCGGTGTTCGGCTCGGTGCAGATCTACGACTCCGCAACGCTGGCCGCCTTCCTGGCCCCGCTGCGCGCGGGCCCGGCGCCGGGGGCGCCCCCGGCCTCCGCCGCCCCGGCGAGCCGTGGTGGCCTCGGCGCCGGGCTGGTCTCGCCGCGATCCGACTTCCGGGTCGACGTCTACAACGGCAGCCGCGTGGCGGGCGCGGGCGGCAAGGCGTCCAGCGAACTGGCGAGCGCCGGCTACGTGGTCAACACCGCGCGGACCTGGTCGGGCACGGCGCCCGCGCCGACCGAGATCCGCTACCCGCCGGGCCGGGAGGCGGACGCCCGGGCGCTGCTGGCCGTCGCGCCCGGGGCCGCCGTCTCGGTGGACCCGGCGCTGACCACCGGCACCGTCTCGCTGATCCTCGGCGACGGCTTCACCAGCCTGGGCACCTCGGGGGACGCCGCCGGCCGGCCCGCGAACTCCACGAACGCCCGGAGTACCAGCCCGGCGACGCCGGCCGGCCAGCCCGCGCAGAACGCGGCCCAGCTGACCGGCGGCTGCACTTACTGACCACCCGTCCAGCGCGGCCCGCGACCGGGTTCCTCAGAGGGTGCAGTTGGGCGGCGGTGGCGGGCCCGCCGGCGCCGCGCTCGTCGCCGCAGCGGCCGGCGTGCTGCCCGCGGCGGCCGGGGTGACAACGCCGGTGAAGTTCGAGCCAAGGATCAGGTGGATGCCGGTGACCGTCGAGTCCGCGCGGGCGACCGAGCCGGGGACCGCCGCCTGCACGGTCCACGCGGCCTGCTGCTGGCCGGTGCCGTAGATGACCCGCGAGGTGGTGTAGTTCTGCGAGCTGGCGGTCCCGCCGATCGTCGCGTGGAAGCCCTTCGTGGCGAGCGCGGTGGTCGCCTTCGAGGCGAGGCCCGACGTCGTCGTCCCGTTGAACACCGCGACGCTGATCTGCGACGCCGGCACGGTCACCGGGCCGGGGGTGGCACCCGGGTCGGGCGTTGAAGGCGCGGCCGTGTCGTCGAGGGTGACACCGGCGACCTGACCACCCAGCGGAACGACGATCTTGGCGAGGTCGACCGGGTTGTAGAGCTGCACCGCGCCGTAGGGCGCAAGCGTCCCGTCCTTGGGGTTTCCGCCCTCGGCAGCGGTGGGCGCGTGCGTCGGCAGCGTCTGGACGTGCATCGAGCCCGCCGCCATGCCCTTCATCGACAGCGCCAGGCCCTTGAGGTCGGTGATGCTGGTGTCGTCGTCCAGGGTGAGGGCCGAGGTTGCCGCCGAGATCAGCGATTCCAGCTTGATCGGGTTGGTCAGGACGTCACCGCCGGTCGCCTGCCGGAACACGGCCCCAAGGAACTGCTGCTGGCGGTGGATCCGGTCGATGTCGCCGTTCGGCAGCCCGTGGCGCTCGCGGACGAAGGCCAGCGCCTGGTCGCCGTTGACGTGCACGGTCCCCGGTCCGCCGACCCAGCCGCTCATCGGGTCGTTGGTGTTGGTGCTCCAACGGTAGCCGTTGTCCTTGCTCGGGCGCTCCCGGAAGCTGGAGGGCAGGACGCAGACATTGACGCCGCCGATGGCGTTCGTGATCTGCTTGAAGCCCTCCAGGTCCATCGACACGTAGTGGTCGACCCGCATCCCGGTGAGGTTCTCGACCAGGCTCACGAGCAGCGACGGGCCGCCGTCGGAGATGGCCGAGTTGAACTTGTCCTTGTGCGCCTTGTGCTTCTTGCCCGATGAGTCGGTGTAGGCGGGGATCGTGACGAGCGTGTCGCGTGGGAACGAGACCATCGTCGTGGTCCCGTCCTTCGCCAGGTGAATGAGGATCGTCGTGTCCGAACGCTGACCCTGCACGCTGTCGCCGCCGTACGCGCCGCCGGTGCCGGCACGGCTGTCGGTGCCGACGAGCAGGTAGTTCGACGCCCCGAACGTCTTGCCCGGGCGGTCGCCCCCGAGGCTCAGCGAGATGTGGTGGATGTTGCCGTTGGCGTACGTGTACTGGGCCCAGCCGCCGACGCTGAGCAGCAGCACGAGCACCGAGACGACGCCCAGCAGGAGCCGCAGCGGCCGCCGGGCGCGCCCGCCGCCACCCTGGCCGCTCCGCGGGCTCAGGCCGGGTGGAAGCGTCGTCTGGTAGGACATTCCCGTCCTCCCCTCCCGGGTCCTTCTGGGCAAACGTGATGATAGGTGCCCGCGTCCAGCCGGCGGGGCCTGGCGTAGGCCCGCGTCGATCGCGGCGGTCACGGTGCGCGACGTCGGGGCATCTCTGCGCGCTGGCGCTCAATACGGCTCGGTAACGGTTCAGCTCGAACGTTTCCGCGCGGTATCACCGCCACCGACGTCTATACACATCCAAAACACATGATTGCGACTATCCGTCGGGAATCCGACCGGCAGCGGTCAACGGATGCCGGGCGGATGACGTCCGACCTTACGGAACGAGCCGCCCCAACTGGCCATCGCCGCCTGTGGCTCACGCCGCGCAGGGCTGGACCCGTCAGCCGTCCACCTACCGTGACCTGCGGCTTCATGCCTCACGACGGCACGGTCCGGGTCCCACTCCACCGGCGCGTCAACGCTGTGACGTTGGGTATCAACAACGTCACATCATTGCGTTGTGACCAGCGGCGCCGCTAGCGTGCACAACCCCCGAGCGGATCGGAACGTCACAGATCACGAGAACGACACTGGTGCCGAGAACCGACGAGGAGGTCGACACCGCCGGTGAGCAACGCCAGTGTTACCTCTCAGCGAGGAGCCGTCGCCTTCCGGGCAGACCCTGGCGCCCGGCGATCGGACCTCCCACCGGAGCTCAGCCCGCGGGACCCGCACCGGCGCCGCACGCCGCTGCGCCGGCTTTCCCTGCTGGGCGCCGCGTTGCTGTCCGTCCTCATCCTGGGGGTCAGCGCCGGCGGCTGGTTCCTCTACAACCAGTTCAGCAGCAACATCAAGCACGACTCGAGCTGGCACCCGGGCGGCAACCGCCCCGCGGCGGTCGCCGGCGACGAGAACATCCTGCTGCTCGGCGACGACAGCCGGGACGGCACCGGCGACGAGTACGGCGGCAGCCAGGTCGAGGGCATCCGGTCGGACACGACGATCATCGCGCACCTCGACAAGGACGGCAGCGCGACACTCCTGTCGTTCCCGCGCGACGAGTTGATCCCGGTCGTCCCGAAGGTCAAGGGCACCCCCGCGGACGGCAAGGACAAGCTGACCAACATCATCACCTACGCCGGCGTCTCCGGCCTGACGTCCACCCTGGAGAGCCTTACCGGCCTGCACATCGACCACTACGTCGTCATCGACCTCGCCGGCTTCAAGAAGATCGTGGACGCGGTCGGCGGTGTCACCGTTTGTGTCAGTAGAATGCCTGACGGTAGCGCGAGGAACCTGAACGACGCATGGTCACAGTGGCACGGCCATCTCGGGGAGAACACGCTGAACGGTGACCAGGCACTGGCCTTCGTCCGCACCCGGCACGCCCTGGGTGACGAGCGGCTGCGCATCCTGCGCCAGCAGCAGTTCCTCTCCAAGCTGCTGGCCAAGACCACCACCGCGGGCACGCTCACCAACCCGGCCAAGGTCGTAGAACTGCTCGGCGCTGTCGGCGGGGCCATGACGATGGACAGCGGGCTCGGTCAGACCCAGCTCGTCGACCTCGCGAGCCGCGCGAGCAAGCTCGGCTCGGGCAAGGTCAGGTTCATCACCATCCCGACCCATATCCCGCTGCCCAGCGAGGGCGCGACCGACGGCCAGGGCGCGATGGGCTACCACGGCGACGTCCTGCTCGTGAACACCGACGAGCTGGCCCAGATCCTCGCGCCGCTGCGCCCGGCGCCGCCGCAGGACGCGGCCGTCGCGTCGGCGACCGCGGTCGCGCCCAGCGCGGTGAGCATCACGGGAATCGTCAACGCCTCCGGCCGGGCCGGGCTGGCCAGCCAGACCAGGACCAGCCTCACCGCGCTCGGCTTCGGCGGCCCGATGACCGCCAGCAGCGTCGCGCAGACCCAGATCGCGACCGAGGTCCGCTACGCGCCGGGCCAGCAGGGCGCGGCCAAGGCGGTCGCCGCGAAGATCCCCGGGGCACAAGCCGTCGCGGACCCGGCGCTGTCCGGGGGTGTCAAGGTCATCCTCGGCACCTCGTTCGCGGCCGTTACCGGCACGCCCGCCGCCACGGGCGCCGTGGCCGGCACCACGGCCGCGGCCGGCGGCACGCCCACCGCCGCGCCGACCACGGCGGCTCCCGGCGCCGGCGGCATCCCGGCCGACACCTCCTGCACGCCGTGACGACGCCCAGGCTCACGCCGGTCGACACGCTTCTCGGGCTTCCCGGCCGAAGCGGCGCGACCGCGCCGTTCCCAGGGGTGGCCGCGGCGCTGGCGGCCCGGCTGCGGGCCGACGGGGCGAGCCCGCTCGTGACGTTCTACGACGACGCCACCGGCGAGCGGGTCGAGCTGTCCGCGATCACGCTCGACAACTGGGTGGCGAAGACGGCGAATCTGCTGGTCGACACGCTCGGCCTCGCGCCGGGAGACCTGGTGGGCGTCGACCTCCCCGTGCACTGGCTGGCGATCGTCGTGCTCCTGGGCGCCTGGTCGGCCGGCTGCGAGGTGCTCGTCGCCACCGGGCCGGGCCGGGACGACACCGGCGAGGCGCCGGCCGATCCAACGGAGGACGACCCGGACGGCCAGGATGAGGCGGATGGCGGGACGGCCGGCCGCCTGGGTGGCGCCACGCAGGCGCTGTTCGTCGCCGAGAGCCGGGTGGACGCGGCCCTGGGGCTTGGAGCGGACGAGGTCGTCGCGCTCTCGCTGCGGCCGTTCGGGGCCCGAATGGCACACCCGGTGGCCGGAGTGCTCGATTTCGCCGCCGAGGTGCCGGCGCACGGCGACCGGTTCGCGGCGCCGGCGCCGCCACCGGGCCAGGCCGCGCTGCTCGCCCGTGCCGGCGAGGTCGCGGCGTTCGCCGGGCTTGGCCACGGCGACCGGCTGCTGTCCACCGCCGGCCCGGCGAGCCCGGAGGGCCTGCTGGCAACCGTGCTCGCGCCACTGGCCGTCGGCGCGTCAGTGGTGCTGTGCCGCCATCTGGACGCGAACCTGGACGACGCCGCGTTGGCCCGCCGGATCGCCGCGGAGAAGGTCACCATGGTCGGCGGCACCGCCCGGGCCGTCCCGGCTGGTGTCCGCCGGCTGCGGATGCCCGAGGCGGCCGGGCACTGACACGCAGGAGGCGGCGTGCGGAGGTCTCGCCGGAGCGTAGCGAGGGCGGGGCCGGAGTACGCGGCCGACGGAGTGGCAGCGGTGGTACTGACACGCAGGAGGCGGCGTGCGGAGGTCTCGCCGGAGCGCCGGGGTCCCTGCGGAATCGGCGAAGCCGATTTCGGAGGTCGTGAGGGCGGGGCCGGAGTACGCCGCCGACGGAGTGGCAGCGGTGGTACTGACACGCAGGAGGCGGCGTGCGGAGGTCTCGCCGGAGCGTAGCGAGGGCGGGGCCGGAGTACGCCGCCGACGGAGTGGCAGCGGTGGTACTGACACGCAGGAGGCGGCGTGCGGAGGTCTCGCCGGAGCGCCGGGGTCCCTGCGGAACCGGCGAAGCCGATTTCGCAGGTCGTGAGGGCGAGGCCGCAGCACGCAGCCGACGCAGTGGCGGCCGTGACACTGAACCGCGCTTCCTCGACGACGCGGACGGCTCGCGCGCCTGGCACCCTCGGCCATCGCTTCAGAGCGTGACGACGGTGACGGCGACCCGCCCGATTTCTCCCAGTTGCACTGCGGCTCCGCGAGCCCGGGGGAACAGCGCCGTAACGCCGGGTTACCGCGAGCGGACGGATCGGCGGACGGCGCCAACCGGGCCGCCGCGGCCGTCCGCCGCCCGTTACCGTCGACGCGCGGCCGTGTTGCCCGGGACGACCGTTCTTCCCGGAACCGTCCCGCCTCCGGATTCGACGATGCTCCGGAACCACCCGTGACGGCTGGCCGTGAACCGGCCCGGTCCACCGCGACGGGCAGAATGACGGCTCGACCGGGGCTGGCGGGGGGCGCGGGAGCGGCGCCAGGCTCGCCAGACCGAACGGCCGGGCAGCCAGGACGCCAGCGCGCTGGCGACTGACGATAGCGGGTGACTGACACTCTGCGGCTGTTCCAGACACAGCCGACGCGGAAAGGCGGCGACACCGTGACCAGGTCCAGCGCGAGCACGCCGAGCCCGGACGAGCGGCCCACCGCGCCGCCCGCCGCCGGCTCAGGCGAGGTCGCCCCCGCCACGGCCGCCCAGGACCCCACCGCGCCAGCCTTCAGCCAAGACCAGGCCCTGCCAGCCCCCGGCCAGGACCGGGCCCTGCGCATCGCCGTCCTCGGCACCGGCTACCTGGGCGCCACCCACGCCGTCTGCATGGCCGAGCTGGGCTTCACGGTGATCGGTTACGACGTCGACACGGCCAAGGTCGAGCGGCTGTCCGTCGGCGAGGTGCCGATCTTCGAGCCGGGCCTCGAGGAGCTGCTGCGCAAGAACCTCGAGTCCGGCCGACTGTCGTTCACGACCGACATCAACCAGATCGCCCGCTGGGCCGACCTGCATTTCGTCTGCGTCGGCACTCCGCAGCGGGCCGGCGACGGCGGCGCCGACCTGCGCTACGTCGACGCCGCGGTGGACGGCCTGATCGCCGCGGGACTCGCGCCGGGCGCGCTCATCGTCGGCAAGTCCACGGTCCCCGCCGGCACCGCCGCCGGCCTCGCAGCCCGGATCAGCGCCATGGCGCCCGACGTCGAGCTCGCCTGGAACCCGGAGTTCCTGCGGGAGGGCTTCGCCGTCGACGACACGCTGCGGCCCGACCGCCTGGTGTTCGGTGTCACGCCCGGCGGTGCCGCCGAGGCGCGGCTGCGCGCCGTGTACGCGGCCACCATCGAAGCCGGCACCCCCGTGGTCGTCACGGACTACGCCACCGCCGAGCTGGTGAAGGTCGCCGCGAACGCGTTCCTCGCCACCAAGATCTCCTTCATCAACGCGATGGCCGAGATCTGCGACGTCGCCGGCGCCGACGTCCTGAAGCTGGCCACGTCGATCGGCTACGACGCCCGGATCGGCAACCGCTTCCTACGCCCGGGGATCGGCTTCGGCGGTGGCTGCCTGCCCAAGGACATCCGCGCCTTCCAGGCCAGGGCGGAGGAACTGGGTGCCGGGGCGGCGCTCGCGTTCCTCGCCGAGGTGGACGCGGTGAACCTGCGGGCCCGCGAGCGGGCGGTCGCACTGACCCGGGCGGCGCTGGGCGGCTCGGTCGACGGCCGGCGACTCGGCGTGCTCGGAGCGGCGTTCAAACCGAACTCGGACGACATCCGCGACTCACCGGCGCTGGACATCGCGGCGGCGCTCGCCGCCGAGGGCGCCGAGGTGACCGTCTACGACCCGGCCGCGATCCCGAACGCCCGCCTGCGCTACCCGTCGCTCGCGTACGCCGCGTCAGCGCGGGAGGCGGTAAGTGCCGCCGACGCGACGCTGGTGCTCACCGAGTGGGCCGAGTTCCGCACGCTCGACCCGGCCGCGCTGCTGGTCCACGTGACCGGCCCGGTGATCATCGACGGCCGGCACGCCCTCGACGAGCGCCGCTGGCGCGAGGCGGGCTGGACGTACCACAGCCTGGGCCGGCCGGGCCCCGCATCCACCGCCGGTCTCCCAGAGGGGGATGAAGCCGCCTGAGCCGCCCGGGTGGCTACCCGCGCGTCGCCGCCTGGGGAGTCGTCGCGCCTTCTGTGGTCACCCCGTCGGGGGCGGCCACGAGGCCTCCCCCGGTTGGGCGTGTCCCCAGGGGGCCGCGCGGGTCCTCGTCGAGGATGCTCCGTGACGACACGCCAAGCGCTGTGCCCTGGTTGTGTCGTGGGGCACACGTTGTCATCACGGAGAGCGCCAGGTTCCACCGGGAGACGGTCGAAGGTCCCGGGACCGCCAGCTCACCAGCCGACACCAGGAGAGCTGTGTCACGGCTGGCACGCGAGGGCACACCCTCCGTCGATACCGCCCGTCATTCAGCCAAGGAGAACAGTTGCCCCCCGCCGTTGATCCGACCGTATCCGTGCCGTCCGGGGCCCGAGGGGCGAAGGGTCGCCGGGGGCAGTCGATGGCCCGACGGGTGGCGTCGGTAGTCTCGGCGGGTGGTAGAAAACAGCCGAGGTCGCCTGTCGTGAAGCATCGGGCTCGCCCTTCCCGGATCCAGACGCTCGTTCGCGAGATGAGCAAGTTCGGTGTCGTCGGCGCGGTCGCTTACCTCGTCGACGTGCTGGTCTCCAACGTGTGCCACTCGCACTTCCACATGGATCAGCTGACCGCCAAGACCATTTCGACGATCGTCGCGGCGACGGTGGCCTACATCGGCAACCGCAAGTGGTCCTTCACGCACCGGGCTCGCAGCGGTGTTCGCCGCGAGTACACGTTGTTCATCGTTCTGAACGCGATCGGCCTGGGCATCGCGCTGGGCTGCCTCGGCTTCGCCCTCTACGTCCTGCACCTGAAGGGCGCGCTGGCCTTCAACGTGTTCGGCAACGTGCTGGGAACCGGCCTGGGCACGGTGTTCCGTTTCTGGGCGTACAAGCGTTGGGTCTTCCTGCACCCGGACCACCCGCGCGCCGTGATCAGCCCGGAGGCCGAGCAGGCCCCCCGCGTGCCGGAGCCCGCGCGCTGAAAACCCCTCGGCCGCCCGCCGTTCGCCTTCGTGCCCTGACGGAGAATCGCCGGACCGGTCTCGGCCACCGGTCGGAGGATCGACCCGGGCCGAACGTCGACACCGCGTGCGCGTCACGGCCGCGCGGATAACCGGCGGGATGCTTTCACCTGCGCCGGCGCGCCGGGGCATCTCCGACAACGAGCACCCCCACCCTTAGGGGTGGTTTCACCATCCCTGCCGCGGGAGACGCCGGCCTGCCTATTTCGGCCGTCGCGCGGCGGGTGGCCGTTACTGCCCTCGCACGCGGATGGCGACCACGGGCGGAAATCCCCGCCCAGCCGTCGTACGATCACTCCGGACGTAGGCGGCGCATCCGTGACGCGACGGCATGGAATGCGCACGCGGCGCGGTCGGCAATCACGCGGACGGTGTCGGAACGACGACCTTGCATGTCCGACAAGCGACCGGAAGGTGCCCCCGGCGGTTCGACCTCTTACCATCGGACACCGGTCCGGAGTTGGGGAATTGGGGTCCCACGGACTGTTCCGGGAGGGAACCACAGTCATGCAGCCATCAGGCTACGAGCCGGACAACTCGGACGCCGAGACCCAGCTCGTCGGCGGCGCCGCCCAGCCGCCCCATTCGCCGGGCCCTGCCGCCCCGGTCGCAGGCCAGCCGCCGGTGCCGCCGACGGCGGTCGCGCCGCCGTACCCGCCGGCCGGCGGCAGCTATCCGCCCAGTTATCCGGCCGCGCAGCCACCGGCGCCGGGCAGCTATGACCAGCAGCAGTACCCGGCGCCACCGAGCTACCCGGGCCAGGGGTACCCGCAGCAGCAGCCCGGCTACGGCACCCCGGCGCCCGGCTACGGCACGCCTACGCCGGACTATGGCCAGCAGCCCGGCTACGACTACAGCCAGGGCCAGCAGGCCTATCCCGGCTATCCGCAGCCCGGCTACGGCACCCCGGCCCCGGGCTACGACTACAGCCAGCAGCCCGGGTACGCCCCCCAGCCTGGCTACGGCCCCGGCTACCCCGGCGCGCCGCAGCCGCCCGGCAACAACAACCGGCGCAACCTGATCATCGGTGCGGTCGCGGCCGGCGTCGTCGTGGTCATTCTGATCGTCGTCCTGGCGGTGACCCTGAGCGGCGGTGGCGGCAAGAAGCCCACCCCCAGCCCGACGGCCAGCGTGTCCCTCACGGTCGCGCCGTCCACCTCGGTGCCCACGACGGTGCCCACGACCGCCGCGCCGACAGTTACGCCGACCGGCCTGAGCGCGAACGAGCAGGCGCTGGTCAACCAGCTCGACTCCGCCTCCATGACGAACTGCGACCCGGCACCTGACCAGGAGAACGCCGACATTCAGGCCGCGGTGCTGTGCAGCTCGAACGACGGTCGCGGCGTCTACGCGTTCAGCTACGTCAACAAGTCCGCCCTGGACCACGACGTATCCTTCTACAGCAATTCGATCAACACGAACGGTGACTGCGAGAACGGCAAGGACCAGGTGACCACCTGGTCGTACGACAACCAGGAGACCGACCAGGGCGCGCTGCTGTGCTCGCACACCAGCGACGGCCACGCCTACATCCGCTGGTACTACGACGACCAGTTGCTCGGTTTCTTCGCGACCGACCAGGACGGCGTCGCGCTCTACTCCTGGTGGCGCAACTTCGAGGCCGTCCAGAGGTAGGCCCACGGAAGGTGGCCCTGGAGGCAGGCGCGAGCCCCAGCCTGCCGTCCGGGGTGCCCGACCCCGGCCCGGCCCAGCCCGACACTGTCGGGCGGGCCGGGCCCGTCCTCGTTCCCGACGAGAGTTTCCCGACAGCAGCAGCCCGACGGCCCCCTGACCGCGGCCCTTCGGCACCCTGGGCACAGCACAGTGGTCCGGTACCCCTGGCAAGATCTGTCCGCGGGCGGCATCGGCCCGTTCCGCCCAGACCCGCCGTCCTGACAGACCTTGTGCCCCAGCAGATCCTGTAGTCCCAACAGATCCTGTCCACGACCTCGCCGGCCGCGGGCGAAACAGGGAGGAACGGTGGACAGCCCGCCCGACAACCTGCCGACACCGGAGAGCGCCGCGGACGAGACGGCGGCCTGGTCGTCGCTCGCCGGCTGGGCTGACGTCACCCCAGTACCCGCCAGCGGGCCGCAGGTCCCCGCTGGGCCGCCGCCCCCGGGCGTCACCGGCCCCCGCTCACCCCGGCCGCCGTCCGCGCCCCCGGCGCCACCTGCGCCCCCCGCGCCGCCCCCTGTTCCCGGGACCTGGGCCTATCCGGCCCCGCCGTCCGTGGCACAGGTCCTGCCGCCGTCCCCGGTGCCCCCAAGTCCACCGAGCGGCCCCATACCGGCTGGCGGCTTCCGCCCGGCACCGGCGCCGTCGGGCCGACCCGCTCACGCGTCCCCGCCCACGATGCCGCCGCCCACGATGCCGCCACCTGCGATGCCGCCGCCCACGGTGCCGCCGCCCCTGATGGCGGCGCCGAGCGGGCCGAGGCCGGCTCCACCGGGGCCTGGCTGGTCTGCCGCCACCGGAGGCCATCACCTGGCGAACGCGCCGTGGCAGTCAGCCCAGGGGTGGGCCATCCCGGCCGCGCCGCCGGGAACACAGCTGCCACCGCGCACGCCGGTTCTGCACGCGCCGCCGGTCCTGGGCGCACCAGCCCGGCGGCGGCCCGGGCGGCTCGTCGTCGTGTTGGCCACCGTGGCCGGGGTGCTGCTCGCCGCCGGGGTTACCGGCGGGCTGTTCGCCGTCGCGACCCGTTCAGGCGAGGCGGCGCCGGTAGCGGCGGCCGCGCCGACCGCGACACCGAGCCCGGTGTGGACCGCGGCGGAGCAGGCGCTCGAGGCTCGCCTCGACCCGGCCTCGGTCCGCGACTGCCGGCCAAACCCGGCTCCCGCCGGCGCCGGGATCACTGCGGCGTTGTTCTGCTCGACCACCGACACGGGCCAGCGGATCGCCGTCTTCGCCTACCGCGACGACGCGAGCCTCCAGGCCGACGTCACTGCCCGAGCGGACGCCGTGACCGGCGACGGACGGTGTGAGACGGGCGGGAGCGAAGTCTTCACCTGGGACACCGGCCCCGGCTCCCCGGCCGGCGGAACGGTCATCTGCGACGCCCGCGACGGCCAGCATTTCGTCTTCTGGAGCTCGGAGCGCGACCTCGTCTCGTTCCTCGGCTACGGCAGCGACCCGCGGGCCCTGTTCGACTGGTGGGAGTCGTTCGAGCCGTTCCCCGGCAGCGCCGGCGGCTCCTCCGAAGCACCGCGGCCGGCCTGAGCCCGGCACGGGAGCCCGCCCCCTGGGACGACAACCAACGGCAGCCGGCGGACGTCGCACCCACCGGGAACAGGCGACGCTGGGACGGGCGATCCGTCGCGGCGGGCGGCGAGCGGGAGGAGACAGCCGATGCGGCGTCGGATGGTCGCCGCGGTCGCGACCGGCGCGGCGGTGCTCGTGGCGGCCGGCGTGACCATCGCCGTCGTGCTCACCACGGGCGGCTCCGGCGGCCCCGCGCAACCCCCTGGCAGGCCGTCGGCCGGTGTGACGGTGTCGGCAGCGGGAGACGGCAGAACCGCGCCGCCGGACGGTCTCACCCCGGCGCAGCGGGCGCTCGCCGACACCCTCGGACCGTTGAAAGTGCATTCCTGCGTCCCCGCGCCGGCCGACCAGGTCACCCAGCCGCCCGGCCCGGGCGTCGGGCTCGGCGACGGGGTCGACGCCGCCGTGCTGTGCCAGACGAACGTGTCGGCCGGCGAGCCGGGGCCGGCCGAGGTGCTTGCCCGGCACTACCGGGACGCGGCAGCGGAGCAGGCCGACGCGGGCCGGAGGGCGGCCGCGATCGACGATGTCGGCAGCTGCGCGGCCGGCCAGCCGAGCACCGAGACCTGGGGCCGCTCGACCCGGCAGCTGGGCGTCTTCCTCTGTGACCGCGGGCCGGCCGGCGCCTTCGACATCTTCTGGACGGTCGCCGCCGACCAGACGGGACTGTCAGCGGCCAGCACGGACGCGGCCGGTCTGATCGCCTGGTGGCGGGACTTCACCAGGCCGTAGCCCTGCCAGCTGCTTCGGGCACGGCCTTCTCGGCCGCGGGGTCAGTACCACCACTGCCACTCCGTCGGCTGCACGCTCCGGCCCCGCCCTCACGACCTCCGAAATCGGCTTCGCCGATTCCGCAGGGACCCCGTCGCTCCGGCGAGACCTCCGCATGCCGCCGCCTGCGTGTCAGTACCACCACTGCCACTCCGTCGGCTGCACGCTCCGGCCCCGCCCTCGCTACGCTCCGGCGAGACCTCCGCATGCCGCCGCCTGCGTGTCAGGCCGGGGCGCGCCCGCGCAGGTCGTCGCCGAGCTCGTAGATGCGCAGGTGGACCTGCTCGACGCCCGGCACGCTGGCCAGGCTCAGCTGGCCGCGCTCGCCGCCGCTCTCGATCGTCAGCGTGCCCGAGCCGAACATCCGCTCGAACAGCGACTGCTCGAAGCTGACGTCGTTGATCCGCCCGAGCGGGATGTCATGCCCCGTCCGGGTGAGGATGCCGTGCCGCAGCAGCACCCGCTCGGTGGTGAGCACGTATCGGGTGGTGACCCACCGCAGCCAGGGCCGGATCGTCAGGTAGACCAGCGCGGCGACCGCGACGATCAGGATCAGGTACTGGACCGGGTGCTGCACCGCGCCGTTCGGTGTGAAGAAGACCCCGAGAACCGCGAGCAGGAGCACGACCACCGCGCAGGTCAACGGCCATACCAGCCGGATCCAGTGCGGGTGCAGGTCCAGCACGACCATCTCGTCGTCGGTCAGGATGTCTTCGGGAAAGCCCACGGCACGATCGTCCCACTTGCGTGTACGCAGCGGCCATGGGCCGCCGCACACCTTCCCGACACCGATCGCCGGTTTGCCCGCCGCACGACCCCGGGCAGGATGCGCCACCCGCGCCGGGCACGACGTCGCCGCGCCTGAAAGTGCTGCTCACAGCGCTTGTGACGCCCGGGTCGGCACATCGAAGGCCACGGCCTGTCCTCCGACGGCCGCGACGGCGTGCGCTACTCCTTGGCCGCCGGGCGCAGGTGGACGACGTCGGCGGCGCTGAAGGCCCGTCCGTCGACGACCAGCCGCCCGGCCTCGTCCACGTCGGTGGCGACACCGACGACGGATCCGCCTCCGGGTAGCTCGACGCGGACGTCCAGGCCGAGAGTCGCGCAGACAGTCCGGTAGGCCGGCCGGGCACCGCCTGGATCCGCGTCGAACGCCGTGAGCGCGCCCGCGAGGTCGGTGAGCAGCGCGGCGAGCAGCTCAGTCCGGCTCGGCACGCCGTCCACGCCGGCCGCTCGTCCCGTGACGGCCAGGGCCGGCCCGTCACCCTGATCGGCGGTAATGCCCGCTGGTGCTCGCGAATCAGGGTCAGTCGCGACCCCCGGAGGGCCGAGACGTTGATCACCTAGATGCCGAAGCGGGGCGAGCCCCGGCGGAGGCGGCACCCGGCAGCCGACCCCACGCTCGGCCAGGACCGCGAGGCTGGTCGCGCCGGGCGGCAGGTCTGCGGCGGCGGTGTGCACATTCAGCCCGAAGCCGATGACGAGGCCAGGCCCTTTGTTCGCGCCGTCCGGGCGCGACGCTACGGCCCCGACCTCCGCTGGCGCTCCGGTCGGGACCTCCGCGCCGCGTCCTCCGGCGCGAACGGGCGGCCCAGGATTCGCGGGCGGCGCGGGGACCAGCTCGACGAGGATCCCGGCGAGCTTCTCGCCGTCCACCTGCACGTCGTTGGGCCATTTGAGCCACGCCGGCACCCCGTACCGGGAGCGCAGCGTGCCAACCAGCGAAGTTCCGACGACCATCGGCACCCACCCGAGCACCCCGGGCGAACGACCCCCGCACGCGGGCCGCGCGAGCAGCGAGACGGTCAGCCCCACCCCCGCCGGGGACACCCAGACCCGGTCCAGCCGCCCCCGCCCCGCCCGCTGCCGCTCGGCCACCACTACCAGCCCCGCGGCCTCCCCCACCCGAGCCCGCGCAGCCACATCCGCATTGGTGGACCCGGTCTCCCCCACGACCTCAACCCGCAGTCCCAACGCCTCCCCAGCGGCCCCCAGCACCCCCACGTCCAACAGATCACCACTCACGCCACCAGCACCCCCACCCGCCGATCGCCCGTCCACCGCACCCACCCCACCTTGCCACCCTCCCCGTTCCCAGCCCCCAGGCTCTCCGGTTCGCCAGCCCTCAGCGGCCCTCCGAGCTCGATTTGGGCGGATCGCCGTGAGACGGAGTGCACTGTTGCTCGCACCTGTGGTGGCCGTGGCCGTACGCTGCCGCGCATGGCACTTCCGGCGCCCTCGACCGATCCCACGCCCGATCCGCACACGACGGCGGGCAAGCTCGCGCAGCTTCACCGCGTGAACGACGAAGCCGTGCATGCTGGTTCGCAACGTGCGGTCGACGCGCAGCACGCCAAGGGCAAGATGACCGCCCGCGAGCGGATCGACGCCTTCCTCGACCCCGGCTCGTTCGTGGAGACCGACGCGTTCGTCCGGCACCGGGCGCACGACTTCGGCGTCGACAAGAACCGTCCGTACGGCGACGGCGTCGTCACCGGCTACGGGACGGTCGACGGGCGCCAGGTGTGCGTGTTCAGCCAGGACGCGACGGTCTTCGGCGGCAGCCTCGGCGAGGTCTTCGGCGAGAAGATCGTGAAGATCATGGATCTGGCGGTGCGGACCGGCTGCCCGGTCATCGGCATCAACGACTCCGGCGGTGCCCGCATCCAGGAGGGCGTGGTCGCGCTCGGCCTGTACGGCGAGATCTTCTACCGCAACGTGCTGGCCAGCGGCGTCGTGCCGCAGCTTTCCCTGATCATGGGGCCGTGCGCGGGTGGCGCCGTCTACTCGCCGGCGATCACCGACTTCACGCTGATGGTCGACAAGACCAGCCACATGTTCATCACCGGCCCGGAGGTCATCAAGGAGGTCACCGGCGAGGACGTCGGCTTCGAGGAGCTCGGCGGCGCGCACACACACAACACGAAGAGTGGCGTCGCGCACTTCCAGGCGACCGACGAGACCGAGTGCTTCGAGCTGGCGAAGGCCCTGCTGTCGTTCCTGCCGCCGAACAACATGGACGAGGCGCCGGTCTACGACGAGGTCACCGACCTGGACGCCGAGATCGACCCCGAGCTCGACACGTTCATTCCGGACTCGCCGAACACCCCGTACGACATGCACAAGGTGATCGAGAAGATTCTCGACGACGGGGACTTCCTCGAGGTGCACGCGCAGTTCGCGATGAACCTCATCGTCGGCTTCGGCCGGGTCGACGGCCGTTCGGTCGGCATCGTCGCCAACCAGCCGATGCAGTTCGCCGGCACGCTGGACATCGACGCCTCCGAGAAAGCGGCGCGGTTCGTGCGGACCTGCGACGCGTTCAACATCCCGGTGCTGACGTTCGTCGACGTGCCGGGCTTCCTGCCGGGCACGTCGCAGGAGTGGACGGGCATCATCCGGCGGGGCGCAAAGCTGATCTACGCCTACGCCGAGGCAACCGTGCCCAAGGTGACGGTCATCACCCGCAAGGCCTACGGTGGCGCGTACGACGTCATGGGGTCCAAGCACCTGGGCGCCGACATCAACCTCGCGTGGCCGACCGCGGAGATCGCCGTCATGGGCGCGCGGGGTGCCGTCAACATCATCTACAAGCGGGACCTGGCCGCGTCGGAGAACCCCGACGCCCGCCGCGCCGAGCTGATCGACGACTACAACGAGCACTTCGCGACGCCGTACATCGCGGCCGAGCGCGGCTACCTCGACGCGGTCATCCAGCCGTCGGTGACTCGGCGCGAGGTCATCCGGGCGCTGCGGCTGCTGCGCAACAAGCGCCAGACGCTGCCGCCGAAGAAGCACGGCAACATCCCGCTGTGACGGCCCGGAATCGTCGAGGAGGCACGCGTGGCGCAGAGCGAACCGGCCGAGCAGCGCCGGCCGCTGCTGAAGCTGGTACGGGGCGACGCGACCCCGGAAGAGGTCGCGGCCATCGTCGCCGTGCTGGCGGCGCACGCGGCCGCGAGCGCCGTCCTGGCGCCGCGCCCGCAGCGGTCGGTGTGGGCCGACCGCGGCTACGCGATGCGGGTCGGCACGGCGGCCGGCCCCGGCGGCTGGCGCCGAGCCGGCCGGGTGGCCAGCATGCGGCCTGCGTGAGCTTGCTCACCTGACAGGCAAGGCGTCTTCAGGTTTTGGCCTCGCCAGCGGCCCGGTGGGCCGAGTGAGAGCGCGGGGTTCCGGTGGATTTCGCCCACGCGAAATCCACGGGGAAGTAATTCAGCGGCCTAGTCGCCCTAGACTTGGGCGGGCCGAACGAGGACGGGAGGAACGTGCGCAAGATCCTCATCGCCAACCGCGGCGAGATCGCCGTCCGGGTGGCGCGGGCCTGCAAGGACGCTGGGTACGCCAGCGTCGCTGTCTACGCGGAGCCTGACATCGACGCCCTGCACGTTCGCGTGGCCGATGAGGCGTACGCACTCGGTGGCTCGACTCCCGGCGACTCGTACCTGCGGATCGACAAGATCCTGGATGTCATCGCGAAGTCGGGCGCCGACGCCGTGCACCCCGGCTACGGCTTCCTCTCGGAGAACGCCGACTTCGCCCAGGCGGTGATCGACGCGGGCGTGACCTGGATCGGCCCGTCGCCGGACGCGATCAGCAGGCTCGGCGACAAGACCGCGGCCCGCCACATCGCGCTCGCCGTCGGCGCCCCGCTGGCACCCGGCACCGCGGACCCGGTCTCGGGCGTCGACGAGGTCATCGCCTTCGCCGACGAGTACGGCCTCCCGGTCGCCATCAAGGCGGCGTTCGGCGGCGGCGGCCGCGGCCTGAAGGTCGCCTGGACGCGGGACGAACTACCCGAGCTGTACGAGAGCGCGGTCCGCGAGGCGGTCGCGGCGTTCGGCCGCGGCGAGTGCTTCGTCGAGCGCTACCTCGACCAGCCGCGGCACGTCGAGACCCAGATCCTCGCCGACACCCACGGCAACGTGGTCGTCGTCGGCACCCGCGACTGCTCGCTGCAACGCCGCTACCAGAAGCTGGTCGAGGAGGCGCCCGCGCCGTTCCTCACCGACGCCCAGCGAGCGTCGCTGTACGAGGCCTCGAAGAAGATCGCCAAGGAGGCCGGTTACGTCGGCGCTGGGACCTGCGAGTTCCTGGTCGCCAAGGACGGGCTGATCAGCTTCCTCGAGGTCAACACCCGGCTGCAGGTCGAGCACCCGGTGACCGAGGAGACCACGGGCATCGACCTGGTGCGCGAGCAGTTCCGGATCGCCGAGGGCAAGGCGCTCAGCTTCACCGACCCGCCGGCCCGCGGCCACTCGATCGAGTTCCGGATCAACGGCGAGGACCCGGGCCGCAAGTTCCTGCCTGCTCCGGGCACGGTCACGAAGCTGGTGCTGCCGACCGGGCCGGGCGTGCGCGTCGACACCGGCATCGAGAGCGGCAGCGTCATCGGCGGGGCGTTCGATTCGCTGCTGGCCAAGCTCATCGTCACCGGGGCGACCCGCCAGCAGGCGCTGGAGCGGTCCCGCCGGGCGCTCGACGAGATGGTCGTCGAGGGCATGGCGACGGCGCTGACGTTCCACCGCGAGGTGGTGCGTGACCCGGCCTTCGCGCCGGCAGCGGCCGACGAGCCGTTCACGATCCACAACCGCTGGATCGAGACCGAGTTCAACAACACCATCCCGGCGTTCACCGGCGGCGCCGACGCCGAGGAGGCTGACGGCGCGCGGGAGACCGTCGTCGTCGAGGTCGGCGGCAAGCGGCTGGAGGTCGTGCTTCCCGCGGGCCTCGGTTCCGTGGGCGGTGGCGGGGGCGGCGGCGCGCGCGGCGCGGCGCCGAAGCGCAGGACCGCCGCGAAGAAGGCGGGCGGCGCGACCGGCAACTCGCTGACCAGTCCGATGCAGGGCACGATCGTCAAGGTCGCGGTCTCCGACGGTGACACAGTCGCCGAGGGCGACCTGGTCGTCGTCCTGGAGGCGATGAAGATGGAACAGCCCATCACCGCCCACCGGGCCGGCACCATCACCGGCCTCGCGGCCACGGTCGGTGCTGTCGTCCCCAGCGGCACGGTCCTCTGCGAGATCAAGGACTAGCACCGTCGGCCGATACGCCCGCCACCAGGAACCCCGGGAAGCCTGACCTCCCGGGGTTCCCACATTCCACCCCGCCCCGCCCAGATCGACTTGTCAGGCGAAACGCGCTATAGCTCCCGCTGGGGCTGACAGGTCTGAGATCGGGGCGGGCCCCGGCCGCCGGGGAGCCCGAATCGTCACAGAGTGGAACGGCGGGGGTGAGTGGGGCGGCGCACGGTTCCGGTCGGCCGCCCGGTTCGTAGGCTCAAGCCATGGACGGTGGCAAGGACGCCTCGACAGCCGCGGACGCCTCGGTTGCAGGCAGCGTCGCGACGGCCGCGAACCCGGCGACGACCGCGAGCGCTGCGACGGCTGAGGGCACTGCGACTGCAAGCACTGAGACGACTGCGAGCACACGGACGGCTGAGGGCTCCGCGATGACTGAAGCCTCGGCGAGGACTGTGGCACCGGCGGCGACACCGGTGGCCTCGGCGGTGGCCGGTTCCGCGCGGGCAACGGGCGCAGCGGTCGAGCGGCCACCCCTGGTCGGCCAGATCTCCTACGTCTTCAGTGGGCGGATGCCGCCCCGGTACGCCGGCTGGGTGTTCCAGGACCTGACCGGCCCGGGCTGGCGCCTGCGCCAGGCACTCCGGTCGGCGCTGATGATGCTCCCGTTCGCGATCATCCTCGCGGTGCTGCCCGGGCCGGTCGGCACGCGGGCGATGCTGGACGTCTTCCTGCTGGTGGCCGCCGCCGCGATGGGCCTGGTGCTGTCCGGCGCCTTCCGCAACCGGCGGCTCGTCCAGAACGGCTTCCCGCCGATCGTCAAGCCCGAGGAGGACGAGGACGAGCCCATGCGCTCCCTCGCGCCGACCGCAGTCGCCACACCGGGAGGGGCCGAGCCGGCCGCTACCGTGCGGGCGGACGTAGGTACCGCCGCACCGCCGGCCGCGGGCGCAGCCAAGCCTGCGCGCCCGGCCGCGGCGGCAACGGGCTACGAGGACCCGGATGATCCCGAAGGCATCAATGCCTGACAGCCCGCCGGCTTGGCGTCCCGATCCGCTCCGGTCCGGGTAGCCCGGCCGCGCCGGACCTGACCCCGGACCACCTTGGCGAGGGCGCCCAGCGCCCGAGCCGGCGGAGCCGGGGTCCCTGCCGGATCGACGAACGGGGTTCCTGCGGGATCGACGTAGTCGATCTCGGAGGTCGTGATCTCGGAGGTCGTGATCTGGGAGGTCGTGATCTGGGAGGTCTGCGAAGGGCGCTCAGCGCCCGGTTCCGGCCGATCGCCCTATGCGGTCGGGCGGGCGCGTAGCTCGGCGACGTAGTCGTCGGGGGCGCCGCCCCGCTCGGCTCCGTCGGCGACGGCGGCGAGGTTGCGGGCGGACGGCAGGCCGCCCTCGTAGGCGTCCAGCACGTAGGTCCAGGCGAGCACGTCGCCTTCCAGTGTGGAGACGCGTACCCGGATTCGGGTGTAGAGACCGGTGTCCGCGCCCTCCCAGGCGTCGAGCCGTTCGAGGTCATAGCGGTCGAGGTCGTAGAGCACGACGTACACCCGG
>Ga0207641_10000358_pt1 | contig 54461 bp, 41 predicted proteins | sample KBSSwiS62_FD_184306 | JGI IMG/M metagenome (GOLD analysis project Ga0207641, IMG submission 184306) | Switchgrass rhizosphere microbial communities from Kellogg Biological Station, Michigan, USA - KBS Switchgrass S6-2 (SPAdes) (version 2) | ecosystem: Host-associated > Plants > Roots >...
GGGGATCATCGCGTGGCCGCAGGCGATCGTGATGATCATCGGCTCGATCTTCGGCGGCTACGGCGGAGCCATGCTCGCGCAGCGGGTGTCGGGGGAGATCATCCGCTATATAGTGATGGCGGTGGGGATCAGCATGACGGTCTACTTTTTTGCGCGCTAAGCTTAGGATGACGGATTTTTTTAAGCGAAGAATTCCGCGATGGCGGCGCAGACGTGTCCGAGGTGCTCGGTGGGCAACTCGGGATAGACGGGGAGGCTGAGGACTTCGCCGGCGAGGCGGTGGGCCCAGGGGAAGTCGGCTGGCTTATGGCCGAGGTCGGCGTAGCAGGCTTGTTCGTGGAGAGGGAGAGGATAGTAGATTTCGGAGCCGATGCCGCGGGAGGTGAGGTGGGCACGGAGGGCATCGCGGGCGCCTTCGCCGATGACGCGGAGCGTGTACTGGTTCCAAATGTGGCCGTGATCCGGACAGGCGACGGGGAGAACGAGACGGGCGGTTTCCTTGGAACTTGCATCCTGGGCGCAACCGCAATCACCCGGCTGCGCGATGCGGGCAGAGGACAATTTCGAGAGCCGTTCGGTGTAGAGGGCGGCGTTGCGGCGGCGGCCTTCGGTGTAGCTGTTGAAATGGGGCAGCTTCACGCCGAGCAAAGCGGCCTGGAGGGCGTCGAGACGGAAGTTACCGCCAATGACCTGATGATAGTATTTCGGCTCCATGCCGTGGAGACGCAGGATTTTGGCCTTGGCGAAGAGGGTCTCGTCATTGGTCAACAGGGCCCCCGCATCGCCGAGGGCGCCGAGGTTTTTGCTGGGGAAAAAGCTGATGGTGCCGTAATCGCCCATCGTCCCGGCCTGCTTGCCGTGGTAGGTCGCGCCCATGGCTTGGGCGGCGTCCTCGATCACACGCAGGCCGTGCTTTTGGGCGAGGGCGAGCACGCCGTCCATGCCGGCCATCTGGCCGAAGAGGTGGACGGGGAGAATGGCCTTCGTCCGCGGAGTGATGCGTTGCGCAGCGTCACGCAGGTCGAGGTTGAAACAGACCGGGCAGGAATCGACAAAAACCGGTTTTGCGCCGACGCGGGAAACGCAACCGGCGGTGGCGAAGAAGGTGAAACTGGGGCAGAGCACTTCGTCGCCGGGCCCGATGCCAAGCGCCATGAGCGCGAGGAGAATGGCGTCGGTGCCGGAGCTGACGCCGAGGGCGTACTTCGCGGAGGTGAATTCGGCGAGGGAACGCTCGAATTTCTCGACTTCCGGACCAAGGATGAAATGGCCCGAGCGGAGAACGCGCAGGAAGGCCTCATGCAGGGCGGGTTCCAGCGCGCCGTTCTGCGCCTTGAGGTCGAGCAGGTTGACGTTCATGCGCCCACTATGCGCAGAAGCGAAGGAGGAGAAAAGGCCCGAATCTCATTCAGGACAAGAGCCTCTTTAATCACCCATCGTGTCGCGGACGAGATCGGGAAGAATGCCGAAGGCCCACGTGCTGATCCAGGCGAGGAGGAAGACCAGGAGAAAATAGCCGATATTGATGACCAACCGCTGCGTGGTCGTGCAGACGGTGTCGACCTGGGGCGCGCGAGCCGTGATCAACAGGATGAGACGGGGCAATCCGAAAGAGACGACACAAAGCAGGACCAGGTTGAAACCGCCTTTCAAGGTCAATTCAAGAACCAGCAAGACAAGGCCCAGGAGCCAGCCTTGCGGCGCGATGGCGGGAGCGATCCAACCTCCTTCAAGATCGAGGACAGGGATCAGGGTGAAAAGATTGTAGAAGTAACCGACGCAGGCCATGCCGAGAAAAAAGGGCGCAACGATCTGGGGCTTGTCGGGATTGTTGGTGAGAAAATAGATCCCGGTCAGGACGAGGCAAACGCCCGTTCCGGTCAGGGGACCGGCAAAGCCGAGCTTCGCATCAATGAGCGGACGCCGCGGCAGATATTCGAGGATGGCCGTGGCGTTGGCGCCGAAACCAAAGAAGCGATAGTGGAGAGGAAGCCCCATGCGCCGCGCCGTCACCAAGGTGCCGAGTTCGTGGACGACCACTTGTAAAACGATACCGACGACGGAAGCCCAACCGTAAACGCCGAGATAGTTGGGCCCGAGAACCTCGGCACCGACGGAAAGTATCTGGGCGTGGAAGATGGCCAGAAAAATCAAAATCCCGACCAGCAAGGCCATCCCCATGGCCAGTTGTTCCGCCCAAAGGCGGTCCTGGGAAAGGGACACGGTAGCTGGGGATTTCTTTTTATATTCCAAGGCCATAAGATTACGCCTGATCACACTACCCCGCCGCGAAGCCGGAGTCCAAATCAGAAATTGAACATCCTTCAGTCGATAAAATCATCACAACGGAGGGAAAGCAAAGATCTACAGCAGCAAATGAAGATAGACTCTTGTGCCCGTCCCAAGAGACGACATAGTAACTAGACGCATGACTCCCGAAGACCGTGAACTCCTCCTCGGATTGCGCCGCCAGCAACAGGAACTGCAGCAGGCGCTCGCCCGGCTGGATGCCCAAGTGGGCGACCTTGAAGCACGCACCGGAGTTGCCACGACGGAAACCAAGCCGCCGGTCCCGGAGTTCCCGCCGCTTCCGCCCATTCCATCGCACGTCGAGCCGCCGCCGTTCCTGCCACCACTTCCCCTGGCTCCCGAAGTGTCGATTGCCCACCTGCCTTCGCTGCCGAAGCCGCCAGTCCGGGCGCCGCAGCCCTCGCTCGAGTTTCAATTTGGCCGATGGCTGACCCGCATTGGGGCGGTCTTCGGCGTGATCGCGCTGGCCATGATCTTCAGCTGGTCGCATGCCCGCATCTATCAGGTGCTCGGGCCCGCGGGCCTGATCGTACTGAGCACGATCGCGAGCTTTGGGGTTGTCCTGCTTGGTGAACGCCTGGAACGCAAGGGCGTTTCCTTTCTTTTCTTTGGCCGGGCCGTCACGGCAATGGCCCTGGCATGGCTCTATCTTACCGCCTACACCGCGGGCCATAGCGACACCTACCGCATCATCCACAGTCCGGTCCTCGCTGCATCCCTCCTCGTGCTTTGGGCGCTCTACGTGCTGGCGCATGCGGAACGCAAGCATTCGCAGGGACTGGCCCTCTTTGCCATTACGCTGGCTTACTTCAGCACGTCCATCTGCCCCGTCGGCCGTTTTACCATGGCAGCCAATTTCTTCCTGGCGGGCACGGTGGTCCTCCTGATGATCCGCAACGGCTGGTCGGCGCTTTCCTACTTTGCCCTGGCGGGCATTTACATCGCCATCCTGCGGCGGCTGGTGGTCGATGCGGATGGCGAATTCGTCTTCGATGCCGGGCGCACGCTCCACTTCTGGCCCTATGCGGCATACCTGACCGGAACGTGGCTCATCTTCACCGCCGCGGTCTGGTTCACCGGCGCGCCCAAGTTTCGGGGCAGTATACGACTGGCCTTTCTCAGTCTCAACAATGGAGCCTGGGCGGGACTGCTTCTCTATACCGCTTATATTTCCGGTTACGGCCATGGGCCGATGGGCTGGATCCTCCTCTCGACCGGCTCCATTCTATTGATCACGTCCCGTTTTGTGGGATGGACCGACGTCGAACCGGAAAAAGTCATGGCTGCATATGCCGCGCAAGGACTGACGCTGTTCATGGCCGGAACCATCGGCGTTTTCACGGGGATCACACGTGGTATTGTCCTTGTGCTGGAGACGCTGCTCTTCGGCTGTGCCGGGAGATTTTCCGCGGACCGCGTCCTGCTGACCACCACTTATGTGGCGGCATTTTTTGCGACGCTGTTCCTGGTCTGGGAGATTTCGGTCAACGCCCACCATCCGTGGCTGCTGGGCATGAGTGGCGCGGCCGTCATGCTGGTGAACGCCTGGATGGCCCGCAACGACATCCGGCATAGTCCCCGGGCGAGGAGCACGGTCGTCCTGGGTTCGGCCTATTATTGTACGCTGGCGTGCGGGCTGATCTTCACCGCGCTCTGCATCTCGCAGAGCGAGAATACGCTGCCTCCCGCCCTGGCACTGGCCACCTTGGGCCTTACCTTCCTCATCTATTATTTCTCGTTCTACGAGCTGCCACCAATCGCGCAGACCCTACTCCTGGCTGCGCAGGCCTTGATCATCCTGCCCATCGACAGCGGAGTGGAGTTACCGTGGTGGACCACGGCGGTAGTCGCGATTACCACACTCATCCTGGTCACCTGGTGGCCGCGCCAGCGAATCACACGCACCGGCACCTGGACCCTGACGCTGACTCATCTCTATGCGATAGCCCTCGTTTGCCTGACCTATGAGACCGTCCGTCCCTGGGCCGATCTGCAAGGTTGGATGGTCATTGCGAGCCTGCTTTCGGTCGTTTATCTCATCTGGGGCGCGATCACCCGGGTCTGGGCCATGGCGGCAGCGGGACAAATCCTCCTGGCCATTGCGCTTTACCACTTCTTTATTCCTCCCGGCGAAGATGCCTTTCCCTGGAAATGGTGGGCCGCCGCGGTGCCGATGGTGGTGGTCTTCTTTACCGCGCGGGCGGGCCACGCCTGGCTCCATTATTTCCCGGAACTTTCCCCCTTCCACAAATTACGCCTTCGCATCATTGCCTATTCTTACCAGCTCCTTGCATTGGCGATGTTGATTCACTGGGTCTCGGCGATCATGCCGACCCTGAACCAGATTGCGGCGTTTCTCTTCCTTGGTACCTTCGTGCTTTCCTGGAACGTCCGAGTCCCGAACCTGTTTGGCATCCGTTGCAGCTACGTCCTGACATTCCTGGGTCTTTTCCTCTTTTTTGAAAACCTGAACGAAAACGGCCCGGCACTGGCGACAGTCCTTAACGGACTGGCATTCATGAGCTTGCTACTACAACCCGCGCTCTTACGGCGCAGGGGCCGGTCACCGGTCACCTATTCGGAGAGATGGGCACTTATCCTTTCGGCGGTCGGGGCAGGCCTGTTTTTTGTTACTATTTGGGTTGAAGCCAGATACAGCCTTGGCTACCTCACCATGAATTGGGCCCTTTATGGGGTCTTTCTCTTCCTGCTCAGCCCAGTGACAAGGGAGCCGCGGTTGCGTTGGTGCGGGTTGGCGGTACTGGTCGTCTCGATCATCCGCTGGGGCCTGCACGATTTTTGGACCCTTTCCGGCGGTTACCAAGTCCTGACCGCGATTGCCATGACGTTCATCACCCTGGGTGTCGGTTACCTCATCATTCATTCAAGCGAAAAGGTCCGCCAATAGTTGTGAGCAAAACGCGTGAATAACTTCCAGCATCTGCCCAATAACTCGAATAACTTCGACTTCACTCAAGTTTGTCTTGGCTTCTCGTCGTGCTATTCACAACATCCCTTAAGTCCAGTCCCTTCCTGTGGAGACACTTTCATCAAAAGTTGGAGTTACTCACAGTTATAAGACGGAGAATAAACCATTGTTTTTTTAAATAGAACCCTCTTAATACCTCCTGGTTATGAAATGCGTTATCTCACGTGAGGCTCTCCTCTCCGGTCTTCAAATTGTCCAGAACGTTGTCAGCACTCGCACGACACTTCCCATTCTCGGTAATGCCCTCGTGCAAGCCGTCGATGGCAAGTTGATCATCTCGACAACGGACCTTGATACCGGCATTCGCGCTTCGGTTGAAGCGGAGGTCATCAAGGGTGGATCCACGACGCTGCCCGCACGCCGTCTTTTCAGCATCATCCGCGAATTGCCCGCGGCGGAATTGACCCTGGAAGTCGATTCAAAGCAGGTGGCCACGATTACCTCCGGCGCATCCTTCTTCCGCATCATGGGTCTTCCCGAGGAAGATTTCCCTCCGTTCCCGAAAGGCGATGGAGCCAAGACCTTCAAGATTTCCCAAGGCGTCTTTCGCGACATGCTCAAGCGGACCGCGTATGCGATCTCGACCGACGAAAGCCGTTATGTGCTCAACGGCGTGCTCCTGAGCTTCAAGGAAAACAAATTGTCACTGGTGGCCACGGATGGACGGCGCCTGGCGCTCGTTGAGCAGGACCTCGAATTTCCGAAAGGCAGTGAAGTCGAGGCGATCCTGCCGACCAAGGCGGTCCAGGAATTGTCGCGCATCCTGCGCGATGAAGAGCCGCTCACGATCAGCTTTGCGGAAAACCAAGTCTCTTTTGATTTGGGCAACACGTTCCTTTATTCGAAACTGATCGAAGGCAATTATCCGAATTACAAGCAGGTGGTGCCGGCCGAGGCCAAGGACCGGATTGTGCTCGAGCGCGAAACATTCCTGAATGCCGTTCGCCGCGTGGCGCTGCTTTCCAGCGAGAAATCGAATTCGGTGAAGTTGATCTTCAGCAAGAACAACCTCGATATCACGGCCAACACGCCTGAGGTTGGTGAAGCAAAGGAATCGCTGGCCATCACCTACAAGGGCAAGGATTTCAACATTGCCTTCAATCCTGAATTCCTGATGGATCCGCTGAAGAACATCGAAGCCGACGAAATCTTCTTCGATTTCATCGATGAACTCAGCCCCGGCGTGATCAAGTACGCCCGTCCGTTCCTGTACGTCATCATGCCGATGCGCACGGCGTAGGTTGTCTCCTTCAGATCAGCAAGACTTTCGCGGGCCGTTTTGGTACGGTCTTGGGCATGCGTCCTCTTTTTGCGCTGGTGGTGCTGCTTGTAATCGGACTGGGACTCATTTCGTGCAAGCGCGAGACAGCAGTCGCAATAGCGACGGCGCCCGCATCGACCGCGCCGGTACCCAAGCCGGTGCAGATTCCGGGCATTGCCCCGCCTGGTTCAAGCGATTGGACCCAGCAAGCGCATCGGGTCTCGGTTCTGACACCTGTTGATCATGGCGAAGGCACAAAAGCGAATCTCGCGGTGGCCTGGACACCCTTTGCGCTCTTGCTGCAGATCCATACGGACGATGCGACGCCTTCCGAGGGGGCCCATGATCCCTGGAACAACGATTCGGTGGAAGTCTTCCTGGCTTCAGCTCCCGGATCGGACGACTTGGTGCAATTCATTTGTGTCCCGGGCCGATCGCCGGAACATCCCAAGCCGAGTTGGACCGTGAATGACAAGAGGAAGGAAGGTCCGCACATCGTTGCTCCCGACCTTCACACCGACAAGGAAGGTGACGGTTACGCAATGACGATCTCCATCCCGTGGGCGAACCTGAGACATATTCCGCAGCCGGGCGAGGTAATCGGGTTGCAAGTTTATGTGAATGACGCGCAGGCGGGTGGACAGGTCTCACATCGCATCTGGTTCCCGGTACATGGAGCAAGCAATCATCCGGACCTGATGCAACAGGTCAAATTAACCGGGCAAGCCGACGTTCCAGAAGAGACCGCAGCCTGGCTGCAGCCAAAGGGATTTGATGAGGTTCTTCAGGTTAGCGCTGGAGCGGAAAGTGCCGGCAAGAAAATCGCAGTTTGGCTCTCTGGTAAACAGATCGCATCCGGTGAGCTCAAGGCAGGTGGGCCGGACGGGAGTACGGCGACCCTTCCGCTTTCAAGTGAACTGGCCGCGCAAAAGGATGCGCCTTTGATTGTGACTCTAGATGGGACGGCCCTGCCTTCCGTGATCAAAATGCCCGACTTGGCAAAACGGCGGCTGGAATTACTCAAGAGGCTTTCGATCGTGGCGATTCCTTCGATTTTCGATACGGCAGGCTTTCCCAAGGTCGATTTTCTGAACAAGGAATTGGTGGAGGCGGCGATCGGTACGTATGCGCTACATGTGCGATTCTTTGATGCAGGTTGGAATGAGGTTACGACTCCTAAGGAGCCAGGACGTTACGGGGCCTTGGTGGAATTTCGCTCGGAAGATGGCAAGACTACTTTCACACGCAACCTGACGCTTTTCAAAACGCCCCAGCCCTATGCGCCGATGAAAGATCCGTATGGCGTCACGGTAAAATTTCCTACGGCTTTTGGGTTGTCTGGCGACGTGCTGACCAAGGAACAGTGGAACATCAACAACTGGGCGGGCCGCACCTTGCAGGACCTGGCGCACAACGATCCCGACTGGGCTGTGTTGGTGGCGGGTCTGCATGATCTGGCCGCTAATCCGGCTCGCTGGCACGGATTCACCGCCTGGACGATCGATGATCTGTGGTGGGCGGAACTGCACAAGCGGCTTGGCGAGGACCAGGAATACGCGCACCTGACCTACCTGCCCGATGGTTACGATCAGGATAAAAAGAAAACATGGCCGCTCATTTTATTTTTACATGGATCCGGCGAGCGCGGAGCAGACCTCGATATGGTCAAGGACCAAGGGCCCCAGGGCTACGTCAGCAAAGGACATCCGCTGCCGTTCATTGTGGTGACACCACAATGTCCCCTCGACGAATGGTGGGACCCGGCCCGACTGGCGCATTTGATTGATGAAGTCTCGGCGAAATACCGGGTCGACCCGAAGCGGATATATGTCACCGGACTGAGCATGGGGGGTTATGGGAGCTTTGATCTCGCGGCGAGTTACCCGGACAAGATTGCGGCAATTGCGCCGTTGTCCGGCGGGGCGAGTCCGGACATTGCCGACCGGTTGAAGAAGATGCCGACGTGGATTTTCCACGGGAGCGAGGACACGGTCGTGCCGGCCCGCTACAGCACCGATGTGGCCCATGCGATGCAGAAAGGGGGCAATCCCGCCAAACTGACCATCTATCCAGGCGTGGCCCATGGTGGCTGGAACGTGACGTATGCCGATCCGGCGCTTTATGCGTGGTTTCTCGAACACTCCAAATGAAGATCGCGCTGCTTTGCCGTTTTTATTGGGAGGAGCACCGACGCCTGGCGGCGAATGGCAACGGTCCGGTCCAGCAACTCGCGGAGGCGGTCGCGGCGCTGGGCCATGAAGTGGTGGTATTGAGTCAGGCCCCTTGGGCGGCGAAGTTGGAGAAGACGCAGATCGGGGCGCTGGAAGTGTGGCTTTCGCCCCGAGACAAGAAGCGGGATTTTCTTACCGGCCTGCGCGACAAGTGGGCGAAGCAGACTTACCGGCATCGCAAGGTCTATACCGATGCCTATGCGTTGCGCGATTTCCTCGCACAGCGCGGGCCGTTTGATCTGCTTTGGGTGCAAACGGAGGAACCGGACGGGTTAGTGGCGGGAATCGCGGCGGAACTCGGGGTGGCGATGCCGCCGACGGTGACGCAGATCCAGGCGTTGCGATACCGGTTCGAAAAGGGCGTCCCCGTCTTCAACGAGAAACCGGCGCTGCGGCTCGCTTTCCGGCATACCAAACGGATCCTGGCCAATTCGGAATTGGTGGCGAAGAGTCTGCACCATTATGCGGGGCCCGGGCTTTCCGCGGAGGAATTGCAGGCCAAGGTCGATATCGTTTACCCGAATCTTCAGCAGCAGTTTCTGCAAACCGCGGAGGAAGTTGACGCATCACCAGAGCCGGGACCGAACCGGGTGCTCTTTTTCGGGGCGCTGAACGAGAAGAAGGGGGCACTGGAATTCATGGAGGCGCTGGCGAGGACGGAGACGGCGAAAACGAAGGCGACCTTCGCGGTCATCGGCGATTTCACGGAGAAGAATTTGGATTTCACCCGGCGATGGAATGAAGCCGTGAAAGCGGCGCAAGCATGGCTTCCACCGGAGCGGCTGGAGCTGCTGGGCAAGGTGACACCATTTGAGGTGATGCGGCAGATCAAGCTGGCGCGCGTTGTGGTGATGCCATCCTTCTTCGACGAATTTTCGCGTGCCGTCGTGGAGACGTTGACGTTGGGCCGACCGGTCATCACGACGGACCAGGTTGGCACGGCACCACTGGTACAGGCGCATGAGAGCGGCATTGTCGTGCCGCCGCATGATGTGGATGCCCTGGCTCGTGCGATCGACGCGGCGCTCAGTCCCACGGCTGTTTATCTCGAGAATGCGCAGCGGGTCGCGCACCGGATGTTGCACGAATTTTCCTCGGAGACGATCGCGCGGCAACTGGAGAGGCATTTTTCAGAGGTTGTTTCAGGCTGAGCGCAGACAACGGTTTTTTCTGTCGTCTATTCTGATAATTCGGTCAAAATTATTCTCTTATGCCGGACGCCGAACATAAACTTTTCCTGCTTGATGGCATGGCGCTGGTCTACCGGGCGCATTTTGCGTTTGTCACCAATCCGATCCGGACAGCGGCAGGGCGAAACACCTCGGCGATCTACGGTTTTGCCAATACGTTGCTGGAGCTTCTTACGAAACAAAAGCCGACGCATCTGGCGGTGGTCTTCGATACGGCAGCGCCGACGGCACGGCATGTGGAGTTTCCCGCCTACAAGGCGCAACGGGAAGAGATGCCGGAGGAACTGAGCGCGGCGATTCCCGATGTGAAGCGGCTGATCCGCGCGTTCAATTTTCCGGTGCTGGAACTGGACGGATATGAGGCGGACGACATCATCGGCACGTTGGCGCGGGAAGCCGAGGCCGCCGGTTACACGACCTATATGGTAACGCCGGACAAGGACTTTGGGCAATTGGTCACGGGACGGACGCTGATCTACAAGCCAGGCCGGCAAGGCGATGATCACGAGGTCCTTGGCATTCCAGAGGTGCTGGCCAAGTGGGGCATCGTACGCACGGACCAGGTGCGGGACATCCTCGGACTTTGGGGCGACACGTCGGACAACATTCCGGGGATTCCCGGCATTGGCGAAAAGACGGCGCAGAAGCTTATCGCGCAGTACGATTCGATGGAGAATTTGCTCGATCACGCGGAAGAGCAGAAGGGGAAACTCAAGGAATCGCTGGTGAAGTTCCGTGAACAGGCGCTTCTCTCCAAGCGGCTGGCTACGATCGATACGAAGGTGCCGTTGCCGTTTGAACCGGAGCAACTGCATATCGGAGCGCGTGACGATGAAGCGTTGCGGGCGCTTTTGACGGAATTTGAATTCAATACGCTGGGCAAGCGCCTGTTCGGGGAGAGTTTCAAAGCCGGGAGAGGCGGTGGAGTTGCGGTACCTGCTGCTCCGAAAGAAAAGCCTTCATCGAAGAAGATCAGTCATCCAGAGCCTATCGAAGGATCAGTTCAGCCCCTGGAGCATCCACCGATCCCGCCGGTTCCTGTGGCGCTGCGCACCATTGAGGATGTGAAGCCGGACTATCAGATCCTTTCCGGCGGTTGGGAAGATCTGCCCAAGGAAATCCAGGGTGGCATGGGCATCGCCGTGGATCTTGATCTTCAAGGAAAAATTCGCGGACTGGCGATATCCACTAAAGCAGGTACCGCGCGATACTTTGCGATCACAGCGGAGCGAAAAATCGATGCTCGGCTTAAAATCGAAAACACCATTCTCGTTGGCCACGACCTCAAGCCAGGTCTGCGGGCTTGCCTTCAGACTTTCGCGAGGACTGGCGATCTTTTTAAAAAAACTCCCGTTCTTTTCGACACGGCTCTCGCGCATTCGGTGGTCTTTTCCGATCTGCGCCATTCGCTGACGTTCGTGGCGGAATCGCTGCTCAACTACACGCCGATGCCTGAGGAAAAAACCTCCGGCCAACAGGATTTTTTGGCGGAGATGGAATCGTCGGATGCGGCCCAGTTGAGCGCGCGCCGGACGATGGAGCGGGCCGATCTGGCGTTGCAACTCCATGTGGTGCTCGTGCCCAAGCTGGCGGAATCGGGGCAGGAGAAGATTTTCACGGAGATCGAATCGCCGTTGCTGCCGGTCTTGGCGGAAATGGAGAATGAGGGTATCCGGTTGGATCCGGCGGCGCTGGAGGAGGTCGGCAAGAAAGTGCGGGCCGATCTGGTGCGCCTGGAGGCTTCCATTTACGAACATGCCGGGACGACGTTCAACATCGGTTCGCCGAAGCAGTTGGGGGAAATTCTTTTCGGCAAACTGGCTCTCGACAAGAACGCGAAGAAAACGAAGACGGGCCAGTACTCGACGGATGAGCAAACGCTCAGTGCCCTCGCGCCGCTGCATCCAGTCATCCGGGAAATCCTGGATTATCGCGAAGCGAGCAAGCTGCTCTCGACTTACATCGATGCCTTGCCCAACTCGATTTCACCGGTGGATAAGCGCATCCACACGACGTTCTACCAGCTCTCGACGACCACAGGCCGGCTCAATTCACAGGACCCGAATCTACAGAACATTCCCATCCGCACCGCGCAGGGCCGGGAAATCCGCCGCGCCTTTGTCCCGCGCGAGGGCGACTACACGCTGCTCTCCGCCGACTATTCGCAGATTGAGTTGCGCATCCTGGCTGCACTGACGCAGGACCCGGGTTTGCTGGAGGCGATCACCAGCGGTGAAGATATTCACCGCGCCACGGCGGCGAAGGTTTTCGGTCTGCCCCTCGCGGAAGTGACCAAGGAGCAGCGCAACCAGGCCAAGATGGTCAACTACGGGATCAGCTACGGCATCTCGGCATTCGGGCTCTCGCAGCGACTGGGTATTCCGCGCGGGGACGCGAAAAATCTCATCGACGGTTACTTTGCCCAGTATCCCGGCATCAAGCAGTACATGGTCGACACGGTGGCCCGGGCCAAGGAGCGGGGTTATGTGGAGACGATCACGGGCCGTCGCCGGTACCTGCCCGATGTGCGCTCCGCCAACGCCACCGTCCGCGCCGCCGCGGAACGAAACGCGATCAACATGCCGATCCAGGGATCGAGCGCGGACCTGATCAAGATTGCGATGGTGCAGATCGCACGGATCGCCCGTGAGGAAAACTGGCGCACCAAGTTGCTGCTCCAAGTCCATGATGAACTCGTGTTCGATCTCTATCTGCCGGAGAAGGAGCGCGTGCTCGAGATCGTGCAGGACCGGATGAAGAATGCGCTGCCGGAATTAAAAGTCCCTATTGTGGTCGATACAGGGACGGGACCGAATTGGTTGGAAGCTCATTAAAGATAAAGAGCGTCGATTTGTCCTGAGTTGAGACAAAATGCGCAGAGAGAAACTGCGCCTGCCGTATGCACCACACCCGCCTTCCCTCAGGAAGACGGGTGGGTGAAATTCGAGAGATTAACGATGGCTATTGCGCTTCGATTCGTGCTTACGCTCGAGTTTGGAAGCAGGCCAGCCGTCGCTCTGGAAGGCGCGGATCAATTCCCGGATGGACCGGGCGTCCTTGGCGGCACAGCGGCCCCAGACAAAGCGAGTTTCGATGCGGCAATCGTCAGCGTATGCGTTCATAAAGTGGTTCCTAGATATTAGATTTTTCTTTGTTATGTAGCGTAGTAATTGGACGCCATGGCTGGCCATTCGTTCACCCGCTAGCGATTACATCGCAGCAACCGTGCCAACCCATCGTGAGACAGGAAAAGGAGGATTCGTCCAAGGTAGGCAGGGGGAAAACTGGCAGATCTTTCCCATCACGTTCCTCTATGTCCTGCAAAACGCAAGAACCGGCAACCTGTCTTCCGCATTGCGCCAAGATGATTGAGTTGTAACGTGGAATAAGCAGGGATCACGACTAAGGTACCCCACACCAGATAAGCATGAAAATTCTCCTTCTTGAAGACGACGCGAAGATCGCCTCCTTTGTCGCCAAGGGCCTCCGCGAAGCCGGTTATTTTGTCCAGATCAGCGACAACGGCGAGGAAGGCTGTGAACTGGGCCGCAAGGACCAGTATGACGCGGCCATCGTCGACTTGATGTTGCCGAAGCTCGACGGGCTGAGTGTTATTGAGCGGTGGCGTGCCGAGGAGATCAAGCTTCCCATCCTTATCCTGAGCGCCAAACGGTCCCTGGATGATCGCATCAAGGGCCTCCAGCGGGGAGGGGACGACTATCTCACGAAGCCGTTCTCCTTTGCGGAGTTGCTCGCCCGGCTCCAGGCGCTCCTGCGCCGGTCCGGCTCCGCGGCCATTGTGACCAGCCTCACTTTCGGTGACCTCCGCATGGACCTGCTGACGCGTGAAGTCTGGCGCGGTGACACCAAGATTGAGCTTCAGGCCCGCGAATTCCTTCTCCTTGAGTATCTCCTGCGCAACCAGAACAAGGTCGTGTCGAAGACGATGATTCTCGAGCATGTCTGGAATTATCATTTCGATCCCCAGACCAACGTCGTCGACGTGCTGGTCTGCCGGCTGCGCAACAAGATCGACCGTGATTTTGAGACGAAGCTCATCCACACCCTGCGCGGCGCCGGCTACAGCCTGCGGTTGTCCTAGGAACGAGAGCCGGCGGTAACAGCTTGAGGAATCGCTGCTTTTAAGTTTCCTGTCGCAACGGCATATTTAATCTCAATGCTCGCCCCGCGAAAACCGATTAATCCGCCCCAAGGACAGAGCGGAAAGGTGGAAGTCGTGGGGGTCACCAAACGGCACCGGTACCTGCCTTTTCTCGACCGGCTCGGTTTCAGCCTGCGGCTCAATCTTTGGTATGCGGGCTTCTTTATTCTCGGGTCCTTTGTCCTTTTCTCTCTCGCCTACTTTCTCCTGGGGCAGCAATTGGCGGCGCACGACCGCGACACGGTCCGCGTCAAGTTTGATGCTTATAAGGCCTGGTATATCCAGGGCGGCGTGGCGGAGCTCCAGCGCCAGTTCAAGAATGAAACCGACTGGGAAAAAGCCACCACCTTCCTGGAGGTTCGAAGCACGAGCCAACAGGTCGTGTTCAACCAGAGACCTGGCAATACCAGGACCGACACCGCCTTTCGTTCCGGTGAGCAGGTCACAGGCAACACGGACACGATCAGCCTACCGCCCGGCGAAAAGAACATGGTCTGGACCATCGCCACCGGCCCGCTGCCTGACGGCTGTCTCATGCGCGTCGGCCGCGCCACGGAGGACCGCGACCAGATCCTGCGCCGGTTCCGTACGATCTTTCTTTTCGCCATCATCCCGATGGTCGCCTTCGGTTTTTGTTGCGGGGCCTTCATTACCTACCGCGCACTTCGTCCCATCCGTGAAATCATCGCGGCGGTGCTCTCCATCATCCAGACCGGCGATATGAGCGCACGCGTGCACGACCCGCGCACCCAGGACGAAATCAACCAGCTCGTCACGCTGTTCAACCGGATGCTTGAGCGCAACGAGTCGCTCATCGACGCCATGCGCGGTTCGCTCGATAACGTGGCGCACGATTTGCGGACGCCGCTCACCCGCCTGCAGGGCGGTGCCCAGCTGGCATTGCAACAGGAAGATCCCGAGCAGATCAAGGAGGCGCTGGCCGACGCGGTTGAGGAAGCGGAGCGGCTCAATGCCATGCTTTGCACCATCATGGATATCTCGGAAGTCGAAGCCGGGGCGCTCAAACTGGAACTGGAGACATTCGAACTTGCGCCGGTCGTTAACCTGATCATTGAACTTTACGAGGACGTGGCGCAGGAGAAGGACATCACCCTTGCCGCATCGGTCGCGCCCTCCGGAGTGATTACCGCGGACCGCAACCGGTTGCAGCTCCTGCTCAGCAACCTGGTCGACAATGCGATCAAGTACACCCCCAACGGCGGGCATGTGAACATCAGTGCGACTTTTGTTCCGCAGGAAGTCCGCATCCACGTGAAGGATTCGGGGATCGGGATTGAACCGGGCGATTTGCCGCGCATCTGGGACCGCCTTTACCGCGGGGACAAGAGCCGCTCGCAGCGCGGTATAGGGTTGGGACTCAGCATGGTGAAGGCGTTTGTGGAAGCCCATGGGGGCACGGCCACGGTGGAAAGCCAGTCGGGGGCAGGTTCGATGTTCACCGTAACCTTTCCGCGGCCGCAGCCGCCGGACCCGAAAAAATCTCCCTCGACCATGACGCGGCCTGTGCGGTAACAAGGGCGATGGCCCACCCGAGTAAAACGCCGACCCACACGACGAGCGAGATTTTCGCCGCGCTCCTTCATCCTGCCGTGGTGGTCGGTGCGCTGGGCTACTTTGTCGACATCTACGACCTGGTGTTGTTCGGCGTGGTCCGGGTCAACAGCCTGAAGGACCTCGGTTATACCGGGGAGGAGCTGGCGACGAACGGGGCGTGGCTGTTCAACTGGCAGATGGGCGGGATGCTGCTCGGGGGGATTCTCTGGGGGCTGCTGGGGGACCGGTTTGGGCGGCTGAAGGTGTTGTTCGGATCGATCATCTTGTATTCGTTGGCAAATATCGCGAATGCGTTTGTGCACGATCTTGGGGCCTATACGGCTTGCCGCTTTGTTGCGGGTATCGGACTGGCGGGAGAATTGGGCGGGAGCATCACGCTCGTGTCCGAGGTATTGCCCCGCACGTTGCGGGGTTATGGCACGATGATGGTGTCGGCCGTGGGCGTCCTTGGAGCGGTGGCGGCTGGACTCGCGGCGAACTATTATCCGGCGTTTTTTGGCATTGCGGTTTGGCGGCAACTTTATGTCATTGGCGGCATTCTCGGTTTCCTGTTGTTGTTCCTGCGGGTGTTTGTCAGCGAATCGGGCCTGTACAAGACGATGGAGGGGACCAATCGCCCAACGTTTGCATCGCAACTGGGGCTGATCCTCGCACCGCAGCGCATCGGGCGGTATATCTGTTGCATCATGATCGGATTGCCGACGTGGTATGTCGTCGGACTGCTGGTCCTGTTCAGCCCGGAATTCGGGGTGGCGCTTGGCGCCACGGGCAAGATCGTGGCGGGCACCGCGCTCGCCTGGACGTATGGAGGGATTTGCGCGGGTGACGTGGCCAGCAACATTCTCAGCCAATTTGCCCGGTCGCGAAAAAATGTCCTCCTGGGATTCATTATCTCGGCGTGCATTCTCTCCGGAGTCTTTCTCGGCCTGCATCAGCCCAGTCCCACGAATGTTTATGCCATATGTTTCATCCTGGGCATCTCGGTCGGGTACTGGTCGGTTTATGTGACCGTTGCGGCGGAGCATTTCGGCACCAACATGCGGGCGACGGTGGCGACGACCGTGCCGAATTTCACCCGGGGCGCGGTCATCCCGATCACGAACTTCTTCCTGCTGCTCAAGGCTTATCACTATCCTGCGGTCACCAGTGCGATCATCGTCGGTACGATGGCCTTCATGCTCGCGCTGATCGGGGTGGGAGGCTTGAGGGAGACGTTCGACGACGACCTGGATTACCTGGAGAAGTAACGCCGTCGAGGAAGGAAATGCCCCGTGTCCGATCCGGCCGCCTATCACGCCAACCTGCAGCGGGGCGCTGTTTTTTTTGACCAGGGGCGTCCGCGCGAAGCGATACCCTTTCTGCAGGCCGCCATTGCGGCCAACCCGGATCAGGCGCAAGGCTATGCCCTACTGGCCCGGTGCTGGAATGAACTGCCTTCCGAACGGAGCAAAGCCCTTGGCGCGATGGACCGCGCCATCGGATTGGCCCCGAATGTATCCTCCTATTTTGGCCAAAAAGGTTGGATCTTCGTCTGCCTGGGACGTTATCAAGCTGCGTTGAAAGTTGCCGGGCAGGGTTTGGAGCTTGATCCAAATTGCCCGCATTCACTCAATGCGCTGGCCAACGGCTACACCAAGCTTAACCAATGGAAAAACGCGGAAAAGGCCTGCCTGCGGATCCTGGCGGTATGGCCCGACGATAATGCGGGCCTCAATCTGTTAGCCCAAGCCTTGCGGCATCAAGGTCGCTGGAAAGAAAGCCGGGAAACCGTGGCGAGGCTTCTCGCACAACTGCCGGATGATTCCTTTGGTCATGCCAATGCCGGCTACGGCGCGCTCGCGGCGGGGGACCATCTCCGGGCCAATGAACATTTTCTCGAGTCCTTGCGGATGGATCCTCATTTCGACCTGGCCCGGCGGGGCCTGCTCTCTTCATTGCGGGCTCGCATTTGGATTATCCGTTTCAACACCCGGATCACGAGTTCGATGCAGGGTCCCACGACATTTTTAAAGGCGACGTCCGTGTTCATCGGTATCGCGCTCATCTTTTGGCTCGTCATCAGGTGCGCCATGTTGCTCAACGAATGGTACCCGCAGTTGGGCACCATTGTTTTCGGGAGCATTTTCGGATTCCTTCTTCTCTACATCTATCTCTCCGTGCTCACTGGATTGATGGGAAATTTTCTTCTTCTTTTCGATCCCTTGGGCCGGCATGCCCTGACGACCGAAGAGAAAGTGAAGGCCTGTCTGCCTGCGCTTGGTTTTGCGTTTGCGATGGTCTACTTGGTGGGCATGGGAGGCTGGCTGTGGGCCTTGGGCTTTACCTTCTTCCTGGGGCTACTCGCGTTTTCCATTGAATATCCGCTGATGCTGGACCGCAGGCAGCGACGGCTGGAAAATCGGGCCAGCGAGTAAGAGGAGGCCTTATACCACGCAGACTGCCAGCAAAGGGCGCGGAAGCCTTGCAAATCGCAGGGAAAAGCAGCAGCAGGCCGTCCCTTGAAATTCTCTTATGAGAGGAGAAACGGCCAAATCGCGCGGCGCTGGCACCGGCTATGCAGAAAGGAGGTATGAACTCATATCGCATACTGGCAGGTGCCGTAGCTCTACTGGCGCTCAGCCTCATTTATTCTCCGGCATTCTCGCAAGTGTCGATCTCGCTTGATATCGCACCGCCTCCCCTGATCGTGGAGGACCAACCGCCTTGTCCTGAGGACGGGTTCCTCTGGACGCCCGGTTATTGGGCCTACGATGACTACGCAGGCGAGTACTATTGGGTGCCCGGTGTCTGGGTGCAACCGCCGCAAATCGGATTCCTTTGGACCCCCGCTTATTGGGGCTGGTCGGGAGGCGCGTATGCCTTCCACGAAGGCTATTGGGGCCCGACCGTCGGTTTTTACGGCGGCATCAACTACGGACACGGCTACTGGGGCCGGGGCTACGGTGGTGGTCGCTGGGACAATGGACACTTTGCCTATAACACTGCGGCGAATAATGTGAACGTCACGAATATCCACAATACCTACGTGGATCGTACGGTAGTGCGGAACAACAACAGTCGTGTAAGTTTTAACGGGGGCCGTGGAGGGGTGGCCGCGCAACCTACGGCGAGGGAGCAGCAGGTGGCCCAACATATCCAGGCAACGCCGCAACAACAGACGCATTTTCAGGCTGCGCAGCAGCAACGGACCCATGCGGTGAAGGTCGACAAGGCCATGGCCAAGGCGACGACGGGTGGACAACCGGGAGCTAATCCCGCCGCCGCTTCTCCCGGAGCCGTGAATGCCCAGGCGCAAAATCAGCAACCGTTAACGGGACAGCAGAAGGCGGCTGCGACCGCGAATACTCCTGGCGTGGCCCCCCAGCCGGCGATGAACAACAAGCCGGAAAATCAGTTCACCGGCGGGGATACCCAGGCGCAGAGGAAGGAACGGCTGGCGGAGCAGAAGAAGGCCCAGGCGAATACGCCTGCCGTGGCCCCGCAACCGGCGGTGAACAAAGCGGAAAATCAGTTCACCGGTGGAAATCCGCAGCCCAAGGAACACAAGGCGAACCAGCCCATTGCCCCGGTGAATAACGGGCCTGCCGCCGCGGTGAACACGCCGACACGCATGGAGGAAAAGCCGCATGTGACGGCCCCGCAATCCGCGGCGGTCAATACGCAGGCCGCGGTAAATCACCAGGCGCAGGTAGCGGAAAGACAGCAGGCGCAAGCCGAGCATCATGCCGCGCAGGTCCATGCGCCCCAGCATATGGAGGCCCAGGCGCAGCACGCCGCGCCGCAACCGCAGGTCCATGTGCAACCTCGGGCCCAAGGCCCGGCGCAGGCGCAGGTGAAGGCGCAGGGTCCCGGACCGGGTCAGGGTCCCGGCCAGGGCAAGAAGGATGACGGGCACTAGGGAAACGCGACCAATTCCTGGTCGAATTTGACTTGGGCCGCCTTTAACTCTTCGGGGTTGGGCGGCCCATTCTTGAATATCCGGACGAGTTCGCGGAAGAATGCGTCCTGCGAGCTGGCCGGATTGAAGATGAGCATCACGCGGACGGGACCCGGGCCGTGATTGATGAAGCCGTGGTGAATGCCGCGCGGCGCGAAGATCGCGGAGCCGGCGGTGCGCTTGTAGGATTTACCCGCGAGGAGGAATTCCACTTCGCCCTCGATGACAAGGATGGTTTCATCCATCTTCCGGTGGATGTGGTAATCGACCGTGCCGGGAGCAAAGAGGAGGTCGTAGAGCTCGAAGGCGCCTCCGGTTTGTTCCCCGGTGACGCGGGTGACAAGGTGAAAGGGACCGGCGTCGAAGACTTCTCCATCGTGGGCGGTGAGGGCGGCAGGTTCGATTTTGGGCATGGGAACTCCTTTTTGGGAACTATCCTTCACATCCGGTCAGGCGCAAATGGGTTGTTGGGTGCGCTGGGAATCGTAACAAAGCGGCTCAGGCGAAGGGCTGCGGTGCATGAGACTTTTTAAGGGGGAAAGGTAGGAAGCGTCGAGCCGGGACGAATTTAGATAGTAACCCGTAGTCAAGGAGAGATAGCTTGATGCTCAGGCCATGCAACGAGCAACTTATCTGGCAATTGTCTTAATCCTGATCGCGGATTTGACGGCTTGCGCCCCCTCGAAGCCTTATGCTCCTGTGAGCGAAGAGGAGAAGGCCAAATACGAAAAAGTCAGGCAACAGGTTCTTGATGCAAATCCTGATATAAAAGTCCAAGAGAGTTCTTTAAAGGAGCAGCTTGAGGGTGCACGGAAAGAGAACAGAAATACTTCGCGAAAATACGAAGAAATTCGGCGGAATTTAGATGACCTTGATCGACTTATTTTTGATGAAGCGTACAAGATTGATCCTTCGATAGAGACAATATATTTTCGTCTGCCGTGGCATGATCCACCGCATCAAGAAGGTTTGGAAAAATTCGCATACGACTACGGCCCGTCGCATTCCAAAGTCTGGATGTTTACGGAGCTCCTTCTTCGTGGAGCACCCTTTCTAGCGGCAGTGGTAGGACTATCCGTGCTTTTTCGCGCGCCATCCTGGGCTGGCGCAAACGTGCTTTTGATTTGCATCTCCGTACCCGCGGTCTTTGTGGGATGGGTGGAATTGTGTGAATTCGATTTCGCGTATCTCGCACCCATGAGTGGTATTTATGATGGCCCGACAACTCCGCAATTGCTGGAAGAGTTGCACCATGAAGTGGAACGGCGGTATTTGGAATACCTTCCATCCCTTAGTTTGTACCTCATCCTGGTCGCTCGCTTGCTCATTAAGAGTCGTGCCGCGAAGAAAATAGAGTCCGAGACCACGGCCTGACGCTCTGGTACCCCGCGATCCCCAAAAACGTCACAAAAACAGCGTTGCCGCGCGGCGGTTGCGCTTTATAAACGTATCCGGCGCATGGTCTCCTGATCGCGCCGCCACGCCATGCCCAAACGTACCGACCTTCATTCCATCCTCCTCATCGGCTCCGGCCCCATCATCATCGGCCAGGCGTGCGAGTTCGATTACTCGGGCGTGCAGGCCTGCAAGGCGTTGCGCGAGGAGGGGTACCGGGTCATCCTGATCAACTCGAACCCGGCGACGATCATGACCGACCCGGAGTTCGCGGACCGGACCTACATCGAGCCAATCACGCCGGAGATCGTCGAGAAGATCATCGAACGCGAGAAGCCGGACGCGCTGCTGCCGACGCTGGGCGGGCAGACGGCGCTCAATACCGCGATGGCGCTTTACGAGTCGGGCGTGCTGGCGAAGCACGGCGTGCAGATGATCGGCGCGAATGCGGACGCGATCAAGAAGGGCGAGGACCGCCAGCTGTTCAAGGAGGCGATGGAGCGGATCGGCCTGGACATGCCGGCCTCCGGTACGGCCCACACGATGGAAGAGGCGCGGCAGATCGCCGACCGGATCGGCACATTCCCGCTCATTGTCCGGCCTGCGTTCACCATGGGCGGCACGGGCGGCGGCATCGGCTACAACCGCGAGGAATTTGAGGAGATCGTCAAGCGCGGGCTCGATCTCTCGCCGGTCAGCGAGGTGCTCATTGATGAGTCGCTCATTGGCTGGAAAGAGTACGAGATGGAGGTCATGCGCGACCGGGCGGACAACTGTGTGATCATCTGCTCGATCGAGAATTTCGACCCGATGGGCGTGCATACCGGCGACTCGATCACCGTGGCCCCGGCGCAGACGCTGACCGACAAGGAATACCAGATCATGCGCGACGCCTCGTTCGCGGTCATCCGCGAAATTGGTGTCGAGACGGGGGGTTCCAATATCCAATTTTCCGTTGATCCGAAGACGGGCCGAATGATTGTCATCGAGATGAATCCGCGCGTGTCGCGCTCCTCGGCGCTGGCGTCGAAGGCGACCGGATTCCCGATCGCGAAGATCGCGGCGAAGCTGGCGGTCGGCTACACGCTCGACGAGATCAAGAACGACATCACGCGCGAGACACCGGCCAGCTTCGAGCCGACCATCGATTACGTCGTCACCAAGATTCCGCGGTTCACGTTCGAGAAATTTCCGCAGACCGATCCGACGCTGACCACACAGATGAAGAGCGTCGGCGAGGCGATGGCGATTGGCCGCACCTTCAAGGAATCGCTGCAGAAGGCGCTTCGTTCATTGGAAGTCGGGGCTTGGGGATTCGGCGGGGGGAAGTATGGTGAACGCGAATTGCCTCCCCGCGAGGTGATCCAGCAGAAGCTGGTGACGCCGAACGATGCGCGGATTTTTTATATCCGACATGCGATGCGCAGCGGCTTCACCAATGAAGAAATTTTCAATCTGACGAAGATTGATCTTTGGTTCATTGCGCAGCTCAAAGAGTTGGTGGATGAGGAAGAACACCTTTACAAGATCGGTGCGAAACAAGTTCAACCGGATAACTCTTCAATTTCTCAAACGGACAAAGTTGAGGGTGAACAAATTGATGGAACTCATTTTAGCGAAACAGCCCTCGTCGAGCTTGAGAAGGCTAAGGCTCTAGGCTTTTCTGACCGCCAAATTGCTGCCGCGTGGAATACAAACGAAAAGAAGATTCGCGATCTTCGCACCGCACAAGACTTTCACCCCTCCTATCGCCTCGTCGATACCTGCGCGGCGGAATTCGAAGCCTATACGCCTTACTACTACTCGACTTACGACAACGGACTCGATGAGGTCCGCAAGTCGGACAAGAAGAAGATCATGATCCTGGGCGGCGGGCCGAACCGGATCGGGCAGGGGATCGAATTCGATTACTGTTGTGTGCACGCCGCGTTTGCGCTGCGCGAAATCGGGTACGAAACGCTGATGGTCAACTCGAACCCCGAGACCGTCTCGACCGACTACGACACCTCCGACAAACTTTTCTTCGAGCCGCTCACGCTCGAGGACGTCCTCAACATCTGCCACCAGGAACAGCCGGACGGCATCATCGTCCAATTCGGCGGGCAGACCCCGCTCAATCTCGCCGCCGGTCTGGAGAAGGCGCTGGAAGGCACCAAGACGAAGATCATCGGCACCAGCGTCGAATCGATCGAGCGGGCCGAGGACAGGAAGATGTTCCAGCAGATGTTGCACAAGCTCGGGCTCAAGCAGCCGCCGAACGGCATCGCCACGAACGAGGATGAAGCGGTCGCCGCGGCGGCGCAGATTGGTTATCCGGTTCTGGTCCGGCCCAGTTTTGTGCTCGGCGGTCGCGCGATGCAGATTGTTTACGCGGACGATGAGTTGCGCCACTACATGCGGCATGCGGTCGCGGCATCACCGGAGCGTCCCGTGCTGGTTGACCGGTTCCTGGATGATGCCACGGAAGTCGATGTCGATTGCATCGCGGATGGCGAGACGGCGGTGATCGGTGCGATCATGCAGCATATCGAGCAGGCGGGCGTCCACTCGGGCGACTCGGCCTGTATCATTCCCGCGCCGACGCTTTCCGAAAAGGTGAAGACGGAGATCCGCGAGGCCACGATCAAGATGGCGAAGGAACTCGACGTGCGCGGCCTGATGAATGTGCAGTTCGCGGTGAAGGACGAGGTGGTCTATGTGCTCGAGGTCAATCCGCGCGCGTCGCGGACGGTGCCGTTTGTCAGCAAGACGATCGGGCGTCCGCTGGCGAAGTATGCGGCGATGGTGATGAGCGGCATGAAGCTGACCGATCCGAGGATCAACTTCACCGAGGAGATCATCCCGACGCATTACTCGATCAAGGAAGCGGTGTTCCCGTTCGCGAAATTCCGCGGCTCGGACATTTTGCTCAGCCCCGAGATGAAATCGACGGGTGAGGTGATGGGGATCGATGACGACTTCGGTCTGGCTTATGCGAAGACGCAAATGGCGGCCTCACCGCCCTTGCCGCTGAAAGGCAACGTCTTCATCAGCGTGCGCGACGCGGACAAGCATGCGATCCCGGAACTCGCGCTGGGTCTGCAGGCGCTGGGCTTCTGGGTCTACAGCACCTCGGGAACGGCTTCCACGCTGGAAGCGGCGGGGGTCCCTGTCGTTCGCCTCAACAAAATAGCCGAAGGCCGGCCCAACGTTCTCGACATGCTCAAGAACGGGGAGATTGCGCTGATCATCAATACGCCGTCGGGACACGTGGCGCGGCAGGACGAGATCAAGATCCGGACCACCGCGCTCTACCAGCGCGTGCCGGTGATGACGACGCTGGCCGCGGCGCAGGCCTCGCTGCTGGCGTTGCGGTCGCTGAAGACGAAGCCGCTGGGCGTCAAGTCGCTGCAGGAATATCACGCGGGGTAAGGCCGCTGCCCACGATTATGCATACGCCTGTGACGCTTTTTGTCCGGGCCATCGGCATCGCTTTTTTTGCCACCACAGCGGTTGCTATTGCGGCGGAATTTGAACCGGTTGCGCCGCCAATCAAGATTGTCGTCCGTGAAGCAACGCAGGCGGTGAAGGTGGATCCGCTGCTCTTCGGGCAGTTCCTGGAGCGGACGGACTCGGGCGACAATGGCGCGGAGAGCGCGTTTGACGCGGCGAGCAACGGCTACGCGCCCACGGTGGTCGAGGCGTTGAAGAAAATGCAGATTCCGGTCATCCGGTTTCCGGGCGGAACGAGTGTCGATGCGGTCGATTGGGTGAACATGATCGATCACGTGCCGGGCCGGACGGGGCCGCGACCGGATACGGTCAACGAAGGGAAGACGACGAGCAATCGCTTCGGCTACGACGAATATTTTGCGCTGCGGGACCAGTTGCACTGCCAGACGATCCTTGTGCTTAACATGCTGGATGGGACCTCGAAAAAGGTACCGCTGGAGGAGGCGGCCAACCATGCGGTCGGGTTGCTGGCCTATGCGAATGCGGCGGTGGGGGCGAAATTACCGGCTGGCATGACGGACTGGCCGGCGGTGCGCGCGGCCAACGGGCATCCGGTGCCGTTCAAGGCGGACTTTGTGCAGCTTGGGAATGAGTGGTGGATGAACCATTTCTATGGGGTGGTGACGGCGAAGACGGGGATGACGGACCCGAAAGCCGTTGCCGCCTGGTACATCGAATGTCTCAAGGTCTACATCGGGAAAGTCCGGGAGATTGATCCGAAAATTCCGATTATTCTCGATGGGATGATGGGGGATGACATGGATCATATTGTGCTGGCCGATCCGTTCATTAAGGAAAATGTCCGGTACATCACGTTTCATTCCTATGCGCCGGGGCCGGCCGATAAATTGGTCAGCAAGGGGAAGGCGTATCCCGCTGACGGGATGAAGCCGGAGGACTGGTGGCATTCGTGGAGCGCGATCCCGGGGGAGATCAATGCCGCGGGCGAAAATGTGGCGCTGGGTGACCGCTCTGATTTTGCGAAGAAGCTTGGGTATCGTATCGTGTGCACGGAATGGAACTGGAACGGTTTTGGGATGGAGCGCCTGCCGAAGCCGCCGGGCATCAGCCATGCGCTGCCGGCGACGCTCGGAGCGGCGAGTTACCTGAACGGGCTCCTGCGGCAGGGGGTGGATATCGGCACGATGTCGAACCTGATTGGGAAATGGCACATCGCCTCAGTGCAGGTGGATCCGACGGGGAAGACGGAGCCGCGGTATTCGCCGATGGCCCGGGCGGTCAATCTTTACAACTTGCACCACGGGGACCATCTGCTCGATGTGCAGGTCATCGGCAATACGACCTATCCGCTCACATTCGGGACGTGGTGGCAGAAAGAGCCCCAAGCACCGGTCGTCTATGTTGATGTCGTTGCGACGGCGTCGAAGGACACGCTTTACCTGCACATCATCAACCGGCATATGGACCAGACGGTGCCCCTCCAACTTGACCTGGAGGCGCTTGGGGCCGCCAAGGGACCCGGCACCCACTACGTGATTACCGGATCGCTCGACCCTGCCGCGGACAAGACACTTCCCAACTATATGTTGGACGAGACGGCGAAACCGATTGAGTTTTCCGGTTCTACACTTGAGCTGACTCTGCCTGCCCGCTCGGTCAATGTGATCGCGGTTCCTTTTGTTGCGAAGAAGCCGTAGGCCGGGTTCTTCCTCGCGCGGGATCTGACACCATTCCGCTGGTGCATGCCCACAGGGGTGATACGAAACCCCCCTTTTTGATCCGCAAAAAATGCAAATGATTGCGGGATGCGTCCATTGTGGCTTAAGCGCCATTAGCATAAATAACGATATCAGCAACCATCCACCCGGAACGAACCAGGCCGAAAGCCAATTCCTCCGAGCGAAAGTCAGCAGCACCTCATCGAAAGAAAGGAACAGCTTATGAACTCACGTTTGATGCAGAACATATTTCTCGCCCTCATGACGGGATTGATTCTAACTCCATCGATCGCAAAAGCCGGTATCGTCAATCTCACCAGCAGCCGCGATTTCCAGACCCCGGCCAATATCACCGCCGATGCCTCGACCCAACTGACCGGGCTGTCATCGCTGGCGGCCTTCCGGGCGGCGACCCCGGCCAACCGGTATGTATATTCCTTCAACCCATGGCCGCAGGACGCGACGAGCCTTGCCGCCAACAGCTACGCCTTCCAGTTCGACTTGAATGGCGCTGGCACGGCGAACCAGACGGTCACCCTTAGCACGACCAACCCATGGCCGAGCTATAAGCTGGGGGAAACGTTTCCCGGCAACGTGGGTTCATCCAGTCCCTCGGCCCTGACGGGATTTGGGGATATTGGCTGGGGCGGGAGCCTCTCCGGGCAGACGTACACGTTTGCCAGTCCCGTCTCCGCAGTCGGCATGGTCTTTCGTTGTAGTACCGCTTATAACCTGAAAAAGAGCGGCGGTTATCCGGTCAGCTACACGCTGACCAACGGCACCGTGGTCAACCTTGGCACGGCTGGGGCTGTCGGCGCGTCGATGGCGGCGAATGCCAATACCTTTGTGGGGGTCGTGGACTCGTCCGGTCTTGGCATCACCTCGATCACGATCAACATCACCGGCACAGCCTCGCAAGGTCAGGTCAACCTGACGATGGATGACCTGGCCTTTGTCATGCAGACAGCGCCTGCCGCCTCGACGGTGATCAGCCTGCTCGACAGCGACGATTTTGCCGTACCGGGAAACATCACCGCGAGTGCCTCGACGCAATTGGCGGGACTTTCTTCGCTGGGCGACATGCGCTCAACCAATCCGCTCAGTCGATATGTCTATTCGTTTGAACATTGGCCCGTCGCCAATGCGAACCTTGGCGTCAAGGCCTACACCTACCAGTTTGACCTGAACGGCGACGGAGAAACGGACGAGAACGTGACCGTGACCCAGACCAATCCCTGGGCCTATTACCTGACTTGGACCAACCTGGGCAGCGGGACAGCGTCCCCGAGTTATGCACTGGGCGGACTGGGCGACATTGGCTGGAGCACGGGTTATGCGACGCACACCTTCGCGTTTTCCAACCCGGTGTCCGCGGTTGGTTTTGTTTACCGTTCTCCCTCGAACTTCTATTTGAAGAAAAACGTCTACAACGCCAACGACTACCCGGTCTCCTATACGCTCACTGACGGCACTGTGGTCAACCTCGGTTCTGTTGGTGTCTCCGGGGCGACCATCACGGGTACGGTCAACACCTACGTCGGCGTGACCGATACCACCGGGAAGGGGATCTCCTCCATCACGACGCGGGTGCAGGGAAGTGTGACCGGTGCCAGCCAATTTCCCTTCATTGATGACCTGGCTTTCAACGTGGCCAAGAACCCGCCGATACCCGGGCAAGGGCCGCCAGCGGGCAACTGGACGCTGACGTTCGACGATGAATTTGACGGTACGACCCTCAACTCCGCCATCTGGACCAAGGGGATGCGGTGGGCGAATGTCATCAACAACGAACTTCAGGGTTATGTGCCGGAAAACGTCACGGTCGGCGGTGGATACTGCACGATCAAGACGGAGAAGCGGACGGTCCAGAATACCGACATGACAGGCTACAAGGGGCAGAGCATGAGCTACGCCTCCGGCTGTCTCCAGACGTACAACAAGTGGACGCAGACGTACGGTTACTTTGAGGCGAGGATGAAGATGCCCGGCGGTTCGGGTGGCACATGGCCGGCGTTCTGGCTACTGCCGGATCGGGGCGCGGGATCCGCGACGCTCGACCAGCGGGTGGCGGTGGGCAACTCCATTGACGGAGTGACGATTCCCATGGGCAACGAGATCGACGTGCTCGAATACATCTCACATTGGGAAAGCACGGTCACCGGGATCGGCGCAGCCCATTCGGGCTATTTCTGGGGCTATGGCTCCGGGCAGTCGTGGGGCAACTACGCGCAGCTCAACCAGGGAGCCGGGCCACAATTTCCCGTCCTCAACCAGGACAGTCAATTCCACAACTACGGCGTTTACTGGGGTCCGGGTGTCATGAAGTTCTACGTGGACGGGACGCTGGTGCTGAACCGGGCGGACACGACCAACATCAGCGTCTGTCCCGAGTACATGATCCTCAATTGCGCGCTCTCGACCAATGCCTGGACGACGACGCTGACTGGTACGCAAATCGATGCCGGGCTGCCAGCCACCACCGTAATCGATTACGTCCGGGTCTATTCGGGGACACCTTCGCCCTGAGGCAAATTCACCTTTTTGAGCCTGCCATGGAAATGCGTGGCAGGCTGCTTTGGCAAAATTCCTTGAGATCGTCTTGTTTGTTCTTAAAGAGCTTGTGGATAGCCCGTTAGGGGAGGTGATCTTGCTTTGAAAACAGCCCACTTTTGACAATAAAATTGAGATCAGGTCTCAACATGGTAGCGTCGGCACTGAACGCCAATGGCCAAACGCAAACACTCTCGTGAAGAAGTGTTGAGTACTCTCCTTCGGGCCAGCGTCTATCTGCGTCCCTACAAGCGGCAGCTGGGGCTGGTCTTTTTTCTCATCATCCTGGTTTCACTGTTTTCGCTGGCGTTTCCGCGGATTGTGGGGCGTGTGGTGGACCACGCCACGCATCCGAACGGCTGGGAGCAGATCAAGCCATTGCTCCTGATATACGGGCTGCTTTTGATCATGCGCAGCATCGCGCTGATGGTGCGGAACCATCTCATGCAGATCACGGGCATGCGGGTCACGTGCGATCTGCGCGTGGCGATTTTTTCCCACATGCAGAAGCTCTCGCTCAAGTTTTACGAGGAGCGGCAGACGGGACGTATCATCGCGAGGGTGACGGAAGATGCCGGGGCGATGCATACGCTGGTAACAGGCGCATCGGTATCGATCCTGGGCGATTTGACCACGGCGTTGGGAGTTTTCATCTGGCTTTTCTATCTCAACTGGAAACTGGCCCTGGTGTCGGTGCTGGTGGTGCCGCTTTTTCTCTTTAACTACAACTTTCACAAACGGCGCATGCGGCTGGACAGCCGCCGGCATCGCCGGAACTGGCATCAGGTGATGGGCTTCCTTAATGAGAGAATCGCGAACAACCGGGTGGTGCGCGCTTTTGCCACCGAGAGTGAGGAAGAAGACACTTTTCGCGGGGGAATCTCCGCCGATTACTATAATTTCAACAAGGTCCAATGGCGCAACACGCTACTTTTGACGGCGGCAGAATTTCTCTCGGGGGTCGGACAGTTGATCGCATTGAGCTTTGGCGCATGGCTGATCGTCTCAGGCTCGGATCATTTTACGACGGGCGATCTTTTCGCATTTCTCGGCTACCTTGGGCTGCTCTTTACGCCGATTGTGCGCGTGGTCGAGGCCAACGCGGTGATTGAGAAGGGCGTGACGGCGATGGAGAAGATCTTTGCCATCCTTGATACGAAGCCGCACATCCCGGAGAACGATTCGCTGCCGGCTTTTCCCCGCATGAAGGGGAAGGTGGAGTTCCGCGATGTTTCCTTCGGTTATCGGATCGGGCAGTCGACGCTTGATCGGGTCAGCTTCACGATCCAGCCGGGAGAGATGATCGCGCTCGTGGGGCCCAGCGGTGCGGGCAAGAGCACGATCATCACGCTTCTCTCTCGTTTCTATGATCCCACGGCCGGGCAGGTCTTCGTCGATGACCAACCCATCACCGGGTTCAATGTTCACACGGTGCGCCGCCAGGTCGGCATCGTGATGCAGGACAATATCCTTTTCTCCGGCACGCTGGAGGAGAACATTCGTTATGGGCGACCCGACGCGACGCACGAGGAAGTGATTGCCGCCGCGAAGGCCGCGAACGCGCATGAGTTCATTTCCCAGCTGCGCCAGGGATACGAATCGCGTGTGGGTGAGCGGGGCGTTTCGCTCTCCGGCGGGCAACGCCAGCGCGTGGCCATCGCGCGCGTGCTGTTGAAGGACCCGCGCATCCTCATTCTTGATGAGGCGACCTCGGCGCTCGATTCGCAATCGGAGAAGTTGATCCAGGACGCGACCGAAAAATTGATGCGCAATCGTACGGCGATCGTCATCGCGCACCGGCTCTCCACCGTGGTCAATGCCAACCGCATCTTTGTCATGGAAAAGGGGCGCGTGGTCGACATCGGCTCGCATGCCGAATTGCTCTCCCGTCCCGGGCTTTATCGCGATCTCTACCAACTCCAGTTCTCCGAGCGCGCCGCGGCCTGAGCCGACTATCCGGCCCAAGTTGCCTCTCGACACCCTCATGGGTGGCAGTAATTTATCGGGTCTATGATGCGACTGGCCGATTACGTGGCACAAACCCTGGTGAAGCACGGCATCAAGCATGTGTTCCTCGTGACAGGTGGCGGCGCGATGCACCTCAATGACGCCATCGGGCGTTGCCCGGGTCTCGAATACGTCTGTTGTCACCATGAGCAGGCCTGCGCCATTGCGGCGGAGGCCTATGCGCGGGTGAGCAATCGGATCGGCGTGGTGAATGTCACTGCCGGACCCGGCGGGGTGAACGCACTTAACGGCGTGTTTGGGGCTTTTACCGATTCAATCCCGATGTTGATCGTTTCCGGGCAGGTGAAGCGCGAGACGCTGCTCAATACGCACAACCTGACAGGCAAGCTACGCCAACTGGGAGACCAGGAAATCGATATCGTGCACATGGTGCGGAACATGACCAAGTACGCGGTGACCATTACGGATCCGGCGACCATCCGGTATCACCTCGAAAAGGCGTTGCATCTGGCCCGCTCCGGTCGTCCCGGTCCCTGCTGGATCGATGTGCCTGTGGATGTCCAGGGGACACAAATCGATCCGGATGCCCAGCGTGGTTACGATCCCACAGTGGAAGCGCCAGCGAAGTCAGACCGGCTGCGCGAGCAATGCCGGGAAGTGGTGCGACGACTTGCCGAAGCAAAACGACCTGCTCTGCTCGTGGGCTCGGGCCTGCATTTGAGCGAGGCCTACACCGATTTCGAGAAAGTGATCCGCCGTCTGGGCATTCCGGTGACGACGGCGTGGACTGCGATCGATGTTATTTCTTCTGAGGATCCACTTTATTGCGGACGGCCCGGCGTTGTCGGGGAGCGAAGCGGAAATTTCTGCGTCCAGAATGCCGACCTTGTCCTCATCCTGGGTTCGCGCCTGCCCATCCGGCAGGTCAGCTACAACTGGCAGTCGTTTGCCCGCCATGCATTCAAGATCCAAGTGGATATCGATCCGGCCGAGCTGGAAAAGCCGATCATGGTCCGGCCCGACCTCGGGATTGAAGCGGATTGCGGTGAATTCCTGAGAGTGCTTTTCGAAGAATTGCGGGAATGGGACCCGAAGCGGAGTCGCGAATGGGTGAAGTGGTGCAAGGAACGGCAAAAGAAATATCCGGTGGTCCTGGAAAAGCATCGCGATGCGACGAAGCCCATCAATCCCTATCACTTCACTGAGGTGCTGTTCCGGCACCTGGGCCCGCGCGATCTGGTCGCATGCGGCGATGCCAGCGCCTCGGTCATCACCTTTCAGGCAGCCCAAGTGCAGAAGGGGCAGCGCATTTTCAGCAATGCCGGGTCGGCCTCGATGGGCTATGATCTTCCGGCGGCAATCGGGGCGGCATTTGCGCGTCCCGACGTGCGCACGATCTGTCTGGCGGGAGAGGGGAGCTTCATGATGAACCTGCAGGAGCTGCAGACAGTCGCGCAGCATCGCCTGCCGATCAAGATCGTCGTCTTCAACAACGGCGGGTACCTGTCGATCCGCTCCACGCAGAAGAATTTTTTCAATCTGCTCGTCGGCGAGGGGCCGGAATCGGGCGTCACCTTTCCTGATTTCGTGAAGGTGGGCGAGGCCTTTGCCCTTCCCTCCGTTCGCCTGGAAAATCCCGATTACGAGGCGGCGCTGGTCCGCTTCCTGGCCGAACCGGGGCCGGGACTGGCCGAGGTGATTCTCGACCGCGAACAGGTCTTCGAACCCAAGCTGAGCTCGCGGCAACTTCCGGATGGGCGTATGGTCACCGCCAACCTGGAAGACATGGCCCCGTTCCTGGACCGGAAGGAACTTGAATCCAATCTGCTTCACCCCGAGGACATCGCTTTATGTCGGAATACCTGAACAATCTTTTCAATCTCAAGGGCAAGACGGCGCTACTGACCGGGGCGGGTGGGCATATTGTCGGCGAACTGTCGCTCGGACTGGCCCGCGCAGGGTGCAACGTGGTCGTGGGTGATGTGCGGCTGCACAAGGCACAGGAAGTCGTCGACAAGATCGTGGCGGACGGCGGAACGGCGTTGCCTGTTGAAATCGATGTGGTGGTGAAGGACTCGTGGGTGAAGGCGCTCGACACTGCGGTGGCCAAGTATGGACGAATCGACATCCTGTTGAATGGCGCGGGGATCAATGCGCCCACACCGTTTTTCGACATTGCCGTCGAGGAATGGGACCGCGTGCTGGGTGTCTGCCTGACCGGGACCATGCTGGGATGCCAGGTGGTGGGCGCACGCATGGTGGAGCAGGGACGTGGATCGATTATCAATATTTCCTCAGCTTCGGCTGGACCGCCTCTTTCGAAGGCGTTTGCCTATTCGGTGGCGAAAGAGGGAGTCAAGAATCTGACCCAGAACGTGGCGCGTGAGCTGGCCACGAAAGGAGTGCGGGTCAACTCCCTGCGCCCCGGTTTTTTCCCCACCGACTGGAACCTGAAGAATTTCATCACAGAGGAACGCAAGGCGGCCATCCTGGGCCACACGCCGATGAAGCGGTTTGGCGAGCCGTCGGAGCTGGTGGGCGCGGTCCTCTGGCTGGCTTCGGATGCGGCGGGGTTTGTGACCGGCGCGGAGATATGCGTTGACGGAGGTTTCCTGGCGATGACCATCTAAAGCCATGCCCAAAACCGTCATTATCACCGGAGGAACGCAGGGAATCGGCGCCGCCATCGCGCGATGTTTTCATCAGAAGGGGGCCTTCGTCATCATTGGCGCGCGCAAGGACAACGGCCTGGCGAAGGAATTGGGAGAGCGGGCGCGGTTTGTGCAGGCAGATGTGACGAAGCTGGAGGACCACGGGAAACTCGTGGCGGCAGCGACCGAAGAGACGGGACGCCTTGATGTTTACATCAACAACGCCGGGCATTCGGAGTGGATGCCACTCGAAAAAATCACGGACGCCTTTTGGAACAGCATGCTCGATGTCAACGCGAAGAGCGTCATCTACGGCGCGCAGCAGGCGGTCCGCGTCTTGCAAAAGGGAGGATGCATTCTCAATGTGTCGAGCCTGGCGGGGAAGCGGGGTAGCGCGAACAATGCGGTCTATTGCGCATCGAAATTTGCGGTCAACGGCATCACGCAGTCATTGGCGAAGGAACTCGGGCCGCGGGGCATCCGGGTCAATGCGATTTGTCCAGTCCTGGTCAGGACGCCCGGATTGATTGGCGCCTTGAAAGACAGTGCGGCGCCGTCCGGGGGCAATCCGGATGATTTTCTTGCCAACTTTACGAAGGCGAATGCGGCCCTGGGACAATTGCCGTCCGCGGAAGAGGTGGCGGAGTTCTGTTATTCACTGACGGAGGCCGAGGCGGTGACGGGGCAGTGCATCAACGTCGACTGCGGCGTTTTTCCGCAGTAGGGATGATCAATTCCGCTGCTGCCAGCTCTTCTTTTTTTGCCGGGCGATCTGGGTCGTGGCGCGCAGTTCGTAGCGGGCCCCGCCGAGGAAAGTGGAGAGGCGGTTGGTGAACTCCGGCGTCCAGGTGACGCCATAATGATCGGCGGGGGCAAGCTCGACGGAGGAGCGTTCGCCGCCGCCGTTGATCTTGGAACAGAGGAGCCGCAACTTGACCGGGCCGGGCGCATCCATGACCAATTCGCGCAGGGCGGACCAGCGGCTGGGCTCGAGCCAGTCTTCCAATGGTAAATGAAGGACGAGTTCGCGCAGGAGTTGTTCGTGGGCCTCGGTCAGCCAGAGGACCTGGACGGCGCGGAGCTTGGGCTGGTCGTCGCGACGGTCGAGCGAGCCGGAGATGACGAGAACATCGCCGGTATTTACGGGGCGGGGCAGCGCGGCATAGGTATCGGGGAAGAGAAGGACTTCGAGCGAGCCGGTCTGGTCCTCGAAGGTGAGGCGGGCCCAGGGCTTCTTGCTTTCCTTGGTGACGCGGACTTCCACCTTGGTGACGAGGCCGCAAATGCGAGTGTCGACTTCCTCGGTGAATTCCTTGAGCCGCGCGATGGTGTGGACCTGGAAGGCGGCGAGGTCGGCGGCGTAGTCGTCGAGCGGATGGCCGGTGATATAGAAGCCGAGGAGTTCCTTCTCGTAGCCGAGGCGTTCGCTCAGGGACCAATCGGGAACGGCGTTGGCCTTGGAGGCGCCATTATTCTTCTTGGGCGAAGGCTCCGTGGGACCGAGGAGATCGAGGAGGGAGCCTTGACCGGCGGCGGCATCGCGGGCCTTGGCGCTGGCCTGGGCGAGGGCGCCGTCGATCTGGGTGAGCAGCTCGGCGCGGTTGGAACCGAACTCATCGCACGCACCTGACTTGACGAGGCTCTCGACGAGTTTCTTGTTCATGCCGCGCGACTCGACGCGGGCGCAGAGATCGTGGATGTCGCGGAACGGACCGTCCTTCTCCCGCGCGGCGATGATCAATTCGACGGCGGCCTGGCCGACGTTCTTGATCGCGGAAAGGCCGAAGCGGATGGAGTTGTCCTTGACGGTGAAGCGGCTGCCGCTTTCGTTCACGCTCGGGCCGTGAACGGTGATTTTCATGTCCTTGGCCTCGGCCACGAAGAGCGCAATCTTCTCGGTGTTGTCGAGTTCGTTGGAGAGCAACGCGGCCATGAACTCGACCGGGTGCTTGGCCTTGAGCCATGCGGTCTGGCAGGTGATGACGCCGTAACAGGCGGCGTGCGCCTTGTTGAAACCGTAGCCGGCAAATTTGTCGAGGACGTCGAAGAGCTGGTCGGCCTTGGCCTTGGGGATGTTGTTGGTCTTGGCGCAGCCTTCGATGAAAATCGCGCGCTGCTTGGCCATTTCCTCGACCTTCTTTTTGCCCATGGCGCGGCGGAGCATGTCGGCGCCGCCGAGCGTGTAGCCGGCGAGGATCTGCGCGGCCTGCATGACCTGTTCCTGGTAGATGATAATGCCGTAGGTCTCCTTCAGGATCGGTTCGAGCAACGGATGATCGTACTCGGTCGGGACCTTGCCCGCCTTGCGGTCGGCATAGAGGGGAATGAACTCCATGGGACCAGGGCGGAAGAGGGCGCCAATGGCGATGATGTCCTCGACGCAGCGGGGCTGGATTTGGCGGCAGGCTCCGCGCATTCCGCCCGATTCCACCTGGAATAATCCGATGTTGTCGGCCCGACTCATCAACTCGTAGGCGGCGGGATCGTCGAGGGGAATTTCCATCGGCACCATCTTCTTGCCGGTGGTGTCCTCGATATACTTCAGGGCGTCCTCAATGACGGTGAGCGTCTTCAGGCCGAGGAAGTCCATCTTGAGCAGGCCGAGCTCGCCAAGCGGCTCCATCGAGTACTGCGTGACGATGCCGTCGTGATCGTCCTTGGTCAGCGGAACGTAATCGGTCAGGTCCTTGTCGGAGATGACGACGCCGGCGGCGTGGACACCCGCCTGGCGCGAGACGCCCTCGAGGGTCAGCGCGGAATCGATGAGGGTCTTGGTAATCTCCTCCTCGTCGTAGGCGCGCTTGAAATCGGGGCTTTCGGCGAGCGCCTTCTCGAGGGTCATCTTCGGATCGAAAGGGATCATCTTGGCGAGGCGGTCGCACTCGCCGTAACTCAGGCCCATGACGCGTCCGACATCGCGGATGGCCATCTTCGCGCCAAGCGTGCCGAAGGTGATGATCTGTGCGACCGATTTTTCGCCGTATTTCTTGCGGACGTAGTCGATGACCTCGGGGCGGCGGTTGTAGCAGAAGTCGACGTCGATATCGGGCGGGGAGACACGCTCGGGATTCAGGAAGCGCTCGAAGAAGAGGCCGTATTTGAGGGGATCGAGGTCGGTGATGCCGAGGACGTAAGCGATGAGCGCACCCGCGGCGCTGCCGCGGCCGGGGCCGACGGGGATGCCATGGGACTTCGCGTAGTGGATGAAATCCCAGACGATGAGGAAATAACTGGTGAAGCCGGTCTTGAGGAGGACATCCAATTCGAAATCGAGACGTTCGCGAAGGGCAGGTTCTTTAGCGCGTTCGCCGAAGCGGCGCTCGAGTCCTTCGTAGCAGAGGCGCTTGAGATACCCATCACGGGTTTCGCCTTCCGGCGGGGTGTAATCGGGGAATTTGTTTTTGCCGAGCTCGATCTTGAGATTGCACTTCTCGGCGATTTCCAGCGTGGTGGCCAGCGCATCGGGCACTTCCTTGAAGAGGGCAGCCATTTCCTCGGTGGTCTTGAGGTAGAATTCCGGGGCGGGATAGCGCATCCGCTTTTCGTCGTTGAGCTTCGCGCCGGTCTGGATGCAGAGGAGAACGTCGTGAGCCTCGGCGTGCTCTTTCTTCACGTAGTGGACGTCGTTGGTCGCAACGATCTTGAGGCCGAATTCTTTGCCGAACTTGAGCAGCTCCGTAGCGACGGTCTTTTGTTGCGGCACGCCGTGATCGGCGATCTCAAGATAGAAATCGCCGGGAGCGAAGATGTTCTTGAAGTCGTCAATCGATTGCTCGGCGTCCTTCATCTTGCCGGCCATGATATGACGCGCGACTTCGCCCGCAAGGCAGGCGCTGGTGCCGATGAGGCCATCGCGGTACTGGGCGAGCCGCTTCTTGTCGATACGAGGCTTGTAGTACATCCCGTCGAGGTGCGCGATGGAGACGAGCTTGACGAGGTTCTGGTAGCCGACTTCGTCCTTCGCCAGCAGGAGGAAATGGGTGGAAGCCTCCTTGGCGCTGTTGGCTTTTTTGTCTTCGAGGTCACCGGGGGCGAGGTAGACCTCGCAGCCGATGATCGGCTTGATGCCGACTTTCTTGCACTCCTTGTAGAATTCGATCGCGCCGAAGAGGTTACCGTGGTCGCTCAGGGCGAGCGCGGGCATCTTGAGTTCCGCGGCGCGGGCGGCCAGTTCCGGAATGCGGCACGCGCCATCGAGCAGGCTGTACTCAGAGTGGACGTGAAGATGGACGAAGGTTTCCGGCGCGGGCACGTTTCTAATTTAAATCCGTTTTGCTTGGGAGCGAGAAGAACCTGCGTTCTCCGCGAATTTTAGTAAAAAGTCCGAACAGTTTTAAGGTTTAGTCGTATTTGGAGCAGGATCGAGCACCTTCTCCGTCAAGCGGATCGTCGGTTCGTCTCCGAGAGGCTTTCCGTCCTTGTCGACAAGGGTCTTTAAGGTGAAGGGCACATTCTTTTCGCCAGCAACGAAGATCAGCAATTTGACCGGTTCTTTGCCCTCGTTGATGCCGTTATGGAGCGTATTGACCGCCTCGGCGAGGGCATCGCCGGGATGGAAAATCTTTTTTTCGCCGTTGGCAAAGTTGACCGTCAAGACGCCAGAAAGAACGTAGCCGAAGATCGGGACAGGATGTTTATGCCAGCCGGTCTGTTTGCCGGGGGGAATTTCGACGGTGAGGATGGAGACTTCTGCCGTACCATCGTGCGGATAGACGATGGGCTGGCCGATGGAGTTGGTCGAAGTGCGGAGGAGTTTGGTGACGGTGACGTCGTTGTTGTAGTCGGGTTTGTCATCTGCCCGGGCGGTAACAGCGAGGGCAAGTCCGATGACAAGCAGCAGAGTCCTGGTTTTGGATAATTTCATGATTTTTCTTCGGTGATAAACGGCACGTCCTTTAGTCCCACGACAAAGACGATCATCTTGCACGGGACGGTGCCTTCGTTGAGGCCTTGGTGGACGCGGCCCACGGATTCGAGGGAGACTTCGCCGGTGCGGACGACGCGCTTTTGGCCATCGATTTGGTGGACGGTCAACTCGCCCTCCAGGACGTAGCCGAGGAGCGGGACGGGGTGCTGGTGCCAGGTGGTGGCTTCGCCGGGGGCGAGTTCCGCAAGGAAGGCGGTGACCTCGGGTGTGCCGTTGCGGGGGTAATCAATGGGCTGACCAATGGCATTGGTCGTGGAGCAGAAAAGAGACTTCACAGGCCAACGTTAGCGCAAGGGTATCCGATGGCGAAGCAGACAATGGACAAAATTCACGGTGTCGCGCCAAGGGACGATCTTCGACTCCTCGCGATCGTAAATGGCGGCGATGGGGAGATTGACCACGCGGCAGGGACGGATGGCGGCGAGGAGTGCCATTTCGGTCTCGAACTGGAAATGATGCCCCGCCGGCAGCCACGAACCGAGCCACGCACGGCGGACGAGACGGAAGCCGCACTGGCTGTCGACGATCCGGCTGCGATGCAGCAAGGCCGACATGGTGCGATTGGTCCAGCGGCGGAGGGGGGGAATCTTCGCGGCCTCCGGGAAACGGTTGCCGACAAGGAGATCGGCCTGGTCGCGGGCAGACCAGAAGCGGTCAAGATCGGCAGGATCGTGCTGGCCATCGCCATCGAGGAAGAAGAGCCAATCGATGGAGGCGGGAAGCTGGGAGAGCGCGGAGTGGAGGGCCGCGGTCTTGCCATGGTGAGGGCCGGTCAAGGTGGTGACTTCGGCCCCGGCCTGCGCGGCGAGGAAGGCGGTCTCGTCATGGCTGGCGTCGTCGATGACGCGCACGGAGAATCCGGCCCGGCGGCAGCCGCGGACGACACGCGCAATGATGGCCGCTTCATTGCGGGCGGGAATAATGACGAGGGCGGTTGCCTTCATGCCGGGGAGATCGGGTGCGGACTCCACCGGGTTTTTGCTGCCGGGCCTAGACAGCCCAGAGCGTATAGACACGGTTGAGAACGGCGCGGACATCAACGGGGGGAATCTTGCTCACGCCGAGTGGAATGACCTCGGGCTGATGGGCAATGAGGCGCAGCAACCGGTGGCAGCGCGTGGCGAGGAGCGTGGAAAGCTGCAGGGAGAGACGGCCCGCGAAAGGATTCTTGGCCTTGAGGAGGGAGACAAATTCGGCGTGCTCGATGACGATGGCATCAACCTTGGTCAGCGCGAGCGCGCTGGCGCTGCGGCGCTCGCCGGAGAGCATGGCCATTTCGCCGAGGAATTCGCCCGGCTTCACGACGGCGAGTGAGACGCTTTCGCCTTTGCTGGTCCGCTTGAGGATCTGCACTTTGCCATGGGTGATGACGTAGCAACTCCCGGCCTTGGAACCTTCCTTGAAGATCAGGGTGCCGGCCTTGTGCGTAACGGTCTTCGCGCCGGGGAATTCGCGGATCAATTCTTCCGTGGAGATGGTGGGTGCCACCGTCGGTTTTTTGGTCGATTTCTTGGCAACAGCCATAATTACCTCTTACCTGCGCCGGTGCCTTTTGGCAAATGGCATTGTGAAAAAGGTGAGCTCATCGCGAATCGATGGGAGGATTTCCCTGCTTACCAGCCCTCGGTGACGAGCTTCACGGTATTGTTGGCGAGGTCCGTCGCGGCCAGCGGAAGGGCCTGGCGTTCGCCTTCCTGGATGTTGGCCTGGGTGAAGAAAGTGGTGCTGCCGGTGACGGGCATGTTTTCAAAGATCTTCCGGCCGAGGCGGCGATTGACGAAGGTGACCGTGGCCTGAATGGTGACCTGGTACTGGGCCGTGACGTAAATATCGCTGTTGCTGCTGGCGATGGCGTTGTGCGCGATGTTGGTGATGGTGATGTCCAACTCGGAATCGGCGTTGGAGCTTTGGTTGACGGTCAGGGTGCCATCATCGTTGAAACGGCGGATGATGGCGTTGGTGACCGTCACCTGCAGGTTGGGCACGAGGCTGGTATTCTTGGCGACGGGAACGTAGACACTGCGGACGCCCTGGAGATCGCGGCCGGAAATATTGCCAACGCGGTAACCTGCGCAACCACTGAGGGCGAGGACAATGAAAAGAGCCAGGGTACTCCTAAGAACAACGGATCGGCTCATGGTGTCGTTTTGGTCTTGTCCGGAGGAGTGGCGGGCGCGGGAGCAGAAGGAGCCGCAGGGGTTTCGGTGGCGGGAGGGACAGGAGAGGAGGAAGAATCGGTAGCCGGGGGGCTCGGCGGTGTGGAAGGGGCGGGAGCTGCATTGGTGGACGGAGCGGGCACGGGTGCGTCGCCGGAAGCGGTGGCGCCGGGAGAAGAGGTGGTCATCGGATCGTTGGGATCGGATGGCAGTGCGCTGTTTGCCGAGGGATCGGGCAGGGCGGCGTTTGGCAAGGGGGTGTTGTCGGGAGGAGGCACGGCCGAAGTAGGCGCGCCGGGATTGCGGGCAACAGTTGAGGGTACGGCGAGATTGCCGGAGCCATCGGGTCCAAGTCCGCCGGGCAGGGCCTCAACCACGACCCGCAGTTCCTGGATCCGCTTTTTGGCCACCTGGGCCTGGGCAGAATTCGGGTCTTCGCGCACAACTTCGTTGTAATAAATAAATGCGCCGCGAGGGTCATGCTGCGTCTCGTAGAACTTGGCGATATCGAAGGCGCCCTGCGTCTGGCGCTGGCCGAGTTTCTGGATGTTTTCCTGCGCCTGCGCGGCTTTGTCGCTGGAGGGATAACGGACGAGGAAATCCTGGAAGGCATCGACGGCCTTCTTCGCGGCACCCATGTCGTAGTCGCCGGAGCTGGAGGACTTCATCCAGGCATAGCCGATCTGGTACTGGGCATTGGAGGCGGCGGAGCTGGTCGGATAGTTATCGAGCACCTTTTGGTAGGCGTCGATGGCGTCGCTGAACTTGCGCTGTTTTTCGCGGGCGAGGCCGATGTTGAACTGGCACTGCGGCGCATAGGTCCCGTAAGGGGCGTTCTTGATGACGCGCTGGTACATCTCGACGGTCTTGTCCATCGAAGGGCCGATCGGAATTTTCCAGAGGCGTTGCGGTTCGCCGGCGAGGTAAAGATTGGCGATGCGGTATTGCTCGTTGAGGGCCTGCTCAAAGTAATCGCTGGAAGGGTACTTCGTCACCATGGTCTGGAACGACTTGAAGGCCTCGGCAAAGGAGCCTTGGTCTTCCTGGATCTTGCCGACGCGGAATTGGGCTTCCGGCGCGAAGAAGGAGAGAGGCCAGCGGCGGACGAGGCTTTTGTAGGCCTTGAGGGCGTTATCGCGCTGGCCTTCGGCCTCCAATTTGTGGGCCAGTTCCAATTGATCGCGGGAGCTGGAGGCGGAGATATCGCCACCACTTTCGTCGGACCAACCTTCGCCGGGACGCCAGACCAGCTCCGCCTGTGCGACGGGCACGGCAAGGGAAAGCGCCACAAGGCTGAAAAGGAGGGGGCGTAGACGCATGGTGAAGGAACTCTAAACCTATCAGTTTGCCGGAGGGGGGTCAAGCTGCTGAGCCGCAGTCAACTAGGCTAAGGAGACTTAGATACAGCCTTGGCGCAGGCGGCGATGATGGCGTCGCGGGTCTCCTCGGGAGCCGGGGAATTGGCGAGAAAGACCGCAATGGCCAGCGTGCGGCCATCGGGAAGGGTGGCGATGCCGATGTCATTTGTGGCCAGCGAGATGCCTTCGAAGGTCCCGGAGGTCCCGGTCTTATGAGCGAGTATGGTCTTGGCGGGGAAGCCCGCTTTGAGGCGGTCGGTGCCTGTTTTGGCTTCGTTCATCCATTGGAAGAGCAGGCTGGTTGAGGTGGGAGAGAGCAGGGAGCCCTCCTTTAATGCGACAAGGAAATGGATGGTGCCTTCCGGTGTGGCGGTGTCGCGGGGGTCGATGAGTGCGGCCTCAAAGGCGGCATGGCGCTTGGCCTTGGAAATCTGGTCGCGGAGATCGGCAGCGTTCTGGTCAGGATGAAAATCGGCGGGAATACCGCTCTCGTCGCGGGAGAGGGTGCGCTCATCGCGATCAACGCGGATGCTGGTGATACCCTTTCTGCGCAACCAGGCGGTGACTTCGGGTGGTCCACCGACGAGGCGAAGCAAGGCATCGGCGGCGGTGTTGTCGCTCTGTTCGATGGCCGCTTTCAAGAGGGCCCGCACGGTGAAAGTGCCGCCTTTCGAATTATCGATCGAGCCGACCCCGGCGCGGAGATCGACCGGGGCGAGCTTGACGGTTTGGTCGAGCGACAGGCTCCCCGCGTCAATCCGGTCCAACACAGTAGTGGCGAGAAACACCTTGAAGACGCTTTGCAGGAGAAATGAACCCGAAAGATTCACGCCTTGGGTCTGTCCGGTGCGAAAGTCATACACCGCGACGCCGAGAAGGCCTGGTTTCGCGCGCTCGACGATTTGTTCAAGGGTCTCGGCGGTGGCGAGGGCTGGCCAGGAAAGAAGAATGGCGAGAAAAGTCAGACGGATTTGGTGCATCGATGACCGAGAGCATAGCATAAAAAGTGCTGTGCGCAGGAGGCACACCTTTGAGTCAAAAGATGCAAATGAGCGGATTTTTGATTACTAAATGGGAATTTTAAGGTCTGTTTTGCGTTTTTCGTCACCTTATCGACGCTCAACTGTCACTTAACTGTAACAAAAATGTTGCATTTGTAGTGTAGTGAGGTATTGATTGTCTCGTGCTCGTTTTCTTCGGAATGTTTCTGCTGATTTTTCCTCTCATAGCCTTCTTTTTGGCTTTGATTACCAATTACTTCAAGGACAAGGCAGACGAGATTGAGTTTGCAAAAACCCGAGCGGCCCAAGTTGAGCATGCCGGGCATTACCAGATTTAACCTCTCAGGAGGTTGAGTTTTACCCTGCCATTTTTGCTGGAGGGCATAAAGTGACCTTCAAAGCAGTGGCATGCGTGGGCTAGGAGGGACTTGAACCCCCACTCCTTGCGGAACCAGAACCTAAATCTGGCGCGTCTGCCATTTCGCCACTAGCCCGTTCAAACCGTAACCAGAAATGACTATAGCAGTTTTCCCGTAGCAAACTAAGTCAAATTCTTGGAGGCGCCCAGCATATAGATTGATCTAGATTAACGGTTGAGAGGACGAGAAATCGTCTTCTTGGCTGCTAACCCCCTTTCCTGATCTGCTGGTGTTACTGTCCAAATTCCTCAAGCCCCCGCTCCCTTCAATCAGGGTGCTGGGAATATGCTCTTTAGGCAACTGATGCATTCCAACCGGCTTGTGTAATGGGCGACGATTAAATTAGGGTAACTCCACTAGCAAATTAGATATCCTAATCATAATTATTGAATCCTTATGAAACGAATAGTCCCCCTACTTCATTTGGTAGTGCTCATCACTTTGGCCATGCTGATACCTACGACTTCTCCAGCGTATCCTCTGGTTTATGACGGCTTCACCGGAGATGTTGGTGCCGAACCTCCGCACTACCTGTATAATCAGACAGATACTTTGGGTGGCACATTTGCCTCGACGGGATTCGGCGCAAATAAATGGAATAATCTTCCAGGTAACAATGCCTTAAATGAGGTCGTTGGCAGTTTGACTTACACAGATAGTCATGGCAATACCCTTTATTCCTCCGGCGATAGCGTCACGGACGGAAATAATAACAGAGCTTTTCGGAACATCGACACCAGTAGTCTGCTTTTTGCGGGATTTACGAACGGTTCGGGATCGAGTCAAAATATTGGGTATAACGGGACCTCGCCGACGATCGTTTATCTAAGTTGGGTGGAGCAATCCAATCAAACGGGTGGCAATCCCTATTATGGCCTGGAATTACACACGAGTCAGAATTCCGCAGATTCGAGTAAGATATTGGACTTCGAGCCCGGTGGGATCCGGGTTAGCAATGCCACCCTGACGGCCTATTCGACGGCTCCTACGATGACAAACGTCAATTTCTTCGTGGCCAAACTCACCTTCAATGGCTCGGGAAACGATTCGGTGACGCTTTATGACAATCCGATTCTAGGAGATCCGCTTTCCAATCCCATTGCCACTGTCAGCAATCTGAATATCAATTTTAACCAGATAGGTTTTGGAAACTTTAGCAACCCGTCCTTGGTGGCATCCTTTGGCGATATCCGACTCGGTAGCAGCCTCAGTGACGTTGAGCCGTTTGCCGCCGTGCCTGAGCCCTCGACTTGGGCCTTGCTGATAGCGGCGCTCTTAGTCATGGTCATGCTGCGTCGCGGCGATATTAGGACTGTGTATCAGAATAAGTTTGAGGCATTAGAGCGCCCGTAGCACGTGAGGTCTCGAAAATAAGCAAGCCGGAGAAAGGTCGACACCTTTCCCCTTCTATATCGCGCAAGAAGGCTGAGGATCGAATGGTCGAAACGTTCAACTTCACTTGCTGAGGCAGTTTTTCAATCAGCACGAGATGCACATCCTGGCTTGATCTTCCCCTGTACCGGAATATCATGCCCCCGATGCCTTCTTCCATCCGCGAGCTCGCGCGGGAACTTGGAGTCAGTCCTTCAACCGTGTCGCGTGGACTGCGAAAAAGTGACAAGATTTCTCCCAAGCTTCAGGAAAAAATTCGGCGTGCCGCAGAAAAAGCCGGGTACAGGGTTCATCCGTTACTGGCTCGGGCGCTCACACTCTCACGTCAGCAAAAAAACGCTCGCTATCGGGAGACTCTCGGTTTCATCCTCGAGTTCCCCACCGAAAATGGCCCCGATTATCAAAAGACGATCCAAGCTGGAGCCGAAGAGCGCGCTGCCAGCCTGAACTATAGGCTGGAGCCCATCGTCGTGGCTGGTACGCCCGCCCAGCACCGTCGTTCCAGCCGCATTTTATGGGCCCGGGGGATTCGCGGTCTCATCCTTATGCCGCGACTCATGAGCCGGCAGCCCCGCCTTCATCTCGAGTGGAAGCACTTCGCTGCGGTCGAGATCGGACGCACTCTTTGGAATCCCCGCAATCTCCATCGTGTGGAGACGAACGAATACTCCAAAATCATCGAGGTCCTTCATCTCCTGAAAAGAACCGGTTACAGGCGCATCGGAATGGCGATCGAGCCTAGGCAGAATCAACACCAGAATGGCGTCTATTATGCCGGGTATCTTCTCCTGCAACAGAAACAGCCCGTCAGCAAACGCATTCCCATTCTCGGTCTGGAAGGTGAATGGACTGAGAAGAACTTTCGACGTTGGATTCTCCGATACCAGCCCGATGTGCTTGTCGTGCACGATATCAGGATCTGTTCCTGGCTCCGGAAAATGAATTTGCGAATTCCCGAGGATATTTCCCTTTTTCGCATGAACATTCGCAACGATGACCGCGTCAGTCCTCAGGATACCTATCAGTGGACGGGTTTATGTGGCGGCCCAGTGAACCAAGGTCATCTTGCCGTCGACCTGGTCTCCACCTTGCTTGAGAGAGGCGAGTTAGGCTTGGTTGGTATTCCTACCTGCTGGCAAATCGACAGCTTATGGGCGATAGGCAAGACCCTCCGCCTTTCCATCGCCGACCAGATTACGCCCGAAGGATTTCTTCGGACGGTCTGGCCCAGGACAAGTGCCAGTGCGTAACGATATGGGCCGCGAAAATCGCTGGGCGCTACAGACCCGAGGAGGACTTCATTGAAGGGCCTCCGACAATGGCATCCCGGTGCGCTGCGAGGAAGAAAGTAATAGAAACTTGCGAGAGGCTTTGAGAGGTAGGGGGTGAGACCCAAATCTGGCGCGTCTGCCATTTCGCCACTAGCCCGGGAAAGAGGCATGGTAGTTTTTTCGGAGCCCTTCACCAGATCAAGAGAGTGGCGGTGCATCCCCACAGCCAGATGCAGCTTGGCAAGGGGTGACGGGTGATTTTGAATGACGCCTTGCAGATCCTTGAGTTTGTTGTCCTGTTTGCTTTTCTGGTTCTCGCCTCGGCTGGCTGGGGTTCGCTTTGCTGCCGATGGGGGAAACTTCCCGAAGCCTTTGGCTTCATGCTCGGGTTGACGGTCTTGCTTGGTCTCGCTTACTTGGCGCTTTTTGTCTTCGTTTTGGATAACGGAATCGGTCAGGTGACGGTTTCCCTGGTGGGGCTCGTCAGTCTTGGGGTGACGGTGAAACAATTCGCCCAAGTCGGAGTGAGAAAAGATTTGGAACAGGCGGATGTCTGGCTGCCCGTGCTGCTGCTCTTTCTCTACACGGCTTCCTGCCTGTTGGTTTTGCTCCTTCATGGGAATGATCCGCGCCATGCGCTGAGCCCGGGTTTGCCGGAGGACAACATCCTGCCGCAAATTTTGGCGGAGCGTCTTTGGAGTGGAGCTTCGGTGCATCCCTTCTACGGAGACTGGCTGAGCAGTGACCGGCCTCCGCTGCAGTCGGCGGCCTATCTGCTTTGCCTTCCATTGACGTGGCTGGGTTTTAATGAGGACGACATTTATGGCATCGTTTCAACGTTGTGCCAGACGATGTGGCTGCCGGCTGTTTATCTCCTGGCGCGGGAGCTTCGCTGGTCGGGATATGCGTTGAAGTTCATTCTGGTCTGGTTTGCCGGGAGCGGATTTTTTCTTCTGCACTCCATCTTCGCCTGGCCGAAGCTGTTTTCAGCGGCTTTGTTTCTGGGCGGGCTGGCGGTGCTGCTGCGTTGCGCGGAAAAGTTGCCCGAGAAGAAAACAGGCGCCTTGGTGATGCTCGGCCTTTTGTGGGGACTCGCGTTGCTGGCGCACGGAGGTGTTCTTTTTTCTCTTTTGGCGGTGCCGCTTCTTCCTGCCGCCTGGCGATTGTTGATGGCGAGTCCGGGCCCGGTCATGGGTGCGCTGGTGGTTTTTGTGGTCGTGAATCTGCCCTGGGCGGCGTACCAGAAATTTTACGATCCTCCGGGCAACCGGCTGGTCAAGATGCACCTGGCCGGCGTGATCGAGGTCGATTCCCGGGGCACATGGGAAACGGTGCGTGATGAATATGGCCATTTGACGTTCGCCCAATGGCTGCAAAATCGGTTCGGTAATGTGAAGGCTTCATTGCTTTGGGACGATCCTCGAACAACGGGTGATTTCCGATCCGTGGCGGGCTGGCAGAAATACCTGAGTGACCAGGGCTTTTTTCGACTTACCGGGGTATTCGGTTTATTGAATCTGGGTTTTCTCGTGCTCGCGGTGGAGGCGTGGCGGTCGAAAAAAAGGGAGAATTCGTTCGATGGTCGATGGCGGGAACTCTTGCTGATGAATGTGGGTTGTTATCTGGGTTGGATCATCCTGATTTACCGCCCAGACCAGGCCATCGTGCACCAGGGCAGTTTTGCCATGATCATTCTTTTCATGATGATCGCGCTTTGGGGAGTGACGCGGCTGCCAGTTGGGCTGGGGCTGTCGTTATTGGTTGGCCAGTGGGGTTTATTTGCTTTCGACGATCTCTACTGTTTTTACCTGCCGGTGCCGGTGAATCTGATGTGGGTGATCCAGCAGGTACTCTATTGGTTTCTCATTTCCTTTTTTGTTGTCAGCGTGTGGCGGTGGTCTCCACGTGATTTGCCGGAATAGAAAATTGCCACCCGGGCGATGATAAGGGATGTTGGGGGCCATGCCTGCGGAATACCTCATCCTTTCGACGTCGTTGCGGTCTGCCAGCTTGAGCCGGGTGATGGCGGAGGCGGTACGTGAAGCCTATGCCAAGCTTGGCGTGGGACATCAGCTGGTCGACTTGCGTGAGTACGTTCTGCCGTTATGTGACGGCGAAGCAGCCTACGATCATCCGCATGTGGCGACACTGACCGCGCTGATCGAGGCAGCGCGGGTGATCATTGTGGCCACACCGATTTACAATTACGATGCCAACGCCGCGGTAAAAAACCTGGTCGAGCTGACCGGCAGCGCGTGGGAAGACAAGACGGTCGGCTTTCTTTGCGCGGCGGGTGGAGCGTCGAGCTACATGTCGGTGATGGGCCTGGCGAACAGCTTGATGCTCGATTTCCGATGCCTGATCATTCCACGGTTTGTTTACGCGAAGGGCGACGATTTTACCGGGAAGAAGCTGCCGAATGCTGCTCTGGCGGAACGGCTTACCGCCCTGGCTGAGGCCTCGACGAAGATACGAAACGCCGTGTAGCTACACGGTCGATGGCGATTTAGATGTCCCTCTCCCCGAAAGAGGTATAGCCTGCGACATGGCCAAAACTTCCATCCACCGTTTGGTCTTCCACAAGGATCGTTATCTCAAGCTTGGCGATGCATTGCCGAGCGGGACCAAGGATGACAATGGCGTTCGTCTTCCCTTCGGCGGTCGCTGCATGGTCGACAGCATCTACCACAACGAGATCGCGGGCCAGTTTGTGGTTTCGATCAGCCACTATCCGGAAATCAAGGGTTAGACTTCAGGATCTTTACTTTCGGTGGGTGGAGAATTCGCGTTGGAATTTTTTGATATTACCCAAGCGGGATTCTGAAAGAGAAGAGAGATCCGTTGCGAGGAGCCATTCCCGGCTCAAACATTCTCCCAGTAGCTTTTCAACGGAATCATAGTTGAAATAAAAGCGTCCGCTTCCGCATTCTTTGCGCCATTGGCGTATCTTCAATTCGAGAGACCACAGGTCGTCAATCGAGCCAATCTGTATGGCTTTGAATTGCCTGATAGCGTCCTCCTCTGCGCGTTTTTGGGCCCGAAGCAAGGCAACTTTGACGATTTTCTTATCGGATTCCGACCAAGAGGAACTCATAAAATCAAATCTTCTTTGCGGGCTTGCGGCCTTTGGATTTGGGATAAGCGATGGGCTTGGCTTTGGGTTCGATCTTGTCGAGGCCGGCCTGGTGCTTGAGCTCGAGGATCTGGTCGCGGAGGAGGGCGGCTTTCTCGTAGTGCATCGAGGCGGACGCGGCGAGCATTTCGGATTCGAGTTCCTGGAGGACTTGGGTGACATCCATGTCGGGTGTGCCTTCGCCGACGACGTTGGCGGCGATTTGACGGCCCTTGAGGACATTGCCGAGACTTTCCTGCACAGCGCGAACAACGGAGCGCGGAGTAATGCCGTGTTCCTTGTTGTAGGCGAGTTGCTTTTCGCGGCGCGTTTTGCTGATGGCGATGAGGGCCTTGATCGAGTCGGTGATTTTGTCGGCGTAGAGGATGACGAGGCCGTTGAGATGGCGCGCGGCGCGGCCAGCGGTCTGGATAAGCGAGGTCTGGGAGCGGAGAAAGCCCTCCTTGTCGGCGTCAAGGACCGCCACAAGGGAAACTTCGGGCAGATCGAGACCTTCGCGGAGGAGATTGATGCCGATAAGGACATCGACTTCGCCGGTGCGGAGGCTGCGCAGGATTTCGACGCGCTCGATGGTGTCGATTTCGGAATGGATGTAGCGGACTTTCACGCCGAGATCGCGCAGGTAATCGGCGAGGTCTTCGGCGGTGCGTTTGGTCAGGGTGGTGACGAGGACGCGCTCACCCTTCTCGACGCGGAGCCGCGCCTGCTCGAGAAGGTCGTCGATCTGTCCGGCGAGCGGCTTGACCACAATCTCGGGATCGAGCAGGCCGGTGGGACGGATAATCTGCTCGACGGTGATGCCGCCCGATTTTTCCACTTCGTATTTCGCGGGCGTGGCGGAAACGTAGAGCCGCTGGCCGACGAGGGCGTCGAATTCGTCGAACTTGAGCGGACGATTGTCGAGCGCGGAGGGGAGCCGGAAACCGTGCTCGACCAGTACCGTCTTGCGCGAGCGGTCGCCCTCATACATGCCACCGATCTGCGGTACGGCCACATGCGATTCGTCGATGATGGTGAGAAAATCATCCGGGAAGAAATCGATCAATGTGTAGGGCCGCGAGCCGGGCGGACGTCCGCTGGTGTGGCGCGAATAATTTTCGATGCCGTTGCAGAAGCCCATCTCTTCCATCATTTCGAGATCGAAGGTGGTGCGCATTTTCAGGCGTTGCGCCTCGAGGAGTTTGCCCTGCCTCTCCAGCTCGACGAGACGCTCATCGAGTTCCTGCCGGATGGTACCCATGGCGATGCGCATCTTGTCCGCGGGCGTGACGTAATGTCGTGCCGCGAAGAAGGTGATTTCCTCGAGGACGTCCTGACTCTCGCCGCTGAGGGGATCGAAGCGGGTGATGCGGTCGACTTCATCGCCGAAGAATTCGACGCGCACGGCGTCTTCGGTGTAGGCGGGGCAAAGCTCGACCGTGTCGCCGCGGACGCGAAATTTGCCGCGGGTGAGTTGGTAGTCATTGCGCTCGTACTGCATTTCGATGAGCCGGGCGAGGAAGGTTTCGCGGGTGAGAAACTGGCCCTTATGGACGGGGCAGACCATGTCCTTGTAGTCCTCTGGCGAGCCCAAGCCGTAGATGCACGAAACGCTGGCGACGAGGACGACATCGCGGCGGGTGAGGAGCGAACTGGTGGCGGCGAGGCGCAGGCGCTCGATCTCCTCGTTCACACTGGAATCCTTTTCGATGTAGGTGTCCGAACGCGGGATGTAGGCCTCGGGCTGATAATAATCGAAGTAGGAGACGAAGTACTCGACGGCGTTCTCGGGGAAGAACTGCTTGAACTCGCTGTAGAGCTGTGCGGCAAGCGTCTTGTTGTGGGAGAGAATCAGGGTGGGCCGGTCAAGCGCCGCGATGACGTTGGCCATGGTGAACGTCTTGCCCGAGCCGGTAACGCCAAGCAGGGTGGAATGCTTTTCCCCGGTGCGGATCCGCTTGAGTAATTTCTCGATCGCCTGCGGCTGATCGCCCAGCGGCGGGAACGGGCTGACGAGCTTGAAGGACATCCTCCTAATAAAGCAGCCATCGCGAACTTGTCGACGGATGACGCTTAAAACCTACTTCTCCACCACGAAATTCTTGAGATAGATCGCCCCGTCGCCGTAGGGGACGCAAAAATTGATGGCGCGGTCCTGGTCACGGTCGACGCTGTCGAAACGATGGTCCACCGTCACCCAGGTGCCGATCGTGGCGTTGGTGCTCTTGTACCAAAAGTCGGGACCGAGGATGAACCAGAAATCGGTATTGGGGATGAAAGGGTCCCCGCAGGAACCGGAGGAAGGCCGGGTTATCCCGAAATCGGTATAGTCCTTGGGATTGGTGCTACGTTTGAAATCCTTTGAGGCGAGGATGTCGACCTTGATGCGCAACGTGGTTGGCGTGTCGCGGGCCGAAAATTCCTGCATGACGGAACGGCGCATATTGTGCGAGAGCGCCAGCTTGATCACCGGCGTGACGCCCGGATCGGTTTCCTCGCCTTCGGTTCCATCCGGCTTGAGGTAGGCGATTTTTCCGTCACCGCGCCAGAAGGAAATGCCGCTCTTCAAATCGGCGTTTTTCAAATAATTATCGGCGCGAAGGGCGGGAAGGGCCATTCCGGCGAAAATCGTGGCGGCGACCAGTGAGCGGAAAAGCGTCCTCATGTAGAGGAAGAGTAAGCACTCCCGATGAAGGGTCAATGCAAAGGACAGAAATTCGGAGGTCAGGTCTACTTATCCACCACTGGATTCTTGATATAGATCGTGCCTTTGCCGGCGGGGACGCAGAAGTCGATGACGCGGTCCTGATTGGGATCCTGGTTTTCGAAGTGGCCGTCCAACGTGGTCCAGGCGCCCGGTTTGAGATTGATGACCTTGTAGAACCAGGTATTCATGCCGCCGCGGACCCAGAAATCGACCTCGGGAATGACAATCGCCGACCAGTACCAGACACTGCCGGGCTTCCAGAAGGTGTTGTAATCGTTTTTATTATCGCTGCGCTTGAAGTTGCTGGAGGCAAAGATCTCGAGTTTGACATGCATCGTGGTCGGCTTGTCGCGGGTCTCGATCTCCTGGTAGACGGAACGGGACTGCCCACCGAGGGTCATCTTGATGACCGGGATGACGTCGGGATCGCCGTCGACTCCCTCGGTTCCGTCGGGCTTGATGAAGGCGGTATTGCCATCGCCGCGCCAGCTGGAGAAGCCATTCTTCATGTCGGCATTCCGGAGATAATTATCCGCGCGCAAGGAAAGGACCGACATTCCTGCCAGCAAAGTTAGAACCAACACCAAGCGGGCAAGTGTTTTCATGGAGAGGAGGCTAAGCGGTTGGGGACGGCGGTCAATGGAAAGAATGAAAGCACGAAGCGTACCCGAGTCTCGGGATGACGCGGGAATATTTTTGAGTAAGCTGGCTGCATGCGTGTCGAGATCATCAATACCGGGACGGAGCTTTTGCTGGGGCATGTTACCAACACGCACCTTGGATACCTGGCGCAGAGTCTTTTCGGATTGGGCCTGCGCGTGGAAAGGCAGGTGACGGTACCAGATGGCGCGGCGATCACGGAGGCTTTCAAGGAGGCACTGACCCGCGCTGAATTGATCATCGTCACGGGCGGACTCGGGCCGACCTCGGACGACATCACGCGCGAGGCGACGGCAGAGGCCTTTGGCTTGAAGCTGATTTTTCACCAGGAGATTCTCGACGGCATCGCGGCGAAGTTTGCGGCGCGAAAATTTGTGATGAACGATCTGCAACGGGCGCAGGCGATGGTGCCGGAAGGCGGTGTCGTGCTTGAGAATGCCAACGGAACGGCGCCCGGCCTGATCATCGAAAAAGGGAAGGCCATCGCCATGCTTCTGCCGGGACCGCCCAACGAATTGAAACCGATGTGGGAAACGGAGGCGCTCCCCTGGTTGCGGCAAAAACTGGCGGCCACGATGGGCACGGTACACGAGGTCTCACTGCGTATTCTCGGCCTCGGCGAAACGAGGGTGCAGATTCTCCTCGAGGATGAAGTGAAGGCGCTCGGCCCGATCGAGGTGGGCTACTGCGCCCGGCCCGGCGAAGTCGATTTACGGCTGATCGCATCTGATGAAAAGCTGGTCCAGCAGGCGGCGGCATTGGCGCGCGCCAAAGTGGGGGCCGAGATTTACGCCGAAGGGAATGAGACGATGGAGCAGGTGGTGGTGCGATTGGCCAGTACGGCAGGCAAGACGGTGGCGACGGCGGAATCGTGCACGGGGGGATTGGTCGCAACGCGGATCACCAATGTTTCCGGCAGCTCCGGGATGTTTCGTTACGGTTGGGTGACTTACGCGAACGAGGCGAAGACGGCGGAACTGGGGGTACCTGCGGAGTTGCTCGCTCAGCACGGTGCGGTCAGTGCGGAGGCGGCCGAGGCGATGGCGGAAGGCGCGCTACAAAGAAGCGGTGCTGATGTCGCCGTCGCGGTGACAGGCATTGCCGGGCCGACGGGAGGAACACCCGAGAAGCCGGTTGGGCTGGTCTATTTCGGCCTGGCGATCAGGAACGGAAAGACCCAAACCATGCAAAAAAACCTGTCTCCCAAGCGCGATACCTTCAGGATGATGGCATCTCAAATCGCACTCGATTTGGTACGACGGACATTGATTTAGCGACCAGTAACTTACTGGCCGGTCTTGGCATCTTCGTGCGAGATGTCGTGAAAGGAGACCACGACCGTTTTGGCCTTTTGCATGTCGGCGGCACTGATGGAAACCACGTAAGATCCTGTATGGATAAGGGAGGGGTTACCCGTGAAAGTGACGGGCGTCGTTCGGGCAAAAACGGATTGGTTATCCTTGCCCAGTCCCCAAACGTGCACATGTGCTCCAGAGGCGGCGAAGGCGGGACGGTCCGCCAAACCGCCGACATAGACAGTATCGCCATAGCGGTTCACATGGGCCGTGAGAATCCGTCCGCCATTGGTATTGATAATCTGGACCGCAGCCGGAGTGGCTTCCGCCAGGGCCGAGACGAGAAAAAGCCCAACCGTCGTTAAACAAACGAGTCGCGAAATTTTGGCAGCGCGAGAAAAGCTCATATACATGCAAACGAGACCGCGTTGCCAATCCCCTGGATTTATTTTGCCCCGGGTGCAGGAGTCTTCGTTGCCTGTGCGGCATCGATCACCTTGAGGTACTTCTCGGGGTTTTTCTCGAATTTCGTGACGCAGTCAGGGCAGCAGAACCGAACCAGCCGCACAGTTTCGGTGCCGTCTGTATTCTTTTGGGTGTAAAGATAGTCGATCGGTTTGCCACCCATGCTGGCAAGGTCGTCTTCGGAGACCGGGCAGGTGGTCAGCGGATAGGTCTTTTTCAATGTATCGATTTGAGCTTGCTGGGCAGCCGTGGGAACGGCCTTGGCCGGGAAAACGACCAAGAAAGTGCAAGCAAGGAGAGAGAACGCG
>Ga0207641_10000359_pt1 | contig 54400 bp, 54 predicted proteins | sample KBSSwiS62_FD_184306 | JGI IMG/M metagenome (GOLD analysis project Ga0207641, IMG submission 184306) | Switchgrass rhizosphere microbial communities from Kellogg Biological Station, Michigan, USA - KBS Switchgrass S6-2 (SPAdes) (version 2) | ecosystem: Host-associated > Plants > Roots >...
CCCGGCCAATCGCGCGTCCGAAAACAGGGCTCGGCCCAACGACGCGGCCGCCTTGTTATCGGCAACGCGATTGGCCGGGTCGGTCGGCACAGGTCCGAGCGACCCGATCCACAAGCCTTTGAGAGCTGTAATCTCGGTCGTGGTCCAACCTGTCGATGCCGCGACTGGGGCCCACGTCGCCAACAAGGCCCCCAAGATCAAAGGCAGAGTGCGCATCACAGCACCAGGTTAAAGGTGACTTTGTCGGTCCGACCGTCTGGCGCGCGGATGTCGAGCTTGAGTTCCCACCAGCCCGGCATGGAGAATTTCATCCCCTTGATCACATAGGTTCCGGGTGCTCCGCCGGCTTCGGCGCGAGGAGAGGTGGGCAGACCATGCCCATGTTCCGGCATGCCGCCGTCAACCTCGATCGTAGCGCCCACGATGGGGCTGCCGTCGACGCCTGAAAGGCGAACCGACCACAAATGGAGCTTCGACATGGGAATCGGGATTTGCCCGCTAACCACCTCAACACGGAAAATCCCGTGAGCGGTCTTGCGGTCGAGCGAGACGTCGAGATTATCTGGTCGGGCGCAGGACGCCGCTGCGGCAAGCGAGGCGGCAATAAGTGCCGCCACAACAGGTGTGCGTGCGAAGAGCATCGCCGCGATCTTCGCGATCCAGTTACCGTACATGAGCCGTCTCACATCAATTGTTGATGCGACCCGGCTATGCGATCAGAGTGAAGGCGGAAATGTCAAAGACATTGCAGATTCTGCCAACGCGCGAGCGGGTTTAACACGGTCGCCTCAGCACAAGGTCCGTTGATGTGCCGAAGCGTGAGCGATGGCAGCTTTGCGCCTCAAGACCGGACGTTCATGCTCGCCGAGTGTGATCTCAAAAGCAGACATCAGATTGTTTCAAAGGGCGGAGCTCGGCTGTTCTTCTCTCAAAGCGGAAAGCTTTGATAGCGGGATAGGTTTCAGTGATGATGGATTGTATGCCCATGCGGGCCACAGGCGTGAGCCGCGCTTGGTCACAAGGAGGTAAAGACCCTTCTCATCGAAGAGCTTGTAGTCGGCTTCGGCGGGCTTCGCGTTGCGGATTTTGGTATCGTTGAGCGGCATTGGGGGCCTCCTTCTCAAAAGAATGGGGCCGACTCCAAAGTGGGCCCCTTCAAAGGCCCCAATGCTGTCCGGTTAGTGGCGAACAACAGCGGTCAGAGGCGATCGAGTCACCTGATTTTTACTGGATTTGCTGGGTTTTCTCAATGTTCGGCGTACCGCAGCGAACATAATAGTGGTGCCCCGCGCCGGATAAACCGGACGAATATGAGTCGCCGTTTGCGCTACTATAGAAGCGCCGATTGGCGCCGGACACCGCAGCCTGCCGAACCAGAGCGTCCGTGATGCTATGCCTCATTCCTTGGACGACGGGGATAACCACAAATTTTTGCCGATCGCCGCCTATGACCCCGCGGCGGCCACCGTGAGTTTGTCAAGCAGCCAGATCAGTCCTGCGTCGGCCATGGCGGAGCGCGGCACAAAGGCCGTGAGCGGAAAATCGCCGAGCGGCAGCGGCGGCTCCGCGACAGCGATGCCCATGACCGGCGCGAACCGTTCGGCGAAGCGCCTCGGCACGGCGCAGATCAGGTCGGTCTCGCCGACCACGGCGCAGGCAAACATGAAGTTGGGGACCGTCAGCGCCACGCGCCGAGCCAAGCCCTCGCGTGCAAGAAGCGTATCGACGAAGCCGTGCGGATCGCCGCTGTGCGACACGACCAGGTGCCCACTATCGCAATAGGTCTCGATCGTCGGACGCGCGAGAAAGGCATGGCCCCGCCGCAGCACCAGAACAAAGTTCTCCTCGTGCAGTATGCGGCTCTCGAAGCGCAGCGGACCTTCCCCTGAAGGGATCACGGCTATGTCGAGCATTCGCGTCTCCAGTTCGCGGAACACGTCGCGCCAAGCCCTGTCGGGCTCTTCGTCGGGGAGCGGCAGGAGCTGGCGGATGCCGAGGTCGAGTCCAGGGGCATCCCTGGCGATATCCGCCAGCAAGGCCTGCAGGAAGACAGCGGAGACCCCGTCGGGCGCACCGATCACCATGCGCCGCCGCGTTGTGGCCGGATCGAAGGGCTCCGCACGGGCGACCACTGCGCGGACATGGCGCAGCGCCTCGTCGATGCCGGGGGCGAGCGTCTCGGCGCGCTCTGTCGGCACGACACCCTTGGGCGTCTTCATGAACAGCGGATCGTTGAGCAGCCGACGCAGTCGGCCCAGCCCATGGCTGACCGCAGAGGTCGAGAGGTTCAGCCGCGCCGCGGCGCGGCCAACATGGCGTTCGGCGAAAACCGCTTCGAACAGCACCAGCAGGTTAAGGTCGGCTCGCGATAGATCGATTTCATGCAACATATTGGTGAAATAGTATCATTTCATTCATCAGACGTAAAATTGCATCAGCGCCTCGCAAGGGCGGTCGCAATCGACCGCGCCCGAGCGAAAGGACACCGACATGATATACACTATTGGCTTGAGCCTGCTGGCGGCGCTGGCGGGCGCCCCGGAGACCGGCAATGCGCGCGCGGAAGCCGAGGCATCCGAGATCGCGGCGGTCGCCGCCCAGGCCGCCGAGGCGCACGCGCATCTGATGCATGGCGATATTGCCGCTTATCGCCGCGCAATCCAGACCGCGCCCGACTTCATCCTCATGGACCCCTTCGGCGGCATTCCCACCGGCAATCCCAAGTCCGACGCTGACTGGGAGCGGATCGGGCGCTTTTTCAGAGACGGGCGCGACGCCAGCTTCCGGCTGATCGCCTCTTACCGGGCGAGCGACATGATCGTCCTCGTGGCGAACGAGTACGCGCATGTCGCCGTGGGTTCGCTGCCGGCGCAGGACTGGGCGCTGCGCGTGACCCTCGTCTTCCGGCGCGACGGGAACCGCTGGCTGTTGGTACACCGTCATGCCGACCCACTTGAGGCGGGCATCAGCCTGGAGGAAGCGGGCGGGATCACGCTTGGCCGCAGGGCGACGAAACCGGTCGTGGGAGCGGGCCAATGACCACGCAACAGGCCTGGGCCATCGCGGCCTTTGCTGTCGTCATCTGGTCGACGGCGCAGCTCTGGTTCGCGCAGCTCGTCATCTATCCGTTGTTCGCGCAGGTCGGTGCGAGCGACTATGTCGCCTATCATCGATGCTATGCGCGCCGCATCCCGCTGCCCGTCATTCTTCCGGGCTTTGCGAGCTTCCTGATGCCGATCGCACTGGCATGGCTCGGCCCATCGGCGCCGTCCTGGCTCACGGCCGTCAATGTCGCCTGCGGCCTGGTGGGATTGGCGGTCACCTTGGCGCTCGAGATCCCGCGCCACGCGAGGCTGGAGGACCACGGACGCGATGATCGCGTGATCGCCGAACTCATCCGCTTCAACTGGCCTCGCACGCTCGCCATGACAAGCGCCGCGGGATGCTGCATGGTCATCCTTGTCGAGGCATGGAGATGACCGCCATGGCGGAGCTTTCGCTGATTCCGGTCGGGCCAAACCTGAAGAACGCCTTCGCCCGGTCGCGCGACGCTCTCGGCCACGCGCTCGGCCTGGGATTGCTCGACGGCTGGCCACAGTTCCCCGAGTCCCTTGATCCGCACGGGCCGGACTTCGCGCCGCCATGGAGCGGCTACCTTTTTGCCGTTGCCGGTGAAGTGGTGGGCAATGGTGGATTCGTTGGACCACCGGATGCCCACGGTTGCGTCGAGATCGGCTACGAGATCGCCCCGGCGCGCTGGAACCGCGGCTATGCCACCGCAGCTGCGCGAAGCCTTGTCGGATTGGCCTGGGAGAAAGGCGCGACCCGAGTCATTGCTCACTCGGCGGCAGAGTGGAATGCTTCCAACCGGGTGATGGCCAAGCTTGGCATGCGGTTCGTCGAGGCTTTGCCGAACGCGGAGTTGGGCACTGTCTGGCGGTTCGCGGTAGACTGCGTCCCGAGTCCGTGCATTCGCGGGGTTGCCGACGCGGGTTGAATGGCCGGTTCGAGAAGTCGCCGCGAAGGTTTCGTCCGGAACGATTCGAACGATTCCGCCCGAAGAGGCAGCGCTTGGGCTGCTACCTTGAATATCCAACACTTGGCAGGCGTAGCCGCTGCGGCTTCTGCGCGAGATACGGCGGCAGTCGGCGGTATTTGGTGCCCCGTGCAGGACAAACATAACGAATACGTGTCGCCGTTTGCGCTACTATAGCGCCGCCGTATAACCTCGGGAGCTGCCGTTTGCCGCTTAGCGATGCCGGGCGGGCTACTCGTGCACTCGTGAAGGCGAGCGCATGATACACGCAGGTTCATCTCGCGTTGTAAGGCTGTATAGCGCAGATATGTAATGCGTAGAGGTGGTTATGTTCCTTTCTGTGAATCCCGCGCCACAACTCTCCGCCTTTGTGCAAGCGTATTGGTTTATCGAAGACTTACCTGGAGAGCATGAAGGCAGCCTTATCCGCACGAGCCCGGTCCCGCTGGCGGTTCTGTCCGTAAACATGGGCCGTCCCAATGCACAAGAGAATGGAGGTCTGGTCCCGAACGCATCCCTGCTTGGATTACAGTCGCGAGCCCGCGCATGGCAGTCGTGGTCCGAAACCTATTTCGTCATGGCAATGCTCACCATTCCAGGTTTCATCCGTCTATTTCCGAATGTCGGTGCCGATAGCGCCGATCTGTTGCTCGATCTCGGGGCGATCGCCGGGGACGCTCCGGCCCATTCCTTGATCGGCGATATCGGTGCCGATCAGGGGCCGCGGAGGATTGCGGCCATGCTGGATAAGTGGCTGATCGCTCGATTGATGAGCACTTCGCCAGTCGCAGAACTCCGGCAGATAGCCATCGCACATGACATTTTGCGGCGCGGCGAGACGGTTGAACAAGCGGCGAGGACCGCACAGGTGAATCGCCGGCAACTCCATAGATTGTTTCATCGGCACCTTGGCATTGGCCCGCAAGAGCTTGTCGTTCTTGAACGGCTGCATTCCAGCTTGAGCGGCGTTCAAACGGGTCGCGGCGATCCCCTGCATGGCTTCAGCGATCAGGCGCATCAGATCAGGAGCTGGCGGCGGCGTCTGGGCGTTACGCCTGGAGCCTATTCGCGCGCGGCACGGACGCCGATGGCGGACCATTTCAGTCGGGACGGCAACGCGCCTGGTCCGGCATTCTATCTTTGAGCGCTTGTCCCATTCGTTCAATACCGAGTTGGCTTTTCATTCCATAATCCAAGTTCGACTGATCTGGAGTTTGAACGATGCCGTCAGGAAGCCACTACCCTCTGTATACCGAAGTGACGGCTTACCGATCGTCCACGAACTGACGGACGCGAGATCCGACCGAATGGCGAGGGCGGCCTCGAACAGCAACAGCCCGCGCCTCACGCTCGACGTCTGACGCGGCGAGTCTCACCCTTAGTCGCTCGAAAGCATGTGTGATGATGATTGCAACGCGTGAAGTCACCTATGAGGTAGACGGCCTGAGCATGGTCGCCCATCTAGCGCGGCCGGACGGTAAGGGGCCTTGGCCGGCAGTGCTTATAGGGCATGATGGGGTCGGCCTTGACGCCTATCAACGGCACCGCGCCGACGATCTGGCCGCGCATGGCTATATAGCGTTGGCAATGGAATATCACGGTGGTCAGGTGTTCTTCGGTAGGCCGGATGCTATGCTCGCCCGTTGCATACCCTTGATGGCCGATGTCGAGCGGATGCAGACAATCGGTCGCGCCGCCCTTGATGTTCTTCTCGCGACGCCCGGCGTTGACCCCGACCGGCTCGCCGCTCTCGGCTACGGCACGGGTGGCCGCATCGTGCTCGAACTTGCCAGGACCCGTGTGCCGTTCAAGGCCATTGCGGTCGTTCATCCTGGCTTGCCGGACGCCAGCGCCGGCGACTGGACCAATGTGACCAGCACTTTTCTTCTATGCACTGGCTCCGAAGACCCCCTTTGCACACCTGAGCAGGTGCTGACGTTTAGCCGCGCGCTCCAAGCTGCCGGGATCGACTGGCGTGTGAATATCTACGGCGGAGCCAAGCACGCTTTCTGGGCTCGGCCGACAAATCCCGATGGATCGCCCGCTACGGGGGCCATTCACACCGAGGCCACGGTGCCCGGCGTCGGCTATCACCCGGAGAACACCGTGCGCGCGTGGCAAGCAGTGCTCGATCTATTCGGCGAGACTTTCCAGGCCTTGGGCGAGCGTGCTGGGCTGGCGCGGTAATCGACTAAGTCGAGACTGTCGCTTCGCCCAGCGGCGTGACACATCTTTCCTTCGCGCGACAGTTCTCGCCCGTGTCGGTCACGTCTATGAGGTCAATGCAGGAGTTGTGCGTGTCATTTGACATCCGCCAGCTTCGCTATGCCATTGCTGCGGCGGATCATGGCAGCTTCTACCGCGCGGCCCGCGTGCTTGAGATTGAGCAATCGACGCTGAGCCGTGCCATACTGAAACTAGAGCGCTCAATCGGGATGCCTATCTTCGAGCGTTCGCGGGCGGGCGTCACAATGACGCTCGCCGGCAGAACCTTCCTTCGCGGCGCGAGGCTGATGGTCGCCAATGCCGACAAGCTCGTGGCAATGATGCGGGCCGCCGGCCAGGGCCGCGCTGGCGGGCTCAGACTAGGTCACAACAGCTCAGTATCGACCGGCAATCTCCGGGCGACATTGATGAGCTGGCATGAGGCGCATCCCGACGTCGATGTCGAATGCGTCGAGGCCGATCGCAGCGTTCTGCTCGCCGGTCTCGATGCCGGGGAGATAGACGTCGCGATCCTGATGGGCGCTGCCGGCCACGAAGGGTTTCGCTGCGAGCCGCTGTGGAGCGAGCGGATGCTGGTGGCGCTTCCGGCATCCCATCCGCTCGCGGAACGCGACATTGTTCATTGGACAGATCTTCGAGGCGAGCGGTTCCTATTGCCGGCCGCCGATCCCGGCGCTGAGATACGAGATATGCTGCTCGGTCGTCTGGCAGTCTCGGGCGCGAAGCCTGACATCCGAATGCTCCAGGCGAGCCGCGAGACGGTGCTGAGCGTTCTCGGTGGCAACTCGGGCGTAAGCATCGTTTGCGAGGGTTCGACCGGGGCGCGCTACCCCGATGTCGTCTATCGAGCGATACACGGCGAACAAGGGCCGGCCCTCACGGGCCACTCCGGTTGCTGGCGCGATGACAACGGCAACCCCGCGCTACGGCGTTTCCTTGAGTTCATTAAGGCGCGCTATGCACTCTCTTTTGATTTATTCCGGAGATTCCAGTAATTTAGGCGAAAAGTTCTTGGAGTTATCGCCATGTGGCAAAGCAAGACAATCATCATAGTGCTCGTCACTTTAGTCATAGGCTTCGCGAGTGGCTTTGTCTTGCGGCCGGTCATCGCGCCGACGCAGCAGACAGCGCCCATCGCCATCCCGTCGCCGATCGCTGCGGCGCCCAACGAGGCGCGCGGCACACAATATTTCGTGGCGAATATCGACGAGGCCCGGCAGGTCGTGGCCGGATGTCGCGATGGCTCGGTGCGGGGCGGCGAATGCGCCACTGCCGAGGAAGCGATAATCAAGGTCGAGGCCCAAGAGCGGCGCAAGCGGTTTTTGGGCAACTGACGGCAGCGGGCGCGCTCAGTCCTTTGCGGCACTCCGACGCCGCAAAAAACCCCGGTCGCTCGCCATGAACTTCGCCAACATGGGCGAGACGAGCTTCTCGGGAGAGATGGCTTCCCCGCCCGTTTCTGCCGCGAGCGCGGCGGCATAGGCCGCAAGATCGCGGTGGACGGCCGCGGGCAGTTCTACCGTCAGTTTGACGGGCCGATCGTCGGCCAGCGGCCCCAGCTTCAACTTCGTCATCGTGTTGCTCCGATCGGTTCGAGCACAAGGTCGCGGGTGAGAACCACGCGCAGCGGATGGCCCGGCCGGATGGTAAGCGTCGGCTGCACATTGAGCTGCCGTCGCACGATCTGCTGGCCGGTCTGATTGATGGTGTCCTGCGAGCCTCGCCGGAGGGCACGGGTCAGGTCGTCCTCGCTGTCCGCACTCAGCTCGGCGCCGACGCCGAACAGCGTCGAAACGGCCGCTGCCTTGAGGAGATTGCCCCAATGCTGGTTCACGCGGTCCTGTAGGCCCGCGAAACCGGCTCCGTCCGCACCGGGCTGGCGCTCGAGAACGATCCAGCGGCCATCCGGCATGATGAGCCGATCCCAGGCAAGCAGCACGCGGGTCTGCCCCGCGGCGATCTCGCTGTCATATTCCCCGATCAGCCGCGCGCCCTGCGGAATGAGCAGGATGCGCCCGGTCGGGCTGTCATAGACATTGGCCGTCACCTGGGCGGTGATCTGCCCCGGAAGGTCGGAACGGATGCCCGTGATGAGCGCGGCTGAGATGATGCTGCCAGCCTGCACGATGTTGGGCGATGCCGGCGCCGTCAGCCGCTCGACGCTGACCGTGCGCTGGTTGGACGCCTGCGCCATGAAGGCGCGCTTCGTGGCCTGGTCGCTTTGTGCCACTGCATCGGCCGTCGCTTGAGGCGCTAGGTTCGGCGCTGCGAGGCCGGGCGGAGCCGGGGCCGCTGATGACGCCGCGCCCCCGCTGATGCCGAGGAAGACTGAACTGGTGCGAGCCGTGTCGCGCTCCTGTTGCGCGCGCTGGCGGGCAGCTTCGGCGGCTTGAACGCGGGGATCGGATTGACCTGGCTGCGCGCCGACCGGCGGCACGGGGACATTCTCGCCCCGCTGCTGGGCGGAGACGATCGGGCCGCCGAGGTCGCCGGGAAGCGGCGGGCCGAGTTTCGGCGCCTGGCCGTAGTCGCGTGGTCCCGATGTGATTGTCTCGGAAGTGGCGCGGCTGTCGGTGCTGTAGAGTTCCTTGGCTTCCTTCTCACCGGGCGGCCGCAGCGCATAGATCAGCGAACCGCCGATGCCGAGGCCGGCGGCGACGCCGACGATGGCGAGCGCCTTGCGCGACAGGCGCATGACGCGCGGCGGGTCTCCGCGAAGCTGGAAGGCCTGGGGATCGGAACGCGGCGCGGCGGGTGCCGTGGTCGGAGTGTCTAAGGGCTCGCTCACGGCTGCCCCCGCCGTCCATCGACGCGCGCGATGCGGACGCGCTGTTCGTTGCGCCGGTCCCCCAGGCGCAGCTCGGCGGCGGCGAACAGGCGGTCGACCACGATATAGCGGCCCTGGACGCGGTAATTGACCAACTCCGCGTCGCCGCCTGCGCCGGTCACGAACAGCGGCGGCATCTCGCCCTGCGAGATCGCGGCGGGAAACTCGATGAAGACCTGTCGCCCGTCGTCGAAAGCGCGGGCCGGACGCCACCGCGCGCGGTCGCCCTCGATCCGGTAGCGGAAGTTGAGTGCCGATACGTCGATGCCAGTCGCCACAGGCGCGGCGGCTGCAGCGGCGGCATTGCGGCCCTGCAAGGCGATCAGTGCGTCGTGCGGATAGGTCCAGCTCACCGACGCCATGTAGGTCGCGGCCGTGGCGCGCAGCTCCAAATGATAGGTGCGTCGGTCGGTATTGATGACGAGATTGGTGACGAGGTCAGGCCGGGTTGGCTTTGCCAAGATATGCACGCGCGCGGTCGGGCCGCTGCCGCTGATGGTGTCGCCGATGATCCAGCGCACGGTATCGCCCGCCGCGACCGGCCCCGGTCCGACGAGCTGTTCTCCCTCCTGCAACGCGATGTCCGTCACCTGACCCGGCGCGGTGTAGACCTGATAGAGCGCCCCATCGGTCCAGGGATATTGCTGGATCGCGTTGAGGAAACCGTCGCGCACCGGCTGCACGCGGGCGGCGGCGTTCGCCGCGCCGACGCGCTGGCGAGGATCGGATGGCTCCGGCGCACGGGGGGTGTTCGTCACCGGCTTCAACTGTCCTGGAAGCGGCAATGGCTTGGGGATCGTCACCACCTCGACAGCGCGCGGCAGTTCCGGCGCGGGGGTCGCGGCAATTTCGGCCGGCGGATCGTCATAGGCGATGGCTGGCGGTTTCGCCGATGTGGTGGCGCAGCCGGCGAGAGCGGAAGCGGAGACGAGCAGCGCCGCCGATGCGGCGCGGCGAAACGGACTGGCGGTCATTGTGACAGCTCCTTCGACCAGTTGAGGGCATTGACGAAGACGCCGAGCGGATTCTTGCGCAGGGCGTCGGGCGTGCGCGGCGGCTGCACGACGACGGTGAGGATCGCCGACCAACGCTCGGTGGCGGCGAGGCTGCCATCCTGATAGCGGCGCTCGGTCCAGGCGACGCGGAAGCTGTCGGGCGAGGCCCGGATCACGCTCGACACGTCCACCGCGACCTGAACCCGGCCGACATTGGTGAAGGGGTCGTTGGCGCGCGCGTAGTCGTTGAGGAACAGTGCGCCTTTGTCGGTCGTGAAGTCGTAGGCGCGCAGCCAATTCTGGCGAACGATGACCGGATCGGCCGGGATGCTCCTGACCTGCTCGATGAAGCGAGCGAGGTGGAATGCTACCTGTGGATCGGTCGGGCGGTAGCCAGACTCGGCCGGCGCGACCGCCTGCGCCTCGCCGAGCCGATCGACCTGCACCACCCAAGGGACGATGTGCCCGCGCGCCGATTGCCAGACGAGGCCGCCAGCCAAGCCGCCTGAGAGAGCGAGCGTGCCGAAGAAGGCGAGCCGCCAGTTCTTGGCCTGGACGCGGGATGATCCGATGCGGTCATCCCACGCCTGCGCGGCGCGCTGATAGGGCGTGGCCGGCTCGGGCGTTTGTTCGTATCGGATGTTGGGGCGTCTAAACATGGATCAATCCTTCTGGCTGACATCGACGGATGCGCCGCTGCCCCCGCCGTCGCCGGAGCGCAGCGTGTGGGCGGCGACGGTCGCGCCGTGGGTCACGGTCTGGCGGCGCTTCATCGCGGCGGCCCACGCGGGCGAGCTGCCGGAAGCCTCCGGCGACGGTGCTCCGCTGCCGCCTGAGATGGTGCCACCAGTGGCCGTGACGGCCGCGCGACCGCCCGAGCGGTAGCTGTCCTTGAGCGAGGCAGCGGCCTTGCGCAGCGGCGAGAGGGCCGCCCCGACGGCGGCTTTGCCGACGCCGGCCGCGCCGCCCGCTGCTGCGGCCGCGCCGGTCTTTCCGGCGGAGCCCAGGGCATAGGCGCTGTTGGCAGCGCCAGACGCAAATGCCGCGCCTCGGGCCGCACCGCCAACAGCTTCAGCCATCGTGCCAGCGCCAAGGCGGGCGGCGGCTGCACCGCCGACCAGCGCGCCGCCGGCGGCGAGCACGGTTCCGGCCGCAGCGCCGGCGCCCAGCGCGGGACCGCCCGAGACAATGCCGCTGGCGATGCTTGGCCCGAAGATGCCAAGGCCGAGCAGGCAAAGCGAGGCGAGCGCGACGGCCATCGCGTCCTCGATGCTGGGCTGTGCGCCGCCGAACCCGGCGCGGAACTCGTCGAACAGGGTCGAGCCGATGCCGACGATGACGGCGAGCACCAGCACCTTTATGCCCGACGAGATCACCAGTCCCAGCACGCGCTCGGCCATGAAAGCGGTCTTGCCGAACAGGCCGAACGGGATGAGGACGAAGCCGCACAGCGTCGCCAGTTTGAACTCGATCAGCGTCACGAAGAGCTGGATCGCCAGAATAAAGAAGGCAAGGATGACCAGCAGCCAGGCGATCAGCAGCACCGCGATCTGGATGAAGTTCTCAAAGAACGCGACCCAGCCCATCAAGTCTGAAATGGATTCTAGGATCGGCTGACCTGCCTCCAGGCCTACTTGCGCGACGCGGCCCGGCTGGAGCAGTTCGGCCGCCGTAAAGCCGGTGCCCGACGCTTTGAGCCCGAGCCCGGCGAAGCTCTCGAAGACGATGCGTGCCAGGCTGTTCCAGTTGCCGATGATGTAGGCGAAGACGCCGACGAACAGCGTCTTCTTGACGAGGCGCGCGATGATGTCGTCGCCTTCGCCCCAGGTCCAGAACAGCGCGGCCAAGGTTACGTCGATGACGATCAGGGTCGTGGCGATGAATGCCACCTCGCCGCCGAGCAGGCCGAACCCGCTGTCGATATAGCGGGTGAAGACATCCAGAAAGCGATCGACGACGCCGGTGCCGCCCATATCAATTCTCCTGCGGGGTAGCGCCATCGGCGATGCGGGCGGCGGGACGCGCGCCGGGCGCGAGGAAGCGACGACGGTTCTCGGCCCAGGCGCGCAGGCAGTCGGGATCGCTTGCCCCGGCCGCGCCGATCGACTGGCAGCGGCGCAGCTCGATCAACAGCGGGTCCGTCGCCGATTTCTCGGCGACGGCCGCCGGCCCCGCGCGCGGTGGCTCTGGCGATCGGCTCATCTCGATCGCCGTCATCGTGATGGCGATGGCGATGAAGATGACGGCGCCGATGCGCGCGAGGAGCTTGCTGTCCATGACGATCAGTCGTGGAACATGCGGGCGTTGCCCGGCTGATAGCCGGTGGACCGCGTGAGGAAGCGGCGGAGCCGTTCGCGGCTCTCGGCTTCGACGGCCGCGTTGCGCGCCGAGTCCAGCGCCTGCGCCCGGCCCTGCGCGGCGAGCAGCGCCGTCAGGTCCGCGAGCTGCTGCGATTGCAGCGCGAGAAGCTGGTTGCCCGCCTGTGCCGCCTGGAGCGCGCCGGTCGCCGACTGGCTGGACGTGACCAGGCCGTCCATCGTCGTGCGCGCGCCGTCGATGTTGCCGACAACGCCGGCCTGAACGCGAAGCGCGTCCTCGAACGCGCCGACGCTATCCTCCCAACGCGCATTGGCGTTGGCGACCATCTGCGCGTGGGTGCCGGTGAGCGCCGCGCCCTTGTAGCGTCCGTTGAAGACCTGCTGGATGTTCTGCACGTCGTAGGCGATGCGCTGCGCCTCGCCGAGAAGCTGCTGGGTGCGCTGCACCTGCTGCTGCAACTGCTGAAGCGAACTGAACGGCAGCGAAGCCAGATTGCGCGCCTCGTTCACGAGGCTGGTCGCCTGCTGCTGGATTTGCTGGATCTGGTTGTTGATCTGCTGGAGCGACCGCGCGGCCGTCAGCACGTTCTGCGCATAGTTGGTCGGGTCGTAGACGATCCCACCGAATTGGGCGTGCGCCGGCGTAGCGGCGGTGATGCCGATCATGCTCGACGTGGCGATGGCGCCGGCCAGCATGGCACGGTGCAGCATATTGGGTTTCATGGGGTCATGTCCTTCAAAGCGAGGGGGAGCTGGCCGGCATCTTCCCGGCGACCGGCCAGCGGTCGGGTTGGGGTTCGGGAAGAAGATCGACCGCCCAGGCCAGGCCGCGATGGCGCAGCCATTCGGCGGCGAAGCGCTCGCGGCCGTGGGTCTCGACCAGCTCGGTGATGCGGAGCTGATCGGTCTTGGAGGATGTGGCGGCGAAGGCCAGCGCCACCTCGCCCAGCCCCAGCTCGAACAGCCGGTTGCCGCGCCTCGACTGGCAATAATAGTCGCGCTTGGGCATCGCCCGGCTCAGGATTTCGATTTGGCGGGCGTTGAGGCCGAACCGCTCGTAGATGGCGGCGATCTGCGGCTCGGCCCCGCGCTCGTTCGGCAGGAAGATGCGCGTCGGGCAGCTTTCGATGATGGCCGGCGCGATGTTCGACGTTTCGATGTCTGCAAGGCTCTGCGTCGCGAACACCACGCTCGCATTCTTCTTGCGTAGCGTCTTCAGCCACTCGCGAAGCTGCGCGGCGAAGTCCGGGCTGTCGAGCACCAGCCAGCCCTCGTCGATGATGATGAGCGTCGGCGAGCCGTCCAGCCGGCCTTCGATTCGGTGGAACAGGTAGGACAGGACCGCGGCGGCCGATCCGGCGCCGATCAAGCCCTCGGTCTCGAACGCCTGGACCGACGCCTCGCCGAGACGCTCGGCCTCTGCGTCGAGCAACCGGCCCCACGGCCCGCCAAGGCAATAGGACGCCAGCGCCTGCTTGAGCTGCTGGCTCTGCAAGAGCACGGCGAGGCCGGTCAGCGTGCGTTCCGATACGGGCGCGCTGGCGAGCGAGCCGAGCGCCGACCACAGATGCTCCTTGGCCTGCGGATCGACTGTAACGCCTTCGCTCGTGAGGATCGCCGCCAACCATTCGGCGGCCCATGCGCGCTCGGCCGAATCGTCGATCCGGGCAAGCGGCTGGAGCTGCACGCCGTCACCGGCCTCGTCGGCGAGCATCCCGCCGAGATCCTGCCAGTCGCCGCCCATGCCGATCGCGGCGGCGCGGATGCTGCCGCCGAAGTCGAAGGCGAAGACCTGGCCGTTCTCGTAGCGGCGGAACTGCATCGCCATCAAGGCAAGCAGCACGGACTTGCCGGCGCCGGTCGGGCCGACGATCAGCGTGTGGCCTACGTCGCCAACGTGAAGGGAAAACCGGAACGGGGTCGAGCCTTCGGTCTTGCCATAGAGCAAGGGGGGCGCACCGAAATGCTCGTCCCGTTCCGGCCCCGCCCATACTGCTGACAGGGGGATCAGGTGGGCGAGATTGATCGTGGAAATCGGAGGTTGGCGAACATTGGCGTAAGTGTGGCCGGGGAGACTCCCCAACCACGCCTCGATTGCGTTCATGCCCTCGGGGATCACGGTGAAGTCGCGGCCCTGGATGACCTTCTCGACCAGCCGCAGCTTCTCGGCGGCAATAGCGGGATCGCGGTCCCACACCGTCACCGTGGCAGTGACGTAGGCCATGCCGGCATAGTCGGCGCCCAGCTCCTGCAGGGCGGTGTCGGCGTCGGCGGCCTTGTTCGAGGCGTCGCTGTCCACGAGGACCGACGCCTCGTTGGTCATCACCTCCTTCAAGATCGCCATGACGCTCTTGCGCTTGGCAAACCACTGGCGTCGGATGCGGCTCAGCAGCTTGGTCGCATCGGTCTTGTCGAGCATGATCGCGCGGGTCGCCCAGCGATACTCGAAGGCGAGCCGGTTCAGTTCGTCCAGCAAGCCGGGGAAGGTGACGCTCGGGAAGCCGACGATGGTGAGCGTGCGCAGATGATGCTCGCCCAGGCGCGGCTCCAGTCCGCCGGTCAGCGGCTCGTCGGCCAAAAGCGCGTCGAGGTGCATCGGCGTTTCCGGCACGCGAACGCGCTGGCGGCGCGTCGAAACCGTGCTGTGCAGATAGGTCAGCGTCTCGGCGTCGTCGAGCCAGCGGACCTCGGGCACGAAGCCTTCGACCAGATTGAGCACCCGGTCGCTGCGATCGGTGAAGCCCTTGAGCAATTCCCACGGATCGGCGCCGCTGGTGGAGCGGCCTTCGTAAAGCCAACCTTCGGCGCGAGCCGCTTCCTCGGCGGGCGGCATCCACAACAGCGTCAGGAAATAGCGGCTCTCGAAGTGCGCGCCCTCCTCGCGGAACTGTTCGCGGCGCTCGAGCTCGACCAGCGACGACACGGGATCGGGGAAGTGGCCTTCCGGATAGTCGAGCGCGGGCGTGCGCTGCGCCTCGACGAAGATTGCCCAGCCGGAGCCGAGCCGGCGCAGCGAATTGTTCAGCCGTGCGGTCGTGGCGACCAGCTCGGCGGGCGTCGCGCTGTCGAGATCGGGACCGCGGAACCTCGCGGTGCGCTGGAACGAGCCGTCCTTGTTGAGCACCACGCCTTCGCCGACCAGCGCGGCCCAGGGCAGGAAGTCGGGAAGGTTCGCAGCTTTGCTGCGATATTCGCGCAAGCTCATCATGGCCGCATCCATGTCGGGTAGCGGAGGTGACGCCGGGCCACGTCCACGAATTGCGTGTCGCGGCGGGCGGCCCAGACGGACAGCCCGTGGCCGACGGCCCAGATGACCAGGCCGGCGATCCACAGGCGCAGGCCGAGGCCGATCGCGCCCGCCAGCGTCCCGTTGACGATGGCGAGCGAGCGCGGGGCGCCGCCGAGCAATATCTGCTCGGTCAGCGCCCGGTGGACCGGGGCGAAATAGCCCGCGACCGGTTCGCCGTGATCGGCCGCGCCATTCATGCGATCAGCGCTCCGCCGCCGAACGAGAAGAACGACAGGAAGAAGCTCGACGCCGCGAACGCGATAGACAGGCCGAACACGATCTGGATCAGCCGGCGCGAGCCGCCCGACGTGTCGCCGAACGCCAGCGTCAGGCCGGTCACGATGATGATGATGACGGCGATGATCTTGGCGACCGGCCCCTCGATGCTTTCGAGGATCGACTGGAGCGGAGCTTCCCACGGCATCGACGAGCCGCCGGCATGGGCCGGAACGGCGAAGGTCAGCGCGATCACGCTGGCGGTGGCAGTAAGCATGGCGCGGTGCGCGCCATGCCGAAGGGCATGGATCATGGCAGGTCTCCGGGCTGGGGGGTGGTGAGCGGTGCGAGGCGGTAGTCGCCGGTCGCGGGATCGAGCCCGTCGACGCGGGCCAGCTCGGTCAGCCGGCGCCCATGCGCGTCACGGACCAGCACGGCGATCAGGTCGATCGTTTCGGCGATCAGCGCGCGCGGGACCGTCACGACGGCCTCTTGAATGAGCTGCTCCATGCGGCGCAGCGCGCCGAGCGCCGTGCCTGCGTGGATCGTGCCGACCCCGCCGGGATGGCCGGTGCCCCAGGCTTTGATGAGATCGAGCGCCTCGGCGCCGCGAACCTCGCCGATGGGGATGCGGTCGGGGCGCAGGCGCAGCGACGAGCGGACCAGCTCGGACAGCGACACCACGCCATCCTTGGTCTGCATGGCGACAAGGTTCGGCGCGGCGCATTGCAGCTCCCGCGTGTCTTCGATCAGGACGATGCGGTCGGTGGTCTTGGCGACTTCCGCCAATAGCGCGTTGACCAACGTGGTCTTGCCCGCGCCGGCGCCGCCCGCGACGAGGATGTTGGCGCGGCTCTCGACGCCGTGGCGCAACGCATCGGCCTCAACCGCCGACATGATCCCGGCGCGCGCGTAATCGTCGAGCATGAACACGGCGACGGCGGGCTTCCGTATGGCGAAGGCCGGCGCTACGACGACGGGCGGCAGCAACCCCTCGAACCGCTCACCTCCTTCCGGCAGCTCGGCCGAAACACGCGGGGATCGGGCGTGAACCTCGACGCCGACATGGTGCGCGACCAGGCGGACGATGCGCTCGCCGTCCGCGGCGGTCAGCAACTCGCTGGTGTCGCTGATGCCTTCGCCGAGCCGGTCGACCCACAGCCGGCCGTCAGGGTTCAACATCACCTCGATCACGGCCGGGTCGTCGAGCCAGCCCGCGATCGACGGGCCGAGCGCGGTGCGCAGCATTCGCGCGCCGCGTGATTTCGCCTCGGATTGGATCGGGTGGACGGTCAAGACTTGGCCCCTGAAATGGACCGGGCGAACCGCCGCCCGGCGTCAGGAGCACATCAAGAGAGCCAGAAACTCAGCCGCTGCAACAGCTAGATGAAGCCGTAGTAGAGGCGGCGGCATATAAGTGCCGGCGGCGATTTCCGTTGACGCCAATCACCTGTAAGTTCGTTCGATCACCCAGGGACTAGAAAACCAAGATCAAGCCGTCCGGCGAATTGCCATCCGATTCGGATCGTAAAGCGGGGTAGTTAGTTCGAGGGCAGACCCCCGGCCGTTCTACAGCACTCATCGATTCGACCACGCGAAGGTTGATAATCCAGTGGCCGCCGGGTAATATCATCTCAGCATCAAGAGTTGGGACGACGCCCAACGCCAACCTGCCGTTCCGGGCAAGGTGGCACTCCGATCAGGAGGATGTGGCCGATCCGGCAACCAAGCGGAGTAAGCCACTGTGTGTCGATCCCGTAAGAGGAACGACGCCTGTGCCGATCAAGATAGCCGACACTCTTCCCGCCCGCCGCATTTTGGAAGCCGAAGGCGTGACGGTCATGGGTGAGGCCAACGCGGTGCGGCAGGACATTCGGCCGTTGCGGATCGGCCTCCTCAATCTCATGCCGAACAAGGTCAGTACCGAAACGCAGCTTGCTCGGTTGCTCGGCGCGACCCCGCTCCAGATCGAGCTAACGCTAGTACGCATTACGGATCACGTCGCACGCAACACGCCAGCCGATCATATGGCAGCCTTTTACCGCCCTTGGTGCCAGGTGGAGGCTGATCGCTTTGACGGCTTTATAATTACAGGCGCGCCAGTCGAGCGATTGCCGTTCGAGGACGTGCGCTACTGGTCCGAGTTTCGCACAATCCTCGACTGGACCCAGACACACGTTCACCGCACCATGACCATATGCTGGGCGGCTCAGGCAGCGCTCTACCATTTTTATGGAGTTCCCAAGCGCGAGTTGCCGCGCAAGGCGTTTGGCGTACTTCCGCATCGAAGCCTTGTCCCCGCATCACCCTACCTGCGTGGCTTCTCGGATAGCTTCGAAGTGCCCGTATCGCGGTGGACCGAGGTGTGCCCGGACGCTTTGCGGGATGCGGCTGACCTCCGGGTGCTTGCCGCGAGTGAGGAAACTGGGCCGTGTGTGGTCGATGATCCCCAGCGCCGCACGCTGCACATGTTCAACCATCTTGAATACGAGACGGAAACGCTGGCTGAGGAGTATCGTCGCGACGGAGGAAACCAGCTTCCGACAAATTACTTTCCGGCCGATGATCCTTCACGTTCACCGCAGAACAGGTGGCGGAGCCATGCCCATCTTCTCTTCGCGAACTGGATTGACGGCATCTACCAGACCGCGCCTTTCGACGCGGCCGAGATCGGCCCCCGTGCCAATCATCAGTCGAGATAGTATAGAGACCGCTGCTCTTTCTCGTTCTCGGCAAGTTGCTGGGCCGAGTTGCCTGTCCCATTTCTTGATCATTCGAGGGCAGCGCCGACCGTCTCGATCCACGTGCCCATTCGGGAAAGACGCTGCGCGCGACAGCTATAGCCTGAATAATCCCAAGCCCTCGATGACCTCCGCCTTGGTGCGTTCCGTGACTTGGCGGCCCTGCTCCGCGCCAGCGCGCAAAATGTCCATTATCGTGTCCGGCTTGGTGCTTAGTGCAGCCCGGCGTTCGCGGATGGGCGCAACGATCGTCTGAAGGATGCCGATCAGCCGGCGCTTGAGCGCCATGTCACCCAATCCTCCACGACGGTAGTGTGCTTTTAACTCGGCTACCGCTTCTACATCAGCGTCGAAGGCATCGAGGTACGTGAAGACCACGTTGCCCTCCACCTGCCCAGGATCGGACGCACGCAGGTGGTTCGGATCGGTGTACATACGCTGCACTGCAGCCTCGATCTCGGCATCGCTCGCTGACAGCGGGATCGCGTTGCCCTGTGACTTGCTCATCTTCGCTTTGCCGTCCACGCCGGGCAACCGCCCCATCGCGGGGATCAGTGCCCGCGCCTCGGGTAACAGCGCGTGTCCGATCTGGCGGTTGAGCCGGCGAACCAGCTCGTTGGTCTGCTCGATGATCGGCACCTGATCCTCCCCGACCGGAATCACGGTTGCCTTGAAGGCCGTTATGTCGGCGGCCTGTGCGGCCGGGTAGCACAAGAAGCCTGCGGGAATATCACGCCCGAAACTGCGAGCCTGTATTTCATCCTTGATGGTCGGGTTACGCTCAAGGCGGGCGACCGATACAAAGTTGAGGTAGAGAAGCGTCAACTCGGCGAGGGCGGGTAGCGCCGATTGCAGGCAGATCGTGGACAGGTCCGGGTCGATACCGATTGCGAGGTAGTCGGTTGCGACTTCCAGCACGTTGCGGCGGACCTTGTCAGGATCGTTGGCGTTGTCCGTGAGCGCCTGGGAGTCGGCAAGCAGCACATATTGCTGATGCGTGTGCTGTAGCTCCACCCTGTTACGGAGCGAACCCACATAGTGTCCGAGGTGGAGCGCGCCGGTGGTGCGGTCTCCGGTAAGGATAACAGGCAGGGAGGGCGATGGCATTGGGCAACACTCCAAAGGGTGCCGCTGCTATCGTCGAGGTGATGGAACCGGGCCGCCGAAAGCAGCGGCCGGGTCAAAAGGGTATGACTGGCCGCGTTTAAATCGCGGGCCACCAACGTAGCGAAACGATCGTCATCCGGCTTGTCATGGGATCATTATAGGTCATTAGAGGCGTAAGCCAAGAGTTGAAACCGGGCCAGACTGAGGGCTGGCTGTTCCCGCTTGCAGAGCCGCTCGGATTTCGGGAACGCCGTTTCATTCTCTTTTCATGACCCGTTGTGGCAAAGCCGATAACGCCCATAATGGCAACATGGTCAAAACACTGTTCCTTCCCGGCGCATCGGGCTGCGCCGCATTCTGGCGGCCGGTCGCTCGCGAAGCGGAGTTGGGCGGCGTGTTCCTCGCGTGGCCGGGCTTAGGAGCACAGCCAGCGCGCGGCGACATCAGGAGCCTTGACGACCTGACTAGACTTGCAGCGAGCCACGTTACTGAGCCGGTCAATATCGTCGCGCAGTCGATGGGCGGTGTGGTTGCAATCCGGCTGGCCCTCATGTTCCCAGACCTGGTTAAACGCCTCGTGCTGGCCGTCACCTCCGGAGGTGTGCCCGTCACCGATCTGGGTGGATCGGACTGGCGAGGTGACTACTTCGCAGCCTTCCCAAATGCTGCCGTCTGGATCGCCGACCCTGTCCCCGATCTGTCGGATGCGATGCGGAGCATCAAAGCTCCAACGCTATTGTTGTGGGGCGATGCGGATCCGATCAGCCCCGTCGCCGTGGGCGAAAGGTTGGCTTCCCTTTTCCCGAATGCACGGCTGCATATATTCGCAGGCGCGGACCACGATCTGGCACAGACCCACCCGGAAGTCGTCGCCATAGAGGTGCGCGAGCACTTGAAGGCCGGCGAATAGCCTTCCCCGATTCACCACCCATACGGCACGGCGTATAGAAGAAATGACTAACCATCTTCATGTCATCACGGGCGGTCCCGGGTCGGGTAAAACGAGCCTGATTGACGCCCTCGCCGCCGAAGGTGTCAGTCACATGCCGGAGGCCGGCAGGGCCATCATTCAGGATCAAGTAGACATCGGCGGCACTGCGCTACCGTGGAAAGATAGAGAAGCGTTCGCGACTTTGATGCTGGCTTGGGAGATGCGATCTTACCGGGAGGCGGTGAGCGCGCCTGGCCCGATCATTTTCGATCGGGGCCTCCCCGATGTGATCGGCTACCTGCGGCTGTGCAGGTTGCCCGTGCCGGCACCAACACTGCGGGCGGCCGAGTTGCGGCGCTATGCGAGACGGGTGTTCATCGCCCCGCCTTGGCCGGCCATCTTCGAGCAGGACCCCGAGCGCAAGCAGACGCCAGCGGAAGCTGAAGCCACATACCATGCGATGGTGGATGCCTATTCTGCCTTGGGCTACGAGCTTGTCACGCTCCCTCTCGCGCCGATCGTCGAACGGGCGAAGTTCGTCCGCGAGCGGATCACCTAGCCGATCAGCTTACTGGCATAGCTGCCATCTTAAACGTGAGAGATGATGAGTAACCGACGCGTCGATCCTCTGCTTCTAAACGCGTGGCTTTCAGCGCGATCGATCGCGCGGGGACTGCCATTGCCCGTCCCCGAATATGGGGGCTTACGCGTCGATACCAATTCCGACGTCGAAGTCGCCCGCTGGGTGTTTTGGGAGATGGGGCCGGGTCTCGAAGAGCTTGCTCGTTCCATCAAAAAGCCTCGCTACTTCCTGAAACTCTGCGGTGCCGCCGACGAATTGCAAGCGGCGTTACCGGTTGGTTGGGTGCTTCACTCCCCGAGCTATTTCATGCAGGCAAGCGGTGAGCCGATCAGGAGACATTTAACCGAAGGATATAGGATAGAGGCTGAGCACGTCGGCATGGTTTCAGAGGCCCGAGTATATTCCAAAGCGGGGGCGCTGGCGGCGAGCGGCTATGCGGTCGAAACGCGAGAGGTCTTTATCTACGATCGTATCGTGACGGACCCTCAGCATCGCCGGAAAGGACTAGGACACGCGATAATGACAAGTCTGCATGCGGCGAAGCAGCATCCCAGCAACCCCGAACTGCTCGTCGCTACCGAAGACGGTCGAGCCCTATATTCGACGCTCGGATGGGAACCAATCTCGCCGTATTCGACAGCATCAATCGTCACGCAATAACGTCGACTTTTGGTACTCGCCGGATCGCCGTCTAATATATAACTATCGCCCGGAGGCTTCCGACTGGCGCGATGTCCTAACTATCCCGACATCGACTACTATACTGGCTTTTCGGACTGCTTCGGCCAAATATCTTCGGGAATTTCGTCAATCAGGCTCTTTCCGCTCGCGTATCGCCGGCCGAGCGTCTCGATAAAGCCCTCGTAGCGCTTGCGGCCTTTCACCTGAGCAGCCGCCTGGTCTTCGTCGGGAAGCGGCGGTGTCACGGATAGCCAGAAGCGAACGAACAGGGTCAGAGCCTCGGTAGTAAGGCCAGTATTGCGCTCCAGCCGCTGGACTTGACGCGACAAGCGGTCGAGCCGGCGCGCGAACGCCGCCTCCATCCGGTCGGCGCCGTCCGGCGACAGGTAGGACGCCACCGCCGCCTCCACGATCGCCGAGCGCGAGATGCGCCGCCTAATCGCCAGCTCATCTACCTGCTTGGCAAGTATAGGCGGGAAATAAACGTTAAGTCGCACGCGCATTACCGCCTCCTACAACTCGATGCCGTCGCCGGGGTCGAGCGACGCCTGCCGCGCAAGCCCCTGCATCCGGCGCCGCACGGCGGCCTGTCGCGCGGCGTCATCGGGATCGTCATCGACGATCGCGAACTCCTGGCTCGGTGGCGCTGTCGTCTCCGGCGCGATGGCGACATGCTCGGGCAACTCGGGTTCCCGACGCAGCCCACTGTTGGCGGCGTCTTCCTGCGCGCGAACGATCCGCGCCACGTCGGCGGGATTGGCGGCGGCCGCGCGCCCGGTCCAGTCGTCGGGCCGGACCGCGCCAACAGCGGGTTCGGGTGCCGCCATGATCCGCTCCGCGAAGCGTCCATCGCGGAAGTAACGCGCCTTCTTCGCCCGGATCGGATGAACGCCCGCCACCATCACAATCTCGTCGTCGGGCGGGAGCTGCATAACTTCGCCGGGCGTAAGAAGCTGGCGGGCGGTCTCGGATCGCGACACCATGAGATGCCCTAACCACGGCGACAGCCGGTGCCCGGCATAGTTCTTCATCGCTCGCATTTCGGTCGCCGTGCCGAGTGCATCGGAGACGCGCTTGGCGGTGCGCTCGTCGTTCGTGGCGAACGACACGCGCACATGGCAGTTGTCGAGAATCGCATTGTTCGGCCCGTAAGCCTTCTCGATCTGATTGAGAGACTGCGCGATCAGGAATGCTTTGAGCCCGTAGCCCGCCATGAACGCCAAGGCGGACTCGAAGAAGTCGAGTCTGCCCAATGCGGGAAACTCGTCGAGCATCAGAAGCACGCGATGGCGATTGCCCTTGGGAGTTAGCTCCTCGGTCAGCCGGCGCCCGATCTGGTTGAGGATGAGGCGGATCAGCGGCTTGGTGCGGGATATGTCGCTGGGCGGCACGACCAGATACAGCGTTGCCGGCCGATCACCTTCGACCAGATCCGATATGCGCCACTGGCAGGCTCGCGTGACCTGCGCCACCACGGGATCGCGGTAGAGGCCAAGGAACGACATCGCCGTGCTGAGCACGCCCGACCGTTCGTTGTCCGATTTGTTCAGCAGCTCGCGCGCGGCGCTGGCGACGACGGGATGGACGCCGGCTTCCCCCAGGTGCGACGTCGCCATCATCGCGGCCAGCGTCTGCTCGATCGTGCGCGACGGGTCCGACAGGAATCCCGCGACGCCGGCCAAGGTCTTGTCTGCCTCGGCATAGAGGACGTGCAGGATCGCGCCGACCAGCAGCGAGTGAGAGGTTTTCTCCCAGTGATTGCGGCGCTCCAGGCTGCCTTCGGGATCGACCAGCACGTCCGCCACATTCTGCACGTCGCGCACCTCCCACTGGCCGCAGCGAACCTCCAGCAACGGATTGTAGGCGGCCGACTCGGCATTGGTCGGATCGAACAGCAGCACGCGGCCGTGCCGCGCGCGGAAGCCGGCGGTCAGCGTCCAGTTCTCGCCCTTGATGTCGTGGACGATCGCCGAGGCCGGCCAGGTCAGCAGCGATGGCACCACCAAACCGACGCCCTTGCCGCTGCGGGTTGGGGCGAAGCACAGCACATGTTCAGGACCGTCATGGCGGAGATAGTCGCGTGCGAACTTGCCGAGCACGACACCGTTCGGCCCCAGCAGGCCGGCGCTGCGAACCTCCCGCTCGGTCGCCCAGCGGGCCGAGCCGTAGGTCTCGGCGTTCTTCAATTCCCGCGCGCGCCAGACCGACATGCCGATGGCGACGGCGATCGACACGAACCCGCCCGACGCGGCGATGAACGCACCCGTCTTGAAGATGTCGGGCGCGTAGGCGTCGAACGAAAACCACCACCAAAAGAAGGCCGGCGGCGGATAGATGCGCCAGCCGAAAGCCATGAACCATGGCGGACCAAGCTCGGGCTGATAGGCAAGCGCATCGGCGGTCCACTGCGTCGCACCCCATATGCCGGCGAGCACGATCAGGAACACGATGATGATCTGGCCCCAGAGTATCTTGGTCGCGGACATGGAGGTCTCCCGATTTAGATGCCGAGGCCGCGCTTGCGGCCGAGCGTCCAGTCGATGCCGCCGCCGGCCCGGACGACGCCGGACACCTGACGGCCGAGCTGCTGTTCGAGGGTGCTGGCCCAGGGCACGAGCCGGAAGCCGAGGCCGTCGTCGATCATGGCGAAGCGCCCGGATGCGAGCGCGAGGCGCTGGCGCACGACGCCGGCGATCTTGTCGCCGGACGCTTCGGGGCGATAGGCAAGCCCGGTCTCGCCCGCGATCTTCGCGCCCACCGAGTCCAGCTCGCGCTTGCGGAGCATGTCGAGCATCCCGCGCTCGAACACCGTCCGCTCGCCGAAGCGGCGCGCCAGCCCCTCCTTGATGAGATGATCGGTGCGCGCGTTCATCGCGCGGCGCACCTCGGCGCCGAACCCGCCGTCCGCAACGCTGGCGCCACGCTCGATCAGGCGATGGTCAAGCCAGGTCGCGCCGGGCGCTTTCACCTGCGCGGCAAGGTCCATGTCCGACCGCGTGGCGAGCACCAGCGTCGGCTTTTCCTCGCCGGGCCGGCCGACGCCGCGCAGCTCGACGATGCCGCCGAGCTTGGGGCTATGCTCCAGCGCCTCGATGCCGGGCAGCCGGACATGGTGGGTGCGACCGTCCGTGCCGTCGATTACGGCGTAGGCGGTGCCGGTCAGCTCGTCGTGCAACCCCTTGTCGATCAGCCTGCCGGCGATCGGCTTCTCGGGCGCACTGGTGACGACGGCGTAACTGTCGAGCGGCCGGTCCTGGCCCCGATTCTTGAGCGCTGCGCCGATCGTGCGGATGATGTCGCCGCGCGCGCCCAGCTCGCGCAGTTTCGCCGCCGCACCTTCCGCGACCGCCCACTGGCCGGTATTCCCTTCGGCTGCGAGCCCCATCGTTTCCAGGTGCTGCAAGCGCCCGACCATCAGTCGGCGGAGGCGCGGATCGTCCGGGCCGGGCGGCTCGGGACGCAGGTCGATGACACCCAGCTCGTCGGCGGCGCGCTGGATCTCGGTATCGAGCCGGGTCCAGCGCTCCGCCGTCACCTCGCGGTCGAGCGCGCGCTGCACCTCATGCTCGGGCTTCGGCCCAAGCTCGGCGAAGGCCAGGTCTTGCGCGCGCGAGCGGAGATTGTGGCTGATGTAGTCGCGGGAGATGACGAGATCGGCGCTGGTATCGGTGACGCCGCGCACGAGCAAGTGGACGTGCGGATTGTCGGTGTTCCAATGATCGACCGCGACCCAATCGAGCCGCGTCCCCAGGTCCGCCTCCATCTGGCGCACGAGGTCGCGGGTGTATTCGCGCAGGTCGGTCAGCTCGGCGGCGTCCTCGGGCGAGACGATGACCCTGAAGTGGTGCCGGTCATCCTTGCAGCGCTCGGTGAAAGCGCGATCGTCGGCGTTGTCGCCAGCCGCGTCGAACATGCGGGTCGGCGAGCCATCGCGGGTGACGCCTTCGCGCTTCAGATAGGCCACGTGTGCGGACAGTGGCGCCGAGCGCCGGCCGCCCCGGCTGCGGGTGGTCACGGGCAGCATCTTGACCATGACGCGCCGGCCCGAGCCGAACAGGCGGCTGCGGGCGAACGCGGTGCGTCCCCGCCCGAAGGTCGATTGCGCGCCCCGGCGCGCTCCGATGGCGCCGCCGCGCCGGCCGCCGCTGTGGATCGCAGCGACGCGAAGCACCTCGGCGACCAGGCCGCGCGCGTTGCGGCCCTGCGCTTTGCTGCGCTTGGCCTTGCCCGGCCGGACGTGGAACTCGCTGTCCTCGCTCACGACCGGGCCGCCCTCGGCCGAAAATGGCCTGTGGTGCCATTCGACACGTTGTTTTTGCTGGCTTTTCCCTTCCGCGCGGCACGCGTGCCGACCGACGCCCCCGCGTGAAGCCACGGAAAAGCCTCGGCTTTTCGGCTGAACGGGGCGCTGCTTATATCTTGCCCTCGCACTTTCCGGCATTTTCCTGCCCCTTCAGCCACTTCCCTGACTGCAACCGGCAAACTGAAACGACAGGTGGTCATTGCGGTCGGCCTGCGCGGGCGCGGGACACGAACAGCGTGTCGAGCGGTTCACGGAAGGACGGATCGCTCGCCCCCGACGAGCTGGATGCAGGGCGATCGGACTGCGGTTCTGGCGCGGTCTCGTGGTCGTCGTGCTGCACATCGGTCGCATCCGGAGCGCCAGTGGCAATGCGGACGAAAAGAGCGGCACGACGCCAAGCGAACGGATCGGGCAGCGGCGCGACTGCAATCTCAACGTCGCCACTGTGGCCTGTGATCGACGCGAGACGAGCGAGATAGCCGACCGTCTCGCGAGGCAGCGGACGGCCGCGCGACAGATAGTCGTCGTAGCGGCCCGGCCCGGCATTGTAGGCCGCCAGCATCGCGCTTGCGTTGCGGTAGCGGTCGTGCATCGCGCGCAGATAGGCCGCGCCAGCCATGATGTTGTCGCGCACGTCGAACGGATCGGCGCCAAGGCCGTAGCGCGCGCGAAGACCGGCCCAGGTCGCGGGCATGATCTGCATCAGGCCCATTGCTCCGGCGCGCGAGACGGCGCGCGAATTGCCGCCACTCTCGACGCGCATCACCGCCCATATCCATGCTTCGGGGATGCCGAAGCGCCGCGCAGCGTCGGCGACATGGCTGCCGTAAGGATGGACGGCCACCGAGCGCGTGGCCGGCGTTTCCTGCGCCATCACCGGGACAGGCGTAGCGCCACCGGACAGCAGAACGGCGGCAAGTGCTACCGCCGATCCGACTCCGCTCCGCCGCCAGCCTGCCAGCGTGCTCGCTACGGTAAAGGGTGCGCGCGACGCGCCGGCCGTTGGCCGCCCTTGACCTGCGCTGCGCGCCCCGGCCGGCCTGTGACCGAGCGGGACGGAGGGATGAGACGGTCTTCCCGCGAACAAAGGGATGAGAAACGAACGCACCGGATCAGTCCTGCTCGCGCGACTTCGGCTGACGGTTCCAGCGCAGCGACCAGGCCGGTTTGTCGTTGCCGTTCTGGAACAACGCAGCGCGGATGGGCTGCGCGAAGGCAGGATCGTCGATGCGCAGCGAGACGTAATCGCCGGCACGCTCGCCGCTTTCGTTCCAGCCGGCGCCGATCTCCGGGCCTTCGCCATCACCACGGTGGACGCGCCAGTCCGGCGCCTTGTCGGCATCGCTCCGCTCGGCCGGAACGATCGAGATGCGGATGTCGAGCGTCGCCGTCTCGATGATGCCTTCATAGCCGTTGGCGGTGCGGAAGAAGCTGCCGATTTGCATGATATTCTCCTGTGGGTTGGCAGTTGGGAAAGCGGGTCAGCGCCAGGTGAGTGGCGCGTCGGGGGTGTTGCGGGTGAGGATCGGCGTGGCGCGGCCGAGCACGGTCGAGGCCGGCAGCGGCCCGAAATAGCGGCCGTCCATGCTGTCGGCGTGATCGGGATTGAGCATCAACAGCTCGCCGGCGCGCAGCGTCCGGCAGCCTTGCCAGACCGGCAGCGGGCGACCCATGCCGTCGGCCAAGCGGGCGACGACGACGGGCCGTGCATCGACACTCACGACGGCGTCGATCCGGCACACCCGCTGCCCCGGCTTGGCCGCGACATGCTTCAACAGAGGCACACGCTCGCCGAGATAGCCGCGCTCCGCCAGCCATCGCGCCAGCGGCGCGGGCGGCGTCACGGCGACCAGCGCGCCGTGCGGTGGATCGCGCAACGGTTCGATCCGGTAGAACCCGATCGGCGCGCTCGCGCTGGCGTTCCAGACGACGCGCGGCAGCGGGTCGAACACAGCTATGGCTGCGAACGACGCGCCGAACAGCGACGCGACGGAGATCGTCGCAATGGCCCATCCGCGGCGCGTCATCCTTCGATCTCCCGGCGTTTGAGCCAGGCGCGATGACGTTCCAGCGTGTAGGGGCGCGGCTGATGTCCGGCGGCGATGCGGTTATGGACGTGCCGCCAATGATCGGGCGCGGCGTCGCAAGCATCGACGCCGGCAGCCTCGGTCGCGTCGATCGCGGCGAGAACTTGGCTAACCTTGGGCCAGCCCTCGATCTTGAGCAGGATGTCGCCGCCCGGCCGCACGAACGGCAGCGTCGTGAAGGGCTCCCCGGCGCCAACCGCACGCACAATGTCGATGCGCGAGCTGACCGTGCCATAGTCATTCGCCGCCCAGCGGACGAATGCGAAGATGGCGCCAGGCCGGAAGCGAACGATGCGGCGGCGCCGGTCGACGATCTCGTCCACCGCGACGCGGCCGAACCTGATCCAATGCTCGATCCGCTTCTCGATCCACGTCAATTCGACGCGAGTCATGCCGTCGTCGGATGGCTGGCGGTGGCGCATGGGTGACGGCGGGACGCTCATCGCCGGCTCCGGGCGATGGCCGAGTCCGCGCGCGGCATGAGGTCGTTCTGCCCCGGATCGGAGGTCGAATGCTTGATGCCGATGTCGGCCCAGGCGCGCAGATCATCGACCGAATAGACGACCCGGCCGCCGATCCGGCGGTAGGCCGGGCCGGTCCCGAAATAGCGGTGCTTCTCAAGGGTCCGACCGGAGAGGCCGAGAAAGCGTGCGGCTTCCGGCGTGCGCAGGAAGCGGGGCGGCAGGTTGGTGGGCGTATCGGACAAGTGATGGCTCCTGCGGGCGGTGGCGGCAGGAGACGTAATTGTCAGAATGGAAGCGGCCGGGTGGGGTATGAAGATGTGCGACCGCACCGATGTGACCACCCCGTGGGGAGCCCCGTCAGAAGGGGACGATCAGCGGATACGGAGCAGTTTGCGGTAGTCGCCGTTCATCATCGCGATGCCGTCTCGGACCAGCCGAACCACGAACGAACGTGCGGAAGACATCTTCCAGTCGCTCGCGGACAGTCGCGCCGCCTCGTCGCGACCCAGCGCGATGGCGATCTCGCGATAGGTCGCACCGCCGTCTCGCAGGTCGAGCGCGCGGAGAATAAGGTCGAGCCGCGCAAGCCGGTAGGCGGTGAGTGGCCAGCCACGCGGCAGCGGACCCGCCGCGCGGCCGAGCAGGCGACGGTGGAAGCGGAGCAGGCTGGCGATGCGGGTGAGGAAATCCTTGTCGAGCGGGATGACCGCAGCGAGCGGCCTCCCGGGCGTTGCCTCGCGCAGCCACAGCCGGTGCTCTCCGGCCGCATCGGCGACGATAACATGGCGTCCGTCGATCCCAGCATGGTCGGCGAGCAGCGCGCCGAGCGCGCGCGGATCGACCGGGGCGGCGGTCTCGAACCCATCCGGCGCGGCGTCGAAAATGACCGTGACGGCGGTCAGCTCCGGGCGCCAGACGACCGGGTCTGAAAGATCATCCGGCGCCGTGGCGAAAGGATAACCCCCAGCGCCGCGCGAACGCCGCCTCTGCGGCGTTCTTTGCGACGGCGCCGTCCGCGATGCGCTGCTGCATCTGCGCATGTTCGGCGCGATAGGTGCGGTTTCGCCGAAGGAACTCGGCAGCTATATCGGCGCGTCCGATCGCGTCGGGCAAACCGCCGTCGCGTCGCGGGCGCCGACGCTGGGGCGTCGGCATTCCATCCTCCTAACCGCGTCTCGCGCGGATTTCAGGAAGTTCAGCGTCACCTGTGGAATATCGGGCGAATAGCGCGAAGGCTGCGCTCAACCATGTCGTGAAAGCCGAGCCGAAGACGAGCGAATGCAACCGAATTGCACTGAAAACTTAACGCTTTAACGGTCGTTCGCATCCGAGCAGATGGGCATAGCCAACCTCGGTCATCCATCGCGCCCGCGCAAGATGACTGTCGTGCATTGTCTTCGCGCGGTCCGGTTCGGCGGCGGCGTCGATTCCGAGAATACAGGCGGCGGCTTCGCGCCAGTCGGCGCCTTCGTCGTCGGCATCGAGCAGGCGTAGATAATCGGCGAGGTGGCTTTCATCGTAAGCCGTGAGCCGCGATTCGTCCGGCGCACGGTCCGCGAATTGGCTGATGCTCATGGCGCTCCCGTCATGTCTTTCGTTAACCAAGCTAGACCAAATACAGACGCCAAGTAGGCGCAAGTCTCGCATCGTTCGTTGCACTTTTAGCAGCGATGGACAGCGTGAGGCTGGAGATACACCTTATATGGGATAAACCGCATAGTGTGTATCGTCCAGCTTGCCGCGCATGGATATGCGCCGCCTCGTGGGACTGAACTTCGCCAGATTGAGGAAGGAAAAGGGCTTTACCCAAGAGCGCTTCGCCGAGACGTCAGGGTTTACCCAGCAATATGTCAGCGATCTTGAACGGGGTCGCCGTAATCCAACGGTCGTGACCTTGTTTCATCTGGCCTCCCCACTTGGCGTCACGCCGGCTGATCTACTGGCTGAAGCTGAGCACTCCGAAACTGACTAACCCACATCCCTTTAGATCGCGAGCCGGGCGTTAGCCCGGCGAGCGCGCCAATGCGGCCGCGCGGACCTTGGGACGCGCGGCCGCCGCCGATTCAGGGCAGCCGATCGGCGCGAAAATGGCGAAGCCGCAGGGCCGGAGACTCCGGCCCTGCGGTAGTTATCGTCACGCCGCTTTGAGGCGCTGCATCCCTTCGGCCAGCGTCCAGAGCGCACGGTTGAGCGTCACATTCTGGTCGATGCCGTTGATCGCGCGGGTCTGCGCTCGGCGGATACGACCCTCGGCATTGCGCTTACGGCCCCGCAAACCGCCACGAACCACATTCTCCTGAATGACGTTGAAGGTGGTCCACAGGCTGCGGTCCACATCCTCGCGGCGGCGCGGCTCAATGATCTGCTCGGGACGAACCGGGCTTTCATCGTCGCCATAGCGGGCGACAAGGCTGACCTCGCCAAGCAAGCGCTGCTCATCGGGCGAAAGCTGGATCGCCTTCATCGACTCGCTGGCTTCGATCAAGCGCGGGAAGTCCTCCGCGACGGTGAACACGCCTTCGATAATGTCATGCTCGATATTGCCTTTGTGCGGCACGCGGACTTCCTCGAACCGCTCGCCCGCGATCATGCTGTTGGTGCAGACAAACCGCAGCATCCCCGCGAACATCTGATAGGCGCTCGTCCCGTCGTGGCTATTGACGATGATGACTTCGGCGGCCTCGGGCTTGCCGATGCCGTCATCCCGGCGCAGGCGGAGCATATGCTTAGCGTGGCCGTGGCGGCTGCCGTCGCGCGGAACCGACTGGACCGCGAAGAACGGCGACCAGCCTTCCCGGCGCAGCCCTTCCACGATGTCGATGGTCGGGACGTAGACATAGCGATCCGAACGGCTGTCGTGCGCCTCGCGGGCGAAGATTGACGGGACGTGGCGATACAGCGCCTCGTTGTCGAGCGGCTCCCGGCCGCTGATCTGATGGGCGTTGCGGCCGAACCGGGTGGCAAGCTGGTAGTGCATTTTAGCCTCCTTTGGGCTTGGGTTTCCGCGCAGCGGAGCGCCGCGCTGAAACCCTGCCCGTCGGCGAGACCGGGGGTGCAAACGGAAAGCGGCTTCGCGGGGAACCGGCTGCACGGAACGCGGAACGCGTGGAGGAAGCTGGGCGGAAGCCGCTTGAAGTGCGCCGGGGGCTGGCCCCAAGCACCTCCGACAAAATGCCGGGCCGACTGGCCCGTCTGCTTTTATACCGGTGTAATAAACGCACGAAGGCGCCCCGCTCCATTGGTGCGGGGCGCCATGTCGGGGTCAGCGGGACCAGATCAGCGCGTATTCGCCGGCGGTCTCGGTCTCGGACAGAGTGGCGTAGATCGGCGCCGGGAAGGTGGGATCGTCCAGCTTGACCGAGATGTAGTCGCGGTTCTCGCGGCTGGTCTTCTTCCATCCCGCGCCGCACTCGACGGAACCGACCGCGAGGCGGTAGTCGGGGGCCTTCTCGCTCTCCTTGTCGATCGGCCGGAGGGTGGCTTTGGGGTTGAGGGTGAGCGTCTTGATGGTTCCGGTGAAGGAGCCGTTGGCCGCTTGGGTGAAGGTGCCGATGGTCGCCATGTTGAAGTTCCTTTCGCTCTCGGGCCACGACCGCCGCGGCCTCGATGGCGATCGGTGAAGCGGGGATGATCGGACGCGCACCGCTTGCGGCCGCAGCGCAGCGGAGGATGGCGACGCGCGGCTTTTTTGTTTCGCGATGCAAAGCCGAAGGCGGCGGAAAAAAGCCGCGCGGCGGCGTTGCGCCAGGTCGAGCAAGGCGAAGCCGGCCCCGGTTAGATCAAGCCAATCGAAAGGCCGGGCGGTCATACCGAAGCCGAAGCTGGACTCCGTGGGCCACCTCGCGAGCTAACAGGCGGAAAATGTCTGCGGTGCTGAACCGCGCGATCAGCAAACGACCGGCAATGAAGGCGATCATGGGATGACGGGTGCAACAGACGTCCCCGCAACCTCGACAGACATACGTCGAATGCGACGCGAGATTTGTAGCCACCGAACGCCAATATCGTCATTCGCGACGCGATCCCGCCTCTAGCGCCCGACAAGTTCAATCGACCAACCGATCGCCAAGACGCTGCTCGTCAATCCGCCACCCGCGTTGCGCCTCCTTTGGGAGGGTCGTGCGTCTGCAAAAACGAAAGCGGCCGCGCCCCAACGGGCGCGGCCGCGATTTTTCGCCGGTCGAAATGGAAGGCCGGGACCGCTCGCGCGGCCCCGGCCCGATGCCGCTATTCGGCGGCGACGGCAAAGGACGCTTCGTCGTCCTCCGCTTCGGTATCGGGAGCCTCCGCTTCGGACGGCTGCTCCACGCTTCCCACGTCCTCGACCTCGACAGGTGCGGGCTGCTCCGGCGCAGGCGTCCGCAGCACGGCGGGAAGCCAGCCGGTCCCTGCCAGAAGCTGCTCGGCGGTCTGCGCCATGTCCGGCTTCTTCATGTCGGCGATGCGGCCTGCGGCTTCCTCCGACACGCCTTCGGCAACGGCCTCGGCGATATGCGCCTTGGTGACACGGCCAAGGTAGCTGTCCACGGTGGGCGTCCAGTCCTTCGCCACGTCCAGCGCCAGCGCGCGCGCCAGCCGGTCGGCGGTCTGCAACGACCGGGGCTTGCGATCCCACGGCAACCGCAGCGCATTGACGGTGTGGGCGGCGCAATGTGCCAGCAGCGCGGTTCGCTTCTCGTCTGGCAGCCCGACGATGAAACTCCACAGGTCCGCTACGTCGCGTGGCATCCGCTCGGCCCATGCCTCGTGTTGCTCGCTCGCTCGCGCCGCCAATGGGGTGTCCTCGATCCCGACTGCGTGGCTTCCCAAGGGGGTCGCGGTCGGGCGGACCTCAAGGCAACCGGCCTCCGCATAGCTATAGAACAGTTGCGCGGTGAGCGTGTGGGTGAGTGCGATCAACGCGATGCCGGGCTGATCGGCCAGCGCCACTCGCAAGGCGAGGGTTCGGTGGGCGGACAGGTCGCGAATGAGGCTGTCGGAAATCGGCTTGCCCGGTTCCTCGTCCTCCTCAATCTCCTGCACGTCCTCGTCGCCGTCCTCCGGTTGCTCGTCCTCCCCCACCTCCGGGGCGGTCGCATCGCCTTCGGCTTCCGGCTCGGGCTGCGGGTCCGCCAGCGCCTCGTCCTCGAGACGAACGAAACCGCGCTCGATCCTGACCGTGCCGTCATGGTGAAGCACGACGAACACGCCACCGTGGGCGATCACATTGGCGTCGTAGGCGTAACGCTTGGCCGAAATGACGTCGATCTTGTCGGACACCGCCTCCAGCTTTGCCGCCACGTCCTCGGCCATCTCGTCATAGGACGAATAGCCCTCGGCCAGTTCGTCATGCTCGGTGGACAGCGCCTCCAGCCGGGCCTCGTCCTCCTCGGACAGGGCGACGGTCTGCGGATAGAAGCGCCGCATCCCGTGGGCGTGGGGATAGTCGATATGCGCCTCGGCCCATTTCCAGCCCTCGGCCTGCACGGTCCCGGCGATCTCGCGCAGCTTCTCGATGGCGAGCATATCGAGCAAGCCCGCATCCTCGAAGAAACCGCCCCGATCCTCGCTGAACAGGTCGCGTATGATGTTGCCGCCCGCCTCGACATAGGCGTCGGAACCGACGAAAACCGCGCGGCGATCATCGGCGGGCACGTTGGCGGCGGTCATGTCGCGCCGGATGATCCACGGCTCGCGATTGTGATGCAGGTTCTCGAACACCTGCTCCTGACGGGCGTGATCCTCGGTGATGGCGAAGGCCATAAGCTGGTCCAGCGTAAGGCCATCCTCACGATAGACCTGCAACAGCTTGGGCGAGACAGCGCCCAAGCGAAGCCGCTGCTTCACCACGGAAGCCGACACTCCGAACCGCGCGCCGATTTCTTGCGCGCCCCAACCCTTGTCGTTGGAAAGCTCCGCAAACCGCTCGAACTGATCGGCAGGGTGCATCGGGGTCCGCGTCACATTCTCGTCCAGACTGATCTCGGACGGATCGTTGGTGGTGTCGAGCCAGCAGCGCACGGCTTCCGACTTCCTGATCTGCTTGCGCTTGGCGCGCAGGAGCATCGCCAGCCTGCGGCCCTCGCCAGCGGTGACGAGATAGCAGCCGGTCGGCGTCCCGTCCTCCTTCGTCTCGGGTTCGATGACAAGGTTCTGGATCAGCCCCTTATGCTGGATCGATGCGGCAAGCGCCTCGATCGCGGCTTCCCCATGCGGTACCTTGCGGGCATTGTTGGGGGACTTTTTCAGCTTGTTTAGCGGCACGAAAATCTCGACGCCACTGACGGCTTCGGTCTGAACGGTATCGGTCATCTTACTGCTCCTTGGGCTTGGGTTTCGCGCAGCGAAGCGCCGCGCTGAAACCCTGCCCGTCGGCGAGACCGGGGGTGCAACCGGAGTGGGCGGCTTCGCGGGGAACCGGCTGCACGGAACGCGTAGCGTGGAGGAAGCTGGGCGGAAGCCGCTCCGAAGGGCGCCGGGGGCAGAGCCCCAAGCAGCCGCGCCTCTCGCGGCGCCACAGAAATGCACCCTTGCGGCGACCGGCCGGCGCGGCGGCGTGCGCGCGGGCCTGGGGGCCAGCCGCCGCCGTGCCCTCCGGGCAGAGCAAGAGTGCAACGCGGGCACGAGAACGCGCGCACCCTGACCGGCTTCGTCAGAAGCTGGCAGCGTGCGCTCCTTTGATTCCGCGTGCCATCCGGGGCGTTGCGGGGCAGGCTGTGCGAAAACCCATTCATGGTCGATCTGTCGTCGCGAATGCGGTTGTCACAGTTCCGAGCTGGTCGCTTTATAGGTGTTTTGCTCCTGCGGGTGATGAGCGCCGGGTGCGATCGGCGCCGGCCGTGCGATCCGAGGCTAGATTAGGCTGGCTCATGCCGAGGGACGTTCCATTCGCGAATCGACTTTCGCGGCAATCGAGCCCAAGACTAGACGGTTGACACGGATTGGTGGTGCGTTCTGGAGTTATTGCCATGGGTATTGCGACCGGTCAGGAGACTGCTGACCTACCTCCGCAAGGAAGGGGTCATCGGTTCATTTGCGATGAGCTTGCCGACCGGGAGATTTTGGACGCCCTAGCCGTAGCTATCTATGTCACGGATGCTGCGGGCCGGATCGCCTACTATAATGATGCCGCCGCTGCGCTCTGGGGACATCGGCCGAAGCTGGGAGAGGCCCAGTGGTGTGGTTCCTGGAAGCTCTTCTGGCCCGATGGCAGCCCGCTTCCCCACGATCAATGCCCCATGGCGGTGACACTTAGAGAGGGCCGCCCCGTTCGCGGCGTCGAAGCTATTGCCGAGCGCCCCGACGGAACCCGAGCGCCATTCATCCCTTACCCCACCCCCTTGCATGATGCGTCAGGCGGCTTAGTCGGAGCCGTCAATTTGCTGGTCGATACGACCGATCGACGGGAGACCGAACGAGCGGCCCAAGAACTGAGCGCGATTGTCGAATCCGCAGATGACGCCATCATCGCCAAGAATCTTGATGGGGTCATCACCAGTTGGAACGCCGGCGCGCAACAACTGTTCGGCTATACGGCCGACGAGGCTGTCGGCAAGCCCGTCACGCTGCTCATCCCGGCGGACCGGCTCGACGAGGAACCCGAAATTCTGCGCCGGATCCGCGCCGGCGAACGCGTGAAGCATTTCGACACCATCAGGCGTCGCAAGGACGGAAGCCTTGTCGAGATCAGCCTTACCATCTCGCCGATCCGCAACGCTGGGGGCCAGATCGTCGGCGCCTCGAAAGTGGCGCGCGACATCACCGAACGCCGGCAGGCGCAGGAGCGGCAGCATTTGCTGCTCCGGGAGATGGATCACCGGGTCAAGAACCTCTTTACCGTCGCCAGCAGCGTTGTGGCCCTGAGCGCCCGTTCCGCCGGTACGGCCCGAGACCTGGCCTCAGCGGTGCAGGAGCGGTTATCCGCTCTGGCGCGCGCGCACGCCCTGACGCTCTCGACGATCGCAGATACCGACAAGACCACCGAACGCGCAACTACCCTTCACGCTTTGATCAAGGCGATCGCTGCGCCTTACGAGAATGATGCAGGCGACAGCGGCGCCCGGATCACGATCACTGGCCCCGATCTGCCGGTAACCGGCCAGATGATGACGAGCCTGGCGCTGCTGCTGCATGAGTTCGCGACGAACGCAGCGAAATATGGCGCGCTCTCGACGGCGTTAGGCCGGGTCGACGTGGTGTGCTCCGAGGATGAGAATGTCTTCTGCCTTCAATGGTCGGAAAGCGGCGGTCCCCTCATACGCCACCAGCCGACGCACGAAGGTTTTGGCAGTATGCTCACGCGCCTGACAATGACCAGCCAACTCGGTGGCGAACTCTCCAAGGACTGGCGACCAGAGGGTTTAGTCATATGGCTGTCGATGCGTCAGGATCGGATAAAAAGCCAAGCCATTGCGGGCGAACACGACTAGAATCTTCTCCTCATCATAAGTTTGCACCGGTGTCAGACCTTCATCGAGGAAGCCGCTTCGTCGGATCAACCTGGTCTTACCCTGCGTTGGAAGTACGTCGCGCCGCATCGCGGGTCCATATCGTCAATGTCTTTGTGACCAACTTGAACCTGTCTTATCCCGGTTTCGGCAGCCAAGCGGGCCCACCAGTACTTTCAAGGGATCTTGCTGGAACTGTCCGCCTCTGTCACCGCTCCAGTACATCCGAATGTGTGAGCGGCATCCTAAACGTAAATCGCGTCTCCCTGTCGGAAGATTCCACCGTCAATGTACCTCGGTGTGCTTTCGCGATCTCCGAGGCGATGTGAAGGCCAAGCCCGAGACCGTTCTGGCTGTGCCGCACTTCTCCACGAACAAATGGCTCGAAAAGGCGCTGCATCGTCGCTTGAGGAATGGGATCACCGGCATTCGCGACGAAGAGGACGAGTTCACCGGGCTCGGTAATCGCGCAAAGCTTGATCGGCTGCCCCTTGTCTCCGTGGGAGAGAGCGTTTCCGAGGAGATTGGATACCAGCTGACCGATCCGGACTCGATCGCAAGGGACCGACATAGAGATTGCAAAATCACAATCGATAACAGCTTCCGGCGCGGCCGCTCGCAATTCGCCTACGACTTGCTCGAGGATGGGCTGCAGCGGCTCATCGGGGTCCACATCAAGACCGATGCCGCCGCCGAGGCGGCCGCGCGCGAAATCGAGGACGTTGTCGATCAGGCCTGACATGCGCAGAACGCTGCCCTGCAGCAGGTTGAGCAGATTTTCTGCCCTGGCGCTCAGGGGCTCCTTGCGCAGCATGCGAATCCCACCGGTGAAGGACGCAAGCGGATTACGCAGATCATGGCCGAGAACGGCGATGAACTGCTCCCGCAATTCGGCCATCTCGCGCTCCCGCACGAGGCTCTCCTCGGCCCGAAGCCGCTCGTCGACGGCATGACGAATCCGCGTCTCCAGAGTGGCGTTCAGAGCTTGCAGCTCGCGCTTTGCAGCCTCCGCCGCAGTGCGGGCCTCGAGCAGTTCACGTTCGTATCGCCTTCGGTCGGCAGCCTTGAAGATGGTGATGCGGGTGAAGACCAGATCGCCTCGATCATCCCGGCGCTCCATGGCGTTTGCCAAGACGGGGATCCTAGCGCCGTCCTTGGCGACGAAATCGAGTGCCACCTCATGGAAGAATCCCTGCATGCGCAGGAGCGGCGCAAAATGGGTCTCGAAGAAAACGCGGCCGGGGACGGTCAGAAGATCGTGCAGCTTTTTCCCGACCAGCTCTGCCTGGGTGAAGCCGATCCAGTCGGAAAGCGTCATGTTGGATTTGACGACCCGCCCGTCGGGCCGCAGCGACATGTAGCCGCAAGGCGCGTGCTCGTAGAGATCCTCGAGATCCTCGAGATCGGCCGCAACCGACTGCGAAGCGTGCCGGTCAGGCAAAGGCTCGGATCGCCGCGATCACCTCGTCAGGCGCGCTCAGGTTGGGGCAATGGCCCGTCGCATTCAGGATCACGAGCCGGCTGTCGGGTATGTGCCGATGCACATAATGGCCGACCGTTTCCGATGCGATCACATCCTCGCTGCATTGCAGGATCAGCGAGCGGACCGGCACCTTGGGCAGGTCGGCCCGGTTGTCCGATGTGAAGGTAACGCGCGCAAACTCCTTGGCGATGTCCGGATCAGTCCGGCAGAAGCTGTTCGCCAGTTCCTCGCCCAGTTCCGGACGGTCCGGGTTGCCCATGATCACGGGCGCCATGGCGGCTGACCAGCCCATGGGGTTGTCGGCGAGGGACTCGAGCAACTCGTCTATCTGCGCCTGGGAAAAGCCCCCGATATAATCGCCCTCGTCAACGTAGCGCGGCGACGGTCCCACGAGGACCAGACTCTCGAACATCTCAGGCGCTTCGAGAACAGCGAGAACGCCGATCATCGCGCTGACGGAGTGTCCGACGAACACGGCGCCCTGCAGCTGCAGCTCGCGACCAATCTCGATCAGATCCGCCGCATATCCCGACAGCGAGGCGTATTTCTCTGAGTCATAGGCGGTCAGATCCGACTGGCCAGAACCGACATGATCGAAGAGGACAATCTGAAAATCCTCCTCGAAAGCCGGCGCAACGAAGCGCCACATGTTCTGATCGCAGCCGAAGCCATGCGCAAAGATCATCGGGCGCTTGCCGGTGCCCGACAGTCGGACGTTGTTGCGACGGGTGACGGACACGCTGGCTCCTCCTTGGTCGGAATGTTAAACTGGATTAGCACGGTGCGCACGCACCTTCTTCAGCGCGCGGTAGATCAACGATGGACGGCGAAGGAGCACGTAACGGCAACCATCAACCCTGGCGCAAAGCGTAACGGCAGTCGGAACCAAGAGCACGGCGCAGGCGTTCCGGTCTGTTCGCTTCTGGGCGAGAAATTTGGGGGTGCATTACTTTCGTGAACCATGATCCAGACGATAGCGGTGCGATCGGAGTAGCGCTGGTCACGGGGGCTAGGGAATATTGATGTCCAATGTGGAAGAATTCCCTCGACGAGCGGGCGCTCCCAGCGAATTTGAAAGCCTGGTTGCCGCATCGCCGACGGCGCTGGATGCGGTGCCGGGGGCCGTATATCTGTGCGATCGGGACGGCTGGCTCGTCCGTTTCAACAGCGAGGCTGCGGCGCTCTGGGGCAGGTCGCCGCCGGTAGGGCGGAACGGAACGCGCTTATGCGGATCGCACCGCCTCTTCCTCACTGACGGAACACCTCTAGCGTTCGAAGACTGCCCGATGGCGACAGCACTGAAGACCGGCGAGGCGACCCGCAACGCGGAAGTGATCATGGAGCGCCGCGATGGGTCGCGCTTCATCGCGCTCGTCAACATCCGGGCGCTACGCGATGGGCAAGGCAGGATCCAGGGAGCGATCAACTGCTTTCAGGACATTTCCGAACAGCACAGGACGGCGGAGGAGCTTCAGCGCCGAGGCCGCGATCTCGAGGATTTCTTCAACAACAGCGCGGTGGGCCTCCACATCGTCAGTGGGGAAGGCATCATACTCCGGGCCAATGATGCGGAGCTCTCGCTCCTCGGCTATGAGCCGCATGAATATGTCGGGCGCCACATAGCGGAGTTCCACGCCGACGCCCCGGTAATCGGCGATATACTCCACCGGTTGTCATCCGGGGAGAAGCTCGAGAGCTATCCGGCCCGCCTCCGCGCCAGGGACGGCTCCATCAAACATGTCGTGATCACATCGAACGGCCGGTTCGAGGATGGCAAGCTCGTTAACACGCGGTGCTTCACCGTCGATGTCACCAGGCTTCGGGAAGCCGAGGCGGCGCAACGGGAAAGCGAGGATCGCCTTTCCGCAACCTATGATGCGGCCACGGTCGGGATCGCCGAAGTTGACGTCGACGGCCGCCTGATGCGCGTGAACGACGCGTCGTGCGAGATTCTCGGCCGCTCGCGCGAACAGCTCCTGGGCATGGCAATCTTCGACTATACATATCCGGAGGACGCCGAGCAGGATGCCGCTCTGTATGCGCGGCAGGTCTCCGGCGAGCTGGACCGCTACATATTGCGCAAGCGGGCTTTCAGGCCGGATGGATCGATGATCTATCTCGATGTCCACAGCTCGTCGGTGAGCGACGAGTCCGGCTTCAAATATGGCGTGCGCGTGATCCAGGACGTCACCGCGTCAAAGCATTTGGAGGACCGCCTTCGCGAAGGCGAACGACACCTGCGGAACCTGCTCGAGGCGCTTCCGGCTGCCGTTTATACAACGGACGCTGAAGGGCACATCACCTTCTTCAATCAGGCCGCAGTCGATATGGCTGGGCGCACACCGCAGCAGGGGGATCTGTGGTGCGTCACCTGGCGGCTGTTCAATACGGACGGAACGCCACTGCCGCACGACTCCTGCCCGATGGCAATCGCGCTGAAGGAAAACCGCGCTGTCCGCGGCGCCGAAGCTATCGCGGAACGGCCCGACGGGACTCGGGTCCCGTTCGTCCCCTATCCGACCCCTCTCCACGATGCCGACGGCAACCTGATCGGCGCAATCAACATGCTCGTGGACATCACCGAGCGCAAGCTGGCGGAAAACCGGCAGAAGACGCTGATCGACGAGCTCAACCACCGCGTGAAGAATACGCTCGCGACGGTGCAGTCGCTGGCCGCGCAAACGGCGCGACATGCGCAAAGTGCCGATGACCTTTACAAGCGGCTGGAGGCACGGCTGCTGGCATTGTCGCGAGCGCATGATCTTCTCACTGAGCGGCACTGGACAGATGCACCCCTCGAATCCCTCATCCGGCAGGTGCTGCTGCCCGTGTGCGGTTCACCCGAACGCGTTGACATCAGCGGTTCGCCGCTCGACGTTGACACGAGAACAGCCCTTAACCTGACGATGGTGCTGAATGAGCTTGCGACCAACGCCATCAAATATGGCGGTCTCTCGACCGAGGAAGGCCGCATCTCGCTTAGCTGGAGCGTTCAGACCCGCGCAGATACCGCACTACTCGTTTTGCTTTGGCGGGAAACCGGTGGTCCACCGGTGACTCCGCCAACACGGCGCGGCCTCGGGAGCCGGTTGATGGAGCGCTGTATCGAGCGCGACCTGGGCGGTGAGTTCAATCTCATCTTTGGCGCCGAGGGGGTCGCATGCGATATCTCCATCCCCATCGTGGCAGGGCACGCGTGACCGCTTTCTCCGGTCTGCGGGTCCTCGTCGTAGAGGACGAGGCCACGGTCGCCATGCTGATCGAAGATATGCTGGAAGAGCTAGGATGCGAAATAGCCGCTTCCGTTGCTTCAGTCTCTCGGGCGATGGACATCGCGCCTGTCGTCGATGTCGATCTTGCGATGCTCGACGTGAACGTCGCCGGTGAAATGGTCTTTCCTGTCGCACTTTTGCTTCAGGAACGGCAGATCCCGGTCTTGTTCAGTACAGGCTACGGGATGGCCGGCTTGCCATCGGAGTTCAGTGCCTGCCAAGTGCTGGCCAAACCCTTCTCCCAGAGCGATCTGGTAGCCAAGCTCGCGCTTTCACTAGAACACTGACCGCTAGTTTGCAAAGCGCTCATCCCTGAAGATGATGCGGAGGACTGCACGCACGGCCGGACGCTTGCCAGGAAGTGGTACGTCAGTCATTCGATTGAATGACAAGTGCTCCCCCTTTAGAGCCGTTGATCACTTATCGATCCCCGCTAATTGAAATTGCGTCAGCTAGGAGCATTCGCGGATAGGCTTGTCTTTTCGAGGACATTCTATACGCTGTACATCAAGAGATGGAGGGTTCATGAGCTTCATTGAAGGCGCGGATCGTCAACAGGCTACTCTTCTGCCACCTTGTATTGACGACTATATTGCACCAGAGGCTTCGGTGCGCATTGTCGATGCTTTTGTTGCTAGTCTTGACTTGGCGGACCTCGGATTCGGTCGCGCGATCAGTGCCCGCACCGGCAGGCCTGGCTATCACCCGGCCGACATGCTTCGCCTCTACATCTGGGGCTATCTCAATCAGGTGCGATCCTCCCGGCTGCTGGAACGCGCTTGCCATCGTGACCTTGAGGCGCTCTGGCTCATGCGACGGCTCACGCCGGACTATCGCACCATCGCCGCCTTCCGGCATGACAATCCCGAGGCAATCGTCGCTGCGAGCAGCGCATTCGTGCAATTTTGCCGGGTGCATGGTCTGATCGGCGGTCAGATGGTTGCCCTCGACGGCACGAAGATGCGAGCGGTCGCCAGCGCGAAGAACATCGCAGGCGCAGAGCGGTTGACACGTGACCTGGCGCATACTGAACGGGAGATCAGCTACTATCTCGAGCGACTGGACACGATCGACGAGCAGGTCGAGCAGGGATACAATGACAAGCCTGCCCATCGCAAAGCGTTCGCGGGTGCTATTGCGGCGCTCAAGCGCCGTCGGGAGCGTTTGGCCAAGCGTCAAATCGAGCTGGATAGGCGTGAGGAGAAGGTGCTGGTCTTCGGTGAGCCGGACGCCCGGCCGATGGGCTATGGGCGTGCTCCCAAGGTACCTGCCTATAACCTCCAGAGCGTCGTTGACGTAGAAAGCGGCCTCATCATCCACCATGACGTCTTCAACGATGCAAATGACAGTCATCTTCTCCACCCGATGTCAAAAGGCGCGAAGAGTGTCCTTCATACCCGGGAACTCCAGGTCTTGACCGATGGCGGCTATTCCAACGCCGAAGAAGTGGCGCGATGCGAACGCGACGCCATCACGGTGTCCGCTCCAATTAAGCGTGGCGCGATGAACAGCGAACACTTCCGACCCACTCATTTCGTTTATGATGAAATAAGCGACACCATCCGTTGCCCGGCGGGCGAAACACTCCGGCCGTCGGGAAGGCACACGCGCAATCGCGCGGTCCGTTATCGGACTGGCGCTTGCAAGGCGTGCGCCATAAAATCCAAGTGTACTCCGGGCGCCCAACGCACGATCCACCGCCTATTCGATCAGGCCGCTCTCGATCGAATGGAAGCCCGCATTTATGCCGATCCAGATCTAATGAAGATCAGGCGCTGCACCGTGGAGCACCCGTTCGGCACAATCAAACGGATGTCCGGAGGCGGCAGATTCCTAACGCGCGGGTTGAGAGCTGTGAAGGCGGAAGCAGCCCTATCGATCTTGGCGTTTAACGTCCTCCATGCCGTAAACGCGTTCGGGCACCAGAGAATAATAGGTCTTCGCTGAACAGCGCGGCTCATTGCGTCGCTTCTTGTGCCGCGTCGCTGCGAGTTTCTGCACAGCCTGGGGGGCAGGTCCCCGCAGATGGGGTACGGCCAGACCTTGGCTGGCCGTCAGGGGAAGGCTTTCCCCTCCATCTCTCGACTGTTTCGCACTAGAACGAGTCTTTGAATCGACTTGGAGCGAATCCCTTGAGCTATATTGACACGCTGATCGCTGACGGCACGAACTTTCAAGTCGATCGCAAGCCGGACAGCGCCTCGTTTCGACCTGCGAGCAGTTCGGCGGCAGACCTGGAGGCATTTCAATCGGTCGTTCGCGACCTTCGCACCAATCGCGGCGCCGGATACAACATCCACTTGGAACACATCCTCAGCGACCGGCCGGGGAGTCTGGTCGATCTCGTGCTGGTGACGATCGATAGGTGAATGTCGGCTAGTTGCGGTTCAGCCCCATCTCGCGGCTCTGGAGCTTTGCCTTCCAGAGCTGCTCAGCCTGGACGATCTCCTCGACGGTCGAGGTTGATCCGCTCACTTCGAGAATGCTGATCTGATAGTCCGCAGGGTTTCGGCTCTTGAGCGCAATGTTGCCGCCATGTCCGTCGCGCACATAGCCCAGCCAGCGACCGAGGAACCCGTCGTCACCGCTGGCCGACCCGACATATTGCTCGCGGGTCTGCGGGCACGTGAGGAGATAGACCCCCCTTGCCGCGCGGAGGGTGGAGAGCCAACCTGAGGGAAGGGTTTCAATCGCCGAGAGATTGGCGATGAATTTGCCATAGCCCGGGAACGCCTCTTCCTGAAAAACCCGCGTGATCTCGACGACGGGTTTGGGTTGATTGTCGGCTCTCTGGACCCAGGATCGCGTGCCGGCGCCCCAGTCAACCGCGAGCCTTCCGCCGAGATGCTCGGCCGAAGCGACGGGTTCCTGACGATATATGTCGAGTTCGCGGGCGCCACCTTGTGTGACCGGGACGAGACGCAATGGGTCGATGATCAACGGGTCGCACCGACCGATCAATTCGATCTCGTAGAGGCCGACGAACAGCGTTGATTGTGCCGGTGTCACGACAAAACTGGCCCAGTAGCGCGATGCAAGCCGAGGCCGGTTCTGAACGCTCTGAATGCTTTGATATGTGAGGAACCCCGCGAGATCGTCTCGCCAAAGCGTGTAGGGAGTGCGTCCGGCATATTTAACGGTTTGATGGCGCAGGAGACGCACGTCGCGCGGGTCGACCTCCCACCCTCGTAAAACCGCATTGAACGATAGCCCGGCCGCGAATGAGATTGGTGCGTCGGTGCTCAAGATTTGCCCTTTTTCTTTGGAGGAGGATCTTTCGCGGACTGGGCGAAATAGGCGCCGGAGCCTTTGGCGACCATCGCCTTCTGGTCGAAATGATACCCCCAGTCTTTCAGGGTCTCGCGATCTTCCGTGTCCGGAATCGTAGTCTCGTACACGAGCGCCAGATATGCGGGATTCTGATGCGCCCAGAAGAATTTCCCGGCCAAAACAGTCGCCTTGAGCGATCGCAGCTTGCGAACAAGGGCGGGTAGAAGAGCCGAAAGGATCGGCTGCGCGGCGTAGCATGATATGCCATCCCAGCCGTCGGCCTCGGACTTTTGTGTCCAATATTCGACGCTGGCTTATCCGCGCTGATCGCGCTTGTCTTCGAACAGCTCCTTACCCTCGTTCCAGATGAGCACCCGGCAAACATCGAGAAGATCGGAGAAATCGGCGAGATCCTCCAATGGTGTTCCGGCGTCATAATGATATGCGTCCACGAGAAGTTCGAGGAACGGCTCGAGCCGGCGCAAGGCTGTGGTGTGTGCGGCCACCACCTCGGTGATCGTCGGCTGGAACGCGTGAATGATGGTGACAATCTTGGCCAGGGCGATTGTCTTTGCCTTCGGGGAGGAAAGAGATCGATTTGGTCTTTGCGCTGCCATCAATCAGTTTTGTCGCCTGCCAGAACAGATCGGCCGTCACGTAGATTTTCTCCGTCGCAAGATCAACGGCATAGGCGAGAACGCTCGTGCGAAAGGCGATCTGGCACCAGTAGTTCAGCGTCGATTGCTTGATCCCGCCGATCGAGGGCGTGCCATCTAGGCGGAGCTTAAGATTCTCGGACGATTTGACCTGTATCTTGACGCTTTTGCCAGTGACGAAACCGGCTTGTTCCAGCTCAAGATCGACATCGATGCCGTAGTCATTTTCCGTCTGCCCCCGGAAGATACCGAGATCGCCGAGCTTGTAGTTGATGACCGCGTAAGAGTCGGCCTCGGTTTTCTTCTGCGCCGTGCGCTTGGGTAGTGTCGGTGATGCCATAATTTCCCCGCCTCAACACCGCTCATAGCAGGCGTCGTCCCCCGTCCGCATTATTCTCGTGCCACAAATGCCCGATCATTTGCGCCAGCCGCGTCCGCCCTCCTTGCCACCAGCAGCACGAAGCAGGTCCCCGACAGGAGGGCCGCGCAATGTGCAGGCTGCGACGACCCGATCTTAGCTGTGACGACCGGCTCGGCAGACCAGCCGTTGCCCATACCTGTGACTTGGCCCGACAGTCCCTGGGTCGGCGACAAGAATCGATAGAATTTTGGTCCGACGTTAGGCGCCGTCCGGGGGCGTCAGCGACTGATGGGGGGGTCGCTGGACCAGATTCTTCCGGTGATTCCAGCATCTTGTTGAAGTTCATGGTGCAACAGTGATAAATTTCTTGGTAAAATACGTCAAACTATTGCAGGAATGATGAATCATCGTTACTTTGAAATTCATGATGGAGGCGACTCGTGGCTGACAGTGAAAAGAGGACGAATTTTGTGCGCTTGGCGGAAGGGCGCACGCAGATCGCGTTGGACGCGATCCGCAAGCTGGGGAATCTTTCGAACCGTCGGGCCTACGAGTTTAGCGACGCCGATATTCGGAAGATCAGCAAAGCACTGAAGGAGGCCCTGTCCGACCTTGAGAAGCGCTTCGGTTCGTCAACCGAACCTTCGGACAGCTTCAAGCTCTAAACAGGGACGAGACCATGCGGCCGGAACACCTCGGAATTGGTGACAAGACCTTCCTGATCAACCGGCTGATCCAGCAGGCGCCGATCAACACGCTCGTCCGCGAGTTCTTCAAGAACGCCGATGAGAACGCAGCGCTCGCCCCGGAAGGCAAGCGGAGTGTGGAGATATTCCCGACGGTGATCGACGGGGTGCGGAAACTGACCTTCTGGAACACCGGCGTCGGAATGACCGCGGCCGAGCTTCGGCGCGCGACCGATCTGAGTTCATCGGTCAACAAAATGATGGCGCTCGACGGAAACTTCGGCATCGGCGCCAAGGTCTCAGGGCTCGCCGCGTCACCGGACGGTATCCGCTATCGTTCCTGCAAGGATGGCGAAGTCAACGAGGTCACGATCGGGTGGGACGAGGAGGAACAGACGTATGTTCGCTTCTCCGTGCAGCTGGCAGATGGCCAGATCGACACAATCTACGACGTCACTTCGGTGGTCCAGGCCGCCGGGACAGCCATCGATTTCGACTGGACGGAAGTCGTGCTGTTTGGCGAAAGCATCAGCCACGATACTGTCGCCGAGCCGATCGGCGTAGGCGTGCCCGTGGATCGGAGTTTCATCACTACCTCCATTTTCAGGCGTTTCGTGTCGTTCTCGCCGGGTGTGCAAGTGCGCATCGACGTCGCGATGACCAAGGGCGGCGGCAAGGACGAAACAGGTAGGTTCCGCCAACTTCGCACGCTCGACGAAATCCTCGATCGACTTCCGCGCTACGAAGATGTCGTCGATGCGGAGACGGGCATCACCGTGCGCTACATCCATGACCCTAGGCACGAAGGGTCTAGCCATACCTACAGTGCGCGGGCCAACGCCGCGACAGGTTCAACGACGTTCGTGGCCCTGGTCTACCGCGACGAGCGGTATGACTTCCGTACACAGAAAGTCTGGTCCTCCGTCGCACCCACGTTCGGGATACCGTTCGGGTCGAAGGTATTGACGGTTGAAATCCGGTTGCCCGATGATGCGGCTTTTCCAAACCAGTACCGTGATGCCCTAACATGGCGTCACGATCGATCGCCGCTCACGGCCGATCAACATGCCTATCTGGTCCGGCAGCTCATGCCCGACTGGGTTAAGGACGTTATCAGGTCGGAATCTCCAGACAGCGCTGATGATTTGAATGACCTTCAATCCGATCTTCAGTCGCTGCTTGATGAACTTCGTGTGCCGACCAACGTCGTCAAGAAAAGCCCGGAGCAGATCACGCGGTCTGAAGCCAACGATGCAGGGCTTGCCGAGCCTGAACCGACGACGCTCCAGTCTGAGGAAGACGAGGAGAAAATCCCTGGCCTCAAGCCGCTGGTAAAACGGACAGAACCCCGAGCATCGACATCGCGCGTGCGAATGGCGCCCGAAGGCGCGACCGCGTCGAAGCTTGCGCGGGCTCTTGAGCGCGCTCCTGAGATCAAAATCCTCACCGAAGCCGACGAGATTGCCGATCGAGAGATGAAAGGCCGAGCCGCCCGCTTCTACCCGGAGGTACAGACCCTGTTCGTCAACGGCCTGTATCCGGTCGTCGGCAAGATGGCGGACGAGCTGTCGAACGAGTTTTCTGATGCCGAAGATCCGGACGAAGCACGCGCGACCGCATTACAGGCGTCCCAGCGCACTCTGGCATTCAGAGTTGGGAAGGCCACCTGTTTCGCTCTGGCAAAGCGCATGCTCGACGACTGGTCGACCGAAGATCTTGAACGTGCGACTTCGCCAGAATCGCTCTCGATGGCGGCCGACGATTATCGTCAAAGCCTGGCGTCAGCGCGCAAATGGATCAAAGACCGCGTACGCATGGCCAGTGTCACCGCATTGGGATAACCGGCATGCGCAACCATTCGTTTCAGTGGCAGATAGCCCAGTGTGAGCGATGGCGGCGGACCAGTCTCTCTATCGGATTTTGGCACGGGAAACCGTCGATGCCAGCGCCAGCTCGCCGCTGCGGCAAGTGGCCTCCATTGTAATGCCTCGCTTGCGAACTTGGGCCGGCGATCTGCTAAGCAATTATTTCATGATGAAGCGCGCCTAGCGCCGGAAAGGTTTCTGTGAGGATCGCTCATCTCGAGATTAGGAATTATCGCGGAATCCGGTCCCTCGATTGGTCGCCATCGCCCGGCATGAACTGTCTCATCGGACCGGGGGATTCGACCAAGACAACGATCCTTGACGCGATCGACCTCGCACTCAATCCGCGCAGCAATTATCTCGGCGACGATACCGACTTCCATAATCTCGATTTCACCACCGCCGCCACGATCACAGTGACCCTGGTCGGCATTCCAGCTGAGTTTTGCGCCGACAATCGTTATGGCCTCCATTTGCGGGGCTGGAATCCCGCCACCGCTACCCTCATCGACGAGCCTGGCGAAACCGACACCGGCTTTGTCGACGCGCTCTCGATCCGCGTCGAACTTGATCCCGCTACACTCGAGGGGCGTTGGTCGATCTTCAACGACCGGCTCAGGGGCACCGACGACCCGCCCTCGTTACGCTTCACCGATGCGCGCGAACTGGCGACCACGCGTCTTGGACCTTATGCCGAACGCCATCTCGGCTGGGGACGCCATTCGATTCTGAACCGCATCGGCGATGGCGCCCGCATGACCGAACAGCTCGCCGCAGCCAGCCGCGCCGCACGCGACGCCTTCCGCCTCAGCAACAAGGATGTCTTCGCTATCCCGACGGAGCGTGCCGAGAGCTTGGGTAAGCATTTTTCGGTTCGAGTCCGCAAAGGACTGACCGCTGAGCTCGATATCCAGAGCGCCTCGATCACGGCGGGGGGTGTCACGCTGCACGATGGCGATTTGCCGCTCCGCACGCTCGGCACCGGCTCCTCCAGGCTCATTGTCTCCGCGCTCCAGCATAATGCGCGCGGCTCGCATATCGCGCTGGTCGACGAGATCGAGCACGGCCTCGAGCCGCACCGGATCGCCCGCCTGCTGAAATATCTGCTTGTACCGCCGGCAACCGGCGTCGCGCCCCCGGCTGCCGCTGCGCCGCAGATATTCCTGACCACCCATTCCGAAGTCGTCCTGCGCGAGCTCAGCGCGCCCAATATCCACGCCGTGCGCTGTGACGATGGCGATACCATGGTGCGCTCGGTCCAGGGCCCGACCCAAGACGGCGCGGCCCAGCGATATCTGCGCAGTTCTCCCGAAGCCTTTCTCGCGCGTCGCATCCTTGTCGGCGAAGGTCGGACCGAATGCGGACTGCTCCGCGGCCTCGACACGCTCTGGATCGCTGCTGGCTACGATTCCTTTGCGTTGAGCGGCACGGTCGCCATCGACGGGCGCGGCGTGCCCGAAGCGGTCATGTTGACCACGCACCTTCAGGAACTGGGATATCAATGCCTGGCATTGCTCGACACCGACGAGCCACCGTCCCCCGCCGATATCGCCGCCGCGGAGGTCGCCGGTGCGGTGATGCTTCTCTGGCCCGATGCCTGCTCGACCGAAGAACGCATCTTTCTCGACCTGCCCTGGACCATCGTGCGCGACCTCATTGCCTATGCGGCGTCCTGCCACACGGCGGAAAGCATATTGACGCGAATCAACGCGCAGTGCGCGCTCGCGAGCGTCGCACCTCTTCCCGACCTCACCTTGCCGGTGGCTTTCGACACGCCGGCTTTTCGCCGCCTTATCGGTGTGACCGCCAAGGCGAAGAAGAAGCCTTGGTTCAAGTCGATCGATCACGGCGAAGCGATTGCGGCGATCATCCAGCCCTGTCTCCATCAAATTCCGATGACGCCCCTGGCGATCGGCCTTCAGCGTGTCCGCGACTGGATCGATGGCTGAAGCCGACGATGCAGATCTAGCCGCCATTGTCTGCGCCACCCGGGCGGGCAGCGTCGTCGCTGCCGCCGGCTGCGGCAAGACCGAGCAGATCGCCAATGCTGTCGAACATGGCGAGGGCCGGCGTCTTATCCTGACCCACACCCATGCCGGGGTCGATGCCCTGCGCCGTCGGCTCCGCGACCGAAAGGTGTCTACCAACCGATACGCCATCGACACCATCGCTGGCTGGTGTTTGCGCTATTCCGCATCTTACCCGCTACGCTCCGGGCTGACCGTGACGGAACCCAGGGGCGAGCAGGATTGGGCGGCGGTCTACGCGGCGGCACTGCAACTGCTGGCGAGCGGCGCCATCGAACGTGTGTTGCGCGCCTCCTATTGCGGCGTCCTCGTCGACGAATATCAGGATTGCAGCCACCGCCAGCATGAGATTGTGACGGCCATCTCGACGGTCCTGCCCACATGCGTGTTCGGGGATCCGCTACAGGCCATCTTCGATTTCAACGGCCAGGCACCGGTTGATTGGAACGCGGCGGTCTTTCCGCACTTCCCCCTCATCCGGACACTCACGAAAGCCCACCGGTGGCATCGGCACGGCAATGCGGCCCTCGCCACATGGCTTGAGGCGATCAGGCCCGCGCTCGAAACCAGCAGCATTGTCGCGCTGGACAAGAGGCCAGCGTGCGTGACGTGGGAGTGGCTCCCGGACCAGGATGGTCCGCGTCAGAACAAGATCATCAACGCGTGCCTCAAGGCCATGGGCAAGGATGGCAACCTGGTCGTCATCGCGGATTCGGTGAATGAAGGCGCGAGAGCCGCGATCGCGCGCTCGCTCGGAAAGCAGCGTTTCTCCACAATCGAGCCCGTGGAGTGCAAGGCGATCTTCGGTGCGACCCGGAAACTTGCCACGACCAACGGCCCCAAGCGGCTCGAAGCGACGCTCGATCTGCTCGAGAAGTGCATGTCGGGCGTTGGCCGGGCCGACTTCAAAAAGGCCGTTGCTGCACGAAAGCTCGGCCGCAAGCTCGGCGAAACGCGCTTTGGAACCTTGATCGGGCTGGCGCTCGCGCTCGAACTGGATGCGAGCAACGCGTCGTGTCTCGCGCTGATCGACGGTTTTGCGGCTCTGCCCGCATGCCATGTCTATCGCCGGGAGATGCTGTCGGTGGTGCGTTCCGCGCTCAAGCTGATCATGTCGGGCGAAAACGTCAGTCTCGCCGAGGCGGTGTGGCGCGTCCAGAATCAACTCCGGCACGCTGGCCGGCGCGTGCCCTATTACAGCGTGGGCAGCACCTTGCTGGTCAAAGGGCTGGAATTTGCGAATGTCGTTATCGTCCACTCGCCCAACCTGAGCAACAAGGACTGGTATGTGGCGCTCACCCGCGCCACCCATCAGATCACGATCCTCTCGCCGGACAGAAGTATCCGACCTCCAAGCTAGATTTGCCGGGTGTTCAATCGCCCAAGTCTCAGCCGTGACCTTTAGTGTGGCCAACCTATTGATGTCGGTTCAAAGGTATTGGCTGTCTGAAGATTAGAAGAGGGATGCCACTATGGACGAGCACACGCTCACCCAGGTGTGGAATCAGAGCGACATTCCTGTGATCTTGCGTAGGCAAGGTAAGGGCGAGATGCTGCGTGCCCGCCTTCCCTATGCTGAGACAAATCGGGCGTGGCTTCAGAACGGCCGCCGCAACAGCCCAACCTGGATTTCCAACAAACGCTATTGGGAGTTGCCAAAGGCTTGGTTCAATGACTTCGTCGAACGCGCGCTCGAGACGTTTGGCCAAGTCTACATTATCCAGCCCTATCGCGAGCAAGAGAAGTGTTCCCCTGCCTGTCTCAACGCGGTCGGTCACGAATGCCAGTGCTCGTGCATGGGACGTAATCACGGCGCCGGTAACGACGGGAGCTGGTTCGAGATATCCGAAACCTTCGCCACGCGATGGAGCGATCAGATGCTTGCTTGCCGCTTATTGAAGGCGAGACGGCTATAGAGGCGAACGAAGCGCCCTTCTAACCTGAGATCGGAACAATGCTTATGATGGTGGGTCGGCGACAGAAGCCGTTCTTTGAGATGGTACGGCTGCTCCGCGCGATTGAAGCGGATCACAGCGATTTTGCTTCGGTCAAAGCCCTAAACCTCCTCGTCTTGAAGGAGATCATTCGCGCAGAGCGGAAGCAGGACGAGCATCGCGCTGCGCACAAGGAACTGAACCGGCAGTTGAAGACAGGCCGGGGATCGAAAGAAATCAGCAAGGCGCTCAGGATGAAGATCAAGCGCACAGCGGGGTTCATCGACCGATACGCCAAGCAGATTTACATCTGGAAATGTTGTGGGGATGCGCTCGCGTTCCTCTATCTCGACAAGTTCGCGCTCAAGCACGCCTATTATGACACCGACCGCTTCGCCATAAAAAGAGATGCCGGGATGATCCGTGGCAAAGAGGGATTGGTTAGCGAATTGAGGTGCCTATTCAATGCCCTTGAGCATCAGGTGCCAGCAGTCCTTTCCGACATTACCAACACCATCCGCTATGGCGATGTTTGTCTGCTCGGTGCTTCCGATCCCGTGCCTATCGAGGTGAAAAGCAGCCTGAAGCAAAGTGTCCGAGGTAGGCGGCAGGCCGAGAAGATGGGGAAGCTGCGCAGCTTCTTGGAGACTGATCGTGCGGTCGACTACCGAGGAGCGCCTGGTGAAACGAAGCGGCAAGCGATCACCCTCCCTGAGCGCACTAATGTCGAAGCGCTGAACGAGTGCATCGCTGAAGCCAAAAGGACAGGGTTTGCGATCTCTCGGCCGGAACCGGGCATCGCTTACGCGGTGATCGCTGGTGGGCGGCCCGACTACGCAGCGATCTTTGAGCCGCTAGCTCACGAGCGGGGCGTGTTCTGGACTCTGAACGGCGACAAGAACGATTTTGCGTGGGCGCCCTATACGCCCTTCATCCTCACCATCCGCGAGCCCCAGCACCTCTTAGATTTTATCGAGGGCAACCTCTTTATCATCGTCGGGGCGAGCATGGACGAACTGTGCAGGCAGATGGCCGCGCCCGGTTGGAAAATCGAATTCGACCCGGCGAGCGACTATGCTCTTCATTGCGTTCACGAAGCCGAGGGCGTGATTGGCATCGCTCAGCAGTTGGTCGCGCGTGTCGCGTATGAGTTCGTATCGTTGTCTTGGATCGCGGACAGCCAGCGAGAGGGTTTGGAATCATCCCGCGCGATGATGATGGACACCTACGGCCCTTTCCAGCAGGTCGACGTCGAGCAGATGCACAGTTATATGTTTGGCGAGCGTCGTTGGCTGCGCAGCGATTCCGAGGTGCTGTTCGTACAGGATTCGTCAGCTGACTAGAGCATGATGCGACCGAAGAGCTGGCACGACGCCGTACATGAATCCGCTACCAGCATGGCTTATCTTCGTGGCCGTGAACGGCTGCTCGAGATGGTGAAGGATCGCGGTTTCCAGCTTCGTGGAGAGGATCGCGTCTCCAGCTGTGCGTGAACGGCCTATATTGGTCGAGACGGTCATGAGCGGATTGAGGCCGAGTGGTGGTTTCTGTGTCGTCACGCCCACGCTATAGCGCGATTAGCTCGCTAATGTGGTGATTGCCCCGTGCTTACTTTT
>Ga0207641_10000365_pt1 | contig 53968 bp, 41 predicted proteins | sample KBSSwiS62_FD_184306 | JGI IMG/M metagenome (GOLD analysis project Ga0207641, IMG submission 184306) | Switchgrass rhizosphere microbial communities from Kellogg Biological Station, Michigan, USA - KBS Switchgrass S6-2 (SPAdes) (version 2) | ecosystem: Host-associated > Plants > Roots >...
TAGCCAAATTTATCCTGCGGAGCCGATGTATTCAGATCGTGAAATCCGGCAACCAATTGCCCCATTGTTTACCTGAAAAAAGAAAAATCCCAGGCGGCCGCCCAGCTTATTTGCGGTTTACCATTTTTAATAACCATGGGTAACCAAACATACCTTGAATCCGGGAGATTGTTTTTGTTCCACCGGTCGGCTAAAAAAATAAACGCATTTTTTTTGTGGGGCGCTTTTATTACGTAAGTGCTTTGGGAAGTATACGTAATGCCGGCATCTTCGCCGGTACAGGGATTGCCATATTGTTTCCATGGGCCCAACGGTTTCTCAGCCACTGCATAAGAAGCTGCGTTGGGCGTCCAGCCGGTACAGCCAGACGAAAACAGGTAGTATTTTTTATGGTATTTGATAACGGCGGGTGCTTCCCTGGATTGGTTGATAAGTATACTTTTTTCTGTGGTAGTGTGGTGCAGGTAATCATCAGACAGTAATGTAACATGCATGGTGGCATTGCCTTCGGAAGCATAAAAATGATAAGCCTTGCCATCATCGTCCTGGAAAATAGTCATATCCCTGGCATCATTGCCATTGGGTTTTTCAATGTAGAGAAGCTGGTAAGGACCGGCGGGTTTGTTACTAACGGCCACACCCGAAGCCGCATAACCATAATCTTCAGTATCCAGGTGCAGCCACATTACAAATTTGCCCGTTTTTTTATTGTAGATCACTTTGGGCCTTTCAATTACTTTGCTGGTGTGCAATGCATTGTCAGCATCTGTTGTATTGGGCGATAAGGCAATGCCTTCGTATTTCCAGTTAAGCAGATCTTTTGAAGAATAACAATTAATACCGCCGGCGGGTACACGATAGTCTTCCCAGGTGGTAATATAGGGCACGCGTACGGTGTTGCCCTGCTTTATTTCACCAAACCAATAATAAATACCCTTGTGCAACAGCATACCGGCGCCATGCGCATTGATGTTATTGCCATCGGTATCTTTCCATAATTTGCCGGGCTGAATTTTTTTTTGCTGGGCTAATGAGCCGGTGCCAGTCATCAAGAGCAACGGAAATATAAAAGACGATAATGATTTCATGTCAAAATAATATTAGTAGTATCCTGCCAGTTTTTTTATTAAAGGAAATTGGCTGCAGTCAATCCACTGCGTTTTATTTCATGACAACCAAATGCATTTTTGGAGCATGCAAAATGATTGAATAAGATAAGGGTTCTGTTGAAAATCTGCCGGTGCATTTAATACTACCCAAATTAAACAAATATTCATACTTTTAATGCCATCGTAAATTTTGCTTTGCGATTGTATGTTATAACTATACCATATGGAACCATATACAGCGCTTTTGAAAGATTTGTATGAAAGGATACCCAGAAGGCATACTGCAGAAAACCTGCTTGAGATCAACAGTGTTATTGATGAGTACGCGCTTGTTTTGGGAAAAATAGAATCCATCAACGCGTGGTATGAAAAAAACACTGCCGGTTTTTATCCCTCACTTGAGTCTATTCAAACTACCATTAAATCATCCAACAGCAACAAACATTCAAAAAAAGCAAAAGACAGTTTGTTTGACGAGGCCTCCGGCAACCTGAAAGATGATATTCATTCACTGATTAAAGTCCTTGAAAGCGGACAGAAAATTTAAGTAAATTCGGTTTATCGCCATTGAAGGTTTTCTGTTACAGGAGGGGCCCGTTATCGTCTTTTGTGATTTCAGCAAAAGATTGTATCTTATAAAACGTCCAGGTATTTTTTTATAATATGTTTTGGCTAAATTGATTGCGTGAATTATTTTTATCCGGTTTTAATATTCCTTCCTGTGAATCTAAACCATTAAAATCGCGTGCATTTTATGGTTTAACTATAAAGCATTGAAAACTAATAATCTACGAAAAATCAGTGCCGGGATAATTCTCCTATTCCTGGTGGCTGTTATATCATTAATTGCAATCTACTACCTGCGTAAGGGTATTTCCCGTCATGCCACATTGAAAAATCAGCGCGGTGTGGTAATTGAACAGCAAAACGGCAGGTTCCGTTTCCTCAAAGATGGTCAACCTTTTTTAATAAAGGGAGGTGCTGGTTATTCTTTTATGCCGGAACTATCGGCTTGCGGGGGAAATACAATCGTTTGCTGGGATACATCAAAATTAGCCACCATTTTAGCGGCCGCAGAAAAAAACAATTTATCGGTCATTATCGGATTGGATATGCCCGACATCAAAGATTTTGATTTTTACAAAGATGAAAGGAAAGTGAGGGGTTTGTATACAGCTTACCTGCGCATTGTAACAGCGTGTAAAGATCAGCATGCAATGTTTGCCTGGTGTTTGGGTAACGAACTTAATTTCCCTTTTTCGCCCAGGTATGATTTGTTCTATACTTCCTACAACAGGGTTCTTGACATGATTCATAGTACAGACCCTGCGCACCCTGTATTTACAACGGTAATCAACATGGACAAAAAAAAGCTTTTTAATATACAATGGCGGGTACCCTCCCTCGATTTTGTTGGTATTAACGTATACAACAGTATAAGAAATTTTAAGCAGGAGATGGATTTTATAAAAATATTCTGGAAGGGACCGTATATTATTTCGGAGTGGGCGCCCCGTGGAGGATGGGAGGCACCGCTTACCAGCTGGCAGGCGCCTATCGAGGAAAGCAGTACGGTAAAGGCGCAGCAATACCTTGATTTCTTTAAAAAATATATGCCTGTACAGGATGAGCGATTTTTAGGTTCAATGGCTTATTTCTGGGGCAACCGCCAGGAATATACTTATACTTATTATAGTGTTTTTAACGATGACGGAACGCCCACTGAAATTAAAGAATCGTTGAATGATGCCTGGAAAGATACCATTACCGTGCACCACGCACCTGAAATAACAGCCATTGTTATCGATGACAGCCTTCATACAAAAGACAATATTCTTTTTGCTGCAGGCTCTTCTCATTCAGCTACCATTGAATTGAAAAAAGGCGGCCAATCAGGAAATCTACGGTATAGCTGGCAAATCTTAAAGGAGAGCTGGACAACATGGGGCGCTACCTGGGTTGATTTCAAAAAACCGGTACCTGAAGCAGATCTTATTGCAGAGAACGGGAAGCAACAAATTGTTTTTTCCGCACCGTTAAAAGAAGGACCTTACAGGATATTCGTAACCGTATTTAATTCAAACGGCTACTGCGCAACTGCCAATATGCCTTTTTACGTTATTCAATAATGGACAGCAAAATAATCAATATATCGCCGCCTACCCGTGAAGAAAGGCAATCATTGCGGTTAATGATATTTATCGGTATATTTTCAATGGGATTTTTTTTGTACAGTATGCTGCAGAAAAATGTCATAAGTTATTGGCCATTGTACGTATTGCTGATGATTACCCTTTTCTATTATTCGTTCAAGTTCCTTCATGAATGGTATCATTATTTTTCTATTTCAACGCATCAGAAGCCGGTGGCCACGAGGCTGTATACGGTAGATGTTTTAACCACGTATTGCTCCGGTGAGCCTTTTGACATGCTTGAGCAAACGCTTGTGGCCATACAAAATATTACTTATCCCCATGTAGCCTGGTGCTGCGATGAAGCAAATGACCCGCAGGTAAAGGCGCTGTGCGAAAAATTGGGTATCAACCATGTAACAAGAACAGATAAGAAGAATGCCAAAGCGGGTAATATTAACAATGCACTGCAATTTGCCCGTGGCGAAATATGTCTGGTATTGGATCCGGATCATATACCCGAGCCCGGTATCCTGGATGAAATAGTTCCTTATTTTGATGACGCTTCCATTGGATTTGTTCAAATAATCCAGGCTTATTATAACCAGACAGACACCCTGGTTGCCAAAGGCGCAGCGCAGCAAACTTACCAGTTTTACGGGCCGGTGATGATGACCATGAATACTTACGGCACTGTACAGGCCATTGGGGCCAATTGCACTTTTAGACGTACTGCACTTAATTCAATTGGCGGACATGCAGCCGGACTTGCAGAAGATATGCATACTGCCATGCGCATGCATGCCGCCGGCTGGCGTTCGGTATATGTGCCTTCCATACTCACCAGGGGACTGGTACCCGCTACCATGTCGTCTTACTATAAACAACAATTGAAGTGGAGCCGTGGTACCTGGGAACTTTTTGTAACTGCTTTTCCTGAATTGTTCACCCGGTTTACCTGGCGCCAGAAGCTTCATTATTTTACCATTCCCTTCCATTACCTGGGGGGGCTGATATTCCTGATTAATTTTTTAATCCCGGTCATTTCCCTGTTTACAGGTTACATTCCGCTGCAGATGGATGTATTCAACTTTTTACTGGCTGCGTTTCCGTTGTTTTGCATGGGCTTATTTATCAGGCACTATGTACAGAAATGGGTAGCCGAAGAAACCGACAGGGGGTTTCATATTGTGGGGGGGATTTTACAGATCGGTACATGGTGGATTCATTCAGTAGGCTTTATTTATACAATTTTCCGGAAGAAAGTACCCTATATACCTACGCCAAAAAACGACAGCGATTCGTTGCCCCTGCATTTGAGCATTCCTAATATATTGATTGGTTTGATATCGTTGATAGCCATCGTGTACGGATTTCGCCACAATTACACACCCTATACGGTTTTTATGGCCTTCCTGGCTTCTATGCAAATCATATTCATGGTTTTTATTTTTTCCATTTCGGGCTATATCAGGGAGGATAGTAAAATAAACCGGCTCGCTATCAGGATAAGGGAAAATAATGGTCCGGTGGTTTGGTCGCATGGAGTTTTAAGAAAATACTCGGTGCAATTTTCGGTGGCGGTGGTTATCCTATTCGTATTCGGCTTTATCCAAAATCAAAAATTGCCCGACTACTTACCCGAACCCTTGCCCGGTTTACAAGTATTTTACCGTGGATTGGACATACATGACGACCTGACCGCAGGCAGAACAACCGATCCGGGTTTTTCCGCTGCACTTAAAAGAAATGATATTTCTATCGTTGCCCTGAATACACCCTGGATTGACAAGGAACATAACAAACTGGATACGACAAGGTTGATGGGTTTGTATTACAACAATGTGTTGCCGATGTTAAACTGGACATTTACTGAACCAGCGCCTACAGACACCATGCAGGCAGACTCCAGCGAATTTGCGCAATTGTTGAATGGAGACTACGATGAGGCCATTTCTTCTATGGCTTCACAACTGGCACGTATCAACAAGCCTGTTTTTTTTAATTGCCGTCTCGAAACCGGGACAAACAACGACCCACCCTTCTCCCAGGAAGTTTATGTTAATCCCGCCGGCTATAAATTGGCCTGGAAACATGTGCACCAGATTTTTGACAAAGCCGGCGCTGATAAGGTAATATGGACCTGGTGCGCACCAAATCCCGAAACCGCTGAAGAACTTTTTCCCGGAGAGGGCTATGTTGACTGGCTGGCGGTGGATGCAGATCCGAATAACATTCAAACGTCCAGAAACCGCGGTGAAGCTTTTGATTCCCTGTACCGCAGGTATCATCGATCCTCTTTGTATAAATTTTCAGGTTTGCCGGTAATGGTAACTGGTTTATCGGATAACTACAGCTTATCCTGGTACCAGGCGGCATGGGGGAAAATTGATAGTGCTTTTGTTGAAATAAAAGCGGTGATAGCGAACGATAAGTCGCGTGTTTTTGCTAAAGAAGGACCTGCCATGCTTTATCAGCCGGGCAAAAGTAAAGTGTTGGCCAAAGCACCGCCATCGGCCAAAATGTTTTACCCGGCTGCTGAAACCACGCACCCCCTGACAAGACCGGCGGCAAGCCAGCCATCACTGCGCCCGGGCATAAAAAGTATTGTTTATGATAAAGGTTATTATTGGTTCAGGAACCGTCATACGCTAAGCAGAAGAACAATTGAAGAAGACGTGGCAGCCATGAAAAGCATTGGCATTAATACCATTGAAAGAACGATGCCCGGCATTTATGATGCAAATATTGCTACGGTATTGCAATCTGCTAAAATGCAACTGGTGCCACGTTTCTGGTTACTGGCAACGGCTGCAACAGTAGACGACAGTGAGAAAATGAAAGCGCAAAAGGATAAAATACTGGGGGTAATCAAAACAAATATCTATAGAAAAGAAATTGTTGCATGGAGCCTGGGTGACGATGTATTGTATTTTTTGCAGCACCAAATGTATAAGCCAGATTATTTTTATTACCAGCAGAAATATATAAAATGGCTGGCAGATCTATGTATTGGTATAAGACAACTGGATACCATTAGACCGATTGTTATGGATCTGCATTGGGATAATGGGGGTCTGAACCGGTTTCATTATTATAAAACAAATGTGCCGCAGATCAATACTTTTATGTTAGTCGCTGATATTAAATATGCGGCAGCCCTGAATACGCCCCTGGAAGAAGGTATGGCATGGGGCAGGGTACCTGTTGAACTCTGGCCGCAAATTCCGCATATAAGAGAATCCGGAATCATTCCTTCCTGGCAGGATTTAGAAAACATCAATTTTATATCAATGGACGGCCTGCTTGATTTTGAAGGAAGGAAAAAAGAAACCTATGCAACGGTAATGAATACCTGGGGCGGCGGTAAGAAATCACCCACGCTCATCCCGGAAATTAAAATACTAAGACCATCGGCAATTACCAAAACTGCCAACCAGCTTAATTACCAGCTTATTTGTAAAAAAGCCAACGCACGGTGGGTGCCCTGTACCGGTAATGAAACAGGGATGCGTTTTGAATGGTATTTGGTAAGGGTGGATCAATTTGGCAATACCATGTTTATTAAAAAGGCCGGCGAAGGTCCGGCTATCAGATTGTCTATACCAGCAGATCCGCAATATTACGAGCTGTATGCAAAAGCCATCGTGGCCGACCAGGTTAAAATAGTACATGCCAGTTTAAATACGCCCCTGGAATAACCGGGCACGCTTTCAGTATTGGTAAAACGCCGGTTGAAAAATGCGGCTAGCTATAAATATAAAATTTTTGCGTCCTGCCGCTGGCCGTTGATTGCAACAGGTAAACGCCTCCGGCCAATTGGGCGGTTGATACAATGGTGGTACCGGTGGCAAAATGTAAGGTGGCTACTACCTGTCCTGAAATATTTAATAATTTAAATGTTTCAGGTTTTCCTACTGTGACCTTCAATTGCCGGCTGGCTGCATTGGAGATAAGTGCAAAATCGTTTTTTTGATCCGTTGCCGCAGAAATTATTTTTGAGAATTCAATATGACCATCGGGATATAAATTTTTGATCCGGTAATAATTAATGCCCATGTCCGGCAATGCATCTGTATATTGATAAGTTTTTGAAAGCGCTGTTGCATCTCCTGCAATCGTTGCAATGCGGTTAAAAGTATTTCCATTATTACTTCTTTGCACTTCAAAAATTTGCTGGCCGCTATTGCCTGTAGCCATCCATTCAATGACTATTTTGTCCGGTGCTGCATTCGCGGTAAAGCTGCCGAGGCTGGTGGGCAATATTAAATAATTGCCCAGACCGGTACTGCCGCAGAAACAGTAGAGGCCTGTGCGTTGTGAAACGGGGGTGGCGCTGCCAAAAATTCTGAAATAATAAAGAACACCGGGGCTAAGACCAGTAAGATGCAATTGTACACCACTGCTTGGCCCCGAAGACAAAGCGCAACCCAGTTCTGTTAAAGTGCCACAGGAGGGCCCCCCATTGAATGCCTGAATCCCTAAAACCAAAGAAGTGTTTTGAAAGCATGAAATAACTGCATTTGCGCTGCTGGCATAAAATTTATACCATACATTGGATGCGTTGTGCGATACAACACCACAGGAAGGTGCGGGTGCACAGGCATCCATTGCAGTAACCGGTAAACAGGCGGTCCTGTTGTCAAACGCAACGCCGCCGTTGCATGATGTTCCGGTATTACACCCATATATCCAGGCCGGGTCAAAACTAACAGCATTGCTGAAATCAACACCCCCGCCCGGACACATTTGGGCAAACAAGGGGAAAATCATAAGCATGTACAACCAGCAAAACAGCAACTTTTTTTTCATAGGGCCGGGGTTATTCTTGTGTACAACTATATAACGCCAAACTAAATTTTGTAGTCTGAAATGCAGTCATCTACATATTATAAATAAGAGTATATAGATAAATGCTTAGTGCATTGGCGATAAACAGTTATTCTTTTGCATCTGGAACAATCTTTGCAAATCAATACCTGATAATCTACTCTAAAACAAATGAAAATGAAAACACTTAGAATTCGTATCGCATTGTTACTTATTGCCTCATTAGCTGGTATTTGGTTAGTTTCCTGTTCAAAAAATAGTAAGTCCGGCCAGGCCCAGTTACAGGTTAGGTTAGTAGACAATCCCATGGCCGATGCCAAAGAAGTGTGGGTTGATATTCAGCAGGTTGAAGTAATAGTTAATGATGGGGCCCCTGTTTTACTCGGCGGAATTCACCCTGGATTATACAATTTGCTTGCATTGACCAATGGAAAGGATACCCTGCTTGCCGATGCATTTATACCGGCTGGCAAGGTTAGCCAGATAAGGTTAATATTGGGAGATAATAATTACATTGTTACATCGCTTGGTGAAAAAATTAGCCTGAAAACGCCCAGCGCACAGCAATCTGGTTTAAAAGTGCAGATTCACCAGGATTTAACAGGAGGTATCCTGTACCGGTTAACCCTAGATTTTGATGTGGCCAGATCCATCGTTGTGGCGGGTAACAGCGGTAATATTATACTGAAGCCGGTGCTTCGCGTTATTTCTTTCGTGCCTTCGGGCGGTGATCTGCGTGGCGTGGTAGTACCCGGTTCGGTAAGGACAGCTGTTATTGCCTTAAACGGAATTGATACAGTTGCTACCACTTTTACAAATGTTCCGGATGGTAATTATTTTATAAAAGATATTCCGGCGGGCAATTATACATTATCTTATATTCCGTCCGATACAACTTATAAAACAACACAAAAAACTGCCAGCGTCATCCTGGGGCAAATTACTGTAGCAGACACAGTAAAATTGTCGCACTAAGACATTGCCGGAAAATCGTTGATTCAGTTATACCCGCACCGGGTATAGCCATCCCAAAGCTTAGTGAAATCCTTCACTAAGCTTTTTTTACGGATGAGCAGACAAAAAATGCGTGATATTAGGTATGATTTTTTAATTGCCTGGTGAGGAGTTATCATTCTGGTTATAAAGATTGAATTAGTTTTCAATCAACTTTCCTGTATAAATCGGCTTCCTTTTTATAGAGATAGTACAACAATATTTTTGCTGGTTTATCCGGGCTGCTATTCTTTAAATATTCATGTACCTGCCCCGGGTATTCATAAAAGGCCTGGCCTGTGGCAAAGGTTTGGGCCGGTTTATCTTTCATCTTGCTGATTACTTTGCCTTCAAGAACAAAACCGGTAAGCTGTGCCAGGTGCCGGTGTTTAATGGTATCAATGCTGCCTGGCGGCAGGGTCATTTCGTCCAGTTTCAGCAGGTTGTAATTGCCGGCATTTTTCAATGTTTGCATCAAAACAACGCGATGCGTCCAACCGGTATCTTTTTTAATCTTTGCGTTAGGCAATTGCGCATGTACACCAGTAACAATGGCTAATTGCAATACGGCCAGTGCCGTCACTATTTTTGTTTGATGTTGCATAATTTTTTTTTTGACAGCATATAGTAATGCTTCTTAAAACAGATTATCCACACTCCATTTGTAAACAGGCAATGTTGCCAGCAGGAAACTGGCCGCGCTTACGGTAAAGACGGAATACCCGATTGGGTCCTGCAGGCCATTTGAAATGGCCATTGCTATGGCAAATAAGAATGAGAGCAGGCCACTTGCAATGGCGGCAAGCCTTGTCCATTTGCCAATTAATAATAATGTTCCGGATAAGATCTCTGCTATAGTTGCGGCAATGGCAAAAACGGTAACCAGCGAAGCCGGCAGAAAGCTCATTAACTGTTTGGCATATTCCATAAAATGCGTCCAGTCGCCCCAGGAAACAAATGTTTTTCCATAGGGCCCCCAGCAACCCAAACGGTCAAGCCCAAGCTTTAAATAGCCGGTGCCCAGTGCCAAACGCAGGTACAATTGTATGTATGGTTGAAACTTTGTCATGATCATAATTGAATTAATATTTATGCAGTGCGAAACGGGCCCGGTCATAATTCCGGCTCCATATGAAGGCCGGCGCCGATACGGTTCCATGCATTGATGGTAACAATGATCATAAAGATCTGTGCTGTTTTTTCTTCGCCAAACCGGCCAATGGCCCTGTCATACACATCAGTGCTTAACCCGTTTTTATGTATCAGGGTAAGTTCTTCCGTCATTTCAAAAAGCAATTGTTCGTCGGGCGTGAATACATTTTTTGCTTCGCGCCACACACCGACCAGCAAAAGCCGATGGGCAGATTCGCCTGCTTTCAGCGCTTCTGCCGAATGATAGTTAACGCAATACGCGCAGCCGTTGATCAGCGAAGCCCTTATGCGAATCAGTTCCTGCGGAATCTTTTCAATAGCTGTTGTGCTAATGTAATTGTCCAATGCATCCATTGCTTTGTAGGCTGCGGGCTGTACTTTGCCCATTTGTAATCTTGCAGGCATATTAATTTTTTTATTTTCCGGTAAACAAAAATAGCCTGTAACTGGACTATCTTTATAGTCCAGTTTAATAAAAAATAGTAGTCCAGATGCTCCCTTTTAAAACACTTGTTTCAATTGATAAAAAGGCGGCTATGCCGGTATACCAGCAAATTGCCAACGGGTTGATTGCTATCATCAGGAAGGGCATGATTAAACCTGGTGCAGCAATTCCTTCCAGCAGGGTAATGGCCGGCGTACTGCAGGTGCACAGAAAAACAATTATAGCAGCTTATGAAGAGTTGTCGGCGCAGGACTGGATTGCGGCAATGCCAAGAAAAGGAATTACCGTTTCTAAGCATTTACCCGAACTAAAGCCGGTCAGTTTCAGGCGTACTGCCGACACGTCAGCGTATAACAGCAATCCGCCCAACTTTTTTATGAAATTGCGTGAAGCGGCCACTGTTACTGCAAAAAAGCAAACTTTCCGGCTGGTCATTAATGATGGTTTTCCGGATGCAAGAATCGCACCGGTAGATAATTTGCTAAGGCATTACCGGTTGTTTTTTAGGAAGACCTACCATGAGGGGCTTATCATGCATGGCGATGCAGAAGGGTCTGTTAACCTGCGCAGCGCTATTGCCTCTTTTCTTTCAGACACAAGGGCCATTCACGGCGGCAGTAGCAATATATTAATAGCAAGAGGTGCCCAAATGGCTATTTTTATTGCTGCCCGCATGTTAATCAAACCCGGTTCAACAGTCATTGCAGGCGAACCCAGTTACAATGTAGCCAATATGATATTTGAACATTTTGGAGCAAAGCTGATCCGGGTGCCCGTCGATGAAAATGGCATAGATGTAGACGCAATTGAAAAAATTTGTAAAAACAGGAAACCGGCTTTATTATATGTTATACCCCATCATCACCATCCTACAACGGTTACACTCAGTGCAGACAGAAGAATGAAATTGCTGGATATTATAAGGAACTATAAATTGCCAGTTATTGAAGACGATTATGATTATGATTTCCATTACAACAGAACGCCCATTCTTCCGCTGGCCAGCGCCGATCACAATGGGTATGTATTGTATATTGGATCAATCACCAAGTCTTTTGCATCATCTGTAAGAATCGGCTACCTGGTAGCAGGTGCCGAATTTGTCTGGCAGGCCGCCCGTTTGCGCGAGATGATAGATATCAGGGGCGATGTATTGATGGAAGAAGCAATGGCTGTATTGTTTAAAAATGGCGATATGCAAAAGCACCTGAAAAAAGCCGTTAAAATATACCAGGAAAGAAGAGATGATTTTTGTTCGATGCTGGAAGCTGAACTGGGCGGTATAACCAGGTTTACCAGGCCGGCAGGCGGCATGTCTGTATGGGTACAATTTGATAAAAAGTACGCGGTGAGTGCGGTGGCAAAAAAAGTAGCCGCCAAAGGCCTGTTTATGGCAGATGGCGGTTTTTATAATTCCGGTAAAACGAATTACAACGCGGTAAGAATGGGTTTTGCATCCCTGAATAAAAAAGAATTGGAAGACGTGGGGTCAATACTGGGCAGCATTAAATAAAAAGGAATGGCGCAGATGGTTGCAAATGGTGGATGTAGGTACAACGGTCATTCTTAAAACTTTCTTGCAGTTACTTTGAAATTTCTTTTAGATAAATTTATAACGATGATAATTAGTAAATCCCTCAAACGATGAAATATATTGCCAGGCCATTTTCCTTTGCTACAATATTAGGTTGTTTTATCACCGCGTGCATATTTGGACAAGACCAACAAAAAATAGTTCCTGTTATAAAAGACATGCTGCAGCCGCTCCGGGAATCCATGGTGACAGGTTTTATTGGCGAAAAGCTGGATGCTGCTTATAATAACCGGCTGCTGGTACAGGATGTGGATCGGCTGGTGAGCCCTTTCCGCCTTCGTACTGAATCATCGTGCTGGCAAACTGAATTTTGGGGCAAATGGCTTACGTCTGCCATCCTGGCTTACCGTTATAAACCAACTGTCCAATTGAAAACCCTGCTCGACCAGGCAGTAAGGGATCTTGTTGCCACACAGTCAGCAGATGGATACATTGGCAACTACGCACCTGGTAAACATTTGCAGCAATGGGATATATGGGGGCGTAAATATTGTATGCTGGGGCTTGTAGGGTATTATGACCTTACAAAGGATAATAAAAGTCTTGATGCCGCAGTCAGGATTGCCAGTCATCTGTTAAAAGAAATAAAGGAAAGTACTGTGCCGTTGGTTAAAATGGGCAACCACCGTGGCATGGCGGCCTGTTCGGTGCTGGAACCAATTACATTGTTGTACACACGCACCGGCGATAAACGTTTCCTTGATTTTGCAGAAGAGATAGTGCGCGAATGGGAAACACCCGATGGTCCGCAATTAATCAGCAAATCTGCCATTCCTGTGGGTAAGCGCTTTCCAAAACCTGCACATAGCTGGTATGGATGGGAGCAGGGACAAAAAGCCTACGAGATGATGTCCTGCTATGAAGGGCTGCTTGAATTATACCGGGTTACCGGCAATGAGACTTACAGGAAGGCCGTTGAAAATACATGGGAAACCATCAGGGATACAGAAATGAATATTGCGGGCTCGGGTTCTGCCGCAGAATGCTGGTTTGGCGGAAAAGACTACCAGACACTGGCAATTAATCATTACCAGGAAACCTGTGTTACTGCCACCTGGATAAAACTGAACCAGCAATTATTACGGCTCACGGGCAATGCAAAATATGCAGATGCCATTGAACAGACTTATTATAATTCATTATTGGGGTCAATGTATAACGATGGTGCCGGTTGGGCGAAATATTCACCTTTATCGGGGCAAAGGTTAAAAGGCGAACAGCAATGTGGTATGGGTATTAATTGCTGTGAAGCCAGTGGTCCGCGCGGATTGTTTACATGGCCGCTTACCGTTGTTATGAAAAGTGCTGCCGGTGTTGCCATTAATTTTTTTACTGCCGGAAGCTATTCAACAAAAACACCCGGCAACCAGGCGCTTGTTATAGAGCAAACTACCAGTTACCCGGCAACAGGGAAAATTATATTGGCTGTTAAACTGGCGAAAGAAGAAAATTTTTCGATGCAGATTCGCAACCCGCAATGGAGCCAACAGTCATCTGTAACCGTAAATGGAGTTCCGGTGCCGGTTGGAATGCCGGGCAATTTTATAACTGTTGAACGGAAATGGAAAGATGGAGACAGGATAGTAGTTGACCTGGATATGAGAGGCAGGTTGCTGGTATCCGGTGGCCGCGGTGAATACTTTGCCATTGTACGCGGGCCGGTAGTACTGGCCCGGGATATGCGTCTCGGAATGCCGGATGCCGGTGAACCGCTGACACCAGTACTCACGAAAGAAGGGTTCGTAGATCTGCAGCCGGCTGAAGCAAGCAACAACAATTACTGGATGGTGCTAAAGGCCTCATTCATGGCGGAATCGCATGCAGAGTCCGGTTCCGGACCCGTACAGGTAACATTGTGTGACTATGCATCTGCAGGCAAAACATATGATGCGGTTTCCAGGTTCAGGGTGTGGATACCACTATTGGTACATGCAGAGAAATTGCCATAATAAAACCAATGCTGTATAATTGCTCATATCTACCGCCATTTTTGCAACACGGCTTCACGTAAATCTTTTTAAAAAAATATTTTAGGAAATAATTTAATGTTCTATATTTGTCTACCAATTTAGTAGACAATTGGAATTGTACAGTAAATTCCAATACAGGCAACTGTTAACCACCAGCAGATTACCTGTACGTTTAGTATCATATAAATAACTGAAATGAGACCTTCAATTCAAAGCGTTGCGGCGCAGGTGGCAGTACATACTATTTATTCTCCCTGCAGTTTTTCCTGTTGCTGTTGTTGCTGACAGCATATGTTGCATTTTCTTATTTCCCTGCATCCCTGATTTTTTCGGTTCGGGGAAAGTATAGCCATTGAAAAATATTTTATCTGAACAACAGCCTGGTCTGCATTTACTGCATCATCGGTGGTTGATAGTGTGGTGAATCCGCCGGCTGTTGTTCAGGTTATTGATAAATGCCATTACATCATGTAAGGCCTTCGGAGAATTATGTTGTTATAACAGCCAAAATTAAATGTATGAAAAGAGTTTCCGCTTATAATATTTTTGTTTTCTTATTTTTTTTACAGGCATCCTTATCCGCGCAAACAAATACCCGGCCTGTCATCAATGCGGTGGTTAATGGCAAAGTAACAGATGGCAGTATCCCGCTGGAAGGTACCACCGTTCAGATAAAAGGCACCACCAATACAGCTACTACCGATTTTGAAGGAAATTTTGTGCTAAAAACAGGTCAGAAGCTTCCTTTTACACTCATTGTTAGTTATGTGGGTTACCAGCAGAAAGAAGTATTGGCAGATGGCCCGCACCTGGAAATTGTATTGCAGGCAAATAAAAACAAACTGGATGAAGTGGTAGTGGTAGGATATGGCACCCAAAGAAAAAAAGACATTACAGGTTCCGTAGCAAGCGTATCAAAAGAAAATCTTAGCAGGCCTTCTTCATCGCTGGACAACCTGTTGCAGGGGGCGGTGGCAGGTGTGGTAGTTAACCAGAGCTCGGGTCAGCCCGGTGCCACTGCTACCATACGCATACGCGGTGGCAATTCGCTGAGTTTTGGTAACGACCCGCTGTATGTTATTGATGGATTTATTTATTACAACGATAACAGCCTTACCAATCTTTCACCGGGTTCGGGCACCGTGCCATCCGTAACAGGTGTATCATCAAATGGGTTGTCTACTATCAATCCGTCGGATATTGAGTCTATCGACGTGTTAAAAGATGCGGCAGCCACTGCTATTTATGGATCGCGCGGCGCCAACGGCGTGGTTATTATTACTACCAAACGCGGAACAAAGGGCAGCAATAATATTTCTTTCAGTTCTTCCTATGGCGTTCAACGCGCAGCCAAACTGGTAAAAGTGCTGAACGGGCAACAATGGGCAAAACTTTTTGACGATTTATACAACGCAACACCCACCATACAAGCCGGGCTGGCCGCCAACAAAAAGCAGATTGATTCTGCCGGTGCGGCCGGGGCCAATGGCGATTGGGTAGCTGCGGCTATACGGCCGGGTTATCTCCAGAATCACCAGCTTACCATATACGGCGGTGATGAAAAGTCAAGGTATTCCATCTCGGGTAATTATTTTGATCAAAAGGGTATTTTACTGGCTACCGGTTTTAAGAGATATTCCGGCCGGGTGAATTATGAGAAAAATTTTTCCAAAAAATTAAAATTTTCTACCAGCCTGTTTGGCAGCAATGCAGCAGAAGATAAACTGTCCGGCGCAGCATACAACGGTAATAATTTCAGCAATGCCTTTTCTTCCTTACACCTTAACAACCCTTTGCAGGCGGTAAAAAATGCAGACGGCAGTTTTAATACCCTGGCGCAGCCGGCTATTAATCCAACACTTAATACCATCAGCGGTCAGCAGTTTTCCGACAATTCCATCCTTGATATTCTTTCAACGGTTAACCAGACAAAACTATCGCGCGTACTGGCCAATATTGCGGGCGAGTACAAAATAACCAATGATCTTTCGGTAAAATCAAGTTTTGGTGCAGATTTATTAAACACCAAACTGAATTTTTATGCACCATCCTATACCACATCCGGCAACAATGGCGGCACCATCACCGGTTCTGGTTCTGCAGGCATCATTAACGGTGTAAGCTGGCTGAATGAAAACACGATTACCTATGATCATACATTTAACGATACCCATTTCCTGAATGTATTGGCCGGGTATACTTCGCAATACCAGCAATCGGAGACTTCATTCCTGGCGGGTCAATCTTTTCCATCAGACGCTACTACTTATAACAACCTGTACAATGCATCTGCCAACAAGGTAGTAGGTTCGGGCGAAGCAAAACAAACCAGGCAGTCCTGGCTGGGAAGGGTATCTTATTCTTACCTGCACAAATACAACCTGACCCTGTCAGGAAGGGCCGATGGTGCTTCGCCTGCAGGTGCCAATAAAAAATGGGGCTTTTTCCCCGCCGTTGGCTTCTCCTGGAACGCATCAGAAGAAAGTTTTTTTCGGCCTTATATAAAAACAGTCAATAGTTTAAAACTACGGGTAACAGCAGGCAGTGTGGGCAACGCTAATTTCCCTGCGTACAGTTCACTGGCTACCATCAATTCTTATGGCTATTATTTTGGCGCCCCGCTTGCAGGCACCAATGGCCTGGCGCCCTCTCAGCTATCCAATCCTGATCTTACCTGGGAGACCACGGCGCAATACAATGCAGGTATCGACATAGTATTTTTTAAAAACCGCATCAGCCTTACAGCAGATGCCTATTATAAGAAAACAACCAACCTGTTTATCAGCGGTGCGGGCCTGGTGCCCCTGTCCAGCGGTTATGCATCAGCGTCAGAAAACATCGGCAGCCTGGAAAACAAAGGGTTTGAACTGACCCTGAATACGGAGAATATCAGGACAAACAATTTTTCCTGGCATTCTGTGCTTATATATGCAAGGAATGCCAATAAGGTACTCAGTCTGGGGCCCAGCCAGTCTTTCTTTCCGCTGGCACCTACCGGCCAGGTGTCTCCTGTAATAGTAAAAGTGGGTTTGCCGGTCGGTACTTTCTGGGGCTACAATACTGCGGGCTTGCTGACTACAGGCGATGTGTATGGCTCAAAAGCTGCTCCTAAACTGGCCGGCGTGTCGCAGCAAACCGGCGACAGAAAGTATGTGGATACAGACGGCGACGGGGTGGTGACCACGGCCGATAAGCACAATATCGGAAACGCACAGCCGAAATTTACCGCCAGCTTCAGTAACACAGTTGCCTATAAAAAATTTGATCTGTCTTTCTTTTTGCAGGGTTCTTTCGGAAACAAAATATTTAACCTCCTGCAGCAACAGCTTGAAAAGACCACCACTACACAAAATGTGTCGGCGGTTTTGCTGGACAGGTTTGATTCTGCAGCCAACCCCAATGGCAGGTTTCCCAAAGTAGTGAATGCGCCGGTGGTACAGGTGGCCGATGTATACATTGAAGACGGATCTTATGTGCGGTTAAAAAACATTACACTTGGCTATAATTTCCCGAAAAACATTGCATCAAAAATCCTGGCCAAACAAATAAGGGTTTATATATCTGCACAAAACCTGTTCACCATTACCAAATACAAGGGATTGGATCCGGAAGCTAACTTCTATGATCAAAACAACCTGCAGCAGGGGGTTGACCTGGGCGTGTATCCCAATTCGCGCAGTTATACGGTAGGAGTGAACGTTACTTTTTAATTCAATCATAATATTTATACACTCATGAAAATAAGATTCAGCATATTGTTAGTGTTTATAACGGTCAGCAGTTTGTTCTCCTGCACAAAACTGGGTGAACATCCGCAGGGAAGCCTTACGCAACAAAACTTTTACCAGACGCAAAGCGATGCGGTAGCGGCCGTAACCGCCGTGTACAGTACCTTAACCACCGACATCAGTAACGACTTTCCTGTTTACGGGCGCAACCTTAATTTAATTGTCGATAACACCAGCGACAACCAGGTATACAGTCCATCCAATACCAACCCCGATGTAAGGGCGCTTGGTACTGCGACTTATGTAAGTACCAATGACCGGGTGCGTAAAATATATGCGCAATTATACTGGGGAATTAACAGGGCCAATATTGCCATTGATAAAATTCCGGGTATACCTGCTTCGCAATTTGTAGATCCTTCGCATACAGCGGCCAGCCTGGTAAACGAAGCAAGATTTATACGGGCATTGCTTTATTTTGACCTGGTTCGCTTATTTGGAGATGTGCCGCTTTTGCTGCACGACCAGGAAACTGTTGCCAAAGCAGGTGAACTGGCAGATCGTACTGACAAAGCAATTGTATACAATCAAATCATTGCCGACCTGGATTCGGCCACCTCATTACCGGTTTCTTACAGTGGCATCAATACCGGAAGAGCAACCAGCGGTGCAGCACATGCTTTACTGGCCAAAGTGTATGTAACCCGGCAGGCTTGGGCAAACGCGGTTGCAGAACTGAAAAAAGTGATTAGTACCGGCACCGCCAATCTTACAGATGCTACTACAGGCAATTATGGGTATGATTTATTTAGCAAATTCCAGGATGCTTTTCAACCAGGCACCAAGAATGGAAAAGAGCATGTTTTCTCCGCGCAGTTTAATGGAACTACCGGCGGGTTTACCAGCACCAATACGCTGAGTTCTTTTACCTGGAGTAATTCGGCGTATACAGCAGATATTCCGGCCGACAACAGCGTTGTTACACTGTTCGCTGTTGCAGACCAGCGCAGAAGCGCCACTTTCTATGATTCATTGTTTAATCAGTCAACGGGTAAATGGGTTAAATGGCCCTTTTCCAACTTCCTGAAGTTTGTAGATCAGAGTACAGGATTTGTTACGGCACTGCAGGGCAACCAGGGTGCCAACAGCAAGGTAAACTTCCCTGTAATACGGTATGCCGAAGTATTGTTGCTGTACGCAGAAGCATTGAACGAATTAAATGGCGGGCCCACTGCCGATGCCTATGCGGCTATAAATATTGTAAGGGCAAGGGCTTATAACGTTTATACAGCCGGTGGTAATTACACCAATCATGCCTACGACCTGCCCGCAGGCCTCAGCCAGTCATCTTTCCGTGATGCTGTTTTTACGGAAAGAAGAAAAGAGTTTATACAGGAAAGTCAACGCTGGTTTGATTTGGTAAGAAGAACTGATTTGGGCCCGGGTCAGTATTACCTGAATGCTGTTCATGCCATGCCGGGTAATCCCAAATCGGCTGCAACGCTGAAGGATACGCTATTTCCCATTCCGCAAACAGAAATTGATCTGTATGGCGGACGCAATCCAAATTTTAAACAAAACCCCGGATGGTAAACCCGGATGATGAATTCCTCATTTCAAAAAAATATATAAAATGAATCATAAAAAAGCAATTGGTTTATCAATAGCAACCATCGCTGCCGGTTTTTTGTCAGCCGGTAATGTACACGCGCAAAACCCTGCCGAACAACCGTACCAGGGCGTTATCGGTAAAACTTTATCTGAATCAAAAGAATGGTGGGCGCCGGTTCCCAAAGCGCCGGCCGGTGCGCCCAATATTGTATGGATACTACTGGATGATGTTGGATTCGGTGCTTCAGGCGCGTTTGGCGGCGTTATCCGCACACCCACGCTGGACAGCCTGGCATATAACGGTCTCAGGTACACGAATTTTCATACGGCGGCTATTTGCGCGCCCACCCGTTCAGCCCTGCTTACCGGCCGCAACAGCCATTTTGTACATGAAGGCGGGTTTTCTCATATTGCCCTGTCAGCAGGTTTCCCGGGCTATGATGGCCGGATACCTTCGAAGGATGGAACTATTGCAGAGATACTGCGCGACAATGGATACAATACGTTTGCGGTAGGCAAGTACGGTTTAACACCAGACGAAGATGCAACGGATGCGGGCCCCTTTGACCGCTGGCCGGGTGGTAAGGGGTTTGAGCATTTCTTTGGTTTCCTGGGTTCGGCAACCGATCAATACAAACCAGACCTGGTAGAAGATAATGCACATGTAACACCGGATGGCAGACACCTGAACGAGCAGATAACTGATAAGGCCATCGGCTATATTGCCCGCCAGCAAAAGATTGCACCCGGCAAGCCTTTCTTTTTATATTATGCGCCTGGTGCTACGCATGCACCCCACCAGGTAGATAAATACTGGAGCGATCAATACAAGGGAAAGTTTGATGAAGGATGGGATGTATTCCGTGAAAGGGTACTGGCCAACCAGAAACGTTTGGGTATCGTTCCCGCCTATGCGCAATTACCGCCGCGCAATGCACGTGTGCAGGAATGGAACAGTCTCAGTGCTGATCAGAAAAAAATATTTGCCCGGTTTATGGAAGTATACGCTGGTTACCTTACTTATACCGATTACCAGATTGGGCGGGTGGTCAATTACCTGAAAGAAAATAATTTACTGGAAAATACCATTGTGTATGCTATTATTGGCGACAATGGCGCCAGTAAAGAAGGAACGCTTGAAGGCGTAATTACACCAAGAACAAATCCTTCACGTACAAAAACAGAAGCCGATTTCCTGAAAACCAATTTGCAGAATATTGATTCTATTGGTACCGCGGCAGGTGCTACCAATTATCCGCTGGGCTGGGCACAGGCGGCCAACACGCCTTTCAGGGAATGGAAACAGGATGCCGATGCCGAAGGCGGTACACATAACCCGCTGATTATTTTCAATCCAAAAGCAATCAAAGACAAAGGTGGTATCCGCAACCAGTATGGGTATGTGATAGACTTGCTGCCGACCACTCTTGAGTTTGCCGGCATAAAAGCGCCTGAATACATACGTGGTATTAAACAGGATTCTATACAGGGGACTTCATTGCTGTATTCTTTTAACGATGCCAAAGCAGCTTCGAGACACCTTGTACAACACTATTATATTTTTGGATCGCGGTCCATCTATTACAATGGCTGGAAAGCCGAAGCCGGGCACCATCCCGATAATGTTGATTTTGATTTTAAACCCGGCGAAACCGTTGCCGATAAAAGTTTTGATGAAGACGATTGGCAACTCTATAACCTGGATGAAGACTTTAATGAACGCGTGAACCTGGCAAAAAAATATCCTGAAAAGTTAGCAGCGCTGAAAAAAATATTTGATGAACAGGCCACCAAAAACCATCTCTACCCACTGATTGACTGGCATGATGTGAATAATAAAAAAATACATCACCCGAACGGGAGTGATACACAGGGACCTGTTAAATAAAAAGTTTATAATTCCAGTAAAATTTATTCTATGGTTTTTAATGATATAATAATTCTTTCCAGGAAAATACTGGTTGGTTTTTTTATCTACCTGGCCCCGCTTACAGTTGTATCGGGTGGTTTATGGCTGATCAAATTTTTATTAACCAAATAAACAGATTATTATGGCAATTGATAAGCACTTAACAAAAAAAATAACCAAAGATATTTTTGTCAGTTTGTTAATTTATGCGCTGCCTGTTGTGTTACTTTTTCTATTCTTTGCAATAAAGGGAGAGAGACCCTGGCTCAATAACACGCATGCACCGGCAACGGTAAACGTTCCACCGTTTTTACAATTTTTAGCGCCTGTATTTAAAAATATACAGTCATGGGGTTTCCTTGTAATTGCGTTGGTATTGGGTACCGTTGAATTTGGACTTGGACTATATGATAATAAGTGGACCAAAACAGAGCGTACTATTGATATAGTTTGCTTTCTTGCGCCTAAATTTCTATTGCCGCCGGTAACGGCCTACTTTAGTCTTAAATTATTGCCGCTGTTATTGCCAGGGCTTGCCAACCAGTTTTCCTGGGTGCCGTTCTGGGCAGGCTTTCTTATCATTGCTGTGGCTGATGATCTTACGCAGTATTGGTACCATCGTCTCCATCACCAATTGCCTTTTCTGTGGCGTTTCCACCGCACGCACCATTCTGCGCCTTATATGGGAATGGCCATGGCCAGCCGGCAGAATTTTATCTATACGGTTTTCTTTTCACAGATATATTTAACGGCCACACTGGTTTACCTGGGACTGGGTTTCCCGGCGTTGTTTGTAACCGTTATAAAATCATTTATTACATTATCTGCTCATTCAAGTATCCCCTGGGACAAGCCGTTTTACAAATACAAGGCATTGCATCCCATTGCATGGGTACTGGAAAGACTTATTTCTACCCCTGCCACACATCATGCCCACCATGCAGATACAGCAGGCGATGGTATAGGTAACTACAAGGGTAATTTCGGCAATATGTTTTTTTTATGGGATGTTATTTTTAAAACAGGGATTATTACCCGTAAATACCCGCAATCCTTCGGCATTAAATTTTACAGACAGGAAGAATGGTATGCCCAGTTTTTATGGCCCATTTTTAAATCAAAAAAGCCAGGTAGTGAACTGGCGGCCAACGGCCCCGAAGTGGGTGACGAAATTACTTCAAACGCGATTTATTACGAAGAAGACTATGCTGGTATCGAATCTGTAGCATACAAAGGTCTTACCAACAATTAATTTAACCTGCGATGAACTTCCTTCCCGGATGGTCATGCAATGTTAGTGTTGTTTAAATACAATATAAAATTGAACAAAATGAAAATACATATTACCACTGTTGTTGCATATTTATTTTTGGCCACTGCTGCTGCGGGGCAGGCAACAGCAGAAAAAGCGGCTTTTACACTATCGCTTGATTCATTTACCGCAAAAATAGAGCGGCAATTACAGCCACAAATTGTTGATGCCAGAAGCCCTGAAGAATTTGCATTTAATCATATTGAGGGCGCTGTTAATTTTAACCTGCAGTCCGGGGATTATAATACATTTGTACAGGCATTGGATAAAAACAAACCTGTGTTTGTTTATTCTATCAATACCGGAAGAAGTTCTGCCTTGGTAAAGGATTTAATAAATAAAGGCTTTGTTGAAGCGTATGATTTACAGGGAGGGATTGCCAATTGGGTGGGCGGTGGCCGTCCTTATTATACGGCTTCAAAAAATGGGCTGACGCCGGGTGCCTATAAAAAACTGCTTGCCTCAAATAGCCTGGTGCTGACAGATATTGGTTCGCGTTACTGCGGTAGCTGCAAAAAAGTAAAACTGGTATTGGATTCGTTACGTCAGGAGTATGGCGCTCAGTTAAAAATTATAGAAGTAGACCTTGAAGACAGCCCTCAACTGATCAGTGAACTGAAGACAGTAAATGTTTTTCCATATTTAATTCTTTATAAGCAGGGAAAAGTTGTATATACAAAGAGCGGGCTGAATGAGTTAAAAGATGATATAGAAACAGCGCTGGCGAAAGCAAAATAAATAATGATAGTATATGTGGATTTTTAAGTTGCTGCTTGTTGTTGCAGTTGGTGGTATGGCGGTAGCCTTCGGTAAAAAAACTAAATTACCAGTATTTGTGGCGCCCCCCCTGGATACAGCGGCGCCGGATAACCGTATCCTGTGCAGGGTACCATCCAGGGCCCTGGCCTTACAGGCGGCGGGTAAAAATACATCGTCGAAAAGCGGCAATCGCAATGCAATGGTTTTTATTAAAGGCGGCCATTTTGTAATGGGCTCAAATGATTTTTCGGATGCGCAGCCATTGCATTCAGTAACTGTAAGCAGTTTCTGGATGGATGAACATGAAGTAACCAATGCCGATTTTGCTGCGTTTGTAAAAGCAACTGGCTATAAAACGGTTGCCGAAAGAAAATTAAATCCGAAAGACTATCCGGGTGTGCCGGTTGATAAGCTGGTGCCTGGTTCGGCCGTATTTACTCCACCGGCACATAAAGTTTCGCTGGACAATCCTTTGCAATGGTGGCAATATGTGCCCGGTGCAGACTGGAAGCATCCAAAAGGACCGGGCAGCAGCATAAAAGAAAAACCGGATGACCCTGTAGTGCAGGTTTGTTATGCCGATGCCGCCGCTTATGCAAGATGGGCTGGTAAAAGATTACCCACTGAAGCAGAGTGGGAATATTCGGCCTGTGGCGGAAAGACAAGCCAGGCATACTATTGGGGCAGCGAATTAAAGCCGGGTGGCAAGTGGCTGGCCAATATCTTCCAGGGAAATTTTCCGGAGGGCAATACCATGGAAGACGGATATGCAACACTGGCACCCGTAAAATCTTTTCCGGCCAATGGATATGGATTGTATGATATGGAAGGTAATGTATGGGAATGGTGCAGCGATTTGTACCGTCCTGATTACTATAAAAGCAGTCCTGCAATAAATCCGCATGGACCGGAGAACAGCTTTGATCCCGATGAACCGGGCGCTGAAAAACATGTACAGCGTGGAGGTTCTTTTTTATGCAGCGATGAATATTGCAACCGTTACAGGGCGGGCAGCCGGGGCAAGGGAGAAACCAGCAGTGCCAGCAATAACCTGGGCTTTCGTTGTGTAAAAGATAAATGAGTGCATTAGATGTGTCACGGCGTGGTATAAACGAAAAAAAGATGTGATAATCAGTCACATCTTTTTTTGCCAGACTGGCTGTGAGACTATCTCCATCCGCCACCCAGCGCCCTGTATATATTTATGGTTGCAAGAAACTGGTTTCTTTTTATAGAAACCTGTTCAAGCCTTGCCTGTAAGGTATTTTGTTGCGCAATAAGTACTTCCAGGTAACTGGCTCTGCTGGTCCTGAACAAGGTGGTTGCTATCTCGGTGCCCTGCAGGAGCGTTATTGTTTCGGCAGTTTTTAACTCAAATGCCTTATGAAGATTTTGTATACGCAGCATTTCGTTGTAAACTTCCATATACCCGTTTTGGATTGTCTTATGATAATTGTATAAGCTTTCCACTTGCCTCGCGCTGGCTTTATTAAATATGGCTTTAATGGCCGCTCTGTTGATCAGGGGAGCGGTAAAATTGCCCAATAACCCAAATACAAATGATTCGGGTGTTGTAAACAAGAGCCGGGGCTGGAAGGCCTGCAAGCCAATGCTGCCACCAATGGCCACCGATGGATAAAATGCTGCTTTTGCGGCACTGAGATCTGCTTTTGACGCCAACAGTTCAAGTGCTGCCTGCTTAATATCCGGGCGGTTCTGTAATAATGCCGCCGGAACGCCTGTCTGTACCTGTAGCGGAAATGTGGTGGTAAAAGTTGTGGTGTCTCTTTTTATGAATTGAGGCTGTCTGCCTGCAAGAAAATTTATCCTGTTTTCAGTTTGTGCTATTTGTTGCGATATTTCCAGGCGCATTCCCTTTATATGCATTAACTGCGCTTCAAATTGTTTAACTGCCAGTTCATTGGTTACTGCGGCAAGTTTTTGGATCCTTACTATATCAAGTGCTTTTTCCTGAACGGTAATTGTTTCGGTTATAATAGCCAGCGTTTGCTCAAACGCCAGTAGTTCATAGTAAGCGGCGGCCAGCTCTGCCACCAGGTTGGTTACAATAATATTTTTCCCTTCTTCTGTGGAAAGCAGTCTTAACATGGCGGCTTTTTTCCGGCTGCGAAGTTTACCCCACAGGTCTGTTTCCCAGGATGATTGTAGTCCCACAAAATAATCCGGTAAATTTTTGGGAATGTTTTTGCCATTGTAAATCGGTACGCCTTTATTGCCTGCACCATCCATAGTATAATCGCTGTACCTGCTGATGGCAGCATTGGCCATAGTATTTATGATGGGGTGCAATGCAGCTTTGCTGAGGTGAACATCGGTTTGAGCACCTGCAATTCTTTGTACAGCCATCAATATATCCCAATTATTATTTAATGCAGTATCTATTAATTTCACAAGGTTGGTATCAGTGAAATACTGCTTCCGGCTGATGGTTCCCGATGAAACGGTGTCCCTGCTATCTCCAAATGAAGCGGGCAGGGCGGGGACGGGTGGTTGTAGCCCTGGTTTTACAGATCCGCAACTATAAAGTGTTACAACTATAGTAAATGTGAGAGCGCTTATATAGATACTTTGTTTCATGGTTTTATATTTCTTCCGTAAATGGCAGTTCTTCTTTACTGCCTTTTTTTATAAATTTTTCGGCCATGCCGGCGAAGATGACGTACAGGCCGGGTATAATGACGATGCCAAACACGGTACCGAACAGCATACCGCCGGTGGCTGCCGTACCAATGGTTCTGTTGCCGATAGCTCCGGCACCTGTGGCTACCATCAGCGGTATTAAACCGGCAATAAATGCAAATGAGGTCATTAAAATAGGGCGCAAACGTGAAGATGCGCCGGCAACAGCGGCCTGCAAAGCGGTGTCACCCTGGCGGTGTCTGAGTGATGCAAATTCTACTATCAGGATGGCATTTTTTCCCAACAGACCAATCAGCATAATCATTGCTACCTGTGCATAAATATTGTTCTCCAGTTGCAGAAGCATCAGTAAAAAGAATCCGCCTGCAATGCCCGCCGGCAATGACAGTATAACGGGCAGGGGCAGTAAAAAACTTTCGTATTGTGCTGCCAGCAGCAAATACACGAAAAGCAGGCAAATTAAAAAGATTAACAATGATTCATTACCCGCCATTGCCTGGTCCCTGGAGGAACCGGCCCAGTCGTAATCAAACCCTTTTGGCAGTTTGCTTTTTGCGGTCTCCTTAATGGCAGCAATTGCCTGTCCACTGCTGAATCCCGGCGCCGGCTCACCATTAAGCATAGCCGAAGGATACATATTGTAACGGCTTACCTGTTCAGGGCCGTAGGTTTTTTTCAGTGTAAGAAATGCCGATACGGGCACCATCTCGTTATTGCTGTTTTTTACATAGAGTTTTAAGATATCCTCTGGTTTGGCACGAAATTCGGGCAATGCCTGCACCATTACTTTGTACAACTGGCCAAAACGAATAAAATTTGTGGCGTATTCACTGCCCAGGTATGTTTGCAATGTATTCAGCACATCTTCAACAATTACATTTTTTTGTGCTGCTTTCAGGTTGTCGATGCTTACCATATATTGCGGGAAGCTGGCATTGAAAGTGGTATATGCATTAATGATTTCCGGCCGTTTATTTAATTCTTCCGCAAAGGCTTTTGATACCTGTTCCATTTTTTGCAGATCGTCTCTGCCGGTTTTATCCAGTAACCGCAATTCAAAACCGCTTGCATTGCCATATCCGGGTACCGGCGGCGGCGTAAAAAACTCAATGGTGGCATCTTTAATATATTTTGTTTTGCCGGTTAATTCTTCAATGATTTCTTTGTCCGACTTATCCCTGTTTTTCCAGGGTTTAAGACTTATAAGGCTGGTTCCATAGGTGGCGCCGGTACCATCAGACAATACACTAAAGCCAGCCAGTGTAGATACGGATGCCACTTCGTTCAATTTCTGGGCCTCTTCCTGTATGGCATCTGTAACTTTTTCTGTTCTTTCAAGCGTGGCGCCCGAAGGCGTGGTAACATTGGCATAGATGGCACCCTGGTCTTCATTGGGTATAAAACCAGCGGGCACTATCCTTGCCAATAGCCCGCTGGTAAGACAAAAAAATAACAGCATCATCCATGTGATCACTCTTTTGCCGGCAATTTTCTCAATCAGGATTTTGTATTTTTCAGACAGGCTGTTGTATCCTTTGTTGAATTCATTAAAAAAATTGCTGAACAGGGATGGCTTGCCGTGCTGATTATTTTTTAACAGCAATGCACATAAAGCTGGTGTGAGTGTAAGTGCTACAATGCCTGATAAAACAATAGCAGTAGCCATGGTTAAAGAAAACTGACGATAAAAAACACCTGTGGGACCAGCCATAAATGATACCGGTAAAAAAACCGCCGACATTACAAGCGTTATAGCAATAATGGCCCCGCTGATCTCTTTCATGGCAGCCCTGGTTGCTGCGGTGGCGTTCACACCCGGGTTTTCCATCTTTGCATGCACGGCTTCGATCACTACAATGGCATTATCTACCACAATACCAATAGACAATACCAGTGCAAACAATGTAATCAGGTTGAGAGAAAAACCAAACAATTGCATAAAAAACAGGGTTCCCACCAGCGATACGGGTACGGCTATAGCGGGTATGAGCGTGGACCTTACATCCTGCAGGAAAATAAACACTACCAGCGCCACCAGTATAAATGCTTCGGCCAGTGTTTTCAGCACTTCATGTACAGATGCATCCAGGAAAGCAGAAACATCATAACTAACGGTATAGGTCATACCGGGAGGGAAAGATGCTTTTAGTTGTTCCATTCTGCTTTTAATATTCTTAATCACTTCGCTGGCATTGGTGCCCGGTCTTTGTTTTATCAAAATAGCAGCCGAAGGCCGGCCATTTTCTTTCGACAATACATCATATTCCTGCGAGCCAAATTCTACTTCGGCGATGTCTTTCAGCCGCGTTATATTGCCTGCCTCATTGCTTTTGATAACCATGTTTTCATAGCCCGCAGCGGTATTGTACTTGCCGGTGTATTTAAGCACATATTGCAATGCCTGCGCATTTCTGCCGGAGCTTTCTCCTATTTTGCCAGGCGCTGCTTCCAGGTTTTGCTGTTTTAAACTTTTTATTACATCATCGGTAGAAATATTATAATTGGCCATGCGTGCGGGGTTTAACCATATACGCATCGAATATTCCCTTGAACCCATGATATCTGCAAACCCAACACCTTCAATTCTTTTTAGCTCCGCCATCAGGTTAATATCAGTATAGTTGTACAGGAATTTTTCATCCATGGTTGAATCATTGCTCAGTACGTTTACGTACATCAGCATACTGTTCTGTACTTTTTCTACAATTACTCCGGCTTTAATGGCTTCTTCGGGCAGTTCATCCAGCGCAGATGCTACGCGGTTCTGAACATTAACAGCTGCCACTTCAGGATCAGCCCCCGAATTAAAGACAATGGAGATAATGCTTGATCCGTCGTTGCCCGACACAGAAGTCATATAAGACATGCCGGGTACACCGTTGATGGCCCGTTCGAGAGGTGTAACCACAGCTTTTACGCAGGCTTCAGCGTTAGCACCTGTATATTTGGTAGTAACCGTAACTTCCGGCGGGGCAATATCGGGAAATTGGGTTACCGGTAGTTGCATAAGGGCAATAATGCCCAGCAGCATGATAAGCAATGATATTACAATTGAAAGTACGGGCCTTTCTATAAATTGAGCGGTCATGTGTAGTTTTTAAAATGTACAACCTGCAGTTATTTGCGGAGTTTAATCAATAGAGTGTTCATTGATATCATTTCAGGAGATACCTGGTCACCTTCTTTCATTTGCTGAATGCCTTCATATACAATTTTATCACTGGCGGTCAGACCTGGTTCAATGATATAAATATGCGGCAGGCGCAGTTTGGGTATGACAGGTTTCATTCTGACCCTGTTGCTGCTGTCTATCACAAACACATAGGTCTTGTCCTGTATCTCAAACGTTGATTTCTGTGGTATAATCAGGGCGTTTTTTATTGAAGTGCTCATCAGGATTTTTCCGCTGGAGCCATGTTTCAACAACAGGCGGGGATTCTTGAACCTTGCCCTGAAAGCAATATTGCCTGAGCTTTTGTCAATCTCGCTTTCAACGGTTTCTATAAAACCTTCCTGATCAAAAACAGCATTGTCTGCCATTAACAATGAAACTTTTGTTTGCTTTCCGCTTTCATTGTGTTTAATAAAATCCAGGTACTCACTCTCGGATACATTAAAATAGGCAAAAACTTCTCTGTTGTCTGAGAGCGTGGTTAATAAAGCTCCTTCATCAACCAGGCTGCCGGTTTTATTGGGAATGCGGTTGATAACGCCATTGAAGGGGGCCTTTACGCTGGTAAACGAAAGATTGAGCCTGGCTACCGAAATGGCAGACCGGGCTTCATCCAGTTTTGCCAGTATGGCTTCTCTCTTTGCTTCCGCCATTTCCAGCTCCGATTTGGAAACAATATTCTTTTCCACCAGGATATGGGTGTTCTTTAGCTCCACATCGGCAAGTTTCAGTTCTGCAAGTGCATTTTTTTCTATTGCGGTGGCTTTTAATATCTCTTCTTCAAAGCCCCGGCTGCTGAACGTAAACAATACCTGGCCGGCCTGTACAGACCGTCCTTCGTCTGCATATATTTTTTCTATAAAACCTTTTACCCTGGCCCTGATTTCAACGTTTTGAACAGATTGTATTTCGGCAATGTATTCCTTTGTATAACTGGTATCAATCAGCATGGCGTTGGTGACCTGGAATTTGTCACCAGTAGTTGAATTGCCGGTAGCCTTTGAAGAGCAGGCGGCCGTCAGCTGCATGATACCTGTACCCATGAGTATAATCACTGCAGGGATGTTGCAAATGCGGGGTTTAATACTTCTCATTATAGATGCTTGTTAATGATAAACTGTTTTGAATATGGCAAGACAAAACGTTTACTGCCAGTTGCAGGCGGGAAGTCGTTCCAAAAATTTGAAAAGGATTATGAGAATTTCGGAGGGGGTGAAATAATACTAAAATGGCCTTTACAGATTTTATTGGCCATATCAATACCAGTAGCCCAGGTTGAACCCTGGCTTATAGTGTATACTACCTGGTGATGGGGAATGTGTTCAAAATACAAGGGCCCGGTTTCGTATTTTTCCAGATCGTTTTCCACAGGATTATCATCATCCTCATCATTTTCTGGGGCAGAAGCCCTGTCGCCGGCAATTTTTTCAGGAACAAATTCAGCAAAGGAATTAATGTCATCGAAATGAATATTTACCTGAACATCACTCCCTTTTGTGATAGCATAATCTACGCAGATACTAAGGTTTAGCACCTGGATTGCAACTATAAAAAATAGCCCCCGTAATAGTATTTCATTAAGTTTTTTCAACTGGACGTTGCCCTGTGACGACAGGGCCGATGGCCGCAAATATCGGAATTTTCACGGGAAGCTGCCTGCAACCTCCCGTATTTTAATACAGTATTTACCTGTCACGCCGGCTTATACATATTATGTAATGACAACTGCATACATTTGTTTCAGTTACGATTAACAAAAACTCAGTTGATATCGCTGTCTGCAAATAAAAAACAATAACATTTAACCGATATCAGGCCGGGAATGGGATTTGTCTTATTTTGTAATGCTGACTGGCAAACAAGTGATGCCGGATTCCAAAACAACATTGAAACAGGCATTTTTAAAAATGAATCGTACAGGCAGTATAACTTTAACAAAAGGATAAAATTATTTTTATGACAAGGATAAAAAAAAGAAGAACCGGGAAAAAGCGCACGGCTGATCAAAAAAGATTAACCGCCGGCCGGAAAAGAGGGCGTGCCGCGGCCAATACGGCGCCTGCCGGTGAACCACCCCGCAAAGAAACGATTTCCGCAGAAGAAAAAGCGGCTTATAAAAAATCGTTTCAGCCTGAACAATCAGGCAGAAGAAACAGGTCTTCAAAAAAGGATGCCGATGTAAGAAAAGCCGGTGGTGATTTGAGCGGTCATCAAAAAAATGAAGTCCCTGCAAAAGCAACCGGTAAAACAAGATCGGCGGGTTCGCGCCGGGTAGCAGTGGCCAAAAGTGTAGCAACAAATGCCAAAGGCAAACCCGCCTATAAAAAAGCATTTACACCAAAAAAGGAAATAACGGGCGAAGAAAAATCACCCAGGGGTTTTGCTCCCTGGAATAAAAATAAGGCCAGGAAAAAAGGATTGGGTAAGTAATCATCCCATTTTCATTAAGTGCCCTTCAGGAGGGTAGGGTATGATTTGCAGGATTATAAAACTCATCATGGTTTTTATCTTCCTGCCAGCTAAATTCTATTTGTGATGCTACCTCTTTTGCAAAAACATGACCATGGATATCGTTTAAAAAGCCAAGCGTCATGTCCATGCCGGCACTTACACCCGAAGAAGTATAATATTTGCCATCTACCATCCACCGGGCCTGTCTAATCCAGTCAACCTTATTGCCGGTAGTCATTACCCAGTCAAAAGCTCTTTTGTTGGAGGTAGCTTTTTTCCCATCCAGCAAACCTGTTTTAGCCAGCAATGCTGTTCCCGTGCAAACAGTAAATACATACTTGCTTTGTTCCGCAATTTTCCTGATAAGATCAATCAGCACTTTATTGTTTACTTCTACCCTTGTACCATAACCGCCCGGGATTAAAAAAATGTCCGCGCCCTTGCTTATCTCTTCCAGTTTTTTTGTCTGAACCGATACGCCATGTTTATTATTCGACAATCCGCCATGTTGTGAATAGAAGTCAATCTGGTACAGGTCTGTCAGCCTGCCCAATATTTCTACCGGGCCAAATACATCCAGGGTTTCAAAGTCTTCAAATAATAAAACGGCAACGTGCATACGAAATAATTTTACAGGTGTTAATATCAGGACTTATAGTTAATGGTCATTTTGTATTTATTTTAACACAGTGCCCCTGTAATTCTTTACTGCATGCTTAGCGAAAACAATCCTTTTTTGCCCTGCAGGCTGCAAACAAGAAAACTTTGGGCAGCCTTTCATAACGAAAGCGGACACACGATGCATCGGAACCGGACAGTTGCTGTTTTTTGTTTAAAAAACCATATTGATTTACAATGATTTCTGTCTGGCACACTTACAGCATTGTATACCGTGAACAATTATTCTATAAAGAAAAAAAAAGTGTTATGAAAAAGTTTGTAAAACCAGCAGCTTTCGCAGTTGCAATTATCCTCTTATCCTTTACTCAACCGGCAAAAGCCGCCGTTGGCCCGCATCTCTGGTATTCATCCCTTGGCAAACATACTACATCTTCCGGTAGCAGGTTCAGCATAGAGTTGAACAGGAAGGATGCCGAAGAGGTAATAAGCGCGGTTATTGAAAACCCTGACAAAAAGAACTTGTGTATCAGATTAACCGCACCCGATGGCAGCACACTGGACAATTTCTACACGGGCCGCAAATATGTTAAAATGAACAAGCGATACAATTTTAGCGGTGCGGAAGAGGGTGTGTATACTATCACTATCAGTGATGGTGTTGAAAAAATACAAAAACAGGTAAAGCTTGAACGTGCATTTAGCTTGCCTGTCAGCCGGTTAATAGTTCAGTAAGCCTTATACAAAGAACACAGCGGTAAAGTTCGTAGTTATGCGCAGTTTTTATGAAAAATGCACGGGGGATGTTTTTACATTCCCCTCACTATTAAAATGGGCAAGTCTGCATGCTATAAAAGGTTTTCCAGTATTGGCCGGGTTGTTTCCAGTCCTGTATGCCGGTAACATGCCATGCCTGTTTTGGTTGCTGCATCAACCAGTATCTGCCGGTCGTCAAAATATACACACTGATCGGGGCTCACCTGGGCAATGCCCATGGCGAGATGGAATATTCCGGGATCGGGTTTGCGCATACCTACTTCACAGGAGGATACAAAGGCGTCGAAACATTCATGCAGCTTAAATTTTTTGATGCGGTAGTCATTCAATTCTTTTCCTTCGTTATTAATGGAGATAAAGCGAAACTGGCCTGCATGTTGTTTTTTCCATTGTATCAGCCATTGCAAAGTGCCGGGCAATTCAACAGATTGCTCAAGCATAAAATCAATAAAATCGCTCTTTGTAAAATTCCTGGGCTTATAAAACAGGGTGGTCTTCAGGTATTCGTCCAGCGAAATTTTTCCTATCTCATACACATTGAAAATAAATTCATGCAGTATGTTCATTTCTTCGTAATTAAAGCCAAATTTTACAGCGGCCGCCTGCCTGGATTCGTGTCCCCATCCATTGGTCAGCAGCACTCCGCCAATGTCGAAGAAAAGAACTTTTTTAAATGGTGTACTCATAGCGATAAAGATACATAATGAAGCCATATGGCGATGCGCTTCACCGCCAGATAAATGATATTTTACCGTCCTCCGGGTCTCCGGGTTTAACAAAGTCTCAACTAAACGGGTGGTACCTTTGTTATCCACAAAAACCATAAAAAATGAACAGGCTTAATTGCTGGAAATGCATTGTTATACTATCGTCGCTGATGGCGCTGGCGGTATTTTCATAATTTTTTCAGTTGTAAGATGGTAAAGCAGGTCTGCGGGCCTGCTTATTTTTTGTGACACCACAAGATGGCGGGTGTTGCCGGCGATGCAAAACACTGCCGGTGGCGGTTTATTTATCAAACGGGCAGGCAAATAAACCGTCGTTTTGGCCAAACAAGGGAAAAATGGAAACAGCGCCTTATATTAGTACTTTAAAACCACTGCTTAATAATGACCATAAAATATAAAAGCGATACCGTAGAATGGAAAAAGGTGCTTAACCTGAAAAATTTTTTGCATATCGCCGTCGGTATAGTACTGGCCGTGCTGGCTATGAAGGGATTTATGATTCCAAACCGGTTCCTGGACGGCGGTATTACCGGTATTTCCATCCTGCTGTATGAAATATTTCATGTCAATATCAGCTTCCTGGTAATTATTTTAAATGCTCTTTTTATCTACCTCGGGTACAGGAGGATTGGTAAAACCTTTGCCGTGCAAACAACCATTGCCGTTATATTGCTGGCGCTGGCATTGTTTTTTATCAATATTAATCCCATTACCAGCGATAAACTGCTGATAGCTATTTTTGGGGGCTTGCTGATGGGTACGGGCGTTGGGCTGGTCATCAGAGGAGGGGGCGTTATTGACGGTGCGGAAGTAATTGCTGTTTTCACGGGCCGGAGAACCGGCTTTTCCAACAGCGAAATTATTATGCTTATAAATACCCTCATTTTTGCCGTGGCTGCCTTTCAGTTTGGTATTGAAACCGCCATGTACTCTGTGATTACCTATTTTACGGCCACCAGGGCCATCAATTATGTGGTAGATGGTATTGAACAGTTTACGGCAATGAATATTATATCGGGCCGGCACGATGAAATAAAAAGTTTCCTGGTAAATGAACTGGGCAAAGGAATTACAGTTTACAAAGGAGAGCGTGGATACCTGCCCGGCAGTTTTGATGTTAAAACTGATACTGAAATTATTGTTACTATTGTTACCCGTCTTGAAATAAAACAAATACAGGAGGCATTAACAAGAATTGATCCCCGGGTTTTTGTATATGTGCAAACCATTAAGGAGGCAAGTGGCGGAATATTAAAAGCAAAAGGCCATGCAAAATAGCCAGGCAATGAAATCTTTTGTAGTTAATTTATTAAATGATAAGTTGCCGCCATTTTATTTTTATCACAATAGCGGTCATACGCTGTATGTAATGGACAAGGCCATTGAAATTGGCCGCGGAGAGAACTGCTCCGACAGGGAAATCCACCTGCTGACTGCAGCCGCACTATGGCACGACAGCGGCTTTATCAATACGAAAATCAATCACGAAAAAGAAGGCTGCCTGCTGGCCCGCCATTATTTACCTGCCTTTGATTTTTCTGATGCAGACATAAACTGTATTTGCGGAATGATTATGGCAACCAAAATGCCACAATCGCCACAAAATAAATTAGAGCAGATTATTGCTGATGCCGATCTTGAATACCTGGGGACAGGTGGTGCAGAAGAAAAGGCGGCGGCACTTTTTAGGGAGCTACAATATTTAACGCCATCATTAACTGCTCAGTTATGGCAAAAGATGCAGGTTTCTTTTCTTAGCACCCACCGGTATTTCACTTCATTTTGTAAGAAAAACAGGCAGCCTGCACAGGATGCCTACCTGCAGCGGTTGTTAAATAATATTGCATAGGTTTATTCATTTGATTATATTTATCCAGCCTTATTTGCAAATTGTATGCTTTTTTAGAAATGCTGTAAAAGGAGATTAGCCAGCGTTTTTTCTTACCGGTTCCACAAAAAGTCTTCACATAGATCAATCCTGTCGGGGTAGGCTGGTAATAGTAACTGTCCGCCCGATGAAGTAATAGAGCAAATTATTTTCCGCCGGCAAAGCCGTAGTAATAGTGGAGAAAGTTTCTTTTCGTGCATAAAATAATGGCGATGAGGCAATCTGGTCTGTAAATTATCAGCATGAGGCATATGTAAGCACAGATTGCTTCAGGTCGTTCGCAATTACCGGAAATGTTCGTAAGGTGGGCAAATGTTCCAGTAGCGGCTTGTTCCTGCGCGACAGCGACTAATTAAAAACGCTTCCTAAACACCCATTATAAACCCTTCAACCAACAAACAACATGAAAAAAACCAGTATTGCCAGTTTTGCCTGTATGCTTATATACCTGCCATTGCTGCTCATAAGCTGTACCAACGATGCACCTGTTCAGCAGGTAAAAGAAAGTCCGGCGACAGAATTATCGCAGGCCGAATTAATTACGCGGGGCAAATACCTCGTCACTGTTATTGGATGCAATCACTGCCATACACCCAAAAAGATGGGGCCGCAGGGACCAGTGTTCGATTCTTCACTCCTGCTGTCGGGGCATCATGGCAATAGCCCATTGCCGGCCATCGATACAAAAGCACTGACGCCCGGCTATTGGGTGCTGTTTGCCGGTGATCTTACCGCTACTGTTGGCCCCTGGGGCATTAGTTATGCAGCCAATCTTACACCAGACTCATTAACGGGTATAGGCCTGTGGTCCGAAGAAACATTTGTCAAAACCTTGCGTTCCGGCAAACACCTTGGTCAGGAAGGCGGCAGACCCATTATGCCACCAATGCCCTGGGAAAGTATTGGCGCATTAAGCGATGACGATATTAAATCATTGTATACATTTTTGCATGCACTGCCAGCCATCAGCAACCGGGTTCCGGCTTATACACCACCCAATGAAGTGAGCAAATTAAAATAACAAAGTTTAAGTGGCACCGGAAAGACAAAGTGCGTGCGCCGGCTATGTAACTCACCGGCCGAGGCGCTCAGCGTTTACAACCGGTATTGTACAGCCGAAAATATGTTTATTGGCGGCTGACCTGCAACGAATCGTAAATGGTATTGGAGAAATAATTGCCGCCAGTACAAAATGCGCGATAGAACAGAACTTTCTCCCAAAAAAAGCTAGCTTTAGGCGGAGAAATGTGTAATGACAAAACACACAAATACTTTAATTGTTGGGGCAGGCATGTCCGGGCTGGCTGTTGCTGCTGCCTTGCAAAAAAAAGGTGTTGATTATATTATTATTGAGAAGCAGGAGCTTGTCGGGATAGCATGGCGCAATCATTACGATCGGTTGCATTTACATACGCCGAAAAATATATCGCACCTGCCGTATAAAAAATTTGAACGCTCCCTGCCCCGTTATCCCAGCCGGCAACAGGTGGTCGACTATTTGCAGGATTATCAAAAAGAATTTGGTATACAGCCCTTGTTTAACACTGAAGCAAAAAAAATAAGAAGGGAAGGAGATTTCTGGATTACGGAAACAGGCAACACCGGTTTTACATCTCGTTACGTTGTAATAGCCACTGGTCCGTTTGGCAAGCCAAAGGAAATTGATATTAAAGGAATGGAAACATTTCCCGGTAAAATCATACACAGCTACGGATATAAAACGGGGAAAGATTTTGCAGGCCAGCAGGTACTGGTGGTTGGTTTTGGCAATTCGGCCTGCGAAATTGCTATCGACTTATATGAACAGGGTGCGGTACCATCCATGGCGGTGCGGTCGCCGGTAAATATTGCGCCACGTGATCTTTTGGGTATACCTATTCTGCAACTAAGCTTGTTGCTTGATCGTTTACCGGTACGCGTTGCAGATGCCATCAATGCGCCATTATTAAAGTTTTTATACGGGGATATGGGTAAACTGGGTCTGCAAAAAAAACGCTATGGAATATTTGAGCAGATAAGAAAAGACGGAGAAGTGCCCTTGCTTGACATTGGTACCATTAAGCATATCAGGCAGGGGCATATTAAAATCTGCGGGGGTATTGATTATATTGACAACGCAACAGTTTATTTTAAAGATGGCCAAAAAAAAGAATTCGACGCAATTGTTGCGGCAATTGGGTTTTACCGCGATTATGCGGCCATCATTGATGTTGATGAAAGCCGGTTCGGCGATCTGAAAGTGGCTATTGGCAAACAAAAGTATTTTGGAAAGGACGGTTTGTATTTTTGTGGTTTCTGGATTGCGCCCACAGGCCAGATTCGTGAAATAGCTTCGGATGCTAAGAAAATTGCAGCGCACATTGCACAGAACAAAATGCAGTAATGACAAACAGCCCCAAAAAAAGTGAATAGGAATTTTGGGCCCATCCCTGATCGCTGCTTTGATTCGGTTGAAAATGATGAACTTTATATGTTGGAAATTTTTCGGACGAAAACCGGTACCAATGGTGCTGTCTTTACATCATAAAAGGGTAAGCGACTGTATTAATTATTGAAACTTAAGATGAAAAAATGAAAACACTTGTTAAGAACAGAATTACTTCTATCGATTTTTTGCGGGGCGCCATTATGATTATTATGGCGCTTGATCATGTACGGGATTACCTGTTGCGTGACTCATTTTATTACGATCCGCTTGATTTGGAAAAGACCAGCGGGGTATTATTTTTTACAAGATGGATAACCCATTTTTGTGCACCCATATTTATGTTGCTGGCCGGTACTTCAGCCTTTTTGATCAGTCAGAAGAAATCAAAAAAAGACACCTCGCTTTTCCTTTTGAAGCGTGGCCTCTGGTTGATTTTTCTTGAAATGATAATTGTAAATTTTGGCTGGAATTTCAACGTTACCTTCCCCATGTTCTTTTTTATAACCATCTGGGCCCTGGGCATCAGCATGATTGTACTGGCGGGCCTGATTCATTTGCCAAAACAAATTATCCTTGTTTTTTGTATCGTGCTGGTTGCCGGGCACAATGTATTTGACAATTTTCATATTGCCGGCAATGGGTTACCCGCATTTGGCTGGAGCCTGTTGCACGAACAACGTCCCTTCTTCTGGCATAACGAAGTATTACTGGTAGGTTACCCACTGATACCCTGGATTGGCGTAATGCCATTGGGTTACCTGATGGGTCAATGGTATGCAGCGGGATATGATGCGGACAAACGGCGAAGAAATTTACTGGTAACCGGCTTTTCAGCCGTTGTCATCTTCATTGTACTGCGGTACACCAATCTATATGGCGATCCTGTAAAATGGACTGTGCAAAAAACGCCCTTCTATACCTTTCTTTCATTTATAAAGGCAAACAAATACCCGCCCTCTTTATTATATATTTTAATGACCCTGGGGCCGGCCTGTTTATTTCTGGCTTTTACTGAAAAGATGAATGGGGCTGTTGTAAAAATTGTTTCTGTATATGGACGGGTGCCGATGTTTTACTACCTGGTTCATATTTACGTTATTCATTTAATTGCGCTGGTTGCCTCTGCGTTAACCCCCGGTCAGCACTGGAATATATGGGTACTGCAGCAGCCTATCTGGTTTACAGAGAGCCTCAGGGGGTATGGATTTTCATTGCCGGTAGCCTATATAGTCTGGGCGGCTGTGGTAATAGCGCTTTATCCTTTTTGTAAAAAATATGACCAGTATAAGCAATCACACAAAGAAAAATGGTGGTTGAGTTATTTGTGAGATAATCAATTAAAAAAAAGTAACACCGGTGGAAATAAAAAAAGATCAATGGCCTGCCGGGTTGGATGCCATGATTGCAGCACCACAACATCATAAAATATTGTTTGAAAACGAAAAGGTGCGTGTATTGGATGCCAATATACCGGCAGGCGAAACAACGGCTTTGCATACCCACCAGTTTCCGGCATCGTTGTATATCATCAGCTGGAGCGATTTTGTGCGGTATGATGCCGATGGAAACGTATTGCTGGATTCACGCAAACTGGATAAAGCATTTTTGCCGGCAACGGCATTGTGGAGCGATCCGTTACCACTGCATGCGCTAAAAAATGTGGGCGAAAATGATTTGCATGTAATCAGCGTAGAGATTAAAGGCCAGCATTGAAATTACTGCGGTTAAATTGGGGAACATAGATAACCCCGCCTGGCGGCTGCAGAAAAACAATCCGGAAGCTGGAACGGGAGAAACGGAAAAACTTAGCTAACTTCCTGCTATATAAACAACCAATGCCCCCAACCCGCCAACTGGCTGCCATCATGTTTGCCGATATCATGGGCTTTACGGCCATTATGCAGGACGATGAGTCGCTGGCAATGAAACTGCGTGAAAAACTGAAATCGGCATTGGAGGACCAGGCCGTGCTTCACAAAGGAAAAATCATCAAACTGAGCGGAGATGGTGCGCTTTGCAGTTTCGGCAGTGCCGGTGAATCTGTAAGGGCGGCAATGGCGGTGCAGCTGGCCATGCAGCAGGATCTTACTGTACCACTGCGTATCGGTATTCACCAGGCCGATGTAATTTTTGAAGAAGGAGATGTGCATGGAGATGGCGTCAATATCGCTTCAAGACTGGAGTCGATGGCTGTGTCCGGCAGCATTTTTGTCTCCGCCAAAGTTTACGATGACATTAAAAATCAAAAAGACATCCAAACCGTTTCTCTCGGAAAATATGTATTGAAGAATGTAAAAGAACCGGTTGAAATATATGCCATCAGCAATCCCGGTTTACAGGTGCCTCTCAAAAAGAAACTGGAAGGCAAGGCAATCAGATATGTTGAGTTTAATAAATCATCCAAAGGCAGGATGATTCAACTGGCAAAACTGGTGTCAATAATTGCAGTGCTGGGTGCGGCGGCTTTTTTTGTCTTGCAGCCCTGGGTTAAAAAGCAGTATGTGCGTAGTGAATTGCTGCCGGCTATTGAAAAACTGGTAAATGACAATTTCAGGCCGCCCACCAGGGCTTTTGATTTGGCGGTAGAAGCTAAAAAAATTATTCCCGGCGATTCAGCACTGAATAAAATATGGCCAACCGTTGCAACAACTATCTCAGTAGAAACCATACCGGCAGGGGCGGAAGTTTTTTGGAAAGATTATAAAACACCCGATACAGCCTGGAGGTCTGCCGGCATTACCCCGCTTAAAAATGTGGCATTCCCGCGCAGTTACCTTAGAATGGAAATCAGAAAAAAAGGCTATCAAACCATTGAATATGCCGGACCCTGGGCCTTTGGAAGACTGGGTGCCGACCTCAAATATTTGAAACTGGATCCTGCCGGCATTCTTCCGCCCAATATGGTAAGAATTCCAAAGCGTACAACTGATATGTACATTGTTGGCCTTGAAAAATACGGTCCGAGAGAAGTGGGTGAATTTTTAATGGATAAGTACGAGGTTAGCAATAAACAGTTTAAGGCGTTTATGGATGCCGGTGGGTACAGCAATAAAGCGTATTGGAATTATCCGGTTTATTCCGGCGGCAAAACAATTCCTTTGGCAGCTGCTTTGATGCAGTTTACAGACAAAACCGGCCGGCAGGGGCCTGCCAACTGGGAAGCAGGCACTTATCCCGATGGCCAGGAAGATTATCCGGTAACTGGTGTGTCGTGGTATGAAGCCGCCGCCTTTGCGTCGTATAGCAAAAAACAACTTCCAACGGTTTTTCATTGGGGCGCTGTGGCAGAGCCCTCGCGCACCGAATTTATTGTACCGTTAAGTAATTTTAATGGTAAATCTGCAACACCAGTGGGCAGTATGCCGGGTTACAATACTTTTGGCATATATGACCTGGCCGGAAATGCCCGGGAATGGTGTTTTAATGCGAGTGAGGATCCCGGACAGCATTTTATTTTGGGTGGCGGATGGAACGATCCTACCTATGCTTTCAATGACAGTTATACACAAGCGGCTTTAGACAGAAGTATTGCCAATGGTTTCAGGTGTATAAAAGAACTACCCGGAGATACGGGTATGGCGGGATTAATCAAACCGGTATCTATAGAATTCAGGGATTATACCAAAGAGAAACCGGTGGATGATAAAACCTTTGATATTATACTAAGGCAATATGCCTATGATAAATCTGCATTGAATGCAAGGGTTGATAGCATCATTCAGGGCGAATTCTATACCCTGGAAAGGATTTCTTTCGATGCGGCGTATAACAACGAAAGAATGATGGCCTACCTGTATTTGCCAAAAAATTTTCAGGCTCCTTTTCAGACTATTTTGTTTTTTGGCGGTTCGGGTGATATCTATAAAAAGAAATTTGATGTTGAAAATGGCCTGTGGGGTATTGATTTTATTGTAAAAAGCGGCAGGGCCCTGGTGTTGCCCATTTATAAAGGCACCAACGAACGGCACGATGATTTGAAATCTGATTTACAGGACGAATCGGTTTTTTATAAAGATCATGTGGTTATGTGGAGAAAAGATATCGGCCGGACTATCGACTACCTGGAAACAAGAAAGGAGATACAAAAAGACAAAATAGCTTTCCTTGGCTGGAGCTGGGGCGGATTTATGGGAGGCATTATGCCGGCGGTAGAAACAAGGCTTAAAGCGGTTGTGCTGAATGTAGGTGGTATGGAAATGAACAAGGCGTTGCCGGAGGCTGACCAGATAAATTTTCTTCCAAGAATAAAGCAACCCATATTGATGCTGAATGGCGAACATGATATGTTCTTCCCATTGGAGACATCACAAAAACCAATGTTTGATTTTCTGGGTACGCCCGTGGCCGATAAAAAAATCATTGTTTACAAATCGGGGCACCAGGTGCCGCGTACGGAGTTTGTAAAAGAAACATTGCGCTGGTATGATAAATACCTGGGTCCGGTAAAGTAATAGTGAATACGACTTGCCTGTAACAGTTGCGCTGACGGTGGCACACCGGGTTGAAACAGGGGGATGCAAAATGGATCGAGCCTATGGCTCTTGTCGCGGCGTTGACGGCAGCGCACCGGGTTGAAACCCGGTGTTACAAAATGGGTCGAGCCTATGGCTCTGGTCGGGACGTTGACGTTGACCCACCGGGTTGAAACCCGGTGTTACAAAATAGATCGAGCCTATGGCTCTGACCGCGTTGCAAGAAGAGGCGTAGCCTCGGTTGATATTGTAACAACGGATTTTAATCCGTTGATGCAGACTATAAGAGGAGATAAAGAACCGTAGGTTCGGTGCATATAAATCCAGCGACGCAAAATGGGTCGAGCCTACGGCTCTTGTCGCGGTGTTGACGGCAGCGCACCGGGTTGAAACCCGGTGTTACAAAATGGGTCGAGCCTATGGCTCTGGTCGGGACGTTGACGTTGACCCACCGGGTTGAAACCCGGTGTTACAAAATAGATCGAGCCTATGGCTCTGACCGCGTTGCAAGAAGAGGCGTAGCCTCGGTTGATATTGTAACAACGGATTTTAATCCGTTGATGCAGACTATAAGAGGAGATAAAGAACCGTAGGTTCGGTGCATATAAATCCAGCGACGCAAAATGGGTCGAGCCTACGGCTCTGGTCGCGGCGTTGACGGCAGCGCACCGGGTTGAACCCCGGTGTTACAAAATAGATCGAGCCTATGGCTCTGACCGCGTTGCAAGAAGAGGCGTAGCCTCGGTTGATATTGTAACAACGGATTTTAATCCGTTGATGCAGACTATAAGAGGAGATAAAGAACCGTAGGTTCGGTGCATATAAATCCAGCGACGCAAAATAGATCGAGCCTATGGCTCTGATCGCGTTGCAAGAAGAGGCGTAGCCTCGGTTGGTATCGTAACAACGGATTTTAATCCGTTGACGGGTATGTTAATCAGGATGCCACCAAATCTTTTTTTATGCAGTCTTCCATTTAAAAAGACTATGGCCAACACTTATCACCAGGTTTATTTGCAAACAATATTTGCCGTTAAATACAGAAATGCCGTAATTGACAAAGCGTGGAAAGCCCGGCTATTGGGCGTTGTTGGAAATCTGATCAATGAAACCGGTTGTAAAACGCTTATCGTAAATGGGGTGGAGGATCATATACATTGTTTAATTGGATTAAAACCCGTTGTCTCCATTTCGGAATTGATGAAGACCGTAAAAGCAAAGTCCTCAAAATATGTAAATGATCATTCACTCACCACCGGCAGGTTTGAATGGCAGACAGGATATGGTGTGTTTTCCTATGCACAATCTCAACTGGACAGGGTGTACAATTATATCCGCAACCAGGAAGCGCATCATCAAAAACAGGTTTTCAGGGACGAATACCTCAATTTTTTAAAGAAATTTAAAATAGAATACGATGAAAATTATATTTTCCGGGAATTAATGTAGTGCAGGCAAAAGAAAAGGTCTGCTTTATTGCCGCAAAGCGCTGTTCCGGGGCGGCCATCGGGATTAAAACAATTTTTGGCAATGCAGTGCCAGTATTGCGTTTACAGTTAACCGTGATTACAAAAAACAGGCTGTCCGGAATTTTTCATTGGGATGGGCTCAAAACAGGAACAACCCCGAAACCGGGGCCCGGCAAATAAAAGCAGCAGAGTTTCACGAGTTTATTATAATTTGCCCGGCAAAGCCTGCAGCGGTTTGCCGGCCATGCCCCGGCTGTTTACAACGCAGCTATGTATAATTGATTTACAAAAGCTTACTATGATTCTAGAATTCATACTGGCCATTTTAAGCATCAGGTACCTGCGCGGTTTTGTGCAAAAAGAAAACCTGGTGGCAAAATGGGACAAACAACTGCTGATAGCTATTGGCATTGCTGTAGCATTGCTTGCAATGGGCAGCACAATTCCACACGGCGGCAGCTTTGCAGCATTACTGGCAGACGGCCTGGTGCTGTATATACTGTACACTGTTTACAATACCGCCGATTTTTCTAAAATCAAGTCAATGGTATATACGGTACTGCCGTATATTGTTGTGTCCGTTTTAGATAACCTTGTTCAGTTAATCAGTAAAACGTTTTACAACAGCTGGAAGGAGTATTTTGAAACGGCCAAGCTGTTTGCAGTTATCTGGTTGCTGGCAATATGGTTCATCACCAAAAAACAAAGAAAGGCCCTGGAGCTGGAAAGAGTAAAGGCTCAGGAAAAAGAGAAACAGTACATCATCAGCGAAACCTTAAAAGCCGAACTGGAAGTACAAGTGGCAGAACGAACAGCAGCGCTTACACAACAAAAAGCAGCGCTGGAAGGCACGCTGAATGAATTGAAATCTACACAGGCGCAACTTATTCAATCAGAAAAAATGGCCTCACTGGGCGAGTTGACAGCAGGCATTGCCCATGAAATACAGAACCCGTTGAATTTTGTCAATAATTTTTCTGAAGTAAACACCGAATTGATTGAAGAGCTGAAGGAAGCCATTGCCAAAGGAGATACAGCGGAAGCGAAGCTGATAGCCGATGATATTTCGGCCAACGAACAAAAGATAAATCACCATGGCAAACGTGCCGATGCCATAGTAAAAGGCATGCTGCAGCATAGCCGCAACAGCAGTGGCCAAAAGGAACCCACCGATATCAACGCGCTGGCGGATGAATATTTGCGGCTGGCTTACCACGGCCTTCGTGCCAAGGACAAAACATTTAATGCCACCATGAAAACGGAATTTGACGAGTCCATTGGCAAAATTAATGTCATTCCGCAGGATATGGGAAGGGTAATACTTAACCTGATCACCAATGCTTTTTATGCGGTGGCAGCAAAAAAGAAACCGCTTACGCCCGATGGTAAAATAAATCTTGCACTGAAAGATTATACACCTACCGTTACGGTAAGTACAAAAAAGACGGGCGATAAAATCTTAATCAGCGTTAAAGACAATGGCAGCGGTATTCCGGCTTCGGTGCTGGACAAAATATTTCAGCCGTTCTTTACCACCAAACCTACTGGTGAGGGAACCGGCCTTGGTTTAAGTATGAGTTACGATATTGTTACAAAAAGCCATGGTGGTGAGCTGAAGGTATCAACCAAAGAAAACGAAGGTTCTGAGTTTACTATTCAACTACCCATACAACCTTAAAACATACGGCATGAAAATTTTAGTTGTTGATGATGAAACAGATATCCAGACCCTTTTTGAACAGCGTTTCAGGAAAGAGATCAGGGATCACAGCCTTGAATTTGCATTTGCATTTTCAGGAGAAGACGCACTTGAATACCTTAACCTGCACGAACATGAAGCGGTGTTAATTTTGTCCGATATCAATATGCCGGGTATGAGCGGGCTTGAGCTGCTGGGGCATATCAAACAAAAATACCTGAAACCGCCGCCTGTGGTAATGATGATAACTGCTTATGGCGATGCGGAAAATTTTAATATGGCCAAACAACTGGGCGCCGATGATTTTTTAACCAAACCAGTTGATTTTAACTTATTAAAAGAAAAACTAAAAAGTATACACTAATGGCAAAGATTTTGGTTGCGGATGATGAGGTTGATTTGGAAATGCTTATCAAACAGAAATTCCGCCAGAAAATAAGGGAGAAGGAATACGAATTTGTTTTTGCAATAAACGGCAACGATGCACTGGATAAAATCCGGCAGAATCCTGATGTTGATATTGTACTGAGCGATATCAATATGCCTGAAATGGATGGACTGACCCTGCTGACCCGGCTGGGCGAATCAAGTCCCCTTATAAAAGCGGTTATCGTGTCTGCCTATGGCGATATGGAAAATATCCGTACGGCTATGAACCGGGGCGCTTTTGACTTTATTACCAAGCCAATCAATTTTGAGGACCTGACGCTTACCGTGGAGAAAACCCTCCGTCATGTGTTACAGATACGTGAAACACTGAAAGCGGTAAAGGAGAATAATATCCTGAAGATGTATGTGGATGAGACCGTATTAAAGTTTATGGGCAGCCGTGAGTTTGAATCATCGCTCATTGCCAATGAAACAGTAGAAGCCAGTATCGTGTTTATTGATATCTGCAGTTTTACCTCTATCAGCGAAAAAGCGCCGGCAGATAAAGTAGTGAAGCTGCTGAATAATTATTTTGACACAATGGTGAAGGAAATCATTGCACAGGGAGGTTATATTGATAAATTTATAGGCGATGCAATTATGGCTGTCTTTCGCGGCGACTATCACCTGGACCGCGCTATTGACGCATGCCTGGCGGTGAGAAGTAAAATAAATAGTCTTCCGCCATTTGAAGAACAATTTTCGTTTACGCCCAAAGTCTCCATTGGAATCAACAGCGGCGAGATGATCTCCGGCAACATCGGTTCTGTAAGTCTGCGGCGGCTGGACTATACCGTTATCGGCGATGTGGTAAATACTGCACAACGACTGCAGGCCGTGGCAACAGAAAACCAAATCCTGATAGACGAAGCCTGTTTTGAAAAGGTAAGGGAATCATTTAACTGCAAAAAAGTGGGCGAGGTGAGCCTGAAAAACAAAGCAAACTCAATGATTGTATACGAGGTGATGGATTAACCCGATGCGGTAGGTAACAGTAGCAGCTGTTTGCAGGAGGGATAAAATAATTCAAATTTTCGTTTAATTGCCAGTATGGAAATTTTATTTTTTTGCCCGCGTTGGGGTAGCGAACATCTTTCGCCTGAAGTTTTTCTTGCCAAAGTAAAAGCCACCGGTTATGACGGCGTTGAATGCGGGTTGCCGGTAGATGAAGAAGAAAAGGACCGGCTGCTGAATGGCCTGGCCAAATACGGCCTGCGTTTTATTGGCCAGCACTGGGAGACAGTTACGCACGATTTCAGCCAGCACCTGCAGGAGTATGAACATCGCCTTACCCAACTGGCGCTGGCAAATCCGCAATTCATCAATTCCCAAACCGGTAAAGACTATTACTCCTTTGCGCAGAATGAGCAACTGATCAATATAGGACGGCATATTACAGCAGCATCGGGCATACCCGTTAAACACGAAACCCACCGGGGTAAATTCAGCTTTGCCGCGCACGGTATGCAGGAATATTTTGAAAAACTACCCTGGTTAAGAATTACCCTCGACATTTCTCACTGGTGTGCGGTAGCCGAAACCTTGCTGCACGACCAGGAAAAAGCCGTACAAACCGCTATCTCTCACACCGATCATATTCATTCCCGGGTAGGGCATACTCAGGGGCCGCAGGTGATAGACCCACGTGCACCTGAATGCCTGGATGCATTGAATTTTCATCTTGATTGCTGGGATAAGGTGATTGCACTAAAAAGAAAAAACGGGGATCCATTTTTTACCATTACCCCGGAATTTGGCGCGCCGCCCTACCTGCACCTGTTTCCCTATACAAAGCAACCCATCGTAAACCAGTGGGAGGTAAATGTTTTTATGATGGAGCTGCTTAGAAAAAGATATTCCTGATCCTGGCTGAACCAGTACTAAAAAAATATGTATGACATTCCATAGAAAAATTCAATTGCTGCTATTTGTTTTTCTGATGACCGGTTGTATTCGGCTGTATGCCCAGAAAGAAATGGATTTATACGCGGGCGCCATACCCAATGCTTTGCAAACAGCAGACAGTGGTATATTAAAAGACGGCATTGCTTCCAAAGTGTCCAGGCCTTCGCTCACCGTGTACCTGCCCGAAGCGGCAAAGGCAAGCGGGGCAGCAGTGATCATATGTCCCGGTGGTGGTTATAGCGTTCTCGTCATTCAGAAAGAAGGTTTTAACATTGCCGCATGGTTTCGCGATCACGGCATCGCGGCATTTGTATTGAAATACCGGTTGCCCAGCAACGTTACCATGGGCGATAAAAGTATTGGCCCCCTGCAGGATGCACAACAGGCTATCAAACTGGTGAGGGAGCATGCAAAGGAATGGCGTATTGATGGCGATCGGATTGGTATCATGGGTTTCTCGGCAGGCGGTCACCTGGCTGCAACAGCCGCAACGCATTTTGGGAAAGCCCTGATAGCCAATGATAATAATACCAGCCTTCGTCCCGATTTTTCCCTGCTGGTGTATCCTGTTATCAGTATGACCGATAGTCTTGGCCACCAGGGCTCAAAAAATAACTTATTGGGCAAAGAGGCTTCGCCCGAGCAAATTAAATTGTATTCAAATGAATTACAGGTAACAGAACAAACACCGCCGGCATTCCTGATTCATGCCGCCGATGACAAAGTAGTGGATGTTGACAACAGCATCAGCTATTTTGAAGCGCTGCGCCATCATAAAATACCCGTAGAGATGCATGTTTATCCAAAAGGAGATCACGGGTTTGTTTTGAAGATACCGGTTGATGACTGGATGGGGCTTTGTTTAAAATGGCTGGATAATAACGGATGGACCATTAAGAAATAAGCAGATTTGACCGGGCTTCATGTTTTGTGGTGAATGGAGCATTCGGCTAAAATACAGGGCTTATGTTTAATTTCATATTTACCTATAACAACAAAACAGGCAATTGCCAACACTTGCAATGAAAAAGATCTCAGTTACGATTGCTTTACTGGTATATGTTCTTATGCCTGTTTTTTCACAGCAACTACATCCCAAAAAGCAGGAAGTTGATTTTGTAAACCCGCTTATCGGTACTGCCGCTACCGGTTTTGCAAAAGGCCTTGATGGCGGTGGCACCATGCCTTCGGTGGGAACGCCCTATGGCATGACCAACTTTGTAGCACAAACAGGTGAGCATTATATGAGCAGGATGAATTATTTCTATGAAGACAGCAGCATTATTGGCTTTTTGGCTTCTCACCAGCCCACAGTATGGATGGGCGATTACGGATATGTTTCTGTAATGCCACAGGTAGGCGATCTTAAAGTGTTGCCGGAACAACGGGCCTTACAATTTAGCCATGCAACGGAAGTATCAACGCCGTATTACTATTCCGTTACGCTGGATGCAGCAAATAACCAGCATATAAAAGCAGCAATTGCCGGCGCTTCTCATTGCGGTATTTTTCAATTCCGTTTCCCGGCTGCTGCTGATGCACATATCATTGTGCAGGGTATTAACCTGAACCCGTCTATCAAACACTGGGCAAATGACTATACTGAGCGGTTGCAAACACTGAAAGGCTATGTACAGGTGAACAAAGAAAAAAATGAGATAACAGGCTACAACCCCGATAGAATGTCTGCACAGATTGGCCCGGCACTTCCCAATTTTAAAGGATATTTTGTAATACAGTTCAGCAAGCCATTCAAATCATTTGGAACCTGGGATGGCGATAATGTAAGGGCTGCTTCCATGGAACAATACGGCACAAGAATGGGTGCCTATATCAGTTTTTCCACGCACCAGGATGAGGTGGTGGAAGTGCGTATTGCTACTTCTTTCATTAGCATAGAACAGGCAAGGAAAAACATGGAGAAGGAATTGAAAGGCAAAGATTTTAAAGCACTGGTGCAATCCACCCGTTCGGAATGGCAAACAGATCTCAGCCGTATTGCAATCAGTGGTGTTACAGAAGATCAAAAAGCTATTTTTTATACAGCCATGTTTCATACCATGCAGTTTCCGCGCGAAATGTCTGAATATGGAAAATATTACAGTGCTTTTGATGATAAAGTGCACACGGGCAATTCTTACACCGATTTTTCGCTCTGGGATACCTACCGGGCGCTGCATCCATTGCTCATTTTTACGCAACCGGACCGCGTAAATTCAATGATAACAGCGCTGCTGCAAATGTACAAAGAGGGTGGAAGGCTGCCCATGTGGCCTAACCCGGCCGAAACAAATATCATGATTGGCACACATGCCGATGAAGTGATTGCAGATGCTTATGTAAAAGGATTCCGTGGGTACGATACAAAACTGGCGTATAAAGCACTATTGCACGATGCCATGGATCCGCCGCTGAATGATACGGGTTTGCGTTATGCAGACAGGGATCGCTGGACAGATTATGAAGCACAGGCCGGTCTTACCTATTTTAAAACAATTGGGTATGTACCGGTTGATAAAACTGCCGAATCTGTTTCGCGAACCATTGAATATTGCGTGGATGATTATGCTACTGCACAACTGGCAAAAAGCCTGGGCGAAATACCTGACTATGAAAAATTGATGCAGTTAAGCAATAACTACAAAAACCTGTATGATACCGCAACGGGTTTTATGCTGCCCCGGAAACTGAACGGGCAATTTGATGCAAAAAATAAAGAGGGTATATGGGAGGGTTTTACAGAAGGCGATCAATGGACCTATGCTTTTGGTGCCATGCACGATGTGCCGGGCATGATAAGCATGATGGACGGGAAGGAAAAATTTGCCGCCCGGCTGGATGAAAACTTTTCGGGTAGGCATTACCGGCATGATAATGAGCCCGGTCATCACTATATTTATCTTTACGATTATTGCGGGCAACCATGGAAGACCCAGGAACTGGTAAGAAAACATACCACGGAAAATTTTCGTAACCAACCCATAGGTATCAATGGCAATGAAGACTGCGGACAAATGGCGGCCTGGTATATTTTTGGGATAATGGGTTTCTACCCGGTTACCCCTGCATCGGGCATTTATGCCATTGGTGCGCCCCAGTTTCCCTCGCTTACGCTGCATTTTACTGCTGCGGACCAGCTCCATCAATTTAGCATTCTTGCCAAAAATATTTCCGAAGAAAATAAATATATCCAGCGTGTAACGCTGGATGGAAGACCCCTGGCAGCGCCTTTCATTACCCATCAGCAAATAGTAAATGGCCGTTTGCTGGTTTTTGAAATGGGGCCCCGGCCAAATTATAACTGGAAATAAATATGCCGCCTGGCAGTAACAAATGTTACAGAGGCAGGGTTCCCGGGCGCGCAAACTGTCAAAAATGCGGCTTTTTCATTTGGATTGATTATTGGATTCCGTTCGCCATGAAAGAAGACAATTACAGCACCCATTTCATGGCTGCTTCAGACAGCCAGCTACTTGATATTTATTCCAGCACTGTTACCGGCGTGGTGAAGCAGGCCGCGCAGGCAGTGGCGCATATCAAAGTATCTAAAAAAGTTATACATCCCCGAACGAAGAAGGAGATCCTGCAGCAGGGTTCGGGGTCAGGATTTGTTATTTCAACAGACGGTTATATTGTTACCAATAACCACGTTATAGAAAATGCGGGTTCCATCAGGGCAGCTTTTTCTGACGGGGTAGAATTGAATGCCGTGTTAATCGGTACCGATCCATCCAGCGATATTGCCATTGTAAAAGTGTACGATGGCCAGTTAAAATCATTGCAGTTTGCCAATTCAGACTTGCTGGAAACAGGGCAAATTGCCATTGCAATTGGTAATCCTATGGGCTTGCAGCATACAGTAACCGCGGGCGTAGTAAGCGCATTGGGCCGCACCTTAAGGGCCAATAATGGCCGGCTGATAGATGATATTATTCAAACAGATGCGTCGCTGAACCCGGGCAACAGCGGCGGGCCATTGATGAATTCAGATGGTAAAGTGATTGGCGTAAATACGGCTATCGTTTCGGAAGCACAGGGATTGTGTTTTGCTGTGTCATCGAACCTGGCGGCTTATATTGCGGGGCAGCTTATTATTAACGGTAAAGTAAAGCGGGCCCAACTGGGGGTGGCGGCACAGCCTGTTAATCTTACACCCCGTATGATTGGCGCCAACCATTTAAAGACCACCACCGGCGTCTATATTTTTGAATTATTGCAGGATGCCAACCTCTATAATAACCAGCTGCAACTGGGCGATATCATAGTTGAGTTTGAAGGGAAACCCGTGGCCACTACCGATAACCTGCATAAATACCTGCACGAAAGTGTAATAGGAAAAAGAATTCAACTGGGCGTGTTAAGACAGGGAAGAAAAGAACAAATCACGGTCATACCCGGTGAATTAAAATAAGCAGGGTCATAAAAATTAAGATTGAAGCAGCCGAAAACTACGGTTGCTTCAATCTTTAACCTATTACAATCACTTCATGATCCAGTATGGAGCTGAGTTCAAATTGACATTGACCGTCTGAGACTTTTGCAGCAATACTTTTATTGCTCACCAGTGTTTGAATTTTATTGCCTGTAATTTCTTTTGGCATTTGTATGGTCACTTTCAAAGGACCAATTGCAATCAGTTCATCCAATGGCTGACGCCAGGTAGCTGCATTGGTAAGGTTTACCAGGTGCAGTATTAAATAGTTTTCCCGGGTGTAGAGATGACAATCTACCAGCCCTGCGCCTTCAATACGGATGGGGATATTGTCGTTGGAGGCCCAGTGCACAATATTCTTTAGCAGGTTGCCATGGTCTGGCAAATTGGTGCGGCCAAACTGTTTATCAAGATCTGCCGGAATAAAAGCTACCCGCCCTATTCCGGTTTTCTCATTCAGCACAATAGCGGGAATATCAGTCTTTGGTTCACGCATATAGGCTTTCTCTGGCGGATAAACAGGGAACTGCGGTATAAAGGTGGCAGGTATTTCAACCCCTTCGTCAAGGCGAAGGGCATTTAGCAGGCCACCAAACGGAATCGTATCTGTTTCTTCAAATCCTTCCAAAACGGGATGGCGTTTACTGGTTACCGGGGGTTCTGGCCCTTTATGAGGGCCGTCTGTCCGGGCGCGTAGTTCAGGTGTCAGTCGCAGGTACGTGTGGTAAGCATCTCCGGCCAGTTTTTTCGACGGCGTTTGTGCATCAATGTTAGCAGAGGAAATATAGTGTGCCCCAAAAAGATCGGCCAGCGCATAGTCAGTGCGTTTGTCGCCCCATTCATCAAAAAGACTGCTGTTTCCGGTGGCTATTAAGTTTCCACCCGCCTGTACAAATTTCCGGATGCTGGCTGCCTGTTCATCGGTCATAGCAGCAAGGTTGGGTAAAATCAATACGCTGAAATTAGCGGCCTTGCTGTCAATATCATCAATATGAATGGGCAGGTAAGGTATCCTTGCGCGAACAAGCGCCTGTAGCATACCACGCCAGGGAGATTCTACCAGCTCATCTGCATGATCGCGGCCATAGAAATCTGTGTGCTGTTGCGACCACACCACGCCCACTGATGCCAGCGGTTGCCGGTTGATAAGCCAGGTTTCATTGTTTTGGTGCCAATGAAAAACTTTTTCAGGCGTATGATACATTCTCCGGTCTTCATGACAGGCGCTTATCATATGCCACCAGGGCTGAATGCCGCCGGCAATACCTTCCAGCATCCACATCCGGGCTTCCGGT